>Ga0307423_1000168_pt1 | contig 43581 bp, 41 predicted proteins | sample SalMarWE160310MG_FD_202154 | JGI IMG/M metagenome (GOLD analysis project Ga0307423, IMG submission 202154) | Salt marsh sediment microbial communities from the Plum Island Ecosystem LTER, Massachusetts, United States - WE1603-10 | ecosystem: Environmental > Aquatic > Marine > Intertidal zone >...
TCCCGCGGTGGGACCGACGAAGACCACAGCGCCTTCAGCGAGGCAGAGCGAGGCAAGCGGGGATGACGGCCGCGGAGAAGGTCCCGCTCCGCCTCTGCGAGCGGTTCTTCGAGCGCCTGAACCAGGAGAACCTCCGCTACTGCCACTGGAAGAGCAACGAGCACCTCCCCGAAGCGTTGGCGGGCGAGACGGATCTCGACCTGCTGGTGGCGCCCGACGAGCGCGACCGCTTTGGCCAGCTGCTCACCAGCCTCGACTTCAAACGGATCTGCTCACCCCCCGAGAAGTGCTACCCGGGCATGGAGGACTACCTCGGCTTCGACGCGGAGTCCGGTGGCCTGGCTCACCTGCACGTCCACTACGCCCTGGTCCTCGGCCAGCCGCACCTCAAGAATCACCACCCCCCCCTCGAGTCGCCACTGCTCGACGACGTGCGGACGCTGGGATTGGTCCGGGTGCCGAGCGCCGAGCTGGAGATGCTCCTGCTGGTGATCCGGGCGAACATGAAGCTCTCCCTCTACCACCTCCTCCGCCGCTGGCGCCGTCCCGGGGTCGACCTCCTTCCCAAGGCGGTCGTCCGCGAGTTTCACTTTCTGGCCCGCGACTGGGACGAAAAGCGGTTTCAATCGGTGGTCGAGAATTCCGGCCTCCCCCTCTCGGAGGAGCGACTCCGTGCCTTCGTCTCCGGCGTCCTCGCGCGCAGCATTACTCCTCGCGACATCTATCGGACCCGTTTGGCAATCTTCCGGTCGCTGCGAGGCTTCCGGCGCTCCCACCCGGTCATTGCCGCGCTGCGCGGATGGCGCGGCCGGTTCTTCCGCTCGCGACTGGCGAGGTACCTGCTCCCCAGAAAGAAGACGCTGCCGGGACGCGGGCCCGTCGTCGCGCTGGTGGGTGCGGACGGCGCGGGGAAGACCGCGCTCTCGCGCGATCTTCGCTCCTGGCTGTCGTGGAAGCTGCTCGCGCCCGCCGTCTACTTCGGCATCCCCAAGCAGGCGCGGACCTATCGCGCCCTGCACTGGGCCGCTCGGCGCCTCCGCAACCGCGCGGCTCGGCTCGCAGGGCGGCTCCGCGCTGCGCAGTGGCTCTTCGTCGCACGGCACCGCCTCGCCGAGCACCGACGGGCGCAGCACCTTGCGGAGCGAGGCGCAGTGGTGATCGCGGATCGCTATCCGCTCGACGTCTTTCGCTCCATGGAGGAGCCGATGGACGGCCCGCGTATCCGCCGCGAGCTCGGCGACGTCGCGACGCGATCAGCCGCCCGAGAAGAGGACATCTACGCCCGGATCGGCGTTCCCTCGCGGGTATTCGTTCTGCGCGCGGGCCTGGCGTGCCTCCGCGCCAGAAAGTCCGGCCTCGACCCCGTGGCCCACGGAAACAAGGTCTCCGCCGTGAACGCCATCGGACCGAGCGAGCTCTTCTCACTCGTCGACGCAGAGCGCCGCTACGAGAAAGTCCTGTTGGATCTCAAGCGCCGCATCTGGTCACTCCTCTAGCCCGCTACGACAGCAGGTCGTCGACGAGCGCTGCGCACTCAGGAGATTCGAGGAGATCCTCCGCGCTCGGATGCTCGTTGTCGATCTCGAGAACCGCAAGGCCCCTCCGCCGCGCCTCCCGCGCGATCTCGGCGCTGACCGTCGCGCACGCCCCGACGAATTCCCGGAGCTCGGTATTGCCCTCTCCCTCGAGTCGTTTCGGAACCCCTCGCGACCGGGTGCGTTCGGCGCAGCGCTCCAGGCTGGCCCGCACGTGCACGACCAGATCCGGCAACGCCCAGGAGCCCAGGAAGCTGCGCAGCCGCGCCAGGTCCAGCTGCGGCCGCGAGCTCACGAACAGGGTGATGCTGCGGTGAGCGATGCCCTCGTCGCACAGGACCAGATCCAGCTGCGAGGACCGGGCGCGTGCCATCACGAACTGGCGGATTCCCCGCTCCACCCAGCGCTCGATGCGGTCGTGCTCCTCTGGTGTCTCCGAGTGGACCCGCTCCAGCTCGGCTCTCAGGAGCCTCCAGCCTCTCGGATGCCGCGCGGCGAAACGTGGGAGCAGCAGCGGGTACTCGATCTGATCGTAGAAGCGCCGGCGCCTGTGGGGGAAGGAGGTGAAGGGAAGCAGGTTGCGCACCAGCCACGCCATGGGACCCGTTTCCAGGTAGACGGGGCGAATCGCGCGACCCTCCACCGCGGCGATCCCCCGCTCCCTGGCCCGCGCCAGGGCGTGGGAGGCGAGGGTGCTCTTTCCGCTCCCGGGAGCGCCGGTGAACTCGGCGATCACCCCGCGCCGGGACGCCGTGCGCGCCTGGCGTAGCGCTCCCCGGGAGCTCATTGGTCGCTCGAACCTCCCTTCCCGATCCCGATCATCGGGCGCGATCTCGCAGCGCGATCGCCCTGGTCAGCAGCTTCGCGAGCAACTGCTTTGCCGGTTGCCTGACCCGCTCGGGGATGTGGTTCTTGAGCCCGTAGATCTTCTCCAGCGCGCTCTGGCCGCTCGGCGCCTCCGCGAACTCCTCGTCGGCGCGGCGCTTCGAGACCAGGCGGGCCGCCATCTCCGCCAGCGAGAACTCCGCCTCGCCGACGCGGAGCGTCTTCTCCATCAGAGCCAGGTAGTCCTCCGGAATCGACACCCGCCTCACCCGTTCGGGATGGCTGGCAGACTCGGAGGCCATCCTTCGGTAGATCGACAGGTGCTCCGCTACCTGGGTGTCGAAGTCGAAGTGCGACTCGACGAACCTCCTGGCGGCGCGTCCCATCGAGAGCCGCCGTCCGCGGTCCTGGGCGAGGGCGAGGAGTGCCGCGGTCATGGCGGAATCGTCTCGCTCCGGAACCAGGATGCCGGTCTCTCCGTCCCGCATGGCCTCGCCGATCCCGCCGTGCCGCGTGGCCACCACGGGGAGGCCGGTCGCCTGGGCCTCCACCATGACGTTCGGGATGCCTTCGGTGTCTCCGCTCTCCGGCGTGATCGACGACTGCAGGAGCAGGTCCGCCTTCGCCATCTGCTCGCGAACGCCGGCGTGGTTGGTGGTTCCCAGGAACTCGACATGGTGCCCGAGATCCAGCTGCCGGCGCAGGCGCCGGAGTGCCTTGTACTCATCGCCCTCGCCGACGATCACCAGACGCAGGTCGTGGCCTTCCCGAACCAGCGGTGCCAGCGAGGCGAAGGCATGGCGGTGCCCCTTCTTCTCGACCATGCGGCTGACCATCAGGACCCGGACCGGCTGATCGGGGGGTCGCTGGGAGCGATCCACGAATGCGAACTCCCGGAGATCGGCGCCGCGGTAGATGACCCGGATGCGCCCTGGATCCGCGCCGGCATCCACCAGCCTCTGCTCGAGGTCCCTCGATACGCAGATCATCTGGTCCGTCGCGTCGAGCAGGATCCGATAGAGGCGGTCGTAGTGCGGGAGCTTCATCTGGAGACCCAGGTCGCGTCCCCCGAAGCTGACGACCAGGGGAATGCCGAGACAATGCTTCAGCAGCAGCATGGCGATTCCCGACCAGCCGAAGTGGGCGTGAATCAGGTCGGGCCGGTATCGCTTCCGGAGGTAGTCCGACGCCTGCGGTGCCAGACGCGGCTCGGTGAGGTGACGCGCCCGAAGCCGCACCAGATCTTCCACCGGGAAGCGCTCGAGGTTCTCGGTGCGATAGCAGAGGACGACGTTGTGGACGTGCTCTCCGACGCCGGAGAGCAACTCGTGGATGAAGGGCTGGCTCCAGGAAAGGTAGGCGCTGAACTTGCACTGGAGGACGGTGAGCCGTTGCTGATCCGACGCGGCGATGGGCCGGCCTCCGTCCCGTGCCGCTGCTCGGCGAGCTTCGCCTTCACCCATCTTCTTCTCCGTTCTTCTCCGCCGTTACTTCGATCGCGAATCGAGGCCGCGCTCCACCGTGGCGCAGAGCGTCTCCATCTGGGCCTGCCAGTCGTGCCCCCGTGCCCGCTCGAGCCGCTGCGCCCGCCGCTCTGGCGGATCGCCCAGCGCCTCGCTGACTGCGTCGGCGAAGCCCTGCGGATCTCGCGCGGTTCGGATCAGTCCCTCCTCGGCGAGGGAACGGAAGTTGGGCAGGTCCGTCGCGACCACCGACAGGCCGGCGGCCAGGTACTCCCACAGCTTGAGCGGAAGGCTGGCGCGGGTGTGGCTGTTGTCGAGAAAGGGAATCAGAGCCGCCTGGCAATGCCGCAGATAGGCGGGCAGATCGCGCTGCGGCCTTGGGCCGAGCGCGGTGACATTGGAGAGCGCGAGGAGCTCCTCACCAGAGTGGGGAGGAGCCCCTACGTCTCCCATGCCCGCCACCCCGATCAGGACGAGCTGGACCTCCGGGTGGGAGCGGGCCACGGCCAGGAGCAGCTCGAAGTCGACCCGGTAGCTGGCCAGGTTTCCCACGTAGACGGCACGCCGTGGGGGGAGGCCTCGCATCTCCCCGGGCTCGGGAAGCTCCTCCGTCGCCGCGCGCCCGAAGAGCTCGACGTCCGCCACGTTGGCGGCCAGCTCGACGTCCGGACGCTCGGCGCCCAGGTGCTCGGCGAGAACGGGGCTGGTGGCGAAGACGACGTCGGCGCGCCGCAGCATTCGGCGCTCCACCTCGTTCACCCAGGCCGCGTCGACTCCTGGATTTCCGGCATACCGGTCCACGCAGTGGTAGACCACCAGGCGCGGGTCGAGAGCGTCAGCCGTCCGCACGTAGGTGGGCAGGAAGGCCCAGAGAACCGGGCGCTCCAGGCCGAGGCGCCGCGCCGCACCGGCGGCGGCGCGGCCGATCATCCGCATCGAGAGCTCGCGCAGGCCTCGGGACCCGACTCCCGGTAGCGCGACCGGCGAGAGAACCTGGAGATTGGGCGCCACCTGGCGCACGCCGCCGAGAAAGCCCCGGATCCGCCGGAGCATGCGGGAGAGATCGTGGGAGGTCCGCAGTGGGGAGGGGGAGCGCAGTCCAGTCGACTCGACGTACAGCACCCGGTGACCCCGGTCGGCGAGGCGAAGCGCCACCTGGTGGCTGTTTACCGGAGCAGGGGTCTCCCAGCTCGCGCTCGCCCCCACCACGACCGGCACCTCGGGACCGAACGTCACGCCTCGCTCGGAGCCAGCTCGCGCGGCAGGTCCCAGCGCGGGAAAGTGTCGGTCCAACTGGACTTCATGCAGTTCGTGGGGCCCGGCGCCCCCCCCCGAGCAGTACGGTGCCCGGTTCTCTGCGGGGCTGCAAGGTCTCGCTGCGCGACCTGGTAACAGATGCAGGCTAGCCTCCGACTCCGTGAGGGTCGCTCTGGTCCATGACTGGCTCACGGGTCTGCGGGGTGGCGAACGGGTCCTCCACGAGCACGCCGCTCTGTTCCCCGATGCCGACCTCTATACCCTCTTCCACGTTCCGGGTTCGACCACCGCGCGCATCGAGAGCCTGCGCATCCACGTGAGCCCGCTCTCTCGTCTTCCCGGCGTGCGCAGGCACTACCGGAAGCTCCTTCCGCTCTACCCCTGGGCGATCGAGCGCTTTCGGCTTCAGGGATACGACTTGGTGCTGTCTTCGAGCCACGCGGTGGCCAAGGGCATCCGTGCCCCGCAGGACGCGGCGCACCTGTGCTGCTGCTTCACGCCCATGCGGTACATCTGGGATCAGGCGGACGCCTATCTCGGTCGGGGTCTGCGGCGCGCCGCCAGCACCCCGCTGGTGCGTTACCTCCGTGCCTGGGACCTGCGCAGCAGCAGTCCGGACCGGGTGGGGCGTTTCGTTGCCATCTCCGAGACCGTCGCGCGCCGCATCCGCGCCCACTACGGTCGCTCCTCCGAGCTGATCCATCCGCCGGTGGATGTGAATCGCTTTCAGGTGCGCCCGGAAGCGGTCGAGGACTGGTACCTGCTGGTGGGGGGCTTCGTGCCCTACAAGCGCGAGGAGATCGCCCTCGAGGCCTTTCGCCGCCTCGATGCCCGGCTCCTGATCGCTGGTGACGGGCCCGGGCGCGCTGCCCTCCAGGCGCGTGCCCCGGCGAACGTGCGCTTCCTGGGGCGGGTCTCCGACCCGGAGCTCAGTGATCTGTACGCGCGCTGCCGCGCGCTCATCTACCCGCAGGAGGAGGATTTCGGGATCGTCCCCGTCGAGGCGCAGGCTGCCGGGCGGCCCGTGATCGCCTTCGGCAGCGGGGGCGTCACCGAGACCGTCCTGGCGCTCGGCCAGTCTGGAGACCGGGCTCCGACGGGCCTGTGGTTCTCGCCCCAGACCCCCGCCGCCCTCACCGCTGCGGTTCGCCGCTTCGAGGAAGCGGCGTCGGAATTCGAGCCCGCGGCGATCCGCACCCACGCCGAGCGCTTCGGGGTACCGCGCTACCACCGCGCGCTGCGGGCAGCCGTCGCCGAGGCCATGACCCGGGGGCCAGTCATCTAGCCCGCTCTCGGCCCGGGCGGAGCTCCGTCAGTAGGCGTTGCGGCTGATCCAGCCGCGCCACAGGGTCAGCAGCAGGATCCGGACGTCGAGCGCCAGCGTCCAGTTCTGGATGTAGTAGATGTCGTGCTCGACGCGCTCGTGGAGTGAGGTGTTGCCGCGCCATCCGTGCACCTGAGCCCAGCCGGTGCACCCGGACTTCACCTTGTGCCGGAGCATGTAGCCCGGGATCTCGCGGCGGAACTCCTCGATGAACACTGGCCGTTCGGGTCTCGGTCCCACCAGACTCATGTCGCCGCGCAGGACGTTCCAGAGCTGCGGCAGCTCGTCCAGGCTCGTCTTGCGAAGCAGCGATCCCAGGGGCGTGGCCCGAGCGTCCTCCGCCTTGTTCCAGATCGGACCGGTCTCCGATTCGGCGTCGATGGGCATGGTGCGGAACTTCAACATCCGGAACACGCGTCCGTCGAGCCCCATCCGCTCTTGGGTGTAGAGGATCGGTCGCCCCGAGGTGGCCCAGATCGCGATGGCGATGACACCCATCACCGGTGCGGCCACCAGCAGGCCGACCGAGGTCACCGCGACGTCGAAGATTCGCTTCTGGAGCCCCGCCCAGCCGACCATCGGGCTCTCGCGGAGGTTGATCACCGGGAGTCCGTCGAGGTCCTCCACGGAGCTGCGGAGGGTCATGACGTGGAGCAGGTCCGGGATCAAGCGCACCGTGGCGACCTCATCTTCCAGGTCTGCGAGAATCTTCTCCAGATACCCCGAGTCCTCCTTCGGCAGGGCGATCACCACCTGGTCCACCCGGCGACTTTGCAGCTGCTGCTTCACCGACGTGTAGTCGCCGACGACGCGGACGCCCTGGATCGTCTGGCCGGTGGCGGCCGGACTGTTCGAGAGCGCTCCGAGCACGCGCAAGCCAGCCTCGGGATGTCCATGGATCGAGTCGATCGTCTGTGCGGCGAGTTCGCCGGTCCCGACCACCAGCAGGTAGCGCAGGTTGTATCCCTTGCGGCGCAGGTGCCCGAGGAAACCGCGCCCAGCCGTGCGGACGGCGCTGATGGAGCCCGCCGCGAGCACGGCGAAGACCCCGATCACCGCGCGGGAGAGATAGGTGCGGAGGGCTGCATCCGCCGCGAACACCACCACGACGGTGAGACCCACCGCGCTGAGGACGCCACCGAACTCGCGGATCAGGGAGCCCGTGCGTTGCGGAAGGTAGAGCCCCCGCGCGCGGAAGGAGAAGAAGGCGAGGGGCAGGATCCCGACCAGGGCGTAGGCGTACGACTCGATGCCGGGGATTCCGCGGGGAGCGCTCCAGCCGGTGTGGAAGCGGAACCAGTATGCGAGGGCCCAGGAGGAGGCTACCAGCGACAGGTCCGAGATCATCAGCATGGTGCGGAAGATCTCGCTGTAGCGGTAGAGCATGGGTCCCTTCCATCATCGATGCGCTCGGGTCCGCGCAGCGTCCGACACTCCCGGCCGCTCTGCGTGTCCAGGGCTCTGATGGGGAGCGTGGGGAGGACTCGCGCCGTCACCCTACTTCGGTGCTCCGGATCTGTAAAGGCGCCCTCGTACCTGGGTTTTCACCCGATTTTAAGCCCGGTATAGGGGGCGCCCATCGGGCTCCGGGCTAAGCTGCCCGCACCGGGCATCTCCCGCCCCGCGGGCGAGCAGATCCGGCTGGAGCGGACAGGACCGATGCGAGGAGTGCGGATCGCGGTGGCCGCGGTCGCGCTGGCGGGTGCTCTCGCCTGCGGGCGCGGGGAGGAGGAGGCGCCGCCGGCCCTCTCCGAGGCCGAGCTCCAGCGTCTGGAGGCCATCGGATATCTGGACTGGGCCGAGGAGCCGGCGGCGGAGGCCGCCGGCGGCGTGGTGACCTGGGACCGCGAGCGCGCCCACCCCGGCTACAACCTGGTGACGCTCCCGGCCCTGCGGCGTGTCGAGCTCCTCGACATGGCGGGCAAGATGGTGCGGAGCTGGACGGGGGGGGAAGTCGAGCGCTGGATGCGCGCGGTGCTGGCCCGGAACCGGGACCTCCTGCTGATCGTCGCGGAAGGACATAGCGAGGATCGGAGCCATGTGTTGTCGCGTCTGACCTGGGATGGCGCGCTCCGCTGGCGCCGCGAGCTTCCGGTCCACCACGACGTCGTGGAGCGGCGCGACGGGGGCCTCGCGGTTCTCACGCGCCGCCAGCGCTGGTTGCCCCAGCTCTGGTCACAATCGTACCTTGTGGACAACGGAGTCGCGGTTCTTTCCGCGGACGGCGAGTTCATCGAGGAGCGGTCCCTCCACGACATGCTCGCCTCGCGCCCGGACCTCTTCTCCTTTCTCCCGATCGAGTCGGGCCCGGACGGTCCGGTCCTGGACTTTCTACACGCGAACTTCCTTCACTGGATGCGGCGGCCACAGCTGGCGCGTCGCCATCCCCTCTACGCGCCATCCAACGTGCTGGTCACGGTCCGCAACCAGGATACCATCGCCATCTTCGACTTCGAGAAGGGTGAGCTGGTCTGGGCCTGGGGCCAGGGCGAGCTGCTTCGCCCACACGACGCGGCGGTGCTCGCCAGCGGGAACATCCTGGTCTTCGACAACCGGCCGGGAGAGGGTACCTCACGCGTCGTCGAGCTCGATCCCATCGCCCGCGAGATCGTCTGGGAGTACCCCAGCGGCAGCGGACCGGAGTTCTACTCGGGGTCGCGCGGCACTGTCCAACGTCTCCCCAACGGCAACACTCTGATCGGCGAGTCGAATCGCGGCCGCGCCTTCGAGGTGACCCCGGAAGGCGACGTGGTCTGGGACTATCGGACCACTCATCGCAACGAGAAGAACCAGCCGGCGGCCCTCAGGATCGAACGCTACCCGCCGTCGGAGATCCCGATCGACTAGCGATCAACCCGAACCGGCGCTGCTTCGACCCGGAAGACGGCGGGCCAGAGATGCCGTCAGGATGGTGAGCGGCGGGATGGCCTGAACGAACATTCGTTCATTTCCCACCATCACGACGAGCCCCGCGAAGTAGTACGCGACGAAGCCCAGCAGCAGCAGCTCTGGGAATCGCCACCGAAACGCCAGCAGCGCATAGGCTCCGGCCCCGACGATGAGTCCGAAGTTCAAGAGAAGCGAGAGGGTGCGAGCGGCTCCGAGATCCTCTTCGTCGATGCCATCCCACCGTTTGGTCGCTCTGCTCTTTGCCAGGAAGGACGACGAGACCACTCTCTTGAGCTTCGCGGCGAGTCGGAGGGCCAGTCGGGCGGGATCCGCTCCGGAGAGGTAGCTCCGGACCCGCGCCCGGGAGAGGGCCTCCCGCTCCACGAAGTCCCGGCTGGCTCCGAAGTAGGTCCTGCGAACGGCGCCCGCGTCGAGATCGTCGAACGCGAGACCGACCTCGACGTTCAGCCAGAAATTGGTCGCGATGATCGGGGCTCCGATGCGGCCGCGGTTTGCGAGCCGTTGGGGAAGGACGACCGCCTGGGCGGAGACGACGAAGAGCGCCAGCGCGATCATCAGACGCGCGGCCGATCTGCGGTCGGATCGGAGTCGCCAGAGGGCCCAGCAGACGACGGCGACGGAGACCAGGAGGAAGAAGGTCGCGGCGACGCCCTTGGTCAGCGTGGCGTATCCGAGCAGGAGGCCGGATCCAGTTGCCAGCCCGTAGCCGATCTTGCGACCCCGCTGCGCCAGATCGACGGTCCGGGAGAACCCCAGCAGCACACCCGAAAGAAGCACTGCGTGTAGCAGCTCCGGCCAGGACGTGGTGACGTAGTACCCGAGACGTGGATTGATCAGGATCAGGGCAGCGCCCAGAGCGGCAGCCGGAATTCCGGCGCCGAGGTGAAGGCAGAAGGCAGAGACGAGACCCGCCAACACGAGCAGCAGAGCGAGGTTGACCCACGCGAGCCGGCGCAGGGTGGCTGCTGTTCTTTCGGGATCCAGCACGAAGTGAAACTCGTCCGCGTAGTCTGGATGCTCCCGCATGGAAGTTGCATACTCGAGGTGCTCCAGAGCAGCGAACTCTCTCGCCGATCGCTTGGAGTCTTCGGGGGCGAGGTCACAAGGTACGATCAGTGCATAGAAGCTGTAGGCGAACGGTGGCCACAGCTCGAAGATCATCCGGCCTGGCAGGAGTCCTTCGAACCGATCGGGACAGAGGAGGGCCGCGTACCGCAGATAGGTGCGCTCATCGCCGAAGATGCGCCTGACGGGATGCGAAACAAGGATGTGGAAATGGACCGCGAGGGCACTGGCCACCACGGCCGCGGCGAGCAGTAGAGGCACGAGCTGTTTCCCGGTGAGTCTACTCATTTCGCGCACGCAGGTTTATAGCGAAGCGGCGAGGGGTGGGCGTCCGAAGGCGCTTCTGGCCCTGGCTGCCGTCCTGCTGAGTCTGGCAGCCTGGATGGCGGGCTGCGAGGCCGGAGAGGACGATGCGCCGCCGGCCCTCTCGGAAACCGAGCTCCAGCAGCTCGAGGCCCTCGGATACGCCGACTGGGCCGCGGAGGCGGCGGGGGACGAAGCGACGGGGGTCGTGGTCTGGGATCGCGAGCGCGCGCCGCCCGGCTACAACTTGATCACCTACGCACTCCTGCACCGCGCCGAGCTCGTCGACATGGAGGGACGGGTGCTGCGGGCCTGGGCCGGGGAAGGAAAGGGCCGTTGGCACCGCGCCATCCTGGCAGTCAACGGAGATCTGGTGGTGGCTGGCCAGGAGGGGAGAGGTGAGGAGCGCCGCCACGTCCTGATCCGGCTCGCCTTCGACGGCAGTCCCTTGTGGCGTTGCTTCCTGCCCGTCCACCACCACCTGACGGAGCGCCCCGACGGGAACATCGTAGCCCTGACCCGGCGCCAACGCTGGCTACCCAGCATCCTCGCCGATGTACAGGTCGTCGACAACGGGCTCGCCATCGTCTCTCCGGACGGCGAGCTCATCGAGGAGCGATCTCTCCACGACATGCTCGCCGCGCGTCCGGACGTGTTCGAGTTTCTCTCCCAGGAATCCGGATCGGTGCCCCCCGACGCGGACTTCCTGCACGCCAACTTCGTCGACTGGATGGATCGGGAAGACCTGGCGGAGCGGGATCCCATCTACGCTCTGTCGAACGTGCTCGTCACCGTCCGCGATCAGAACACCCTGGCGATCTTCGACTGGGATCGCGGTGAGGTGGTCTGGGCCTGGGGACAGGGCGAGCTCCAGCAACCACACGGCGCCGGTGTGATCAGCAACGGCAACATCCTGGTCTTCGACAACCGGCCCGGGGAGGAGGCCTCCCGCGTGGTCGAGATCGACCCTCTGGCGCGGAAGATCGTCTGGGAGTACACGCGGGAGGGGTTCTATTCGGAGACCCGCGGTACGGTGCAGCGCCTGCCGAACGGCAATACCTTCATCGGCGAGTCGAACGACGGCCGCGCCATCGAGGTCACGCGAGACGGAGAGATCGTCTGGGAGTACCGGACACCGCACCGCAACGAGAAGGGGCAGCCGGCGGCCTTGTGGATCGAGCGCTACCAGCCCGCGAGCCTGGAAGGATTCCTGCCCTGAGCCGCGTCGGGGCGGCTACTCGTCCTCCTCCTCCAGCCCTGCCTCCGCCCGCAGGATCCTTCTCTGCTTGGAACGAGCGGCGAGCAAGGGCGCCAGGACGCTGGCGAGCTCCATGCGGGTGAGCGATGCGTCGGTCAGAAACAGGATCTGATCGCCCTTGGTTCGCGGTTCGAACCCCCCGCTCGCTACCCTCTCGGCCCAGCTGAGGCCGCAGCAGAGACGAGCCCGAGGATCGCCCGGGAAGCCAACCGGAGGGGAAGACCGCAGCCATGCCGGCCAATCTCTCTCCCGAGTACAAGAAGGCTGAAGCCGAGTTCAAACGAGCTCGCGAGCCACACGAGCGGCTGCGCTGGCTTCGGGAGATGCTGCGAAACATCCCCAAGCACAAGGGGACCGAGCACCTCCAGGCCGACATCAAGACACGCATCAAGCAGCTGACCGAGGAGCTCACGGGTCCCAGGAAGGGCGGCGCCCGTACCGGACCGAGCCACTCGGTCCGTCCAGAGGGGGCCGCGCAGGTGGCCCTGATCGGCCCTCCAAACGCCGGAAAATCGACGCTGCACGCCCGTCTCACCGGATCCCACGCCGAGGCGGCCCCCTACCCGTACACCACCAAGACGCCTCTTCCCGGCATGCTCCCCTACCGGGACATCCACTTTCAGCTCGTCGACCTTCCTCCGCTATCGGCGGAGCTCATGGAGCCCTGGTACGTGAATGCGCTTCGGCCGGCCGACGCGGCCATGCTGGTGCTGGACCTGAGCGATCCCGAGTGCGTGGATCACGTGGCGGCCATCCGCGAGCGGCTCGATCAGAAGAAGGTGACATTGGACGAGCACTGGCCCATCGCCGCCGTCGGCGACCAGGCCTCGGAAGCTGCTCCCGGGAGAGAGGCCGATCAGCCGGAGGAGGGTGGCGACGATGTGCCCGACCCCTTTCGGATCCGTCTTCCCACCCTGCTTGTCGCCAACAAGAGCGATCTCGATCCCGATCCCGACGAGGTGCGCGTGCTGGAGGAGCTCTTGGGCGTCTGCTTCCCCGCCTTCGCGGTCTCCGCCGAAACCGGGGCGGGATTGGATCGGATCGGTCCGCAGCTCTTCGAGGGACTCGGGATCGTGCGGGTCTACACCAAGGCGCCGGGGCGGGCCGCGGACACCCGGCGCCCCTACACCGTGCGCCGCGGGGATACGGTCCTGGACGTCGCGCGCCTCGTCCACAAGGAGATCGCGGAGTCCCTGAAATTCGCGCGGGTGTGGGGAAGCGGTCAGTTCGATGGACAGCAGGTGGGAGCGGACCACCCCGTGCTGGACGGCGACATCGTCGAGCTCCACGGTTGAGCCGAGGCTGCCCTTCTAGATCACCTTCCGCTCGCGCAGCTCGGCGATCCGGTCCCAGTCGTAGCCGAGGACTTCGAGCAGGACCTCCTCGGTGTGTTGTCCGAGCTCCGGCGCGGCCAGGCGTACGCTCCCGGGCGTCTCGCCGAGCTTCACAGGAATACCGAGCACCCGGGTCTTGCCGTGCTGCGGATGCTCGAAGTCCACCACGTAGTCGTTCGCCTGGATCTGCGGGTCCTCGGGCAGGTCGTCCACACTGTTGACGATGGTGAAGATGAAATCGCCCTCGGATTCGCTCAAGTGGGCCATCCACTCGTCGCGGTTCCTGGTCGCGAAGGTCTGGTCCAGAATGGCGACGGCGGCCTCCCGGTTGAGAAGGCGCTGGTGGCCGTCCTTGAAGCGCTCGTCGGTCACCAGCTCCGGACGGCCGATGGCGCGGCAGAAGTCGGGCCAGTAGCGGTCGGACTGCAGCATCGCCAGCGCGATCCATCTGCCGTCCTTGCACTCGTAGTGGTTCCAGAGCGGGTTTCCCGCCCGCGAGCGAAAGCCGCGCGGCAAGGCGAAGCCGGCCATCACTTTGCAGGAGACCGAGAGTCCCTGGAGCCAGGTCATGCTGCCGAGGTGTGAGGCGTCGACCTCCTGGCCGACCCCGTGCCGCTCCCGCGCCACCAGCGCTGCGAGCACTCCGTAGGCGAGCATCCCCCCGCCCATCTGGTCGGCGATGCCCCCCACCACCGCGAGCGGCGGCATCTCGGGCTCGCCCGCCGCCATCATGATGCCCGAGCGCGCCAATCCCAGGTGGTCGAAGGAGGGCTCGGCGCTGTCCGGCCCCTCGGGCCCGTAGCCCGAGGCGTTGGCGTAGATCAGGCACGGATTGTGCTCGCGCAGGGTCGGGTAGCCGAGACCCAGCCGCTCCGCCACACCCTTGCGGAAGTTCTGGACGAACACGTCCGACCTGGCCACCAGCTCGTAGATGACCTGCCTGCCCCCCTCGGTCTTGAGGTCGAGCGCGATGCCCTTCTTGTTGCGGTTGTTCGCCTCGAAGTAGACGTTCGGGAGTCCCTCGAGGGATTTGCCAAAGACCTGAACCAAGGAACGCCCCGGATCGCCGCTTCCGCGCTGTTCGACCTTGATGACCTCGGCCCCGAGGTCGCCGAGCATCGCGGAGGCGATCGGGCCCTGCTGCCAGATGGTCCAGTCGATCACCCGGATTCCGTCGAGGGGCATCGGCATCGCCAGGTCCTCCCGTGGAGCCTACCATAGCGAAGACGATGCAGCGCCGAACCGCCGACCAGCTCACCGTCTACCAGGCGAAGTTCCAGACGTATTTGCTGTGGTCCCAACCGTTTCTGTATCGGTTGATGCAATCCCTCGAGCCGGAAGTGAAACAGATCGTCCTCACTCAGAGGGTGGAAAATGTCGATCTGTTCCCGATGCCCATCATCAAGAGACTCAATTCCAGGATCTTCTACAGTCCCTACCACGCCCATGTCGGAGCCTGCAAGCTGCAGCAGCGATACCAGGGCGACCTGATTCACGCTCATTTCGGATTCACCGCCTACAAGTTGATCCTGCTCAAGCTCTTCATGCGGATACCGATGATCGTGACCTTTGGCGGGACGGACCTGACGGTACACGCGGCTCGTCCGAAGACGGGTGAATTGTATCGGGCCCTGTTCGATGTCGTCGAACAGCTGGTCGCCGTGAGTGAAGATCTGCGGCAGTCCGCGATCCAGCTGGGATGTCCACCCGACAAGATCATGACCATCCACCGCGGCGTCGATACCGGAGCCTTTCAATTCGTGGATCGCGGCTCGCGTGGCGAGAAGGCCCTGGAGATCCTCATGGTGTCTCGCCTGAGCAAGAAGAAGGGGCATCTCGAGGCGGTCGCCGCCCTGGCCGGGCTGCCCGAAGACGTCTCCGATTGGCGTCTCTCCATCGTCGGCTCGGGCCCGGAAGAAGCGGCCATCAGGAAGCATGTCAGAGAGAAGGGCCTGGAGGAGAAAATCACCTTCAGGGGCAATCTGCCCATCGAAGATGTCCGTCAGCTGATGGCCGACTCGGACATCCTCCTCCATCCTTCGCTGACGCCCGAGGACGGAGACCGGGAGGGAATCCCGAATGCGGTGATGGAGGGGCAGGCCACCGGGCTGCCGGTGATCAGCACCAGGCATGGAGGCATCCCGGAGCTGGTCATCGACGGTGAGACCGGTCTGCTGGTCGGAGAATACCAGACCGGCGCGCTCACCGACGCTCTTCGACAATTGCTGATCTCGAAGGAGAGGCGGCTTCAGCTGGGTGCGGCCGGCCGCGAGCGGATCGTACGTGAATTCTCTCTCGAGCAGCAGGCGCAGCGGTACCTCGATATCTATCGCGAGCTCTCCAGGCGATTTCCCAAGGACGGGAGCGCGCTCGAGAGGATCCGGACTGCGGCCCCCATACCGGCGCTGCTGCGTGAGTCGGAGAGCGAGACCATATCGGACGGGACGTACTCGCTTTCGGAAGTGCTGGAGCATCGGTTCGTCGACCGCAGCCTGGAATCGGAGAGGCCTGATCCGTGGTGGTATCAGGGATATTGGAGGATCAAGGGCCATCTCCCCATCGGGCTGCGCTCGACGCTGAAGAGCGCGCTGCAGCGGGGCGTCGATTCCTTTCCGGTCAAGGCGCGGGAGCGAGACGATGCCGTCTGGAAGGCGATCCAGGGCTCGGAAGTGCCCGATCCCTTCCAGCCACCGAGAAGACGGCGGGATCTGATGAAGTTCGAGTCAGAGCGCTGACGGGGCGAGTCCGGGTCAGCATCCGAAGCTGGAGATCGTCTCGCTGTAGATCTCTTCCAGACGCTTCGCCTGCTTTCTCAGGTCGAACTTCTCTTCGATCCGCCTTCGACCCGCCTCGCCCATCCTCTTTCTGAGTTCTACGTTCCCGAGCAGCGAGAGAAGCCGGTCTGCCAGGGCTTCGACGTCGCGCTCTCCTACCAGGAAGCCCGTCTTCCCGTCCGCGATGATTTCCGGAATTCCGCTGTGACATGTGGCAACGAGCGGCCTGGCGGTGGCTGCGGCCTCGAGAACCACGGTCGGCAGACCTTCGGCATCGCCGTCGGCGGCCGTCACACTCGGTTGACAGACGACCGAGGAGCTCTGCATCAGGGCGGCCACTGCTCGGTGAGACAGCGATCCGTGGAAGGTGACCCTGTCAGAGAGCCCGCGCTCGGAGGTCAATCGCTCCAGTGACCGCCGCAGGGGACCCTCTCCCGCGATCTCCAGCCGCACCTCCGGCATCTGCGCGGCGACCAGAGCGAAGGCCTTGATCAGATATTCGATGCCCTTCTTCTCGACCAATCGTCCAACGGACAATATGGTCAGATCGCCGGAGTCGTGCTTCGCTGGGGCGAAGGCGGTCAGGTCGACTCCATTGTAGTGGACGATGGTGCGATCGGGAGGGAAACCGCTTTCGATCAGTCGGCTGCGGAGGAACTCCGACACCGCGATGAACAGGGTCCCTTGGCGGCGGAGACGGTCCGCAAACAAGGCGTAGCGAATCCACGCCGGCTTCCCCGACAGGAAGAGGTCCCGGCGGCTCATGGTGGCGTCGAACCCCCAGAAGGTCGTGATCAGCGGCAATCCGTGTCGGAGCGCAAAGGGGAGCGCATAGAGACCTTCGACTCCGAAGTGCGCGTGAACCAGATCGACCTTCTCTTCAACGATCGCCGCGTCGAGGGTCGCTGAGCGCCCGCTGGTGATGTAGAAGATTTCTCGAATCAGCCCACCGGGCCCGCCGTCGGGGTTGATGACGTGTCCGGCTGGAAGCTCGAATCGATCGCTGTTCTGGAATCGAATCCCCAGGACCACGACGTCGACGCCGCTCAGGTGCCTGATCTGCTCGGAAATGAAGGTTTCCGATGACGGCAGGAGAGTGTGTCGAAAGATCGCAGTCTTGTATCTTCGTGTCATTTCGGTGGTGGCGGCCTCGATGATCGCCCTTGGCCGTTGCATGGTACCCCCTTTGACACCGATTCGTCAGAACGGATCGTTGAGAGGCCCCGGAACAAAGGAGCAGAGGAGGCCCTATGGAGTGGAAAGTGAACGAGAGGCGCCCGTGCCGGAAGATCTGGCGAGTGATGCTCGCGGTGATGGCCTTCGCGGTGGCTCTCCCCGCGGCTGCGTCGGGCCAGGCCGAGTCGCGGCCCCCCAACATCGTGCTGATGCTGAGCGACAACCTCGGGTTCGGGGAGATCGGTGTCTACGGGGGAGGGGTCTTGCGCGGTGCACCGACGCCGCGGCTCGACCGTCTGGCCGCCGACGGGATGCGGTTCACCAACTTCAACGTCGAGGTCGAATGCACCCCTTCCCGCTCGGCACTCCTCACCGGCCGCATGCCGGTCCGGTCGGGAACCTGGCGCGCGGGCAGTCCAGGCCTGCCAGGTGGGCTGGCGCCCTGGGAGGTCACGCTGGCCGAGATGCTCTCCGACGCCGGATACGCCAGCGCGATCTTCGGGAAGTGGCACCTTGGCGACAGCCCGGGTCGCTACCCCACCGACCAGGGCTTCGACCAGTGGTGGGGCTTTCCCTTCTCCACCAATGTGGCCAGCTATCAGAGCCGGGTGGGCTTCGATCCGGAGGTCGCGAAGGTTCCATACCTTCTCGAGGGAGAGAGAGGCGGACCTGTTCGCGAGGTCGAGCCCTACACGCTCGAGAACCGGCCTCTCATCGATGAGCGGATCGCCGAGAAGTCGATCGCGTACATCCGCGAGCACGCGGACGCCGAGCGACCCTTCTTCCTCTTCGTCTCCTGGTCGCTCGTCCATCACCCCTATCTCCCCCACCCCGATTTCGAGGGCCGCTCCGGGAACGGCTCCTTCTCGGACTGCGTGGTCGAGCACGATCACCGGGTGGGGCAGGTCCTCGACGCCATCGACGAGGCCGGCATAGCCGACCAGACCCTGGTCATCTACGCGAGCGACAATGGACCGGACTCGGCCTACTACCCGCAGGTCTCGTTCGCGGGCCCCTTCCGCGGCTATCTAGGCAGCGCCTTCGAGGGCTCGATCCGGACTCCGATGATGGTCCGCTGGCCCGGGAGGGTCCCTGCCGGGAGGGTCAGCAACGAGATCCTGGCCATGCTCGACTTCTTTCCCACGCTGGCGAGGATCGCTGGAGGCGAAGTTCCCGACGACCGGGTCATCGATGGCCTGGACCAGACGCCGCTGCTTCTCGGCGAGACGGAGAAGTCCGCTCGCGAGGCCGTCCTGATCTTCTCGGGCAGAACCCTCCTGGCCGTGAAGTGGCGACGGTTCAAGATCTTCCTGACCGGCGACGATCCCGCGCCTCGCAACCGGGCCTGGCGCCGGCTCTGGGCGCCCCTGGTCTACAACGTGGAGCAGGACCCGCGGGAGGAGGTCGACATCGCCATCAGCAACCTCTGGATCTTCGAGCCGATGATGAAGCAGATCTACCCGTTCCTCTTCAGCGTCGACAAGGAGGGACTGATCCTTCCCGGTGGCGACGAGCCGGTGAAGGCTTCACTCGAGATCCCCTTCCAGAGCCAGGACGAGATCGAGCAGAGTATGTCCGCGATCAAGTGGAAGATGATCCAGAAGAAGCTGAAGGAGATGATTCCCTTCGGCCGGGACTGAACTGGCCGCTCAGCGCTCTTTCAGAAGCTGGTCCCTCAGGTCGCGATCGAGGGGAGCCTCTCCCAGCCAGATGCGGAAGTAGGCCCGGGCGAACTCCTCGCCCGGCACCAGAGCCAAACGCAATCCGTTCTTGGCGAGCTCCGTTCCCTCTCCGGGAAGGTAGGTGAGCGTGTAGCGGTCGCCGGGCTTCACGTCCTGGTACTTCTGGTGGAGCGCCTCGATCTGCGGACGCAGTCTTTCGAGGCTCCTTTCGTCGAGGTTGCGCGCCAGTGCAGACTCGGCCACGGGACCGAATTTCTCGCCGGCGATGTCCCAGAAGTACTCGAGCTCCAGCCGCTTCGGGACGGCGTCCAGGGCAGCCGCCGGCTCCGCCCCCGGCTCCAGGTAGAGCGCCGCAACGTACCCCTTGAAGAGGACCCGATAGCGGAGCAGGCCCAGCGATTGCAGCGCGAGTGTCCGGTCGCCCGCGGTGATCCGCTCGTCGAACTCGACACCCTCGATCTTCGCCGCCCCGGATGAGGCGGCGGCGAAAAGGATCGCCATGGCCAGCTGAGTTGCCCGTCCGAGCTTGCCGAAATGGTCTCTCATCTCTCCGCTCCTACGCGCCTACTGTTAAGTTTCTGACGTGTTCGAGGCGACGCAAGCCTCATTGCACATCTTCCAGAGATCTGAGCGCTCCTCATCGGACTCCCTGGTAAAGGGCAGGAGGTAGGTCCGGCGAATCGCGCGATCGAAGAAGAAGCATCGGGTCCACTGGTTGGCCCGCGGGGAAGCTGCGAGCCACACCGCGGTGTCGGCTCCCTCGGCCGCTGTGCGCAGGAAGGTCCGCGTGATCCGGTGAAAGTTGGGAAGGGAGGTCTTCACGGAAGGCGTGTCGGCCCAACCCGGGTGCATCGAATTCACCACGACCGAGGTTCCGCGGAGCTCCTCTGCCCAGAGCTCGGCAAGGACCACCTGGGCGCGCTTGGTCTCGGCGTAGGCGAGAACCCCGTCGTACTCGCGCTCCTTCCAGTTTGGATCGCTGACCTCGAGTCGCCGGGTGTACATGCCACCGGACGACACCCAGATCACCCTGGCGTCCGAGGACTTCTCCAGGGCGGGCCGCAGGAGACGAGTCAGCAGGAACGGGCCCACCACGTGGGTCGCGAGAGTGAGCTCCAGTCCATCCTTCGTCTCGACCCGCTGGTCCGGAAGCACGCCTGCGTTGTGGATGAGCACGTCCACAGGGCGCTTCAGGAGTCTGGCTGCAGCCGACCGCACCGATGCGAGCCGCGAGACGTCCAACCTCTCGACGGACACCTGCACGTTGCCCGTCTGCTCGCGGATTCGCGCAGCCGCCGCTTGGCCCCGCTCCCGGCTCCGGCAGAGCAACACCACCTCTGCGCCGAGATCCGCCAGTGCCAGCGCCGACTCGAAGCCGATCCCCGAGTTGGCTCCCGTCACCAGACAGCGTCGGCCGGAGAGGTTCACGTCGAGGTCATCGGGAAGGAAGGCCAACGAGTGGATCCGGAAGCCAGTCCGATCGAAGGAGAGTGCGATGGTCGGATCGACCAGGCGGCTCAGAACCCGGCCGATCCCCGCGCCAAGAAGGCTGGCCTCGGCCTGCTCGGCGATCGCGGGAGCGTCTTTCGAGAGCGACTCGAGGATCGCGTCCACCGGCGCATGGTCCCCCGCCACCTGGCTCACGTAGCGGTAGGCGAGCTCGCCCCCGGGCCGGATCACGAAGACGCCGCCCAGCTGCCAGATGTCCCCCTGGACGCTTCCCTGGCGAGAGCCGCTGAGCAGGGCGCGCAGGACATTGAGTGAGAGTCGGGGGGAGAGGGCCTCCACCCGCCCGCGCCGCAGCCCCGCGGCCCGATAGGCGCGCAGCTCGGGGTCGACCAGCAGGGGCGAGTCGAGCCGGTAGTCCTCCCGGAAGGCCGCCGCGAAGTTCATCGCCCCGTTTCCCACCACGACCAGCTCGGCTCCGAAGTCTCGAACCTCATCGACCCGGTCGCGCAACTGCGCGACTTGCTCACGGCAGAACAGTCAGCCGAAGTGCCGGATGAAGATGAGGACGATGGTTCGCTCCTGCCAGAGCGATCCCAGGCGCACCGACTCTCCCTGCCAGTCGCAGAGCTCGATGCCCGAGAGCTTGGTGGCCAATCTCATCGAGAATCCTCCTTGAGTCCCTTATTCGACGATCGTCGGGTTCTAGACGGGGAAATAGGCCGGCCACACCAACGCGTCCAGAAATGCGGTCTGGAAGGTGAAGGCGATGCTTCCCGCAACGGCCAGTCTATGGGAGACCTTGGGGGAATTCGGCTTCAGCCAGATCAGTGCCGTTACCATCAGAAGCGAGCCGATACCTACCAACGCCAACGTCAAACGGATGGCGAACCAGAGGCCCGCACCGGGGTCCTGGATCATCGCGAATGTGAGCGGCATCCAGAGCGCCGAAGGAACCAGGATCAGCGCGTAGATCAGCTGGAAGACCCGGTAGTCGAACCGCTCTGCGATCCGTGCCTTTGCGGGGCGGAGCCGGAAGACGAATCGGGTGAATGCGAAGTAGCCCGCCACAGCCAGAAGCATGCTGATCACGTAGCCCGACCGCAGTGACTCGGGCACGCCACCCCAGAAGTCGTCACCGAACTCGGGGTGCGCAACCAGGTACCATGCGTAGCTGGCGAGAACCGCGGTTCCGCCCAACGCGTTGATCCAGAGCAGGGACCGCTTCTGCGGGTTCATCCTCCGGCCCTCCGTCACCTCGCCGTGACCCTCGAATACGGTCCCCACCTCGCGTGCCAACGACCTGGCCATTTGATGCTCCTTTGGCCGCCCTCGCAAGCTTTGCTCGAGAGCGGGCCGGCTCTCCATTTTCTTCGAATCTAGCCGCGGTCTGAGCATTTGTCAATATAAAATATAATCATCAGCTAATTTATCCCATCGGGGGTTCGCGGTGCAGCGTGGATCGGGAAAGTATCCAGCGCGGATTGGGCCCTATTCTGGATTGCGTGAGGTCCTGCTGGCCCGTCCCCTGGCCGTGCGGAGCGGATGGCTCGCTCGAGGCAGGAGGTCGAGCGTACGGGAAGCGGACCGGCGGCCCACCTCGTGGAAACCCTCCAGGCCCGTCAACGCGAGCGAGCGGAAGATCATGCCGAGATAGGGGGGATCGGCGCCGATTTGCACGACGGAGTTGAAAAGAGCGAGATTGATGTTGCCGCGTCGATCCACGGTGCCCACCAGGTTTGCGCTCTTCATCCCGGAGATGCCGTTGATGAGGCGCATGCGACAGCTCGCGGGCCCTGATTCGATTGGACATCTCCAAGCAACGAGAAGCGAAGGGCGTGGCCGCGTTCGTCGAGACTGACTTGCGTCCAGAGACGATCACAGCCAAAGTAGAAGATGGACGCTTGGAGTGAGGTCAGGTCAATGTCTTCGAGTCAGGAAAGCGTCGTGAGCCGGTGTATTCCGGGTTTGAAGGGACTGGTCGCGCTGCTTTCCCTGGCGATTCTGAACGCCTGCGCGACCAATGATATCCCGCCGCTGCAAGCCCTGGATCGCAAGGTAGACCTGGAGCGGTTCATGGGCGACTGGTACGTGATCGGGTTCATCCCCATCACCATCCCGTTCTTCAGCGAGGAAGGGGCGCACAACGGCGTGGAATCCTACCGTCTCACCGACGAGGGTGTGATCGAGACGACCTACACCTTCCGAGAGGGCGATTTCGACGGGCCGCAGAGACGCTTCACTCCAAAGGGATGGGTGTATGACGAGGAGACCAACGCCGAATGGCGCATGCAGTTCCTCTGGCCCTTCAAGGCCGCCTATCTCATCGTCTACCTGGATGATCGCTATCAGAAGACCATCATTGGCGTACCCGACCGGAAACATGTCTGGATCATGTCGCGAGATCCGGACCTGAGCGACGCCGACTATCAGGAGATGCTGGACCAGGTCGCAAGCCTCGGGTACGACGTCGACGAGGTGCAGCGCGTACCCCAAAGGTGGCCGGATGAATGAGAAGACATGCAAGAGCGTTCTGTAAAGCTGAACACCGACGCCGGCCTCCGCAAGACGCGTACGGTCCTACTGGACCAGGGCGATCCCGAGGAGAAGCGCGAGGAGATCCGCCGGTACTTCCATCTGACCTGCGACGTCGATGAGGCGCTGATCGAAACGCTCAAGTTCCACGAGACCTTCTATCGTCGCGCGGATCCGCTCCGCCATCCCCTCATATTCTACTTTGGCCACACCTCCGTCTTCTATGTCAACAAGCTGATCATCGCCAAGCTCATCGACGAGCGGATCAACGCCAGGTTCGAGTCGATGTTCGCCGTCGGAGTGGACGAGATGTCCTGGGATGACATCGATATGTCCCATTACGACTGGCCGCAGGTGGAAGAGGTCCAGGCATACCGCGATACGGTACGGCAGCTGGTAGACGAACGGATCCGAAGCATCCCACTCGCGATGCCGATCACCTGGGACAGCCCGTTCTGGGCGATCATGATGGGAATCGAGCATGCCAGGATCCACCTGGAGACCTCCTCGGTTCTGATCCGGCAGCTGCCGATCGATCAGCTTCGCCCGCATCCGCTATGGGACATCTGCCGCACCTCCGGCGAAGCGCCCCAGAACGAGCTGGTCGAGGTAGCGTCTGGCAAGGTGCGCCTCGGCAAGCAGAGGAGCCACTCCCTCTACGGTTGGGACAACGAGTTCGGCGAGCACGAGGCCGAGATCGATGCCCACCAGGCGTCGCGCTATCTGGTGACCAACGCGGAGTTCCTCGAGTTCGTCGAGGACAAGGGCTATGCCGACGCGCGATGGTGGGACGAAGAGGGTCTGGCCTGGAAGGAGTATCGCAGGGCGGAAAGGCCGCGGTTCTGGGTCCGCGGGAACGGCATGCTCCAGCTGCGAAACATGCTCGAGGTCGTCGAAATGCCCTGGGACTGGCCCGTGGAGGTCAACTACCTGGAGGCCAAAGCCTTCTGCAAATGGAAGAGCGCACGGACTGGCAAGCAGATCCGGCTGCCCACGGAAGACGAGTGGTATCTGCTCCGGGACCGTCTGGTCGAAGAGGACCAGCCCTATTGGAAGCGGGCGCCGGGCAACATCAACCTCGAACACTACGCCTCGCCCTGTCCCGTGACGGAGTTCCGGTTCGGCGATTTTCATGACATCGTCGGCAACGTCTGGCAGTGGACCGAAACGCCCATCGCGGGGTTCCGCAACTTCGAGATCCATCCCTACTACGATGACTTCTCCACGCCGACATTCGACGGGAAGCACAATCTGATCAAGGGGGGTTCCTGGATCTCGACCGGGAACGAGGCGACCCGTGATTCCCGCTACGCATTTCGCCGCCACTTCTTTCAGCATGCTGGCTTCCGCTATGTCGAGTCGGACAAAGCCGCCAAGGTCTCCTTCGACGTCTATGAATCGGACGCGATGATCTGCCAGTACTGTGAGTTTCATTACGGCGAAGAGCTGTTCAGCGTTCCGAATTACCCCAGCCGGTGTGCAGAGCTGTGTCTGGAGTTGATGAAGGATCGGCCGCGCGAGAAGGCGCTCGACCTGGGATGCGCCGTAGGCCGCGCCAGCTTCGAGCTGGCCCGCGGGTTCGACCATGTCACCGGTCTCGATTTCTCCGCCAATTTCGTCCGCGTCGGCGTGCAGATGAAGGAGAGAGGCTACATCCAGTACACGCGGGTCGAGGAAGGAGAGCTGGTGACGTTCATGGAGAAGCGGGCGTCGGAGCTCGGGCTGGATGAGGAACGCGACCGGGTGGAGTTCTACCAGGCTGACGCCTGCAACCTCAAGGATCTCTACACCGGATACGATCTGGTGCTGGCCGCCAATCTGATCGATCGCCTCTACAGTCCGCGGAAGTTCCTCTGCTCCATCCACGAGCGCATCAACCCCGGTGGACTGCTCGTGCTCACCTCGCCCTATACGTGGCTGACCGAGTTCACCGAGCGCGACGAGTGGATCGGGGGCTTTCGCAAGGACGGAGAGCCCTACACGACTCTGGAGGCCCTCCAGGACATCCTCGCTCCCCAATTCCGGCGTCTGGGTGAGCCCGTCGACATCCCGTTCGTGATCAGAGAGACGAGAAGAAAGCACCAGCACAGCGTCGCGGAGATGACGGTCTGGGAGAGGCTCTGACCGCGCTCTCGCGAATCGTGCATCCCGGGCAACCCGCAGCTGGCGGGCGGCCTACGGAGCGGGAGGCTGGGGAGTCGGGCGCAGGCGGGTGAGATCGTATCCCTGGGCCTCGAGGCGAGCGGAGAGCGCCCGGTAGAGCGTCGGATCCAGCGTCGGTGTTCGAGCCAGAATCCACAGGTAGTCGCGCGAGGGGTGGCCGACGGCGGCGTAGCGGTAGCCGGGGTCGAGATCGATGATCCAGTAGTCGCCACGGAAGGGCCAGAAGAACTGCACCTTCAGCTTGGCAGGGCTTTTCTGCGGGTCGGCTACCCACGCGACCCCTTCGGCGCGGCGCAGCTCGCCGTCGAAGGATCCATCTCGACACTCGTTCACCACGGCGATTCTGCCGTCATCCCTTCGGCTGTAGGTTGCACTGGACGCGACGCAGCCGCGTTGAAAGCGCTGCGGGAAGCTCGCAATCTCGTACCACCGTCCCAGGTAGCGGTCGAGATCGACCTCCTTCACGACCTCGAGCGGCGGTTGCGGCGATGCGCAGCCACCGAGGACCGCGGCGAGCAGCAGCCCCAGCGCCTTGTTCAGCATCGGTGATTCACCCTCCCCCGCTGCGCTCGAAGCCTAGCAGCGCTACCCGCTGCTCGAAGGCCTCCAGGCTGTCGATGCATTCGACTCCCTCGCTCGGCTCGAAGGTGCCGGCTTTGGATCCGCCCAGCCAGAGGTGGACCTCCTCGGGCAGGCCGCTGCGGATCGCGCGGACGGCCTGCTCCGCTGGAGCGGGCGGGATGGTGACGAGGCTCAGGGCCAACGCCGCCGCGCCGGCGCGCTTCACCGCGTCCACCAGCTCTTCGGCGGGGAGCTCGGCCCCCAGGTAGATCGGATTCGCGCCCGCACTCAGCGCGATCAGCGCCGCCATCTGAAGCCCGAGCTCGTGTGGCTCACCGGCGGGGGTAGCGAGGATGATGCGCGGGCCCAGCAGGGAAGCCGCGTTCGGCTGCAGAGCGGATCCCAGCAGGGAGCGCAGCACCCCGGTTGCCAGATGCTCGGACGCAATCCGGAGGCGATCGGCGGCCCAACGCTCGCCGATCTCCCGGAGGAGCGGAACCGCGACCTCCCGGGCGAAAGGGGCGGGTCCGAGCGCGGAGAGCTGTAGTGAGAGCAGCCGCTGGGCCTCCGCGGCGTCGAGCCGTTCGAGCGCCGCGAGAACCTCGTCGAGGCGGCTGGTCGAGAGAAACTGCGGCACAGCCGCGCGCTGCTCGAGCTCGGCCGGCTCCAGCCGTGCGACCTGGCCGACGCGGAAACCACCGTCCACCGCCGCCTTCACCAGCCGCAGTCGCTCCAGGTCCGCGGCGCGGTATCGCCGCGTTCCCCCGGAGGTGCGAAGCGGCGCGACCACCCCATAGCGCTGCTCCCAGGCTCGAATCACCGCGGGCGAGAGGCCGGTGAGCCGGGCCGCGGCCCGGAGGGGGTAGGTCAGCTCCAGAGCTTCGGAGTTGGATTCTTCTGAGCTCATAATCTATATATTTATCATATTTTATATATACAATAAACTCACAAGGCGCAGATTCTTGCTGAGAACCTCCGCTTTCCTAGCAGCCCCGGGGTTCCGCGGCATGGATCAGAGAAGTGAGCACCAGGCGCTCCACATCCCGACCAGCTCATCAGACCGCCGCCTCGGGGAGCTCCACCTTCTCGAAGATCGGCTTCAAGTCAGCCTCTGCCAGCGTCTCGCGCTCGAGCAACGCTCGAGCGCTCTCCTCGAGGATCAGGCGGTTGCGCTCGAGGATCGCACTGGCGCAGTCGAAGGCGGCGTCCACGATGGCGCGTACCGCGCAGTCGATCTCTCGCGTGGTCTCCTCGGAGTAGAGCCGAGCGTGAAGGTTCCCGCCCGGAGCGCCCAGCAGCCCTGCACCGTGGTCCGCGTAAGTAAGGTTTCCGAGCTCGGGAACCATCGCGTACTGCGTCACCATGCTGCGAGCGATGTCCGTGGCGCGCGCGAGATCATCCGCGGCGCCGGTCGAGAACTCGCCGTACATGATGTGCTCTGCCACGCGTCCGCCGAGCAGGACCGCGAGCTTCTGCTCGAGCTCACGGCGCGTCATCAGGTAACGGTCCTCGGTGGGACGCTGGAGCGTGTAGCCAAGGGCTCCGATGCCGCGCGGAATGATCGAGACCTTGTGCACCGCGTCGGTGGTGGGCAAGGCAGCGGCCACCAAGGCATGGCCCATCTCGTGGTGCGCCACCATTTCGCGCTCGCACGGATTCAGCAAGCGGTTCTTCTTCTCCCGGCCCGCTACGATGCGCTCGATGGCGCTCGTGAAGTCCGCCATCGCGACCGACTCGCTGCTCCTTCGCGTCGCCACCAGCGCCGCCTCGTTCACCAGGTTGGCGAGATCGGCCCCCGTGAAGCCGGGCGTGAGCGCGGCGATCTGCTCGGGATCGGCGTCCGGAGCCGTCGTCACGCTGCGAAGGTGAACCGCGAGAATCTCGACGCGGCCGATCCGGTCCGGACGGTCGACGAGCACCTGGCGGTCGAAGCGACCGGCACGAAGCAGCGCAGGGTCCAGGATCTCCGGCCGGTTGGTGGCAGCCAGCAAGACGATTCCCACCGAGGGGTCGAAACCGTCCAGCTCGACCAGCAACTGGTTGAGCGTCTGCTCCTTCTCGTCGTGCCCTCCGAAGCCCTGCGCCACCCCGCTGCGCGCCCGGCCGAGCGCGTCGAGCTCGTCGATGAAGATGATGGCCGGCGCCTGGCGGCGCGCCTGTTCGAATAGATCGCGCACCCGCGCCGCCCCCACGCCCACGAACATCTCCACGAACTCCGAGCCGCTGATCGAGAAGAATGGCGCGCCGGCCTCGCCCGCGACGGCCCGCGCCAGGAGCGTCTTCCCGGTGCCGGGAGGGCCGACCAAGAGTACGCCCTTGGGCATGCGGGCTCCCAGCCGTCCATAGGCCGTCGGATCCCTCAGGAATTCAACTACTTCCTGGAGTTCCTCCTTGGCCTCGTCGACTCCGGCCACGTCGTCGAAGCGGACGCCGGTCTCCGTCTCTACGTAGACTTTCGCCTTGCTCTTTCCGATCGACATCAGGCCGCCCCCCGAGCCGCCGAGCCGACCCGCCATGCGGCGCATCAGAAACATCCACAGCAGCAGAAATATCGAGATCGGAATCAACCAGGAGAGCAGCGTGGGGAGGAATGTGCTCTCCGGTTTGCTGGAGAACACGATGTCCTTTCCGCCGAGCTCCTCGACGAGGGCTGACTCCACCCGGTTGGTGACGAAGAGGCTCTTGTCGTTCTTGGGGTCCTTGAACTCGCCGCGGATGGTGTCGCCTTGAACCACGACCTCGGAGACCAGGCCTTGTTCGATCAGGCGCTGGAACTCGCTGTAGGGAATCCGCTCCACCTCCTTCATCGAGACCCAGGCGTCGTGAATCAGGAGGACGCCGAGGAGCGCGAGCAACAGGAAAGCGAAGTGGAAGCGGGGCCGTTGCTGGATCACCTCGCGCCCCTTGACGAGCGGGTTCTCGTCTCGGAGGCGATTCTGCTGGTCGGCTCGGGTGTTCTGGAGCGAAGGTTTGGAATCCCTCATGCGGAACGTGTTTTCCTCGAGATAGCGGTGGTTTGCCGATCCACCGAACCGGGTGAGTCCGATGGAACGCGGCTTTCATGAGCTGAATCTGACATCTTCATCCAGTGGAAACATCGTCTATGTCTGGCATATTTTCAATAAAAATATTGACAATATATCTACAAAACGCCATTCTAAGATCGTCATCACCCCCAGACTCGAATCAGGAGGTCTCGCAATGATTGGGATCGGATGGGCCGAAGCGGGCTACCTGCCCGACTGGATGATCCGCCGGGGCATCCGCTGGATGCTGCGGGATCGCCTGCGGGCGCTGGGGCAGCCCGATCCGGAAGCCGCACAGCGGATGTTCGCGGCCTTCCTCGAAGACCTTCGCCAGAGCCCCGTATCGATAGCGCCCGAGCTCGCGAACCAGCAGCACTACGAAGTCCCCACCGAGTTCTTCGAGGCGGTTCTGGGGCGCCGGCTCAAGTACAGCTGTGCGCTCTGGCCCGAGGGTGTGGCGGACCTCGACGCGGCCGAGGAACGCATGCTGTCGCTGACCTGTGACCGCGCCCAGATTCGCGACGGAATGAGAGTGCTCGACCTGGGCTGCGGGTGGGGATCCTTGAGCCTCTGGATCGCCGAAAACTACCCGGGCTGCCGCGTGCTCGCGGTGTCCAACTCGAAGCTGCAGCGCGAGTTCATCGCAGCGCGTGCTGCGCGACGAGAGCTATGGAATCTCGAGGTCGAAACTGCGGACGTGAACTCGTTCGAGCCGGAAGGGGTGTTCGACCGGATCGTGTCGGTGGAGATGTTCGAGCACCTCCGCAACTGGGAGGTGCTTCTCGCCCGGATGGCGGATTGGCTCGCTTCGGACGGGAAGGTGTTTCTTCACTTCTTCTGTCACCGCGAGCACGCCTACACCTACGAAACGGAAGGCAAGAACGACTGGATGGGCCGTCATTTCTTCACGGGGGGCATGATGCCCTCCGATGATCTTCTCCTCCATCTCCAGCGCGACCTCGTCGTGGAACAGAAATGGCGTGTCGGCGGCCTCCACTACCAGCGCACGTGTGAGGCGTGGCTTCGGAACCTGGACCGCCGCCGAACCGGGATGCTGCATCTGCTCGAGGAGGTATACGGCCGCGGAGAAGGGCGGCTGTGGCTCCAGCGTTGGCGGCTCTTCTTTCTCGCCTGCGCGGAGCTCTTCGCCTTCCGCGGGGGGAACGAGTGGTGGGTCTCACACTACAGGCTTGCCCCACGGAGCAAGCCGGCGCGACCAGGGCCGACAACCTGAAGCACGCGCCATTCTCGCCCATGGCTCGATGAACGATCGGACGAGCCCTCGGCTACCGCAGTGGTCTGTGGACGACCATGCCGAAGTGGCCGTCCAGGGTGAGCGTGTCACCGGTTCGAATTCTCGTGGTGGCCTCGGGAACGCCCGTGACGCACGGGATTCCGTACTCTCGAGCGATGATCGCGCCATGGATCAGCATTCCGCCGCGACGCTCGACGATGCCCGCCGACAGTGGGACCACGAGCGTCATGTTGGGGTCGACGGCGTCGCAGACGAGGATCTCACCGCGCTTGAACTCAAAGAGGTCCGAAGGCTCGACCACCACCCGTGCCGGGCCGGTGGCCACGCCGGGCCCCGCGGGCTGGCCGAGAAGCTGCCGGGGACGGACCGTCCAGCCGTCGCTCCCATCGGATGCGTCGCTGGGAACATCCGTGCCGTGATCCAGCTTCTCCGGAGGCGAAATGCACTCCAACGCCGTCGCCAGCTCTGAATCGATGCCCTGGCTGTTCCCGAGGCGGCGCCGCGCCTCGCTCCGAGCCGCCAGAAGCTGCGCCTCGACTCGCGCGAGATGGACGTTGTCGTCGTCACGGAGCTGGTGGCTCGCGCGGGCCAGGTCCAGCAACTCCAGGGCAAACCCCCGCCGATCCTCGGAGAACGAGGCCACGAACCGGTCCTGCGACTCCTGGACCTCCTCCGACCGTCCCTGGATCTCTTCCGGGTCGCGCGCAGCCAATTCCAGCAGCAGGGGGAGGAGGCGCACGCGCCCACCCGAGGGCTGCCCGTGTTGCCATGCCAGATCGCCGAAATCCTCGAGGAACGCATCGAGTGCCTTCGTGAACTCCACGTCCTCTTCCAGCGATTCTCCCCGCCTCAGGCGTGCGGCCCGCTTGGTGTCGTCTCGGATCATGGCAGCCAGGCGCTCGAGCGCTGCGTTGCGCTGGAGGCTCTGCATGGGCGTCGCAGCGAGGAGGCCCATGAATTCGTAGGGATCTTCTGGTCTCACCGTGTCGTTGTAGACCTGACCGAACAGCCGCACGCCGTGCGCGAGCGGGATGAAGTCGGCCCAGTAGACGTCGACCCAGTGCTGAAAGATCTCCTCCCGCCGGGCGATTTCTTCGGCGAGCTCGAGATCGGAGAGTTCCTCCAGATCCGAGCGGCCAAGCTCCACGGCGACCCGCTGCATCTCGGGGATGAGCTCGTCTTCGACGCGCTGGCGGAGCTCGCGAAGGTTCTCGAGGCTCCGCGTCAAGGTGAGGTACCAATGGCGCTCGTCGTCGGCCTCTCGCCTCGTCGTGATGGGGCGGGACTGAAGCGCGTACAGGACTCCCTTGCAGAAGGTCCATTCGACGTCCTGCGGCCGACCGAAGCTCTCCTCCAGCGTCCCTGCCAGCCGATGGACCTCCTCCACTTCCATATCTTCCAGGGGCGCTCGTACTCTTTGCTCGGGTGAGAGCGCCCGTTTCTCGATCCCCTCGGAAGAAGGCACCAGAGCGTACGATCGCTCCGCCGGTTGATGCGCGAGCACCCGGCCGGTCTTCCGCGCCAACGTCCAGCGATCCGGCTCAACGGTGCCGTCCACCAGTCCCTGGTTGAGTCCGTACACGGCTTCCACCACGGACTCGACCGGGTTGAGAGGGCTCTCGGAGAACGCCACACCCGACCGCTCGCTCGGAGCGAACTCCTGAACCAGGACCGCCATGTTGCTCGATGCCACGTCGAGGCCCAGCTCCTGACGGTAGAGAAGGGCTCGATCCGACCACAGAGACGCCCAGACGAGCCTCACGTGATCCAGGATGGCTCGTGCCCCGCGCACGTTGACGAAGGACTCATGCAACCCGGCGAAGGACGTCCGCTCGGAGTCCTCGCCCGGGGCAGAGGAGCGCACGACGACGGACCGATCGGCGAAGTGTTGATCGACTGCCGAGAACAGATCGGCCTCGAGATCCGCGGGGAAGTCCGAGGTCAGGAACATGTTGCGGATTCGGAGGGCCGCATCCCACAGCTCCTCCCAACGCATGTCCTTGAAAGGTTTGCGGTTCAGTTCCCGGGAAATGCGCAGGGCCAAGCCAGTATCGGCGAGGTAGCGACGGTAGGCCGCGATGGAAATGCAGAGGCCACCGGGCACCGCAATCCCTTTTCGTCCCATCTGGGCAAGCGCTGCGGCCTTGCCGCCAACGATCGTCGCGTTCTCGGGTCTGATCTGCTCGAGGGGGATCGTGAACGACATCAGCCGACATGGATCTCCACGACTTCCTGAAAACGGGTAACGACGTGAAAGGTCTCGATTCTCACCTCCACCAGCGCGCAGTTCGGAGAGGAGGCGAAATCCTTCAGATGGGGATGCTTGGCCAGGTAGAGCTTGGAGGCGAACTCCCGATCGTCACCGGTCAGCTCCCGGGCGTGGCCCGTCCCGGTGGCAGCCAAGGCCTCGAAGAGGTCCGACGGCCGATTCGAGGTGTTGTCGACGACGAAAGCGACACGATCGTCTTCCTGGATGTGTGTGAATTTTCGGGTGCTGCGAGTCGTGGAGAACCATACGCGGTCCATGTCGTCGGAGGTGGCGAAGCAGACAACAGTACCGTAGGGGTGGCCCTGGCCGTGCGTACAAAGAACGCCGAAGTTCTGCGTCGCCAGAACGTCGTGCAGGACCCGACGCAGCTCCGGCACATCCGTGAGTCTACCTCGGACCGTTCCGCCTTTCATGGATTTCTCTCCGATCCCAGACAACCTTCACCCCGGATGCGTGATGTTCCCGAACCAGAGTCAGTATACCCAACCGAGAGTCGCCAAGAGACACGGAGACACGCCATGCAGGATCGGCGCTAAGTTCTCGAGGTCCCATGGAGACGATCTGGGTCCTCGGAGATCAGCTCAACCGCCGGCCTACCCGTCTCGCGGTCGTGACGCTCCGGCAACGCGGGCTGGTAGCGCAGGCCCCGGCGCCACCGCTCCGGCCAGCACGCGACACCCGACGCTGCTCCCAGCAGGGCGCCGAGCACCGCGCCGCGGTAGCAGTTGTCGCCGCCCGCCATGGTGTTGGCCACGAGCCCATCTTCGGGACGGTCGGCGTACTTGCGCGCCAGGTAGAGCGTGGCCGGCACCGAGTCGTCCACGTAGCAAGCCGGCGAGAGCAAGCGGCCGATGACCTCGAGGTCGTCTAGCCGTTCCCAACGCTCGAAGTCGTGCTGGAGCAGCCGATTGTCTGATCGCGCGCCCGCCGTGACGAGCGTCTCCCGCAGCGGCCTTCCGGCCAGCACTGGTAGCAGCACGTCGGCTACCGCGTCGAGCGCCGCGGCCATGGCCGGACCCTTGTGGGTCAACTCGCGGTGCTCGTGTGCCGCGGCGCGCGCCAGCGCAGGATCGTCGTGATGGAACAGCAGGACGGCCAGCGGTCCGGCGAGCCCGCCGATGTGCTTTTCGGTGACGCCGCATTCGCGCAGCAGAACGCCCCGCGCGCGGCGCTCGAAGAACCCGCCAGCCACTCCTCGACGTAGGTGTCGCGGTGGCTGCCGGGGTCGCGTACGAACGCGATCATGCGCTCGAGATAACGGTCGGCATCGTACCGGCCGTGCTCGGCCAGGTCGGCCAGCAGCACCTGCACGAGGAGCAGATTGAGGGTGTTCTCCCCGGCCTCGAGGTGCTGGTGGTAGTGGATGCCCGGCTGGCCCCAGTAGCGGGCCTGGTCGTGCAGGATGTCGGCATCGGGATCGGCCGGCGCGTAGTGGGACCGGTGCAGGATGCTTCCGGGATGGGGGTTGCGCGGCGCCAGGAGGTCGCGCACCTCGCCGTAGTCGCGCCGCAGGGCCTGGCGGTCGTAGTACCAGTGCACGGGCATGGCGAGGGCGTCGCCGAGCAGCAGGCCCCACAGCGCGCCCTCGGCGCGGTCGCGGGTGGTCAGCTCGGGGGTCATGGCCTGTCCTCCTCGGGCGGCTACTGACAATATACCCCCGCTCATCTGGCCCAGCTTCGACTCACGCGCTTCTGTCGCTCCGCTCTCCGGTGTCGGTCCGCGAAATGCGTGGTGTCTGGGCATACCGCTCAAGTCGCGCCAGGAGGTCGGAGCCAGAGCACGGGCGTGCGCGCCTTGTAGGCCTGGTACTCGGGGGAGTTGCCCCACTTCGCGTCCGACCGTGATTCAAGCAACGGGATTCCGCTGATGCGAGTCAGCAGGACGTAAACGAAGACCGGCGAGATCAGTGTCGCCAGCGACCAGCCCGAGAGCGCAGGGACAGCGATCAGCGCGACGCCGCTCCAGAGCAGGATCTCGCCACAGTAGTTGGGGTGGCGTGACCAGGCCCACAGACCCGTGCTGATGAAGCGGTTGCGATTGGCCGGATCGGCCCGGAACGCCCCTTTTTGAAGATCGGCGATGGTCTCGATCGCGAAGCCTGCGATCCAGACGGTCGTTCCCAGCGCTGCGAGCGGGCCGACGGGCCGGGCGGCGGCCGCTGTGATGGCGGCGAGCGCGCACGAGGCGGTAAGGAAGACCCACAGGCCCTGGAGCGTCCAGGTCAGGAGGAAGCCCGCGAAGTCTGGCTTGAGGGCGTCGAAGCGGTGGTCGACACCGTCGCGACGGATGCGCGAGAAGAGGAAGGAGCCGAGCCGCAGCGCCCAGAGGCCGACCAACAGTGCCAGCAGGAGGGCCAGCGGATCGCGGTTTCCCAGACCGACACCGCAGGCAATCACCATGAGATAGGTGAGGCTTCCCGTGAGGTCGAAGTAGCGCTCGGTCTGCGCGGTATAGGCGTGGATGAAGACCAGCCAGTTGAGAGCAAAGCAAAGGACGCCGCACAACGCGAAGACCGGGACCCCTCCGATCCGATGCCCGCCCTGGCTCCCCGCCCAGCCGATGGCGGCCGCGATCAGCAGAACCACCACCACCGACAGGAACACTTGGGCCGTGGCCTTGCGCATCCCCTAGTTCTAGCTCAGACGTCGGCCAAGATGCTCTCGCTCCGGCTCTCCCCGCCATTGGATCCGGTTGTTCGAAATCTCTTTCCGGAACCGAGGTGATTTGATACACCGTGCTCTAGCCCTCCATGGACCGTACTCAGCTCGCCCTCATCACCAGCCTCATCGCCGGGCTGTCCACTCCCGCGTGGCGACTTGGGGGAATTGTCAGCGGCTTCCTGCTGATGATGGCATTGGACCGGCTGCTGGCGTGAGGCGAATGGTCGTCACGCCGGCGGATGCGAGGGTGGCCGAAGCGAAGTGCTTGGCCGCAGCCTTTGGCCCTGGGACCGAGCGCTCCGAGTTCGTCGAGTCGATCACCCGACTGGCCGGCAGGAGGTAGGTCCAGCGCCATGACTTGGTATACCGGCGACCCCACCTACGACACTGCTCTCGCAATTGGATTCGCGATCGTGGCCGTCACCGCCGTAGCGGCCCTCTTCATCAAGACCCCGTACGGGCGCTTTGCGGACGACAAGTACGGCGTCAGCCTCGATCCGCGTCTCGGCTGGTTCCTGATGGAGCTGCCCGCGATGGTCGTGTTTCTCTACTTCTTCCTGAAGGGTCCCAACCTTGTCGCTCCGTTCCCGCTCTTCGTGCTCTTCGTCTGGGTGGTGCACTACGCCAACCGCGGCTTCCTCATGCCCGCGTTGATGCGCATTCCACCCGGCCAGAAGAGCGGCTTCAGCCTCTTCGTTGTGGTGATCGGATGGGTGGTGACGAGCCTACACGGCTATCTCAACGGCAGCTGGGCCTCGACCTACGCCAGCCATGTCGGCTGGGATTGGTTCTCGGACCCGCGCTTCATCGTGGGCGTACTCCTCTACTACGGCGGCCTCCTGGTCAACCTCCACTCCGACCACATCGTCCGGAAGCTGCGCACCAAGGAGGAGGTGGCGCAGGGAGTCAAGGAGTACCGCATACCGCGGGGCGGGCTCTTCGATTACGTCAGCAACCCGAGCTACCTCTCCGAGCTCGTCTTCTGGACAGGCTTCGCTCTGTTCACCTGGAGTCTCGCCGGTGTCTTCATCCTGGCCATCAGCATGGCCAATCTCGTTCCGCGGGCCATTGCGACCCACGCGTGGTATCGCCAGAAGTTTTCCGACTACCCGCCGGAAAGGAAGATTCTCGTTCCCTTGATCTGGTGAGGAACGTCACCAGCGAGATCCCTGATTCGGGAAGCTATCTATTCGGCTGAACTGGGGGCGGCGTCCTGCTTCCAGGCGATTTCGATCATGACCTCGTTCCGGCGCATGAACCACGGCGTGAACGGGCTGTTGTAGCGGGCCAGTATGGGAGCACCGATCCGGCGCCTGCCATCAGCGGAGAGCGCCTCCATCAGCTTGGTTTCGTTCTCCCGGTAGTTTCCTTCTGTCCAGCGCCCCGAGTATCGACGCACTGCCATCACTCGAGCCTCATGTTCCCCGAGCCGAATCCGTGGGTTACGCGGCTGGGGCAACGTATCCAAGGTGTATTTCCGTTCCATGACGAACGCGTAGGTGTACTGATCCGTCGCCAATTCCGTTGACGTGACAGGTGCTGCCATCGACATACGGACATTTTGCTCCTTGGGCCGCGATTCGACCGGCGCGGTCATGCTCATCTTCTCATCGGCCTGGTTGTCGCCGAAGATATAACCGGCCAGCAATCGGAATGCCTTGTTTCCGGCCTCACCGAAGTCCCCCTGTACGTCCACCTCGGCGACGAGATACGGCTCATACCGACGTACCTCGTACTCGTCTGTTCGTTCGAGAATCTCGTAGGGCGGTTCTTCGTAGGCCATGGTCATCGTCGCGAGCAGTAGAATGCCAATACCGATAAGTATGCTGCAAGCTCTCATGCTGTCACCCTGGTAGCGCGGGTCTGCACTCAATACTCTATCGCCGTGCCATCCCAGGCAAAGAAATCTCCCGTCGCCGCCGGCGTCAGGTCATCAATGACTCGAAGAAGATGCTGCGCTGCTTGCGAAGGCGCGAAGAGCCGATCCGCGGGTACCCTGCTCGAGAAGGGTGCCGATAGAGCGGTGTCAACGGTCCCGGGATGCAGCGCAACTACGACCGGGTCCGGGCGTTGGGGAGCTTGGTCACCAGACGCTATGAGAAATCGCTGCCGATCGGCTGGATGATTCACTTTTGGGCGGGTGCCTTCTTTTCCGTGGTTCCTACCCAGGCCCTGGAGATGACCGGCTCACGACCCGTCGTAGCTGACGATGGCGGCGCTGCTGACGAGCTCCTCGAGGAGCGCCAGCGCGCGGCGGCCGGTCATCGAGAAGGGATCCAGCTCGGCCTTTTCGGAGTGGCGGAGGATGCTGCTCCGGTTGACCTTGTTCAGGTCCACGTTTCCCATGCTCCAGCCCGCGAAGCGGCGTTGCTCGATCTCGGCGTATTCGAGCAGCGTCACGTCGGCGTGCCGGCGGTCCCGGACGATGTTCCCATAGAGGCTGTTGACCGCCTTCCGCCCGCCCTCGAGCGCCTGGATGAACACCCCGCCCGCGGGATGGGCGCACAGAATGCCCGTGATCCCGTGCTCCAGGTTGTTCGCACGCGACTCTTCCAGGATGGAGCGGAGGAAGGCCTCGTCGACGCCGTCGACTGCCCGGCTCGCGTAAAGGAGGCGCACCAGCATGGTTCCTAACCCCTCTTGTTGGTCAAGAGCGCCAGGAACTCCCGGCGCAGATTCGAGTCCCTGAGGAAAGAGCCGCGCATGATGGAGTTGGTCATCTTCGAGTCCATGTCCTTCACACCGCGCCACTGCATGCAGTAATGGTCGGCTTCCATCACGATGGCCAGGCCGTCGGGCTGCATCTTCTCCTGGAGAAGCTCTGCCAGCTGGTTGATGGCCTCCTCCTGGATCTGGGGCCGCGTCATCACCCACTCCACCAGGCGCGCGTACTTCGAGAGTCCGATCAGCGCGGAGTGCTCGTTCGGCATGACCCCCACCCAGATCCGTCCGATGATCGGGCACAGGTGGTGGGAGCAGGCGCTGCGGACTGTGACTGGCCCCACGATCATGAGCTCGTTCAACCGCGAGACGTTGGGGAACTCGGTCACCCGCGGCTGGGGGACGTATCGTCCCCCAAACACCTCCCGGAGGTACATCTTCGCCACCCGCCGGGCCGTCTCCTGCGTGTTGTGATCGTTCTCCGTATCGATCACCAGGGCGCGCAGCACCTCCAGCATCTTCGCCTCGACCTCGTGCTGAAGAGCGTCGAGCTCACCCTCCTCGAGGTGGGCGCAGATGTTGTCGTTGGCGTGGAAGTCCTTGCCGGCCTCGATGATGCGCTCCCGGATCCGGTCCGCGACCGGAGTCCGGCCGTTCAAGATCTCGGTCTCCGGCGCGACCGGGACAGGTTTGATTTCCGAAGTTCGATTGGCCATGGGTGATTCTCTCGCGCGTCCTTCTCGACGCCTCGATAGGCTAACGGAAGGTCCGTGCTCAGGCCCCCGCCCCCGGGGGCTTCTCCCCTCCACCAAGCTTGGCTTTCAGGGGCGGCCCTTGGATTTTAGAAAGGTATTTCTTGACAAAGTTGTAAAAGTAGACGATCTTCTTGCAGACGGGCTGACTTTCCCCCCTGGAGACCGTCATCCCGGAAGAGGAGAAGAATCGTGGCCACAGCAGAGAAGATTCATATCGGTAACGGCATCCTCAAGCCCGGCACCCGCCCGATCAAGGTGTTCGTCGACAAGAACGGTGAGTACTGGCTTTGCGACGCCGAGGTCGACCCCCAGAGCGACGACTTTCGCAAGGAAGGCTGCACTGCTCACGGCGAGATCCAGATTGCCGAGGGCGGCTGAGCCCGCGCCCAGAAGCTCGAGCGAGGGCCCGCGGTTGGCGGGTCCTCGCCGCTACCGCAATAGATGCCCGTTCTTACCCTGAACGATCAAGAATCTCTGGGCCGAGTCGTCGATCAACACGGCACGGTGGTGATCGACTTCTGGGCTCCGTGGTGTGCGCCCTGCAAGGGGTTCCTCCCGATCCTGGAAGACGCATCCGAAAGGCACCCGGACATCGTCTTCTGCCGGGTGAACACGGAGGACCACAAGGAGCTGGCGCAGGCCTTCGACGTCAAGTCGATCCCCACCCTGGCGGTGGTGCGGGACCAGATCATGATCGCGTCCCAGCCGGGGATGCTGCCCAAGAACGTGCTCGAGGATCTGATCAAAAAGGTGAAGGCGCTCGACATGGAAGAGGTGCGCAGGGAGATGGCGGACGCAGAGGAACCCTCAGAAGAATCGACAGGGAGTGAGTCATGAGTGTGCTGGTGCAGAGAGAGGCCCCGACCTTCACCGCGGCGGCCATCATGCCGGACAACGAGATCGACGAGAGCTTCTCGCTTCAGAAGTACCGCGGGCGCTATGTGGTGCTGTTCTTCTATCCCCTCGACTTCACCTTCGTCTGCCCGTCGGAGATCCTGGCCTTCGATCACCGACTCGAGGAGTTCCGGAAGCGCGACTGCGAGGTGATCGGCGTCTCGGTGGACTCCCATTTCACCCATCTGGCCTGGAAGAACACCGCGGTGGAGGATGGTGGGATCGGAGCCATCCGCTTCCCCCTGGTCGCCGACCTCAGCAAGCAGATCGCGCGCGACTACGGGATCCTCTCGGGCGAGAGCGTCGCGCTGCGCGGGACCTTCCTGATCGACCGGGAGGGGATCGTTCGCCACCAGGTGGTCAACGATCTCGGCCTGGGAAGGAACATCGACGATGCCCTTCGCACGCTCGACGCACTCCAGCACACCGAGAAGTCCGGCGACGTCTGTCCCGCCAACTGGGAGCAGGGCCAGGAGGCCATGGAGCCCAGCTCCATCGGCGTCAAGAAGTACCTCCAGGACTTCGGAGTGAAGATCTAGGCTTCTGCTAGCATCGGACCGGCTGCGGTACGAGGAGTGCCAGGTGCACGAGTCGAGCCAGCGGGATGAGCCCCGGCTGCGGCGCTGGGGGCGGCGCGCGGTCACGATTCCGCTCTACATCGTTCTGTTCTGCATCTCCCTGGTCGCCCTACCCATCGTATTGGTGGCGACCGCCGTCGTCGACGCGCTGCGCGGCTCGCGGTGGGCCCTCTCCCGCTGTGCGCTGTTCTTCGTCTTCTACCTCGGCTGCGAGGTGGTCGGGATCGCCGTGGCCGCGGGGCTCTGGGTGGGGCGACTCGCCATCGATCGCACCCGCTACCTCACCCTGAACTTCCGCGTGCAGTGCTGGTGGGCGCGGACCCTGTTCGCGGGAGCGCAGCGGGTGTTCGGAATGCGCCTGCAGGTGAAGGGGCTCGACCAGCTGAAAGAGGGGCCGATCCTGCTCTTGATGCGCCACGCGAGCATCGGCGACACGGTGCTGCCGGCCGTTCTGGTGTCGTCGCGCCAGGGCATCCGGCTCCGCTACGTGATCAAGCGCGAGCTGCTCTGGGATCCCTGCCTCGACATCGTCGGCAACCGGCTGCCCAACTACTTCGTGCGGCGCGGCTGGGGCGACACCGCGCAGGAGATCGCCGCCGTGCGGCGGCTCACCGAGGACCTGGGTTCGGACGAAGGTGTGTTCATCTGCCCGGAGGGAACGCGGTTCACACCGGAGCGCCAGCGCCGGGCTCTGGATCGCATTCGCCGCCAGGGCGACGCCGATCTGGTGGCGCGCGCCGAGCGGCTTCGCCAGGTGCTGCCACCCCGGCTCGGTGGGACCCTGGCCCTGCTGGAGGGAAGGACCGGGGCGGACGCGGTCTTCGGTGTCCACTTCGGATTCGACGGGATCCGCAGCTTCTACGAATTACTCGGCGGCGGGCTGATCGATCGGATCATCGAGGTGGAGTTCTGGCGCGTACCGGCGGCTCGCATCCCCGAGGACCGGGACGAACAGATCGACTGGCTCTACCATCACTGGAGTCGCGTGGACGAGTGGGTGGGGCATCGCTCGGGAGCGGCTGCCGCCCCGTCGCGGAACGCAGGCTAGCGACGGAATTCCTGCAGCAGGACCTTCTGCTCGAACTCCTCGATCCGCTCGATCCGCTCGGCTCGGGCGGGGAGCGTCAGGCCCTCGGTTCCGCTGCCCCCGAGCCAGAGCGCCACGCCGCGGGGCAGCGCTCGACGCAGCTCACGGACCGCCCGCTCGCGCTGCCGCACAGGAGCGCAGCGACTCGTGCTCACGGCCACCGCGCCGGCGCGGGTCGCCCCGACTGCCGCGACCACCTCGCCGGCGGGCAGGTCCGGACCCAGGTAGATCGCGTTCGCGCCGAGCTCGATGGCGATCACCGCGCACGAGAGAACGCCGAGCTCGTGGCGTTCCCCCGCAAGTGTGGTGAGGAGAATCGGGGGTGACTGAGACGACTGAGCCATCCGGCGAAGCGTCCCCCCCAAGAGGTTGCGGACGCATGCGCTCGCCAGGTGCTCGGCAGCGACGCAGAGCCGGCCCTCCGCCCAGCGATCGCCCACCTCGTGCATCAGGGGCTCGACCACGCCTGCGACGAACCACCGAGAGCCCAGGGCGGCCAGCTGGATGCCCAGCAAGCGCTCGGTCTCGTCCGCGTCGAGCTGATCGATCGCCTCGAGAATCAGCCGTAGCGAGGGACGCGGCTCCTCCTCGGGGCTGGCGGTCCGGCGGCGCAGCTCGGACTCGGAGAGCTTGGCGACGTCCCCGATCGGATGCCCGGCGCCGGTGGCCGCCGCCAGCAGCCGCAAGCGGGCCACGTCGGATTCGCGGTAGCGGCGCGTGCCTCCGGGCGTGCGGAGCGGAGTCACCGCTCCGTAGCGTCGCTCCCAGGCCCGGAGCACGTGCGGAGAGAGACCCGTCAGGCGAACGACGGCCCCCAGAGAGTAGGTGGCCCCCGCCTCCGGGTTGCTCTCCGATCCGGACTCCGGCACGACGAGATCCTGCAGTAGTCCCGGCAGATTGTCAATATAATATATCGACAAATATTGACTTGGTGTCGGGATGCGGCGATGATCCATCCCATGCGCGCGATCCACTGGTTTCGCAGCGATCTCCGGCTGCGCGACAACACCGCCCTGGCCGGGGCTGCGGCACGGGCGGACCAGATCGCGCTGGTCTTCGTCTTCGACGATCGTCTGCTGTCCAGTTCCCGCGTGGGTCCGCCTCGTCTGCGCTTCCTCTGGGAGTCGCTGGAGAGGCTCGCGGGCGACTTGAAGCGGCGCGGTCACCGGCTGGTCCTGCGCCGCGGCGACCCGGTCGAGGAGATCCCGCGCCTGATCCGGGAGACCGGCGCCGAGCTGCTGAGCTTCAACCGCGACCCCGGACCCTACGCACAGCTTCGCGACACCGGCGTCCGCGGCGCCGCAGAGCGGGCGGGAGCCCGCGTCCTCGACTGCAAGGACCGCGTCCTCTTCGAGAGCGCGGACCTCCGCACCCGGACGGGCCGGTCCTACCGGGTCTACACCCCCTTTCGCAGGGCCTGGCTCACCCGCTTCCGCGAGGATCGGCCGCTGCCGGCAGGTCCGACCAGGCTCCCGAGGCCGATTCCCGGTCTCGCCGCCGGCCGGATCCCGGATCTCGCCGGGTTCGGCGCCGGCGATGATCGCACCCGGATTCCGCTCGCCGGCGAGGCGGCGGCGCGAGGGCGGCTGCAGCGCTTCATGGAGGGCCGGATCGGCGACTACGCGAGCCGCCGGGATTTGCCCGCAGTGAACGGCACCTCACGACTCTCGCCATTCCTGCGCTTCGGTCTGCTCTCGCCCCGGACCTGCGCGGAGGCTGCGCTCGAGGTGGCGGCGGCGTTCCCGGGTCGGGCCGGTGGCGCCTGGAAATGGATCGACGAGCTGATCTGGCGGGAGTTCTACTCGGCCATCCTGGAGGAGCACCCCCACGTCCTGGTTCGCTCCTTCCGGCCCGAGTACCAGGCGGTCCAATGGGAGGACGACGAAGAGCTGTTTCGCGCCTGGTGCGAGGGCCGCACCGGCTACCCTTTCGTCGATGCGGCGATGCGGCAGCTGGCGATCGAGGGCTGGATGCACAACCGCGCCCGGATGGTGGTGGCGAGCTTTCTCACCAAGGATCTCCTCATCGACTGGCGGTGGGGCGAGCGGTTCTTCATGCAGCGCCTGATCGACGCTGACCCGGCTTCGAACAATGGCGGCTGGCAGTGGTCGGCCTCCACCGGCACGGATGCGCAGCCCTACTTCCGTATCTTCAACCCGGTGGCCCAGGGTGAGCGCTTCGATCCCGGCGGCCGATACGTGCGGCGCTTGGTTCCCGAGCTGCGGAGGGTTTCGGATCGCCACGTGCACCGTCCTTGGGAGTCCCCGAGCCCTCCCGCAGGCTATCCTGCTCCCATCGTGGACCACGCCCATCAGCGGCAGCTGGCGCTGGCGCGCTACCAGGCGGCGCGCCGCAAGGCGCCTCGCCGATGAGGCCGGCGGGAGGAAAGGATCGGGTGAAGACGACGTCACCCAGGGAGCTCTGGCGGGACGACGCCCCGCTTCGGATCGGCATCTCCAGCTGTCTGCTCGGGGAGCAGGTGCGCTGGGACGGTGGGCACAAGCGCGATCGCTTCCTCGACGAGATCCTCGCCCCCTACGTCGAGTGGGTGCGGATCTGCCCGGAGGTGGAGCTCGGCATGGGGACCCCGCGCGAGCCCGTGCGTCTGGTTCGCCGGGGCGACGAGATCGCCATGCTGGGGACCAAGAGCGGGCGCGACTGGACCGCTCCGATGCGGAGCTGGTCGGAGACGCGCGCTCGCCAGCTGACCCGGCTCGACCTCTGTGGCTACGTGCTCAAGAAGGACTCGCCGAGCTGCGGGATGGAGCGTGTCAAGGTCCGAAGC
>Ga0307423_1000169_pt1 | contig 43525 bp, 51 predicted proteins | sample SalMarWE160310MG_FD_202154 | JGI IMG/M metagenome (GOLD analysis project Ga0307423, IMG submission 202154) | Salt marsh sediment microbial communities from the Plum Island Ecosystem LTER, Massachusetts, United States - WE1603-10 | ecosystem: Environmental > Aquatic > Marine > Intertidal zone >...
TGAGAGTGTACGCCTGGAGGATAAGGAGGGTTAACTAAGGTGACTTTCATTTCGGTACGCGTCCCTTCTGCAGGATGATTCTACGTTTGGACGACATATATTAGTTTCTAAGCTGAAGCGAAAAAAGCCTGAGGAGACCGCTTGAGCATTAAGCGCTTGGTTTGAGCAGGTTCTGAACCCATTTAGATTCAAGGACGAAACAGCCGCACCACACTTTTGAATAGTTGAAACAACAACGTTTTTATAAAGATGGGCAATCATGCCATAGAACATTGGTGAACAAGAAATGCCCAAGAGCAAGAAAGCCAAAGTGGAAGGTCTGGAAAAGCATAAACAGCTTCAAAGAGAAAAGGAAATGAAAAGAAAACAGAGAAAACAGGTTTCGCTTCCTGCAAAGCACACTAAAAAGAAATAGTTGCCCATTCTCTTAAATTCTGAATCAGCCTTTCAAATTTCCACGCTGTTTTCCCCAACTTTAAGCACGGGGTTTATAAGCATCACCGCAAACAATAGTTGCATCGTGTAAAAATCGTTTTTTGCACGCAAATCAGTAAACAGGAGTTGAAATAGCGAATGTACCGAGACCGAGAGACACACAAAGCAGTTTGTGCTGATTGCGGCCAAGAATGTCAGGTTCCATTCAAACCCGACGGAACCAGGCCAGTATACTGCCGAGAATGTTACTCAAAAAGACGCCCACCTAGACGATACTAAATAGGCTAGCGGCAATAACCATAAACATTTTTACCCAAAATTTTTTTCAGTTTCCAACAATTTTTCACCATATCATGAATCTTGCACTCTGAAGTTAGCATAATTCTCTGTTCCACATCAAAATCTGTGGACAGAGATATGACCGTTTGAACGCAGCCAACAGAAAAGAAAATTGTGTTACTTGTTAAGTCGGAGCATTTAGTAACTCCATCGATTTAAGGTGTGGTTTGAGGACTTCGCTGTTGATCGTGCCTTTTTTTCCAAGGCTTAATTGCCTTTCGCCCCTAAACACGGATGCCTGAGCGTTCTCAATTTTAATAACATCGCCTACAGAGACGCCGTCTATTTGCCCATTCCATAAGCAAAGTTTGATTGTTCCAGTCTCATCCCCTATCAACACTTTAGCAACAACGGCGTTGTTCCCATATCGTGTAACCACAGACCTTGACGGGGCAACTTCCAAAATTTTAGCCTTTAGATTAACATGGCTCATTCCAGCCCGCACATCACTTATTGAACGCGCAGAAGCCAATCTGTTCTTCCGTGAGAGATACCTACGGATCTTATCAGTTCCCATGAAATTCCTAAGATGATTATTTTCATTCAAGAGAAAGTCTCTATCCATTGGGAATTGCGCGATAACCTCAGAACCCCTCATGATTAAAAAAATCAACTTCTCTTTTATACTGCCTCGACACTGGACGGATATGTTGTCACAATTTGATTTGCGGTCTTGCGCGGTACGTAGGGCGTGTAAGAATTTTTCAGGGTTAACTTCATACTTTACTGAAAGAAAAGCAAGATATTCGCCAATCGACGGTTTTTGCCTTATGTGTCTTCACCTTTTGCTCCTACAGTTTTAGGTAGCCTTTGTTTCTGAGCCACTCCGCCTGATTCCGCCTGTACCGCCAGAAAATGTCGCCGCGCTCATCCGCCTGAAAATCCCACGGAGAAACCAGCACGATGTCGCCCTCACGTATCCACACACGACGCTTCAGCTTGCCACGAACCCTGCACAACCTTTCCTTCCCATCCTGACACTTCACCATAATCCGCTCAGCACCCAACATCTTAACAGCCGTACCCAACACGTCGCTACCACTAGGCAACACCATTTTTTGAAGGTTTGATTCGTTTTTGACTTTTCTTTTACCCATTTTTTTATGTTTCACCTTATTAGGTCGTTATTGGATTGCATAATTATCCATCATCAGACTGATCTGGAGAAAAAGCAAACCTCTTGCAGCAAGTTGCTGCTTGACTCGTTCTTTGAGGAATTCCGACCATTTATATATAAATGTACGTGGCACAGTATATTAGTGTGACTATTGAAAAACCTGTTTTTCCATGTTATTTCAAGCGTTTTTTGACGTTTTGCCTTGTTGAAGGGTTTTCAACGTTTTTGTTGTTTTGCCCGTGTTGATTCAAATTTTTTGAACAAAAAGAATGGTGAGGTTAAAGCCTCTTCAAAACAAACGTTCGTATCTTGCGGTACTTGTTCAGATACTGGATGATTTTTTTTGATGCTCTAACTATTTGCTTGTCGAACAGCCTTGACACGACAAGCGCAACTATGAATACGAAGACGCCTAGGAAGGCCGCTTGGAACGCGTCTATTGTGCCGAAATACAAAACTACCGTGAAATATATCAAGGCGCTTATGAGCGACATGAGTACTGACCTAACGACAAAATAAAGTCTTTGCGTCTGGACAGATTCCACAAGAACAGACATCATGGCCCCTCGTGTCCGCGTAAATTGCAGTTCTGAATCGCCTGATTCTTCAGCAAGCACTCTATCGAGGTCTTTCTGCATGGCTTGTATCAAAGAGTCTTTATCATCTACACCTGTTTCGGACATCTCCAGCTTTCGCCTCTCTTTTAAAGCTATTAGAAGCGTATTGATGAATAAAACTCATTCTCATATAAATCGGGAAAAGCTGGCAAATTCACAGTTTGTATGCCACATGGCGTGGCTTAAGCATGATAATGTACCTGAAATGTACGCGCCAGTTGAATAGCTATCCTCAACATTTGCGTGTCCACAAATAAACGTGACAATATTTTTATATCTTCTATGAAGACTAGTGAATTAAATTTTCCAGTCCTTCGGCAATGGAGTCTCAATATGAGAAGTAAAGGAGAAGAAATCCGCCGCAGATTACCTCGGCTTGTAACGAACGTGATAATGGCAATTATTTTCTGGCTGGTGAGCGTGTTTATTCCGCCGACTATTCCAAGCCAAGTTGTTCCAGGGATTAATATCGAAGCCTCCACGCTCATATGGATATTCACAATAATTATCGTAGCCATATTTCTTATACGTGCACTTTCGGATGCTTTAGTGTTAGGTGACGTGTTAACTGACGTTCTAGTGAGAAGGTTAGGTGTTAAAGAGGAGCGGTCTCCTAAGCGGGCAGCAAGAGAGTTCGCCTACATTATAATTATAGTTCTCATAGTCACAGCCGCTTCCCCACTTTTAGGCACCATTCAAGATGTTGGATATTACTTGTCAACGGCCACGGTTTACATCGGGCTCGGTTTAATAATCGTCTTCATTTACGACATCGGAAGGATAATTTACAAGATTATTGAAGATAAGGCCGACGCGTTTGCAGATCGTTTTATGCAGGCGAGGCAGAAGGACAAAAGTAGTGAGTGATAATGGCACCAATTGTCCTGATTTTGCTGCTCATCTACGTTCTAATACTTATTATATCAATTCTTGAACTTACTTCCCTTTCGGTTGCCGCGTTAGTTGGGGCTTTACTGGTTGCGTGGTTCGGAATCCAGTATGGCGCGTTCACCTATCAAGACGCGTTAGGCTTTGTAGATTTCAGGCTTCTCGGGCTTTTAATCGGCACCATGATTGTGGTAGAGGTAGCCAAAAAAGGCGGCTTGTTCAACGTTTTTGCGTTGTACGCCATAAAATTTTCAGGTGGGAACCCAGGCCGATTATTCGTGGCCATTTGCGTGGTTGCTGCTCTTGTTTCAATGTTTCTAAGCGACCCCACGGCCATGTTGCTTGTTGCGGCAGCCACGGTGACGATAACTAAACTTCTGAACTATAATCCCACGCCGTACTTTCTGTCGGCTGCCATTATGATAAATCTCGGTGGAACAAGCACGCTGATCGGTTCGGTGAGTAACATGATCATAGGCATCCAATCATCGCTAACCTTTATGGATTTTCTAATCTTTTTGGGCGTAGGCGAAATAATGTTGTGGGCGTTGACTATCACAGCGCTCTACTTCGTTTTCAGATCAAAACTAGGCGAGAAAAAAGAGCTGCCTGAATACAACCCTCGGGAAGGTATTAAAGACAAGACAATTTTTTACAGGTCCTTATTTGTTCTTGCTCTTTTAGTCATCCTCTTCTTAACTTTGGACACCATCGGCGTAGGACCCGAAGCCGTAGCGTTGGGTTGCGGAATCCTTGCTTTGCTGATTAGCAGAGTGGACCCAGCTGAGATCTTCAGGGAAATAGATTGGGAGACGGTTTTTTTCATCGCAGGATTCATGTTCATCATCGGCGGGTTAGAAAGCACGAAGTTCCTAAGCGACATATCTACGCAGATGTTTAATCTTGCAGGAGGCAGCTCACTCATTGCGACGCAGATGACGCTGTGGTTTAGCGGGTTTGCTAGCGTGTTCGTCAGCAACATCGCCGTTGCCTTGACTTTCACGCCTATCATCGGCGCTCAGATTGGTTCAGGCTTAAACTTGAACGCCATATGGTCTGGCTTGATATTAGGAACAAATCTGGGTGGCGCCACTACGCCGTTCAGCGGGGCGGTGATGATGATGGCTATTGGCACGCTCAAGCGGGAAAAGATTTCAGTGAAATTTGGCGAATTCGCAAGAATCGGCATAATTACAACGTTGATTCAATTAAGCTTTTCAAGCGTATATCTTGTGTTCAGATTTGGATTATTAGGCACGTGAGGTAAATGTGGAAAATTAGAAAATGGTTTGAAAAGAAGTCGGCATCGAAAGAAGAGTACGACAAGGAAAAAATAGAATTCGAGATGGCCATAGGCAAACCTTTCATAACCTTAAAAATAGAGTTGCCAGACGGCTTCGACGATCAGCGAAAACCGTTCCTGAACTTGGAAAGCAATGAGGACTTTCTAGATGAAGTGAAAGACCTTATCAAGAAAAATTTGCTGTGGAAACGAGAAACTGAAAAAGCGGCCGCATCGGGCAGTTAAGTTTCTATCGAAAACAACCTGAAACTTGCGAGAACCCGCTGAGTCCTGTCGCAAAACTTAAAGTTGTCTATGGCGTGGCGTTTGAACAGTCACCAAAGGAAGACCATCAACGGAATTTCAGGAGAAACTCTTCTGCCGTCTTTCCCAAGGTTTTTCTCGGGCTATCCACGTGGCTTTCAACGAAAGAAATAACCTTCTCCTTCTGTTCGATTTCGTCGAAAAACAGGGCGAAAGATTTGATGGCGTGCTCAGCGATAACTCGTTTACATTCCTCAGTCAAGTGGGGCGTAGTCGAGATGTTTTCCACTTTTAAAAGTTCGTTGGTGACCTTTTGGGCCCAGTAGGGTTTAGCCAGCGCGATTTTGGCAGAGTTGCCCACCACGTTAGCCACCGTTACCATGTACGCGTCGTTCAGGAAGCCGAAGTACTTGTCAAATATTGCGTCAAACTTTTTATCCTCGTCAACCTTCGCCAAGTTCGCGATAATAGCCATGGCGTTCCACGTTAGAATCCGGTAATTACTGTCCAGAAGGGCAGTGAAAAAATCCATATGCGGATAAAGCTTCTCCGGGTGTTTTTCGCTTAAATCCATCAACACCTTGGCGCAGCCGTATCTTATTGCCGCTTTTGATGAGGAGACTCCGTCTAGCACTTCAGGCAGCAAATTGAAGTCTTGTTCAACCATTTGAAAAAGTTCTTTCTTTGTTATTGATTTGGCTGCGAGTTTCTGCAGGAGTTCAGAAGTCATGATAACTCATCTTCCTTGAAGTAGAGTGTTGTCTTCTGTTATTCAGGTTTTTCACTTAACCTTATAAAGGCTTTCGAGGTGAAAAAGTGCAGCGCCTCTGGATTCTGCGTCAACCTAAAGGAACTTATAAGGGTGCCGTGATAGATAGAAATATGGTTTCATCTCTGACGAAAGCAACCGCAGTTATTTTGCTGTCGGTTGTCTTTGCGTTTCTGTTGTTGATAGCAAAATCGTATTTTGTACTAGACGTTTTGAGTCCACATGTGCTTTACTCTGTTTTTGCGGTTCTATCCGGAATTATCATATATTACATTCTATCGCTGTTGACTTCGAGGATAGAGGAACCTAAGCTGCGTTTCACCTTCGCCAAAGTGGCTATGGTCATCGCGGTGGCGGTCGCCTTAATAGTTTTGCTTGTGGTGTGGATTCAGCAGTTGACTTTCCTCGCCATTTCCTTGGGGCTGGTTGCCGCAGGCGTATCGTTTTCGCTGCAGCAGCCTATAACAAGCCTGGTGGGCTGGCTTGTTTTGGCCTTCGAGCGGCCTTTCTCGGTGGGTGACAGAATAGAGATAAACGGTGTTGCAGGCGACGTTATCGATTATGGTTTCTTCTTTGTGAAGGTTATGGAGATTCGCCAGTGGACAAACGCTGACTTGTACACGGGAAGAATTCTTCTTGTTCCAACCAACTGGATACTTTCAAACACCATCTACAACTACTCGAAAGACTTTGGTTACATCTGGGACCGTCTCTGGGTAGGCTTGCTGTACGGAGCGGACTACACGAAGGTGGCTAACGACATAAGGGAAATAGCGAGTCAGTGTACTCAAAAGATGGTGGAGGAAGCCGTGCAGGTCTACACTAAAGTTGAAAAGAAATATTTTCTGAAGGACACTTCTTTTGACCCGCAGGTTTTCGTATCATTCAACAGCAACTGGGTGCAGATTGACCTGCGATACATAACCGAGATTAAAATCAGAGCAAAAACACACAGCGAACTTTCAGCGTTGATTCTGCAGTACCTAAGCCAGAACAAGTTAACCGTGGCTTCATCCAGTATGAACGTCAATGTCTCGGAACAAAAATAGGTTCTGTGGAAACGCGTGCAAAGTTTTTTTCTTTGAGGATGCTGAACAACACGCGACACCCATTTTAATGCCCGCAAAAAACTTGTTTGGCTGCGATCCCGCATTAGGTGTCTTTTTGGCTTTTGATAGAACAGCAGGGAGGGCTGCGCGAATGTTGTGGGAGCCGCTGGTTTGCGTGGGATATGCGTAAGATATTTAACGTGGTGGGGTAACCTCAAGAAGAGGGAAGGGAGATTCTAGGTGCACAAAAAAGATAAAGCGCAAGCTGGCAATGAAAAAAAGATTATTCCCCGCTCTTCTGGGGTTTTGGCCATTGCGCTTCCAGCTCTTTACGTTTTGGTGCTGAGCATTTTTTGTGTCACTTACAACGTGATCCCTGGACCTGAGTTTCTTGTTTTGTGTTTCTTCATTTATGCTGCGTACAACAAGCGAAGCAAGCGTTTTGTGAAGGACTGGATACCGTTCGTAACGTTGTTCATATCTTATCAGGCGATGTACGGGTTGGTGGGTGCGGTGGCGGGCATCGTTCACGTTTCTGAACCCATAACCGCGGAGCTTGAGCTGTTCGGGTCCATCCCTACGGTGATGCTTCAACACCTCTACAGAATGCCGTTTCTAGATTACATGGGGGCTTTTTTCTATTCCATCCACTTCTTTGCGCCAACAATTTTCGCCTTCTTTCTGTGGAGAACCGCTCCAAAATACTACTACAAATACACGGCGGCACTTGTCGTTTTAACCTACAGTGCGCTGATAACTTTTCTGGTTTTCCCAGTGGCGCCTCCATGGTACGGAGTGAACGGCGTAACCCGCATCCTCTTTGACGTTGATAAGAGTTTAGGTGTCCCCGTTTACCGCACCATCTACGACTTTATTGAGCCTAACCAGTTTGCGGCGTTTCCAAGTCTGCATTCGGCTCTCCCATGGCTAATCACCTTGTTTGCGTTGAAGATTGGAAAAGTAAAGGCGTTGCCCATTCTGATTTTTCCCTTTGGAGTTTGGTTCAGCGCCGTGTATCTTGGAGAACACTACATAGTAGACGTGCTAGGCGGAATTGTTTATGCGACTGCCGCTTTTATTTTTGCGGAAAAACTTATTCCGTATATTCAGTTTAAACGCGCGAATGGAGTAAATGTAGAGGAGCCGCTGAAGGACGCTAAAAGCGTTGAGGGAAAACAGGGCTAAATTCGCTTACCAGAGGCACAAGCAGCTAATCACGTTAGCTACATGCGCTGAACTTTTTTGAGTCGCGCTCACTGGCATAAAAGAATAGCATGACAAAAACCGACAACATAATCCACGAAAGAACGAAATCAATTAGTATCGTTCCCCATGCTTGTAAAACGAACACGTAAAAGCATTCTATCGCTAAAGCGAAAACACCTGCAATCAGCACGGATTTTGCTAATTGCTCAGCGGTTTTTTTAGCTGACCACACATCAACACAACTCGCATCCATCTGATTAAGTTTTGTGGTGAGTCATCCCAATGGCGTTGCACGCCACTTCTACCATTTCCACGCAGCCCCATTAAATTTTACATCAGGGTAAGGCGCACAATCTAGCCACGATAGCGATGGGTTTGTTTGTTAACCGATGGAGATTTTCCAGATTATTCTCCGCGAGCGTGGCCAGAATTACGGTTGCTGGACCCGCTGATTTCTCCACGTCAATCTCATTCTGGTTTAGCATTGTGGCTCTCAAGTTGGAGCCTTCGGCCAACGTTTGCGTTTCACGTTTTATCCCTGTTGACCCTACTGGGATTAGCTCATGGATGAAGTCGGCGTTTCTAAGCATCAGAACGTCTGCGGTGTCGGCGATTTGACCTGTTTTTTCCGCAGGCAACACCTCTTCTCCCACACATGGAACGCCTAAAGCAGCTACGATGTCATTTGGTTTTGATGATCCGATTTTCAAATGTTTGTAGGGGCATGTTCCGATCACGGTTACGCCGATTCCCGTTTGGTCAACTTTGATGTTTTTTTCCGTACTTCCTGTTACGGCCAGTTTCGGGTCCAAACCCGCCTTCGCTGCTTCTGCTCGTATTCCCTTTAGAATTTCGTTTCCTGTGGGTTTAGGTTCCACGGCCAACGTGTCAACTATACATGTGGGGTAGGCTCCAACAGCTAGGACATCCATAAGCGCTGCTCTAGCGGTAAACTTTCCCAAGGTGAAAGCGTCAACTTTGATTTTGTCCAGTCGTTTCGGGCCGATTCCCCCGGCAGAATCGCAACCGACAACTAGTGCTCCATCGTTTGGAAGCTTGAAAATAAGGGTATCTCGATTTGTTTTTACGGGAAGGAGGGGATAAAGCTGGTTTTGAGTCAAATCCGCATCTTGCCTCTTATGCTAACATAGGCTGTCCCGGCAACAACCGCGTTTAAACTTGCGGCAGCTAGCAGAAAAGGAGCATAGCTTATTGCAATAATCCAGCCCACGCTTATATCCTCCGCGAGTAAGGGCGCAAGAGGAAAAACTAAGACCGTGTTTATGATTACGGCCATGACGAGAGCTGACAGGAAACCCCAGTTTTTGTTAAGCTTGTTTAACAGGCCAGTTGCTGCTCCGGCTAACGCCATACCCAGCGCTATTGGTATGTGCAGGTAGCCTAGTGGGAAGCCGCTTATGGTGGCTGTGGCCAAGTGTCCTAACCCGCATACTACGGCGCCTTCAAGGGGTCCGAAGAAAAGTGCCGCGAGGAAGCCTGGGGACGAGTCGAGGGCAAGTGAGCCTATTGGGCTGGGGATTTTTATGAGTGAGCCGACTGCGCTGAGGGCTGTGAACATGGATAGGCGTGCGGTACGCCACGCTGGCGTGGTTCGGAGGATGTTTGTTTTCATTTCGTTTTTGGATGTATGGGTCATTTTTGTGGTCTCATGTTGCATGCTTACGGATAACAATAAAAGTGTTCCTGCATGTATTACAAGCGTAGTGTGTGATGGATTTTGAGGGTCACGAACGTAAGGTTGTCCGACAAGATTCTCTCCGAAACTGACAAGCTCGCCAAAAAGCACGGCTTAACCCGTTCTGAAGTGATTCGGCAAGCGCTGACCGTTTACATGCATCTTGTAGAGAACTTCGGCACGTTGCTTAGACCCATATCGTTTCAGTTAAAGCCAGCGCAGGTTGCCTATACCCGAAGAGGCGACGTGGCTGTGCTGAAGCTGCCAACGGGGCACGCAGTCGTTGTAGGCTCCACGTCTTCAGGTGCTGTAGGACCGAAACCTATGGACAAGGTGAAGGTAGCTGGCAGGGTGCTGGGGAAGTTCATGGCAAGGGTGGCTTTGATGGATGTTGCCGCCGCGGGAGCGTTCCCGCTGTTGATTTCTGCAACGCTTGCGGTGGAGAAAGAGCCTTCTGGGCGTGAGATTTTGGAGGGAATTCGACGTGAGGCTTTGATTTTGGGGCTTGAGCCAAATCAGGTGCTGATGGAGAACACTGAGGAGAATTTTACTACAACCCAAACTGGTGCCGGGCTGACAGTTGTAGGCCTCGCCAATGAGGCTGAGCTTCGGTTAGGGAGAACGATGCCGGGCGACATGCTTGTTGCTGTTGGCAAACCCAAGGTCGGTGACGAAGTTCTTCCCGCTGAGGGTCGAAACGAGATTGCGGATCTCAGAAGTGTGATTCGGCTTTCCAGGAAAAAGTATGTTCATGATATTGTGCCTGTGGGCACCTTCGGAATTGCCTATGAAGCAAGGACGATAGCGTTTGCGGTCGGTCGGCAACTCGTGCTTGCCGAGAATGTTGGGGTAAACTTGGAGAAGTCTGCTGGACCCGCAACAGTAGTGCTTGCAACGATGGACCCGGAGAAAATCGAAGACTTAGAATCGCTGATCCGAAAACCAGTCACAATCGTAGGCGAAATTCTATAGTTACTGCTAATCGAATTCTTGACAAAGAAAAGAAGGAAAAGAGTTGCCTAATGAACGTTGCCTACATCTTCATATGCTCTTTGAGAACGGTCATCGGTGACGTGCTTGTTTCGCCGATGCCTCTAACCGCTCTTAAGACTTCGCCAACGAAGTGCAGACTATTTTCGTTGCTGTCAGCTTTGAAGAAGATGACGAAATCCCAATATCCATAAAGACTCCACGAAGACTCAATCATCACGCCTTCCATGGGTTTGTCAGACATCTTCGAGAAGTCTTCCCAAAACTCGCCGCCCTTTCCCGGAATCGTCTTCACAAAGACAAGGTATTTTTGCATGTTTTTTTCCAATGCATACACCTATCATATTTTGCGTAAAGGTGCTTTTAAGACTCTGTGATTGCATAACCACAATCACACTCTTCAACGTCCTCTTGTAGATAAAATGTAGTTCGCGCGCGCTAATCTTTTCGCGGATTTTTCAGTTAGTGAGTGTGTGTTGGAAGGTGATGGTGTCGTTGGATTTGAACTTAACCCTCCGTGGGGACCTCTCCCGCGGTCCGCTTTTTTCTTTTTATTTGGTGCTACTGCATTTTTGGCAAATTCCATAAACATCCATGCGTTGTCCGGTCGGCTTGAATTTTGTGGATGCAGTAACCTTCCTTGTTATTTCTTTTATTGTTTTATCGTCTATGTCTGTGATGGTGCCGCATTTCAAGCAAATCAGGTTTATGTGAGGATTCATGTAAGAATCAAACCGCGCTTGCCCTTTGGGAAAATTAATTTCCTGCACCAAATCTAAATCCCTAAGCACTTCCAAAGTCTTGTAGACCGTCGCTAGACTCACGGTCGGATGGATTTTCTTAACCTCATCGTACACTTGTTGAGCTGAAGGGTGGGCTCTGCTGTTCAGCACAATTCGGCAGATGGCGATTCTCTGCGGGGTTGCCTTGTAACCTTTACTTCGCAGAGCTTCAATTGCGGAGGCGTCTGATTTAAGATATGAGGTCATGCAGATTATTAGATAATAATAATTCTTAAATAAACCTTTTGCGCTATTCTATAGTAGACGAAAAGGAGTTTTTCTGAAGATGAAAATCAAACACCTTACCACAAAACAAGGAGTTGTATTATTTTGAATGATAAAAAAGGACTTAATAGCCGCACGCGTAAGTCAAACCGAGACTGGTGGCCGAACCAGTTAAACCTGAATGCTTTGCATCAGCATTCTCCCCTGTCCAACCCGATGGGCAAGGAGTTCAACTACGCTGAGGAATTCAAGAAACTCGATTTTAAGGGCCTGAAGAAGGACCTATATGCGTTGATGACCGATTCGAAGGATTGGTGGCCAGCTGATTACGGTCACTACGGAGGCCTCTTCATTCGGATGGCGTGGCACAGCGCAGGCACCTACCGCAAGGGCGACGGCCGTGGAGGTGTATCCGGGGGCGCGCAGCGTTTCCCACCTCTTAGCAGTTGGCCGGACAACGTTAACCTCGACAAGGCGCGCCGTTTGCTTTGGCCGATCAAGCAGAAATACGGCAGAAAGATCTCCTGGGCTGACCTGATGATACTCGCTGGCAACTGCGCGCTTGAGTCGATGGGATTTAAGACCTTCGGTTTCGGCGGCGGACGCGAGGACATCTGGGAGCCGCCAGAGGACGTTTACTGGGGTTCCGAAACCACCTGGCTAGGTGACAACCGCTATTCAGGCGAAAGGAAACTCGAAAATCCGCTTGCGGCTGTGCAGATGGGACTAATTTACGTCAATCCGGAAGGCCCGAACGGCAACCCTGACCCGCTTGCTGCTGCCAAGGATATCCGCGAGGTCTTCGCGCGCATGTCGATGAACGACGAGGAGACGGTGGCCCTCATCGCGGGCGGTCACACTTTCGGTAAAACCCATGGTGCTGGCGATGCGTCACTGGTGGGTCCCGAGCCTGAAGCCGCCCCCATTGAGGAACAGGGGCTCGGCTGGAAGAGCAAGTTTGGCACGGGCAAAGGCGATGACACGATTACCAGCGGTCTGGAAGTCATCTGGACCAATACGCCAACTAAGTGGAGCAACAACTTCTTCCGGATCCTGTTCAGCTACGAATGGGAACTGACCAAAAGTCCAGCCGGCGCGTACCAGTGGAAGCCGAAAGGCGGCGCAGGCGCTGGTACCGTGCCGGATGCGCACGATCCGTCAAAGCGTCACGCGCCATCCATGCTGACCACTGACATCGCCCTGCGGGTTGACCCGGTTTACGAGAAGATTTCAAGGCGCTTCTACGAGAATCCAGATCAGCTAGCGGATGCCTTCGCCCGAGCCTGGTTCAAGCTTACCCACCGCGATATGGGCCCCCGCTCGCGCTATCTCGGTCCAGAAGTCCCAGCCGAGGAATTAATCTGGCAAGACCCCGTGCCCGCAGTCGATTATGAGCTGATTGACGCGCAGGACATCGCAGACCTCAAGGGCAAAATCGTTGCCTCGGGTCTGTCGATTTCGGAGCTGGTCTATACTGCCTGGGCGTCGGCGTCCACGTTTCGCGGCTCCGACAAGCGCGGCGGTGCGAACGGGGCGCGAATCTGTCTTGCGCCGCAGAAGGATTGGGAAGTCAATCAGCCGGCTCAACTGAAGACTGTGCTGCAGACTCTTGAGGGAATCCAAAAAGGGTTCAACAGTGCGCAGTCAGGCGGGAAGAGGGTTTCGCTTGCCGACTTGATTGTGCTGGGTGGATGCGCAGGTGTCGAGCAAGCTGCGAAGAACGCCGGTTACGACATAACTGTTCCCTTCACGCCGGGACGCACGGATGCAGTGCAGGAGCAAACCGATGTGGAGTCGTTCGCCGTTCTCGAACCGGTTGCGGATGGGTTCCGTAACTACCTCAAAACCAAATACGCGGTATCGGCAGAGGAACTGCTGGTTGATCGTGCGCAGCTGTTGACGCTGACCGCTCCTGAGATGACGGTTCTCGTTGGCGGTATGCGCGTCTTGAATGCCAACTTCGGGCAGTCCAAGCACGGTGTCTTCACTAAGCGGCCGGAGACGCTCACCAATGACTTCTTCGTGAACCTGCTCGACATGAACACGATGTGGAAGGCGACCTCTGAAGAGGAAGATGTGTTCGAGGGTCGTGATCGCAAAACAGGCAAACTCAAGTGGACTGGCACCCGTGTTGACCTCGTCTTCGGTTCGAACTCCCACCTCCGGGCTTTGGCAGAAGTCTATGCATGTGAGGACGCTCAGGAGAAGTTCGTGTACGACTTCGTAGCGGCATGGAACAAGGTGATGAACCTTGACCGCTTCGACCTCGCCTAGTCATAACAAGAAGGCAACTATCTCTGAAGAGCTTTATTTGCACAAAAAAACGCCTGAATTGAGGGTGGTGGGGCCGCTGGGATTTGAACCCAGGTTCTCACGCGCCCCGGGCGTGAATCTTGGACCAAGCTCGACTACGACCCCAACCTGCTGGACGGCGACGTTTAAACGGTAAAGTCTTCAATGCGGTGATTAAACTTAAATCTTCTGGGTTGGCAGACGGCTCGGTGAATCATGCTCTTGACGGTTTTAGGTTCTTAGCTGATTTTTGTAAGTGGATAATCCTGAGAGAACAGCGTATTTGCCGTCTATTTGGATCCTATTAGTGGTTCGTTGCAGAAAACTATAGGGGGTAGGTCCTATTGACGCAAAAACAAGCCAAAAGCATGATGAAAACACGAACCTATTTGCCGCCTAATAGCCAATCGTTGCAGAAAACTATAGAGGGGGTCTACCGTATTGATGCTGAAACCGCACAATGGCATGCAGAAACCAGCGCTCTGCAGTCCTTTAAATAAGGGGGTATAGACATTTTTTCACGCGTTAGTTCTGTTGAGACGTTGCATGAGCTGCTTGCAGTTGTTTTGTTTAACCAGCGCCACAGCACTTGTTCCTTCCTTTTTGTTGCAACCGCAGATACATGGAAACAACCCCTGCAGCTTACATCGTGAAGCGCAAGTTTAACATACGCCTAACCCGATTAACACAATAGCAAAAACCGTCACGCCGCTTCAGAAGGGAAAACAAATGAAAAAGTTAAGCTTAGCCGTCTTCAACACGCAGCCCCCACACCTGTACTTCGGAGGCGTGGAACGCCGCATAATGGAAATGGCCAAAAGCCTGCGCAGCGAAGTTGCCACAACGGTTTACAGCGGCACAAAAGCCGGCTTCAAAAAACCCGCCACAATAAACGGCACACACATCAACCCATGCTACTCCACAGACGCAGCTTTTCCACTTGACAACTGGTTCTTCAACCACACCCTCGCAAACGCAACAAACACCATCAAAGCAGACGTTTACGAGGCACACGCCGTCAGCGGCTACGGATTTCTAAAAGCCCTAAAAAAACGTGGCATAAAAAAACCCTTCATCCAAACAATCCACGGCGTCCTCGCAGACGAATACACCCAAGCACTCCACATGGGAACACCCACCATCAGAGCAAAACTCGCCAACCTCATCATGCGGCAACAAGCAAAACTCGAACAACAAGCAGCCAAAAACGCCACTCTAACCGTAACAATAAGCAAATACTCAACCCAAAAAATAATCCAACACTACGATATCGACAAAACAAAAATACGCATCGTACCCAACGGCGTCGACACCCAAAAATTCAAGCCTTCAGCGGAATGCGAAAAAATCAAACAACAAATCGGACTAGACAACAACCTCTGCATACTCTTCGTCGGCAGACTAATCCCGCGAAAAGGCCTAACATACCTCACAGAAGCCGCCAAATACATCACCAAAAACTACAACCAAACCACCTTCCTAATCGCAGGAAACGGACCCCAAAAAAACCACATAACCACCCAACTACAAAAAATCAACCTAACAAAACACTTCAAATTTCTCGGCGACATAAACGAACAAACACTACCAACCCTCTACAACTGCGCCGACATCTTCGTCCTCCCCTCAATCCAAGAAGGACAAGGCATCGCACTCCTAGAAGCCCAAGCAACCGCCAAACCCGTCGTCGCCTTCAACGTCGGCGGCATCCCCGAAGCCGTCATAAACGGCGAAACAGGATTACTAACCAAACCAGACAGCCGCGAACTCGCCGACGCCATCATAAAACTCCTGGGAAACTGGTCACTAAGAAAAACCATGGGAAACAACGGCCGCAAATTCGTAACAGACAATTTCTCCTGGAACGTCTGCGCACAAAAAATGCTCAAAGTCTACCAAGAAGCCCACGCCGCCGCATAACAGCACCTCACGGACAGGACACATCCACCGCCCTCGCCAAAACCCTCAGCTCTTCACAGCTTATCCACTCAGTCTTCAAATACTCACAAATCCGCGCATCACTCAACCCAAGCCGCCTCGCTTCCCGAACCGTATAACGATACGCCTCAATTTCCGTAGGCCGCTCAACATAACTGTAACGCGGATCAAAAAGCTCTCTCCCATCCATAAGCTGCCGAACATGGCAAAGCTCATGAATCAGATCCAAGTAAATATCCACCCTGTCACCACTATTCAAGTAACGTACACTCACCACAAGATGACCATTAGCACCGTCAACAAACATGTAACCACCCAACCACGTAAAATCAACCCTGAGGCTGCGCAAAACATCCACAGTTCTTTCACCAAAAATCCCCCGAACAGCCGCCACCTTCTCAAAATTTATGAAATAATCCGCAAACACACGGCTTGAACCACCCACACTTAAAACCCTCTTCAACGGCAACCTCCGAAGCAAACGCACCACACGAAACACCACGTACTCAAGCCAATTCATAACAGCAAACGGCTCCTACCTGAAGGCAGAAAGATACTCAAGCCTCATACCCCTCCCCACCAGAACAGCCAAATCATCCACACAACCAACGCTAGCATCGATATTACGGTGCACAGGATGAACCCACATAAAATCCGGAACAAGATTAAACTGCAACGGCACCTCAATCCACACCCCATACTTCCCACGCAAATCCTCAATCAACTGCCCCCTTCCACAAGACTCCCGAACAGAAACGTAACTCCGCAACAACTTCGGCGCCGCAAAAGCCCCAATGCCATGCCACAACACAGCATTCTCAGGCGAACCCAACGAATAAAGAAAAAACTGAGGCGAAGAAGGCGTCTCCAAAAAACTGTAATCAACAAGCCTATCCCCCGACACCGTAAAGCTATCCTCCGCTTTCGCGACGCTGACATCATCAGGGTCAATCTCATTCGGATAAAGCCGCGTAGTGCGGTAGTTGACGCTCACGCTTTTCAATTTTGCACCTTCAAAATGCAGCTTGCCTCGGGCCGCACGCTTGGAACCATACCCTTTCGTTGAATGCGGCACAGTCAACAACGTTGTTCGCTTGGTCATGCTTCGTCGCATGCAATTGTACGCCTCGCTGACGGACTCGTAATCCCTGTGGACCTCGCTGATGATATGGTGTAACAGGTCATTTTTAGTTTCAGCCTGCAAGGTCGCTATGGGCATGCGCAACACGCAAAGCCCTAAATCCACCCCAAAGGTTTCGGCGATTTCTTCCATCTGCGCATATTTCACAGCGTCCACAAAATCCACATACGAACCGCTGGCGTTTTCCAGTTGCTCGTTAATAGGCTCCACTTCACGCCTGCAAATTATGTTTCCTTCATACTTGTCTACGAACCGCTGGTCTATACTGAGGTTTTCTGTTTTTACGTAGGCTGCGGGAAACGCGCTTTGACCGCTTGTCACAATTGACGCCTTCAGGGGATTCATGGAGTACCTGTCTGGCTCTATGTCATCAGTGTTCAGCAGAAACGCGACGATCGGGCCTTCAGACGGCTTTTTCAGCGCTTCGCATATTTCGGAGATGTCATTTGCGTCTGGTTTACGCAAGCCGCATTTATGAAAGTAGTTTCCGCAGGTTTCCAGCATGCGTGCTCCTATGATTCCTTGAACTTCCTCCAAAGTCAACTGCGGATTTGAATATTCAACTGAGCCTCTTAGGAAGAAGTGGTCGCCTGCAAAGTTCTGGGAGACTTTTCGGCCGTTTTTGAAGCGGAACATGGCGACGGGTTTACGCTGTTTTCCCACTCTCTCCTTGAAGCCCTTGAGCTGTTCAACAATTACTTCAATGCTCGACCATGAACTTACTAGAAAGTCTTCCAGAAGCTTTCGGCACAGGTCATCAGGCATTTGACATCATCCTCTCTCCAAAGATTCCGCGGCGTATATGCACTTTTTGGAGACTGCTGGCCCCAGGAACATTCGGACTACGCGAAAGTCTTCTTTAAACCCCATTTCGCCTAGCATGGCAAGGAGCGGCTTCTCTTTTTTTGGGACGTACATGAAAACGTCAAGACCATTTAATCGGTTAAGAATGTTTTTGAGGAGCAACGCGGCTGCCTCTTGGCGGTTCGCGTGACATATTAAGGGTCCAACTTCAGCCATTTCGTCATAAACTTTCGCGGTGACGTAGCCTGTAATCTTGTTGTTTTCGGTTGAGACGAAACAAAAATTTCTTTTATTTAGAAGGATTTGCTCTAACAGTTTCTTTCTGTTGGCTCCGATGCATTTGCCGTCTAAGTCTATTATTTCAGGAATGTCACTTTTCTCTGCCTCTCTAAGTGGCTTGTGAGTTGCGGGACTGGTCGCTTTTCCTTTTAGGACCGAGAAATCAATGTCGGGTTCAAAACCAAAGCGCTGGTAGAACTTTACCAGTTGCGGGTAAGCGTAAAGCCCGATTGTCTCCGCTTTCTTAGTTTTCAGGTAGTCTATGGCATGTTTAAGTAAAAAGGTTCCCGCGCCTTTTCCTCGGGCATCTTCTTTAAGTATGAAGTTGCCGAACCAGCCAGCTTTCTCGAAGCTGATGGTTGTGGCTATGCCTATGCGTTGGTTACCGTTAAATTGAACAAAGCATCCTTGAGGCTCAAGGTTCATCATGAACTTGAAATCGTCTTCGGTCATGTTCCAGTTCATGGTGTTTGCGAGTTGAACCGCAAAAGGAAAATCATCCGCTTTCATTTTCTCCACATGAAACATGCTTATACTTTCTCCCTCTGAAACATAAGCCTATGCCGCGTCAGCTTGAGCATTCTAAAGTTTACAAGACGCACAAAAGACAGTGGAAATGGAACGGTTTATTTATTTCTATACGTTTGATACTGCAGGCTGTTTTGTGGCGGGTGCGAGGGCAATTTTGTCTCGCATAGCTTGGGGTGAAGGTGAAGTGCAGCAAAAACGGAAAAAATTCAAAGTTGGCGTAGTCCTTCTAGCGCTGATTTGGATACTTCTGTTAGCTGTTTCACTGTATTTGCTTCAAGTCCTTTTAGCCATGTTTGTCAGTAACCCGCAGGGTCAAGGTTTGATTAGCGCGGACTGGTCGGGGTATCTTGTTACGTCGGATTTAGAGAACCCCCAAAATCAGGTTGTTGGGATTAACGCCTCTTGGACTGTGCCTAGAATAGGCGTTTTCTCATCGGATGCTTACTCTTCAGCTTGGATTGGCATTGGAGGGCACTCTGAAAAAACTTTGATTCAGACTGGAACCGAGCAGGATTCCGTAAACGGTCAGGAGTATTATTCTGCTTGGTATGAGCTGTTGCCTGCTAACGCTGTTAGAATAGACACTATAAGCGTTTCACCCGGGGACGTAATTACTGCTTCTATAAACCTTGTTAATTCGAATACGGACCAGTGGGCTATTAGGATATATGACGTGACAAAAGGTCAAGGATTTTACCGAACTTTCACCTATAATTCATCTCAACTGTCGGCGGATTGGGTTGTTGAGAGGCCGCATGTTAATAATCAAATTACCCCTTTAGCCAATTTCGGAACCATACAATTCACAGGTTCATATGCGAAAATCGGCGGCACTGTTGGAACCATTGCCAGTTTTCCCTATTCCCAAATAATAATGACCACTGATTTGAGTCTTCAGTTAACATCGGTGTCTTCTCTGGGTGATGACGGCGCCAGCTTCAATGTCACCTATTTAAGCAGCGGCTAAGCAGCGCCTGATGATTAAGGGCTTTAGATTTCTATGGGTTCCTTACGACTTGCTTGACTATTCTCTTAAGCTCTTCCTCAGATAACCCTTTTCGCAGTTGCCGCAGCAATTTTTTGATTTCGTAAAATGTAATCATCATTTCACCTTTGTCTAATCTTTCTTGGCTTCGTCTTACTCTTCGGGCTATTTCGGTCACTTGCTGAGGAGTTGCCTTTATGCCCTGAAGGTCCAGGTAAGCCTGAACAGATGCTTCTCCGAGGTGTCTGCCCATGTACAGTGTGGTTTCTCTGTCAATCATTTTTGGAGGGAAGGGTTCATACGAAAGAGGGTGCCTCATCATTCCTTGAACCTGCTTGTCAGATGCGTGTGAGAAGGCGTCTTCGCCGACGATTGGTTTCTGGAACGCCAATGGCCAGGTGAAGCTTTTTTCGACAAACTGGCTTAGCCTGTTAAGTTTGTGGGCGTCTATGCCAGTGTTTATTCCGTAAAGCAGTTCGAGGGCTATGACTACTTCCTCCATGGGTGCAAGGCCAGTTCTTTCGCCGTATCCGGCAACGCACACTTGTGGGTGGGTGATGCCTTCTTCTATGGCGGCAAGAGTGTTGGCGGTTGCCAAGCCGAAGTCGTTATGGCACCTCACAGATAACAACTTGTTGTCCTTTGTTCGTTCGGAAAGACCGTCTCTAACTCTTGAGATGAGATAATGTGTTGATAAAGGTCGTAAGATGCCGACGGTGTCCTCGATTACTAGGCGGTTTGCTCCTGCTTTTGTAGCCGTGTCGTAAATCTTTATGATGTCTTCAAGAGGGGTTCGTGAGGCATCTTCCAGTATGAAGTTGACTGTGAAGCCGTGCTTTTTAGCGTATTCAACGGAATCAGCTGTTTGTTTTATGATTTGTTCTTTTGTAGTCTTCAGTACGAATTTGAGGTTTAAATTGTTGAATGGGGTGGATAGGGCGATTTCTCGGATATGAGAATTCAAGCAGGCGTCTATGTCTTCTTTGGTTATGCGTGCTGAAGCGGCTAATCTGGCCTGTGTAAAGGTTTCGTTGGAGACTCGCCGGACGGCTTCTCTTTCCTCTTCAGAGAAGCCTGGGAAGCCTATATTGATGATTGAAACGCCTAACTCGTCCATGTACTTGGCTAGTCTGACTCTTTCAGAGTATGTTAGAAAAACGGTTGGGGTGTTTTCGCCTTCGATTAACGTTTCATCCCAAATGGAAACTTGCTTAGGTAATTTTGATGGAAGAGTCTTTCTAAAACGATTGTAGTCTTCTATAAGGTCTTGGTTTCTAAGTTTCCTGAATACTGTTTTCTTCACAATCTCACCTCAATCGCGCTCTCATGAAATTAAGTATTTTAGTAATATTAAAGTTCGCAATCGTCTTTTTTCCCTTCTTCTCCAAAGTTGCAGCCCCGATGGCAAAGAGTTTCTATGCTAATGATGAGAGGACAACAATCAGGCTGAGAATCACAAGAAGCACCGCGAGAATTAAGATGGAGTAAGCCGAACGTTTTCTCGCCTCGGTTTGCTGATATTACTTGCGAGGCAAAACGCCTCGTATTCTCAGCATCAAGGTAGAGCCTAACTGAAGACCAAACAGGTAAATTAAAGTTAAAATTAACGCGCCGATGAAAAGGTTTGTGTTGAAAAGGGCTAAGCCGATTCCGCTCACTGCTGCGGGCGGCACTATAGCCACGGCGATGGCAACGCCAACGAGAATTTCGGGGAACCCTACAAACAGTGCTATTCCTGCCGCTAAACCGAGGATTAAAGCGATTAAGATGTCGGTTAAAGTTGCATGGTTTCGGATTGCTATTTGTGTGGTGTTTGTTGGTAACTCTACGATATGTGACGCCAAGAAGGTTATTATGGCAGCTAAAATTACTATGGCGGCTAACAGAGGAAGAACAGCGGCTTGACTTCGCGCCAGCTTTCTGATTCTGCCGAGATTGGCGTTTACCGCGAAAGCGTTAATGGGTCCAAGTAGCGGTGAAAGCAGCATTGCGCCGATCAGGATGGCAACGTTGTCTAGAAAGAGTCCTGCCAAGGCTATCATTGTCGCAAAAAGAGCCATCGTTAAAACGTCTCTGCTTAAACGCGTATATCGTTCGGTGCTTTCGACAAGTCTTTCCAATGGACTGGGTGGCGTAGGCTTCTTGGCGACTTCTCTCTTAACCTATCAAGATACGTGGACACTGCCCCTTCCATGCAGATAACGCCTATGGTGTTTTCTCTTAGACGGAGGTCAATTACGCTGGAAATGTCGGCGACGGTCTTGTCGGCTAAATTGTCTGGTAAAACAATTGAGTAGAAGCAGCATTTTTCTCCTTCAATTTCAACCTTAGACGAAAGGTAGACAAGCTCTGTCTTCTCCAGCAGCGCCTCAACTTTGCTAGCCTCATCGTTGGTCACGGTTACTTCAATCTTCTTCAAAAGGCATCAACATTCTCCATTTCAGCAAAAAATGTTTTTTATGAGAAAGCAGCGTTCACGGCGGAATTTCTTTAGATTTTCCTCTTACACAATAGTACTCCATGTTCAAATTGTATTTGTCGAATACCGGGCAATCCCAGCACATGCAGCCAGCTTGCAAAACGTCTTCCTCTTTTTCTGTGGCTTTTCCTTTCGCACAGAAAAGTCCAACACTCAACTGAGAGTTTTTGAAGGTCGGACAGTCTGGGCAAGAGCACATTTTCAGGTTTTCTTTGTTATCATCAACTTTGCTGCCCATGCTATCATCCGATAAAACATCCATGTGACCAGCCATTTAAGTTTTTGTAGCTGTGCCTTGTAGGTAACAATCTCCAATTAGCATACGCAGCTTCATGGCTCAGCCGCTTATTTTTCAAGGTACACAAGGTTTTTATATAGTCAATTTTTCAAGTACCATAGGAGGTTTTGTTTTGACGAGCCACCCAAGCACATTCGGATCTACATTTAAGCGTTCAGTTCTAGATAAGAACGCCGTTACCAAAATTCTGAGAACCGTTTCTGAAAGCGAAGGATTCCATTTCTATTCAGCTATCGGGAAGCCCACTGGAGAATCAGCGGTGAGCTTAGCCGATTTCGTTAAGAAACTGGCGTCTGTAAAGGTGCACTCTGTCAACTTTCATTACCCACGCAAAGACTTCGAGAAGTGGATACGCGGGGTTTTCGGAGATGCAGAGTTGGCTGTGAGACTTAGCAGAATAGGCAAAATACACGTGGGCATACAGGGCGAAGCTCTTAGAAGCGAGATAACACGCACCGTAAAAGTACGCTTGAATGAACTCAAAGCGGCGCTATAAACTCCACAAATCATTTTTCTTCGCCTATAAAACGCCTATCCCCCTCGCACTCCATTACCATGCCGGAAATCTTTGATCATCAACACATCCAATACGCCAATGCGTTGCAACCAATCGAAGCCTGAGAATCATACAAAACGCGATACCCTTTGTCCCTAAACTTCTGTCGCAAGGGGAGCCCATGCAATTCCACAACCGCAGGACTTTTCAATTCGGTTTCCAGAAGCAGGTATTCCCATCCTTCGATGTCCATCTTCATGAAATCATGCGAAATTTCCAGATCTGCTAACTGGAATTCTTTTTGCAGGCACTGAATGGGTTTGCCTTTAGCGTTCCAAATTAGCCTCGCATAAGATTTTTCATCTGGTTCAATACAAACAACCTTCTTTGCTCCATGTAAAAGGAAAAAATATGCGGTTTCACCTTCTCCTGCACCTACATCTAACACGGTCTTACCTTTCAAGTCAACGGGTAAATACTGTGTTTTCCATCTTTCAAATTCTGCAACTAAAAGATCTAATCTAAAATCACTGAAACTCCAGTGGAGAATATTTCTGAATTTCGATTTTTTAATATAATTGTGTACAGTACGACTGAACGGAAGTTTCAGTTTCATTTTGTCGCTTCCTTGTTAGTTGATAAGAATCACGCATAAAAAACCTGCTGCTTTTGCAATAACGAATTTTGCATTTTACATAGGTGCTTGAAGAAACGGGTTGACTTTTCACCCGAAGTTCTGACTACTAAGTTTTATTCAAGGACTATTGATTGAATCCAGAAAACGTCTCACTATACTTTCAAACATGGTCAAAGAAGAATTTGCAGAAAAGAATGCCGTAGGAAACGCTCCAAACTTGCTATTGGCATAAAAGCAAGCAAGTAAGGTTAATGTAAGATTCATTATCCTCTGAGTATTTTAAAAGTCACTGACAAAACTTTTGAAAATTTTTCTAACTTCGTTAGCCGACGCTGGTTTACGCTCGGGTTCAATCTATTTATAGAGGGGGTATAGACAAAAAATCGCACGTCAGTTCCCTGACTCCCTCAAATAGAGTAGAAGACGCAGCTTTGCTTAGTTGACTTGGTTGGCGTCTATCCGCTTAGCCATCGCTTCCAGTATCTTGGTGAATGGATGATTAGGTTTGTCTTGGGCAAATATCAGGTTACCTTCGGCTCTGAGAATCTCGCAGAAACAGGGCACAAGCCCCAACATGGGAACTTGGTACACATCTTTAACTCTGGCGTTCATCTCATCCTGCTTTGACTTTGACGTTGAATCAAGAACCTTGTTGATTACTAACCCCGTTTTCTTCTCAAACAAGTTATAGAGCTCGCGAAGCATACGTCGTGTACCGTCAACATCGGATCTGTCGCCTGTTGTCGCAACCACCACGAAATCAGCCGTTACTATAGCGTTTATGGATGAATATTGAAGTCCTGGACTCGTGTCGAAAACGAGATAATCAAACTCCTGATCATTTAACAGCGTGTTCCTTAGCGAAAGCAGCCTTCCCAACGCGCGCATCTCCCACTTTCGGTCTTTCGCGGACATGTCCCTAATCGCTTCGGTTCCAGGGTTAGCCAGCGCAGCAAAGAATTTGCCGTTACCTGGGATTCTGCTGCTGAGATCAATCATCACCTTTTTGATGTCACATGCCCCGTTCAAATAATCATTCAACCAACACGGTGCATTATCAACCTTAAGTATAGCGAACAAGCTTGGCGCTCGAAAATCAAGGTCAAAAAGACAGACTTTCTTTCCGAGCCTAGCAAACGTCGCCGCCAAATTCACAGATAAAAGAGTTTTTCCAGTTCCGCCCTTGTATGAATGTACTGCTATAATTTTACCCATTTACTTTCACCCTGGACTATCCCGATCAGCATAAAAGTAAGCCTTTCTTCCCTTTCGCTCTTTTTTGAGATACCCCATGATCACAAGTTGATTCAGATACGCACTTTCCACAGCGCGAGCTCGGCTTGTTTGTTCAGCAACTTCCTCTGCGGTTGCTCGTCCACATCGACATATGGTCATGGCTGTTTTCCGAAGATGATCTGGCATGGAGAGAAGTGTCATTACGTCTAAAGAGGCATCAGGAAGTACAGGCGCTTCTTTATGTCCATGTTTCTGTAGCTCAATCATAACTTCCATTTTTTCGTTGAGCCTCTCGAGGTTTTCTCTTATTTTTTCGAGTACGTGTAACGGTTTTTTGCTTAGGAGTTCTTCTCTGGTCACGGGGATTTCCCCTAGTATTTTGAACTGTAGTACAGTAGAACTAATCAAGGAGGGTTTATTAAGTCTTACGAAACACTGGTAATTATTCACAACAATTACATCCGCTAACTGAAGCAAAACGCATCAACCCAGAAAAACACAAAAAACAACGAAACCCAAACAAAACTAAAAAAACAGTTAACAAACAAAAGTAAAATAAAATATCGAAATGGGAAATTGGGAGTTTAGAAGGGTACTGGCGCTTGGTTTCTAGCTTCCTCTACAATAGGCAGCACTTGCTTAAGTTCCCTGAAGTACTTCAGCACTGTTATGCCTCTTTGAGTAACAGCGTAAACCACACGTCTTTTTCCAACTGTCCGCTCTTCAACTAAACCCTGCTTAATCAGAAAGTCCAAGTATTCTTTAAGAACGCTGCAGTTAACGTTAGCTTTGTACATGACATGAGTTAACTTAAGTGGACCTCTGTGAGCCAACACCTTTAGGATGTCTACATACATTTCAAGTTTGGAACGTCGCATATTTTAGCCTCTTTTTTTGCCATATTCACCGTTTTAATATAAAGCATTTATGTATCAGTACTAAGTATTTTTCTTCATTGCAGCGCGTCAGCAAGAGCCTTTCGCCTGTGCCGTGTTTAACACGTTTAGTCTAGTTTCAAAGGCTGTGACCATGTCATCTAGCAATATTTCTTGCAATTCTGTCGAAAGTCCAGTGATTTTTGCGTTGAAAATCTCAGCCATTTTTGCTTCTAACTCTTTTCTACCTTTTTGAGTAAATTGGTGCTTCACGATTTTTCCTCCAAGTTTATGCTCAGAATTAAGCTCAGGACATTTAACTAACTTATGAAAATCAACGAAATATTTAAAAACTGAAGTGAGAATACAGATTACATATTCAGGTTTGAGGGAAAAAGGCATGAATAAGCTTGATCCGAGAGTTGAAGATTGGCTTAATGCGAGATGCGAAAGTGACAAGTCACAAAAGTCTTACATTTTCGGCTGGGGCTATTTTGAAAAGTTTTGTATTGAGCGCGGTAGAGATGCTAACCGCCTTGTGGATGATTATCGCGCTATGAAGTACGAGGGAGAATTGAAGAAAGACGTTTTCCTCGAAGGTTGGCAAGATTTGCTGCGTGGTTTCTATGGTTGGCTCAAACCTAAATTGGCGTCTCTAAGTTTCAAGCAATGTCTTTCTGCTATTAGGAGTTACATGCGTTTTTGGAAGGTTCCCCTTGAGGTTGATCTTCCAAAACATCCATACGTAACATATCATAACCGAGACATCACAAAAGAGGAAGTAAAGCAGATTCTTAAATTCGCGAGCCCTCGTGACCGAGTCATATACTTAGTCTTGGCTGAGTCTGGATTGCGTTCCGATACGGCCGTAAATTTGAAGTATTGGCAAATTAAGGAAGATTTTGAAGCTAAAAGGGTTCCAATGAAGATCATGTTGCCAAGCTCATCGCTGAAATACCATGTTGGAGATAGGTGGACATTTATCGGCGAAGATGGGTTTAGAGAGTTGTCTGACTATCTTGCTCGCAGGCTTCCTTTGAAAGATGAAAATTACGTTTTTGTTTCTGAGAAACCTGAAAAAGTTAAGGGCGACCAGTTCTCGGCTGCGTCGCTGAGTGTAAAATTCAATAGGCTTGTTCAAAAGTTGGGTATAGCGAAGTCTCGCGGTAAAGCAGGTATACCTAAAAGAATACGGTTGCATGGTTTGAGAAAATACTTCCGAAACAACCATGGAGCCGATAGCGCTTTCATTAATTTTTGGATGGGTCACAGTCTTGGTACCGATGCTCATTATATTAGCAGAGACCCCGAAGAACACAGAAAGCGATACGCCGAAGGTTATAAAGCTCTCCGCGTTTTTGAACCGAATCCAGAAAGTTTGACAGCGCTATATCAACAAGTTCATGAGAAAGACATAGAAATCAAAGAAATAAAGCATCAACTCGAAACTAAAGACAAAGAACTTGAAGCAGTAAAAAGTGAACTAAGCACATTAGCCAACGTGGTTAAACAAATATCTGCAACCGACTACTACAAACAAATGCTTGAGGAGACAGCCGAAAAAACGGCTGAGAAACTCACTCAGGATCCAGAGTTTATGGAAAAATTTGGCAAGGATTTTGAAAAGCTAAAATCGGGTCTTTTCAAAAAACAGCAAGAAGGGCAGTCATAGCCTTCTAAACATAACTTGCGGGATGATATGCGTCCCTCTTGGCGTGCAAGAACAATAAAACTTTCGCATGGCTGAAACATGCGAAACCCAAGAAGGGCGCTTTCCTTTTCACCCGGAAAGCGGTTTTATGTTCTTGCTTGGTTCTTTTCGACCAAAAAAAATAACTAAATATCTTGCGGTCTTGACTGCGTTGCCCTCTGCCGTTAAAGGGCAATATCAAGAAAATACAGAGCGCATGGATACGTGTTTGGCATGCGCGCTGTGGGCTGTCTGAACAGCCCCTTATGAGTACCAACAAAAACAGCAAAAGTTCTTTGGGCAGCTTTCTTTCAAGAAAGGTGCTTTGCGTAACGTTTGGCTTTGCGCGTCGTCGTCGGCGCGAAGCGGAGCTCGCGCACTTAACTTGATAATATATTAACCGTATCTCGCCGTAAAAATTAAATAAAACGTAAAAATAAACATCAAACTTAAATACACAAAAACAACTAACAAAATTCCATGTTTCAACACGACAAAAGCTCTCAAAGAGTCTACGTGCATAATGGAGAAGTCAAAGTATTTGACTGCAACCTTAGACGCAACTTGACTAAGAGGGAGTTTCGCCTAAGCAGAGCTGAAAAGCGAAGGTTTCACCGTCTCATTAGTGGCTTAAACGTTGGCGCAGCTCAAAATGAACGCGTGAGGTTCATGACATTGACAACCGCAACGGGCGTGAAACGACATATTAACAAGAGTTTTGATGCTTTAAAGAAGAGAATTCAGCGCGCTACATACAAAAAAGATGGGTTTAGGGGATTCAAATTTAATCGCTACTTCAAACTAGAGACCGAAGAAGGTAACGGTGTCCTGCATATTGTCTATCGTGGGCGATTCATTCCGCAAGAGTGGCTGAGTAAAATTTGGGCTAAAATACATGAAGGTTCGTATATTGTTGATATTCGCGAGTTGCATTGGAGAAGAGGAACAAGAAAACTGACTAATTACCTTATTGTCAACTATCTTCAGTCTCAGAAGACGCTTAGAATGAGTTACTGTTGGAAGTGGGTTTGGCTTGGCTTCTGCAGATCATGGGAACACATAAAATTTGTTTACTCGCATTGGTCTAATTTCAAGTCAGCTTTTCGAGATCTAATGCAAGATGCCCTTTGTGATGATGAAATTAAACCGAGAGACAGAATGAAACACAACGTTTTACACATATGGAATAGTCTAATGCAAAATCCCTTGCCTGTCACACGACAGAGAAAACTCGTAAAAGGCAAAAAGCAGTTAATCATTTACAAAATTCTTCGACCTCTTGGACATAAACAAAAGAAGATAGTGTGGGCATGCCAAACTATTCTGAGCAGGTTTTAGCATCGATTATTCATATTGAGATTTAACCAGAATCAGGTTGGATTAAATTTTAGTGCTGCTGCTGCCTTCAGGTGTTTCAAGTATTTTCAGTGCTTGGAGCAAAAGCTGTGTTCTTGGGTTTTCTCTGTTTAGTCTAATGACTCTCATTCGACCAAAATGTTCGTCAAATATGATTTCTTCTTTTTGAAGTATTTGCAGGTTTGAGTTGACCTGATTGTAGGTGCTATTGACTTTCCGCACTAGCTCCATAACATTTGTTGGCTTGCTGCGCAAAAGTGCTTTCAGTATTTTTCTTCTGCAAGAAGAAGATAATAATGTCTCAAGATTCATAGCTATCCGCGCTAATTTGGTTCAAACCGACTTATAACAACCGAGAAAAAACAACTATTCCAGATAGTAGAGAGAGATCAATTAAAGTGAACGTGTTAAAATTCACTTTCACTTAACTCTCTATTTCCGAAACTTTTCGTCTTCCTCTTATATCATATCAGTTGAAGTACCTTGTGAAGCGCCTTCCTCTCAACTGAAGAGAAAGGTGCTTCTTGCCCGGAGCTGAATGCTTCGGAGGCGTGTCACCGCCTAGCCCCAAGTGAAGGGCAGAAAGAGAATAAAAAACTTTGGGAGAAAAAACAGTATGAAAAAAATAAAAAAATTCGTTGCAATCATTGCTATTTCGGCCTTTATTTTGACAATCGCACATCAACCATTAGCAAAATCAGACGACCCCCTCCACCACGTTACAGCCACAATAGGCTGGGATGGCCCGGACCTATATTCTCAATGTGTACACACTCATAATATGCATCGAGACGACTGCTATGTAGGTTTAGGTATGGAAACATGGTATGATTATTGGATGTATTGGTTGTACGGTATACCTGCTTATGGTGCGGGATATTGGATTTTTGAAGCAGGCTACGGCTGTCTACTACCATATAACTATAGCGACCCGAATACATATGAACCAACATGGGAATTTCATTCCATACCAGTTTGCCGCTATTCGTATAATTCCTATGGAGCGGACCAATGGTACCAATTCAATAACGGTGGTATACCTTATCATCAGCCAAGCAATGGAACCTCATGGGTTATGCATGATACCCATAGTGCCAGCCTACCGACCTCGATCCGCATAAATGGTAAATCCTATGAATACTTCCATGAAAAAATCAATCATAACAATATTCTATACTTGTCAGCAGAGCCTACTGGTGATTATTACTACATCATGACTGCATCGCCACCACCCGCAGAAGAATATGAATTCTGGTATACATAGTAAAGGTGTGTTTGCCATGACAAAGAAAGATAATAAATTGCTTAAAAAGAGATTATCGCCCTTAAAAACAAAGAGGCGCTTCCTATTAATAGGAAGCCTGTTTCTGGCAGTTATCATCATAGCATCGATCTCACTTTCTTTAGGTTCTACCTCAGAGCAAACTGTGCAAATGGCTCAAACTTTACATGTGACTGGACCACAAACACAATTTCAACTTAGTGTAGCATATGCATATGCAGGCGCAGGACCGGCTAATGATTCATATGTAGCAAACAATAGCGCTCTTATGTCCCCGAAAACTCTCTATCCAACTGCAGTTCAGTTCAACATCACCCGCTTACCGGGCATTCAAATTGAAGAATGTGATGCAGCACTAGAATTCTATAGCGTCCAAATAATGACAAACACTGGAATAATAGAAAAGAACTGTTATTTCATTGGAACAAATTACAAGCCGTCTTTCTCGGATGCGCAACTGACCACTTTATTTGACCACGTTTATGACGTCATTTCGCCAAGAAACCTGACAACCCCTATTAAAGGTAACTTTGAATTCAACATGAGCGATAGTAAATCCATTTTAAGCGCCATAGTTGGCTCTTCAGGTGACTACACAACAGCCCGCAGCACATCGGGACTATGGACTAAGGGACAACCAAACATTGTTTCAGTTACTGTTCAAAGAATTGGCTACCTCACAATAACCAATAACGTTGTTTCCGCATACATTGATTCGCCAAATCGGAATCCTACGGCAGTAGCTCAGCTCAGCAGTTATGGAAACGGCTTCCTCAATAACAACATAGTGCCTGCAAATAAACTGGCAAATATGGATTTATTCCATCCTGAACCTTAGCTTCTACTTTGCTAAGGTTTGATTCCCCTTTTTTTGAGTAAAATATTAATGAATGAAAAGAATTAAGTTAAGTATGTAGCTTCCATTCAGATAACGAGGGAAGATAGAAATGAATCATTCTATTTTCAAGCGGTTAAGTTCTTTAATGATTATTTTTGCTATATGTGCAGTATATTTTTTCTATACAATTGAAGTAACAACCGCCATATCCGTCCAACTTGACACAAAAGGTTTAATAAACGATTCTTTGAAGGGTGAAATATTTGTAGCCAGTCAACCATCGGCGTCAAACATTAGTGCTCCTTCGATCGCTTGGAGCAAAGCCTACCCCGACATCACCGGTTATGATCGGTGGATTCTCCAAACCACAGATGGTGGATATCTTTTGTTATGGGCTAACTATGGGGACAGCGTTTTTTCCCTGCTAAAAACAGACTTCTCAGGAAACCCTCAGTGGAACCAATCATACTCCGCGGAAATATCTGGCTACAGCCAAAACGTTATTCAGACATCTGACGGCGGCTACGCAGTTGCGGCTACGTACCAAAACAGCTTCCTCTTACTAAAAATCGACGAGTTGGGAACTCAGCAGTGGAACAAAACCTATACGGTGCCAGGTAGCGGCCATGCTCGCGCCATAATTCAAACTCAAGATGGAGGCTACGCTCTTTTAGGAACGGGAACCCAACCAGCTACTCCTCCCGAATCAAGCGTTGTTGCATGGCTTGTTAAAATCGACTCTCAAGGTAACGAGGAGTGGGCTCAAAATCTTGGCACGAATAGCCCCAAATCTCTCGTCCAAACCTCTGATGGCGGCTACGCGGTCGTCAAAGACTTCCTCTTCGAACTCGTCAAGCTGGATTCTAATGGCACGGTTGAGTGGAGCAGAACATATGTTGACCGAGACAAGAATGCGGTTAGCAGTGTTGTTCAAACCAGTGACGGCGGGTTTGCTTTGGCTGGTTACATGTGGCGAAGGATAGATGGAGGCAACGCGTATGCCGCGCTGGTGAGAACGGATGCTTATGGCGTCGCGGAGTGGGTTCAATACTATGGCGTGGGATTCGCTGATTCAATGATCAAAACATCAGATGAAGGTTTCGCGTTAGCTTGTAACGGTCGACTCGTTAAGGCTGATGTTAATGGTTCTGAGCAGTGGGAAATTCTTAGTGGCGCGAGTTACGTCGTTCAAACTACGGATGGTGGTTACGCACTTTCTGCAGCGGTGAAAATAAATGACAATGAATGGGGCGCTGGACTCACTAAATTAGATAGAGACCCTGCTCTTCCACCTGCGTCTCCCACTTCAACCGCCTCTCCGACAAGCAATCCTGAAAGCAACCCCTCCGAATTTATCGCTGTAGACGTGGCTGTTGCCGCAGTTTTCATCGCCATTGTAGTGGCTACGGCTGGCTTAGGTGTACTGCTATACTTCAAGAAACGCAAACACTAAACCCTTAATTGCCTCCGCAACTTCTTAATATTCGGAGTGGATAGCTGGTAGTCCCAAAGGGACTTACACCCCACAAGGGTGTAAAACGAGCTTGTGCCCAATATCTCTAAAACTTAAATAAATCGTTAGCTAACTTATGAAAAACGGATTCAGATGCAGAATACACATTCAAACAGAACAGGAACGATACATGTTTGATTTGAACGTTTTCTTTTTGATGGCAAAAGCCGCCAATGCAACAGTTACAAATAATGGCAGAATTATCCACGCTGGGAATTCTGGAATCGCCCACGCATTTGACGATACAAGAATGAAATGCAAAGTGTTCCTTAACCCACTGTATTGAAAATCATAAAGCAATTCCACAAGCACTCCAGTCGTCTTATCAAAATAAAACTGCGTCATGCGAGTATACGTTCCAACCTGATCACTTTCCCCTGTTTCGTCGAACTCCAAAAGGTTTGTCTCTCTCTGTCCACCTGAGTAGTCTCTAAATATGGTAGCGTTTACATAGTATGGTTCAGCGGCAGAAGGATTTATCGTGTCGTAAATGTTTAGGTTAGCGCCGATGAATACGACTTGGGCCACGTTCGTTTCTCCTGTATCTACGTCGCAGAAACCATCTTCTATTAGTTGAGTTCCGTTTTTGAATTGGGTTACCTTATGCACACTTATTTTTGAGCCTGAAACGTCGGTTACATTGACTGTCACCCATTGTGTTTGATTCGTTTCCACCGCATCTGCAGGTGGAGCATCGAGGAAATCTGAGTTGAAATTGACGTATGTTATGTATTTGAATTCGTCGCCTTTCGAAACTCCCACGGTTGCCTGAGCCTTAACCAATGTTACTCCTATCATTGTTAAACACAGGAAAATCAATAGGCACGCTGGAAACGTTAACTTGTTCATACCAGATTCTTCTCTTGTTGAGTATCGTTAGAAAGCACCATATTACATGATGGGTTAATAAACTTGCGGTATTTTAAGGATAAAATTGAACAATCTGCAGAGAAACCGGTTTCTGAATTGCTGCTTGGAAAACCGTATGCCAATGTATATGAAATGTGCACAATGCAAGGAACAATTGAGTTTACGGCGTTTCAGCGTTTTTAGATTTCAAATTTTTCTATGATTTTGCTCTCTTTCTCTCCTGTTATTTCTGCAATCACGTGGAAATACTTTTGGAGCCCAGATTTTTCTATCCTGGGTTTTAGCAGTTCGTCTATTTGGAACACGCCCGCGGAGTTGCTCATCGTGATTTTTATGGTAATTGCTTTTTTTAAGCCCTCTATAATTTCAATTTTTTCGATGGACAGAGCTGAGACAGCGTGTATGTCTATTTTTCCCGCTTCAAATGGGATTCTTGCTCTTCCTGCTTCCATGTCTAATGCATCAGCAATCCCAACGATGCCTGCTTCTATGGTTAAAGGTTTGTTCGGTTGCTCATGTGCTACGATGGCGTGGAGAACTTCGGAGGTGATTATTGCGCGTTCTTCTATGGTGTAGATTGGTGTTAGGCAATTGTCTATGAATTCTAAGGCGATGAGTGCACTGTATTTTTCATGGTCGTTTCTTGTGACTATCATTCCTAAGTCGTGGAATATTGAGCCGAGAACTACCACGACTTCGGCGTCTTCGGTTTTCATGCCGTAATTTTTTACTATGCTGGGTTTAAGGTGCTTTTCTGCGAGTATGCGTAACAGTTTGAGGGCTAGGTTAGCCACGATTTTCACGTGTGTGGGACCGTGGTCGGTGTATCCCATGCGTTCGATAGCCATTACGTTTGCGCATTTCCAGAAGGTCTGCAGTTTCGCGTCTTCTTTGACCTTGTTAATAACGTGTTGTAGTTTGGCGTTGCCGTGGAATGGTATGTTAAAAACGTATGCCATTTAATTCGCCTCGTTTGACATGAGTATATTGTTGATTTAAAATTTAAGCTTAGCCAGCCATTAAAACTGTTTGCCTAGCTTTCTAATATGGCATGTTTGATAAGCATGCTTTTAAGGAAGCTTCTCCATTGTTTTTCAAGCAGAAGCCGTGAGGTCTGTGCTTGGGTAAAAAGAAAGTTTTAAGTGAAGGCGCAATTAGCGAAATGGTGTATCCTGCACAAGGTGAAGTTTTAGGTGTGGTAGTGAAACTTCTTGGTTTTGACCGTATTCTGGTTAAATGTCAGGACGGCAAAGAGCGGCTCTGCAGAATTCGCGGTAAAATGAAAAGACGCGTTTGGATCCGCGAAGGTGATATAGTTATTGTTTCGCCTTGGGATTTTCAAAGTGACAAGCGCGGTGATGTGGTTTGGCGTTATACGCATGCTCAAGCTGAAACTTTACGCAGAAAGGGCATCTTGACGATATAGCTTTTTTCGCTCTTTCGTTTTTATGGGATTTCTGCTGAACATCAGCTGTATTCAACTGCTTTAAATAATTCGCGTCTTATATCTTGGTGAACATCGATGTCAAGGAAAGCTCGGAAAAAACTTGCTCACAAAGAGAAAACTGTGGAAAGAAGAGACAAGATGCTGATTCATGATTTCTCTTCTGAAAGGGCTACTGTTGAGGAGGTTTTTGATCAAGCTACGCGTATGGTTATTTACGAATTATTGAACAGCGGCGTGTTGTATGAGGTTCATGGCGTTGTGAATGCTGGGAAAGAGGCTAGAGTTTACTGGGGTACGAACAAGGAAGGCAAGGATTTGGCGGTGAAAGTTTACTTGACTGCATCGGCAGAGTTCCGTAAGGGCATGTTCAAATACATTGAAGGCGATTACAGATTTAAAGGCGTTAAGCGTGATACGCGTTCGATGATTTTTGCTTGGGCGCAGAAAGAATTCAGGAATTTGGAACAGGCTGATCGGGCGAAAGTGCGTGTACCTAAACCTGTAGCGGTTAAGAATAACGTGTTGGTTATGGAGTTCATTGGGAAGGATGGTGTTAATGCGCCTTCTTTAAAAGAGCAAGCGCCGGATGATCCTGAGAAGGTTTATGGTGTGTTATTGACTTTTTTGAAGCGGCTTTACAGGAAGGCTGATCTTGTGCATGGTGATTTGAGCGAGTATAATGTTATGATGTGGAAGGGTAAACCTGTGATTTTTGATGTGGCGCAAGCTGTGCCGACTTCGCATCCTATGGCTGAGTTTTTCCTTCGAAGGGACTTGACTAACGTGAACAAGTTCTTTAGTCGGTTGGGTGTTAAGGTTCTTTCAGTTGAGGAAGCTTACAATAGGGTTGTTGGTTAGAGTGTCGAAGCCTAATATGTTTGTTAGAATTCCCAAGGAGCGAGTAGGTGTGCTGATAGGTCCAGATGGAAAAGTTAAGCAGAGAATTGAGGAGAAGTTTATGGTTGAGCTTCTGATTGATGGTGATTCTGGCGGCGTGACACTTGTGTTGTCAGAGAAGGCAAGTGATCCTTCGTTGCTTTTTAGGGCTAAAGATACTGTGACTGCTATTGGGAGGGGTTTCTCTCCTGAACAGGCGTTTCGTTTACTTCGCAACGATGATGACGTTTTTGACTTTATAGATTTGCGTGCGGTTTTCGGTAGGTCTGAATCGGATATTAAACGCGTGAAAGGACGTGTAATCGGAGCGAACGGGAAAACGCGTAAGCTGATTGAAGAGTTGACTGAAGCCAGCATGGTTGTTTATGGGCACACGATTGGGTTTATCGGCTCTTTTGAGCAGGTGGATGTTGCCAGGAACGCGGTGCAGATGCTTATTAACGGAAGCCAGCACCACACGGTTTACAAGTATTTGCAACGGAAACGTAGCGCGTTTAAGAAGCAGAAGCTGGAGTTGTGGCAGAAGCCACCTGAAGAAAAATAGTTTGGAACTGACGTGCGATTTTTTGTCTATACCCCCTTATTTATACTATAAATAGAGTTTAGACTAGCGCTGGCTAGCTGCTCGGAAAAAACTATAGCCCCCTTATTTGAAGAAACTATGTATAGTCCGAAGAGAAACAGCAGCGGCACCTAAGTTTCAAGTTACCATTTGTGTCAATTTGATGAGCAGCCAATGGTTGATTAACCTATGTATTCTCATAATTTATATACAACTTGTTGTGAAACACTTGCCTCTGGGAGAGTGACTTGCCACGCGGATTCTTGCGAGCAAAATAAAAGGATACACACTTTTATCCGTTTTAGTATTCACCTGCCTATACACCAGTTTACTTTTCGTTTCTTTCACTGCCGCCTCAACAGGATGGAGCCGCACCTATGAAGGCGACGGTTACGATGCGCTATTTCCGAAATCTGTCATTCAAGCGAGTGATGGAGGATATGTGATGGCTGTTTTCGCTGACACCAAAACTGTTGTGGAAACGCCTTCCTGGCACATGATAGAACAATACGAGCTGTGGCTTATCAAGACTGATTCTTCTGACAACACTCTGTGGAAGCAGATTCTCGGAATAAAGGACCAGTATGCTGCCAGCCGCCAGTATTCTTTGGTTCAGACACGCGATGGAGGATACGCGATTGGAGGCGGAACCTCTAGCGATGTGTGGTGGCTTATCAAGACCGATTCGGCTGGGAGTGTGCAGTGGGAAAAAACATATAGGTATAGCGATGACGAAAACTCGTATGATAAATTTGGTTTTTCGTTCTCGATGGTTCAACTTTGGACGGAGGATTCGCCTTGGCTGGCACCGCATTTATGTATAGCTCTAGCGAAAGCTGGGATTTCTGCTTAGTGAAAGTGGACTCTTCAGGCAATGTTCAGTGGAAGAAAACCTTTGACAGTGGAACATACGAGAATTTAGCTGGCGACGTTTACAACCGTAGTGATGAAGCTTACTCGTTAGTTCAGACCAAAGACGGCGGGTACGCTTTAGGGGGGCAGTCCTTAGGATTTAATACGGCTGATTTCTGGCTCGTTAAAACGGATTCTTCAGGAAATGAAGAGTGGAACAGAAAATACTCGGAACCCTACTTGGCAATGGGTAGCCATTTTCTCGAAGACACTCACAGAATTGTTCAAACGAGTGACGGAGGCTTTGCTCTGGCAGGCTCCGAAGAGAAGGCTCCAGAGACAACGTTGCTGGCGGTGATAACGACTTTTACTTGATAAAAGTTGATTCTTTCGGAAACGTGCAGTGGCGAAAGACCTATGGCGACAGGTACATTGATGTGCCTTGTTTTGTGGTGCAACTAGGAGACAGCGGATTCGCCCTCGGCGGAACAATGACGGAGGCTGGAACCACAGGCGCGATCGGCACAGATTTGGGAATTGTCAGGACTGATTCGGCGGGGAATCAGATGTGGGCGAAGGTGTATAATGCCAAAATAAATGAAACTTGGGGTTGGAAGAGCGAAGAGTTTGCTTACTCAATGTGTCGGACTAAAGACGGAGCTTATGTTATTGCAGGTACCACAACAAATAGTTGGGATGGAAGTCACGTGGATATTTTCTTTGTCAAAACCGAAAGCCTTGAGCAACCTCCCGAACCTTCACCGCCGCCACAATCTCTTGCCGTTAGCGGCGTATCGGGTTCAGTGAAAGTACAATCACTTGGACAGGGAGACGCTTGGACGCAAGCAAACGATAATGCTTCGCTATCCCAAGGCAGCAAAATCAAAACCGAAGAAGAGGGCGGCACAGTCAAATTAGGCAACATAACCACGCTTGAAATACAGCCTAACACGCTTATCGAAGTTGAGGCGCTAACGGACGATAGCAGCACTCTGCTTCTTCAGGAAGGCGAATTCACCGCAGATGTAGAAGGCTTGTCCGCTGGCGGTTCCTTGAAAGTTGACATGTCTCAGGCAGTCGCCGAAATCACGGGAACTGTCTTCACCGTGGCGGAGACTGGCACGGAATCCACACTCAGCGTCAAAGAAGGTTCAGTTGCTTTCACTTCTAAAGTTGACGGAGAAACCGTAACCGTCGAAGCTGGTCAGAAAGTCACTGCCACGGTCGAAGGCTTAGGGTCAATACTGACTGAAACAGGAGCGTCAGGCGCAACCACTCTGATAGCGGTCACTGTCGTTGTAAGTGTAGTTCTCATAATCGTAGCCATTCTTGGAATCAAAAGAAAACGCCTAAGGAAGCCACAAGCATCATAAATGGTTTTATCTTTTCAGAAATTAGTTAACCTGAAAACGGAAGCAGTTTTCAGCGTGGGTTCCAAATGCACCAAACAGCCTTTTGCTCACAAGCCAACACGCAGGGCGCCTTCCCGTTTTCAGGTTTGCATGGAGAACATGCGTATTTGATGTTTTTGCGTTGTTGCTCTGTCACTGCTGCCACCGTCTTGTCTTCCAAGTCAATCAGCATATCTATCAGTTCAAGGGCTGATTGAGGGCATTGCACTATGCATTTGGCGCATCCGATGCATTTGTCTGCGTCAATAACGATGTAGTATTCGCCTGAACCGTCGCTGTAGCCGTAATGCGTGATAATAACCATTCACCTCTCAGCTTTTCTGCGCCTTTTCATATAACGCCTTCCCGAACAGCGCCGCGCCTATGGCGCCTGCAATCATGGGGTCTAACCCGTTGTCCCGCCAGTCAGGCATCGGAAGGCATTTGACGCCAAGCGCCGTTTCTATTCTTGAAACGATGCCGATGTTTTTCGATTGACCGCCCGTGATGACGAATTCCTTTTCCAACCCTACGCGTTTGACGAGGTTACCCATTCTGATGGCCATCGCGTGCGTGTAGGCAGCCAACACTTTTTCTTTAGACCAGCCCTTCCGCAGCAGCCCCATAGCCTCGGTTTTCGCGAAAGCCACGCAGGTGCAGCTCACTGGCGGCGGCTCCTCCTCCACGTTTAACGAGACTTCTCCGATTTTCTCAATCGGAATTTTCAACAGGTCAGCGAAGACCTCCATGCCTCTGCCCGTTCCGGCCGCGCACTTGTCGTTCATCAGGAACGAGGTGACCCTGCCTGTTTCGTCGCAGTGAATCGCCTTGATGTCTTGTCCGCCAACGTCCAGCACAGTTCTGACGCTGGGACCCCAAATGTAATTTGCGCCTTTCGCGTGGCAAGCAATCTCCGTGATGGCTTTATTCGCCATGGGAACGTTCACGCGGCCATAGCCTGTTCCAACGATGTACTTAAAGTCGTTAACTCTAAGCCCAGTGCCCTCCATCGCCCAATCCAAAGCTTTTTTGGCGCTGTCAGGACTGTTCGACCCAGTGCGCATCACGCCCCAAGAATAAACCTCACCATCAATCAGTATGGCGGCTTTGGAGCCGACCGAGCCGACATCAACGCCTGCGGTGATTACGTCTTTGTTTTTCCACTTCTTTTCCGAAAAAATCCTGTGGTACTCTTGCCATCTCCAGTATTCCACATCTTCTTTTTCCGGGGTTCCCTTCACTTTTTACACCTTTTTCGCACGTCGGACGGCAACAAGTGCCGCGCCTAAAGCGCCAGCGTACTCTGGATACTTGGGTATCAACACATCAATACTTAGCTTCCTTTTTAAAGATGCCACAAAACCAACATCTTTGGCGACACCGCCCACAAGCACGACATCTGGGTTCACGCCCAGCCGATGCACCATCGATGAAATGCGGTCTGCCATAGCGTCAAATATAGCCCGTGCAATCTCAGGCTTCGACTCCTGCCGATGAATCAAAGTGACTACGTCGGACTCGCCAAAGATAACGCAGCTGGCGTTTATCGGGCTTGCACGCTCCGCCTTAAGCGAAAGCGGACCCATGTCCTCCAGCTTCACCTCTAGGGCTCTCGCCATGGCTTCGATGAACGCGCCTGCACCTGCCGCACACCGTTCATTGACCACGAAGTCCATCATGATCCCGTTATCATCACATTTCACGGCTCTTGCTTCCTCTGCACCCACATCAATTATGGTTCTGGCTTTGAGAAAAAGGAAAACTCCTGCCTGAGCGTCAGCACCCATCATGCTTATGGTGCTGTTGGCGTTAGGAGCCATCTCCATACCTGAACCCGTAGCCGTAACGTGATTCACGTCTGACAACGACAACTTGGCTTCTTTCAACGCTTCATCAACGGCTTGCTGAGCTGATTTCGTTAGGTCAAACCCTGAAAAGGCTTTACCGCGGGACACCACCGCACCGTCCTTCAAGACCACGGCTTTCACAGTTTGAGTGCCTAAGTCAATTCCAACTGTAATCATCAACCGCACCGCCTAAATGTCAATCCTCGCCGTAAGCATCTCCAAGAAGGCTTCAACTCGCGTTTTCATCTGACCCACATCTTCTCGCGTGTACTCCGTATCCAAATAGTACACAGGAACATGGATGTCATCTAAGACTTTTTTGACCCGAGTGTACTCCATAGCGTAAAGCATGCAGCCGCGATGCACGTAGTAGATGACCCCTTGAATATTCCAATCTTTAATCTTAGTCAATAACCAGTTGATTCTATCTTCGTTTCCGTCCTTAGAAGTGAAACACGGACACGTGGACGCCATCAAGTACCTTTCAGCAATAGCGTTAAACATGTCACTCATATTCCACTCGTCCACGCCCACAGGGTCGTACAAAAGCCGCTCACTAGAACAGAGTTCATCAGCCACAAGAACACCCTGCGGCGTGCCTTCCTCGACCAACGTGGGAAGCTTCCAGTTGTCAGGCCATATCATCGGCGTGCCAGTAACCATCACCCGTGGCGTGTCTGGGGGACAAGCCCACATCTTATTCTGCGCTCTCTTCTCAAGCTCTTCACACAAATCTTCGGTCTTCTCAGTCCAACGCTTTATGTCATCCCACATGTACGTCTGATTAACAAGCATGGCGTCTCTTCCCATAATCACGGGTGCACCTTTTCTAATCTCTTGGAGCCTGCGAAAAGCCTTTGTCGCCTTCTGAGTAAGTTCAATGGCTGACTTCAGCTTCTTCCGGTCTATCTTGTTGCCCGTTAAAGCCTCAATCTGGCTTTTCATAGCTTTAATTTCATCATTCCACAAGCGAAGCGACTGCGCAGAATCCTTAACCCGTGGGATAGTCATCGCCCAAACAGGCTTGTAATCACTTAGGATTTCGCCGAGCTTTGTCATGCCATCACAGGTTAACACGCTTATCAAAGCGTCACTTAACTCAAGATACGGAGATAACCCAATCATTTTTGCGCCAATAGTGGATCGTATAACAGGGCAAACCTCAACCGGCACAACACGGTCTCCGAGTTTAGCGGTGTCGTACCAACCCGAGTTTACACGAATCGGAATAGCATCTGCGGCCAAAATAAGCTCGGTGGGAGCAAACAAGCACATGTAACCGATAACTTTCCTACCTTTCTCCTTTGCCGCACGTATCTCCTTTTCACGTGTCCCAAAAAAGTTTGCAATATCGTCAAAATGCTGCATCTCTTCAGGCCTGTTTTCTGCTGTCTTCTTCATCCGCTCGATGTTTTCCGCTATAATCTTCTGGGAAGCAGCTTTAATCGTGCTTCTTAGCTCTTCTACTTCTTTTTGAGAGATTTCAGGCACGTATTTTCTTTCTTCACTTTTGCTTTTCATTTTTTTCTCACTCAACCGTTGATGGTTCCAACCAGTTTCGAGACTTGAAAACGGTTTTTCCGCCTATGTTCACTTTCAAGCATCCTTCGTAAGGGCACATTTCAACGCATCGCATGCACAGCATGCACATGGAGGTTTCAATTTTGCCGCCCTTCTGCTCGTACACCTCGGTAACCTGCACTGGACAAACTCTCTTGCAAATCCCGCATTTGGTGCATTTTTCCTCATCCTTATCGATATGCAACGCGGGAGCCCACTTAAAACCCTTAAAGCGATTCAGCACGGCAAGCGATGAACCTGTAGGACAGAAGCGGCACCAAACACGCCTCACAAAGAATGAACCGACAAACGTTAACGCCACGAAAATTAACGCGGTGACGTTGACAAAAATTTCGCTGAAAACCACGTTTGAGTAGAGTATAACTTCTTGAACGTAGGGGTAACTGAAATATACTCCGCCAATTTCCAAAGGTCCAACCCACGGAACGATCAAAGGAATCAGAGGGCCAAGCAGCACTCTGAAGGGTTCGAAAGGGCCCGCAAAAAGTAACGCCATAACAGGAGCAAAGTCCAATGATGGAATAGGAAATAGTATGCTTAGGATAACAGGCGTGATAATCAAGAAGATTAGCAGCAACACGTATCGGAGGTTATGCAAGGCCCTGTTGAGTTTGTCGGGAAGGAGGCGGTAGCGCACTTTTAAGGCCTTTCGGATTAGGGTAATCGCATCCATGTATAGGCCGAATGGGCAAAGCCAGCCGCAGAAGAACCTGCCCAGAAAAAGAGGCATCACCAGAATCACGATTAACACGATAAGCTGGTACACAGGATAGGTGAATAAGTAAAAAACTGCAACCATGGTCACTATCTGGATAATGAACCTGAGGTAGGTTACCTTTGTGGCGAGACCTTTCTTCCATATGAGAATAACCAGGATTCCCGCTACAGCAAATCCTGCAAGAACCATTAACTTCAGTACTTCACCCAGCAGCTGCATAATCATGGGTGTTTCGCCTCAGCAAGGTTTGGAAGCCACCCTGAGGTGAAGAACACTAAACGGTGTGAGAGAGCGACAGCAAACGCGTCAAGATACTGCCTTGCAATTTCAAACACTAACGACATAGTTGGAATCTCAAGGTTTTTAGATGAACATGGAGGCTGAAGCATTTAAAGTTTACACAAACGGCAGTTTTGACAGGAATTAACTTTTTCAAACCTGAAGAAGCGTGCTTTTTACCCCGAAATGGCACGCAACGAACGTTATCGACGACGTTTCTTGAAGTAGACGAGAACGCCTAAGTCAACAACAGCGACCAGTATTGCGATGGCGGTTGCCCATGTTGCCAAGGAAGATAAGGGTGGGTTTGGAGCCGTTCTTACGCGGGTATTGTATTCTCGGAGGTACTGCATGTGTGCAGCGTCGTAGGGATAGCTTTCCGTGTCTGGGTATGGGAAGCCGGTCATGTTTCGGAAAGGCATTGGGTTTACTGTGAAATCAAATTGGTAGCCCCAGTTTCTTGGCGGGTCTTTGAACCAGCAAGCTACGAATATGAAGAAGTCTCGTTCCATGCCGTCTTGGAGAGGCGGTATGCTGGTTGTGGGGAACTGGAGGGAGACTTGGTCGCCTTGCATTCCGATTACAAAAATGTCATCCTCGGTGGATAGTAATTGTGTTACGTCGCCGTATCTTGTGAAGTTGCCTGTAACGACTGAAGGGCTGGAGATTATTTGTTCAAGAGTGGCGGCGGCGTTGATTTTCTGAATTGTGGTGTTTTCTTGCGGGGTGGTGTCTATCCCAATGTAATCAAA
>Ga0307423_1000170_pt1 | contig 43458 bp, 41 predicted proteins | sample SalMarWE160310MG_FD_202154 | JGI IMG/M metagenome (GOLD analysis project Ga0307423, IMG submission 202154) | Salt marsh sediment microbial communities from the Plum Island Ecosystem LTER, Massachusetts, United States - WE1603-10 | ecosystem: Environmental > Aquatic > Marine > Intertidal zone >...
AAACAGAACGGGGCTCGTTGCAACATGGTCCCATGATGGCCCAGCCACGCCTCCGTTCAAACACCAATGTGCGATTTTGTCATCCCCAGATCTCCATCGGCGCCTGCAGCCGGCTGACGGGCTGGTTGCCGAGGAGGTGCCGGTCGAAGATTTCCTCGACGTCGCCGGCCTGCACGCCCACATACATGATGCCGTCCGGATAGACGAGCACGGTCGGGCCGAGCTCGCACGGACCGAGACAGCTGGTGCGGGTGATGGCGACCTTGCCGTAGGCCTGGCGCGCCTCCATCAGTCGGCGGAACTCCATCAGCAGCCCTTCGGCGCTGCGTTCGGTGCACGATCCCTTGGGGTGTCCGGGCGGCCTGGCGTTGAGGCAGACGAAGACGTGTTTTTCAGGTTTGGGCACGGCGACCCCCTTTAGGTTGGCAGTCGATATCCTGAACGTGCCAGGGGCCCGGGATGTTCCGCGGGTATGAAGACGATACTCGATACTGGATACTCGATTCTCGATCCGCCCGGCAACCGGACCATTTCGGATTTCGGATTTCGAATTTCGGATTTCCGCCCACCCACCCCCTGACGAACCGCCGGGATGATCTATCGAATCGTTGAATCGAGCATCGAGCATCGAGCATCCAGCATCTACCGAATCTCGGAGCGCTGTGAAACCTCTCACAGCGCGACGCGCCTGCGCGTCTACTCGAAATCAATCAGCTCGACGTCAAAGACGAGCATGCCTTTCGGCGCGCCGGCTGCTCCGCCGTAGGCCAGGTTCTCGGGAATCCAGAAGCGGCGTCGCTCACCGACGACCATCAGCTGCAAGCCCTCGGTCCAGCCGGGGATGACGCGGTTGAGGGGGAATGTGGTCGGTTCACCGCGCACGACGGACGAGTCGAAGAGATTGCCGTCGGTGGTCCAACCGGAGTAGTGGACCGTCACGGTCGAGCTCTTCGAGGGGTGCGCGTCGCCGACACCGGGCCTGAGGACCTTCGAGGCCAACCCGCTCTCCGTCTTTTGTGCATCGGCTGGTGGAGCAGCGACATCCGCCGGGGTCGTCGGTGGTGGCGGCGGCTCGGGTTGGTTGTCGATCGAGATCAGCTGGACGTCGAACACCAACATCCCGGCCGGTCTTCCCGGACGGTTGTCGTAGGCAAGTTCGGACGGGATCCAGAAGCGGCGGATTTCGCCTTCGACCATTAGCTGCACACCTTCGGTCCAACCGGGAATGACGCGGTTGAGGGGGAAGGTCGCGGGCTTGCCCCTGTTGAAGGACGAGTCGAAGAGATTGCCGTCGGTCGTCCAGCCGGAGTAATGAACGGTGACCTTGTCCCACGCATCCGGATGCTCTTCGCCGCTGCCGGCGACCAGTACCTTGGAGCACAGGCCGCTGTCGGTGCAGACGGCATCGTCGGGGGGCGCGGCGACGTCCTCTGGCGTCTCCGGTACCTGCGAAAACACATTGAAGGTGAGGAGAACGGCGAATACAGCAAAAATGGCGATGTTCTTCATGGTGGCTACCCTAGCTTGAACTCGTCATCAGAGCAACGGTGGGCTTCTGATGTCTTCTCCTATTTTGGAACCGCAAAGACGCAAAGAGCGCAAAGAAGACACCAAGAAATATTCTTGAGCTGAGCTCTGCGCAGATCTTCGCGGTCTTTGCGTCTTCGCGGTTTCAAAGGCGTTGAGGTGCGAGGCGAGCTCAGGAGTCGTTTGCCACTCGCGTTTGGGCCTGCCCGGATTGACGGCTGAGGTTCTCCGGCGCCGAGAATCTCCGGTTCGGGTACCATGCTGACTCGAACAGACGAGCGTGTTCCCGGAAAGGAGTGCAAGCCCGATGGATGTGGTCCTGCTTTCGCGTCTTCAATTCGCCTTCACGATCGGTTTCCACTACATCTTCCCGCTTCTGACCATCGGGATGGGTGTCGTGATGGTCTACCTCGAGGTGCAACACCTCCGCACCGGAGATCCCCTGTTTGAAACCGCGGCCAGGTTCTGGACCCGGATCTTTGCCCTCAACTTCGCGATCGGGGTCGCTACCGGCATTGTCATGGAGTTCCAGTTCGGCACCAACTGGGCCGTTTATTCCAGATTCGTGGGTGACGTCTTCGGGTCGGCGTTGGCAGCTGAAGGGATCTTTGCCTTCTTCCTCGAGTCCGGATTTCTGGCCCTGCTGGTATTCGGGTGGGACCGGATTTCGCCGCGGATGCACGTCTTTGCGACTCTGATGGTCGCCCTCGGATCGGTCTTCTCGTCGATCTGGATTGTGGTCGCCAACAGCTGGCAGCAGACCCCGGCGGGCCACCACATCGTGCCGGTGATGCGCGACGGGCAGCAGTTGATCATTGATGGCACGCCGGTGTTGCGGGCCGAGATCGTCGACTTCTGGGCCCTGGTCTTCAACCCGTCGACTGTCCAAAGGCTGGTTCACGTGTGGATCGGGGCCTTCATTCTCGGCACCTTTTTCGTGATGTCGATCTCGGCCTGGTATCTGCTCAAGGGCCGTCACGTCGAATTCGCAAAGAAGAGCTTCTCGGGCGCCCTTCTCTTCGCCACCATCGCCTCGCTGGCCGCGCTGGCGTCGGGTCATTTCCAGTCCAAGAATGTTTACCACTGGCAACCGGCGAAGCTCGCCGCATTCGAGGGTCACTACGAATCTGGACCGGCCGCCATGAGTCTCTTTGGCGTGCCCGACGACTCGACCGAGACTGTTCGATTCAATATCGCGATTCCCGGAGGCCTCAGCTTTCTCGTCCATGAGGACTTCTCATACCCGGTTGTGGGCCTCGACAGATTCCGACCGGAGGACCGACCGCCGGTCCTGGTGTCCTTTGCGAGCTACCACATCATGATCGGGCTCGGGATGACCTTCATCGGCCTCACGTTGGTGGCGAGCTTTCTGTTGTGGCGCAGCAGGCTATTCACGAGCCGCTGGCTGCTATGGATCTTCGTTTTTGCCGTCGGCGGCGCGCTCATCGCCAACGAGCTCGGCTGGGTTGCGGCCGAAGTGGGACGACAACCATGGAGTGTCTATCCGCCGTTGGCGTGGACCGCGGACGGCGACCTCGTCACCGGGCACTCGGGTCGTGTCGAGTACGACGAGACCCTGGGCCTGCGCACGCGCGATGCGGTGAGTCCCTCGATCGACCGTTCCCAGGTGATGGGTTCGCTGATCGGCTTCGGCTTCATCTATCTCGGCCTGCTGGCGGTGTGGCTCTACGTCCTGGATCAGAAGATTCGTCACGGGCCGGACCCTGTCGGTCCTGCGAGCCGACGTGACGATGGTCTGTTGGCCGCCGCCGCGCGGCGCGCCGATCATACGGAGTCGTTGACCGGCTCCGAGGGTTCGGGCTGAGGGGAGGGGGAGATGGACCTGGCCGTGATCTGGTTTCTCATCGAAGGTGCGCTCTTGATCGGCTACGCAATTCTCGATGGATTCGATCTCGGAGTCGGAATCCTCCACCCCTTTGTGCCGGCGGACGACCGTGAGCGGCGCATCGCCATCAACTCGATCGGGCCGCTGTGGGACGGCAACGAGGTGTGGCTCGTCACTTTTGGTGGCGTCCTCTTCGCCGCCTTCCCGGGAGCCTACGCCACCGTATTTTCAGGTTTCTACACCGCATTCATGCTGCTTCTGGCCGCGCTCATCTTTCGTGCGGTGTCGATGGAATTCCGCTCCAAGGTGCAGCATCACCATTGGCGACGATTCTGGGACTGGAGCTTCTTCGGCGGTTCGGCCGTCGCGACCTTTCTCTTCGGAGTCGCGGTCGGGAACGGCATGCTCGGCATGCCGCTGGACAAGGCCGGGAATTTCACCGGTGTCCTCCTCGATCAGCTCAGCCCATACACGCTGCTCGTGGGCCTGATGACCGTGGCCCTGTTCGCGATGCACGGCGGCCTTTTCCTTTACCTCAAGACCGAAGGCGATTTCCAGGAACGGCTGCGAGACTGGATGTGGCGCAGCTGGGGCATCTTTCTGGTCACGTACATGCTGACCACGATCTACACCCTGGTGCTGGTGCCCCGGGCGACCGCAAACTTCGAGCATTGGCCGGTGGCGGCGATCGTGGTCGTCGTCAACGTGCTCGCGGTGGCCAATATCCCGCGTGCGCTGCACTGGGGACGGCCCGGACAGGCCTTTGTTTCGAGCTGTGTCGTGATTGCCTCGCTGGTGATGCTCTTCGGGCTCGCCCTCTTTCCCAATCTCGTCACCGCCAGCAACGAAGCGGCCCACTCGGTTACGGTTTTCTCGGCCGCGTCGAGTCCGAAGACCCTCGGGATCATGCTTATAATCGCCCTTATCGGCATGCCCTTCGTGCTCGCCTATACGGGCATTGTCTACTGGACCTTCCGCGGCAAGGTGCGACTCGACGAGCACAGCTATTGAAGGCTGTACGGCTCTGCGGGTTCCACCACCCACCCGACCACGGCTATACGGGCAGACGGCTCTACGGCACACGCTCTTGACAACGCTGATGCCACTCTCGATCGTTTTGCCGTAGAGCCGTATAGCCTTTTGTGCTGGTAAAGTTGAAGGGGGATCATGAGATCCGAGGTGAGGGCGATGAGCAACATATTGCAGACCAGATACTGGTTCCGATTGGCGGCAGTTGCCGGGCTTGGAGTCGTCGTTGCGGGCTGCGGCCCGAAAACCCTGGAGACCTCGAGCGTCGAAAAGCTCGAGAAATCGCTCGCCGTGCTCCGTGAGCAGAGCGAGCTCGAACAACGCGATCGCCTCGACGAGGCGCTCAAATATCTCGTCGGTGAGGACGCGGTCATCCAGGGCGAGGCCGAAGAGCCGTCTCACCCGGAGCTGATCCTCGCGTTGTATCAACCGCTCAAGGGGATGACCGCCGAGGGGATCATCGCTGAAGCGATGCGGAAACGATTAGACGAGGTCCAGTCCGCGGTTGCCGAGCTCGAGCAAGCCAGAGTCGGATCGGAGGAGGCTCGAGTCGAGCTCGATCGCTTCAAGCTCGAAAAGAGCAGGGTTTACAAACGGAACCGAGGCTTCCTCGAGTGGCCGGTGATCGAGTTCAAGGCCGAGAACAACACTGACGAGGTGATCTGGTTGATTCACTTCCGCGCCGCGCTGCTTCGTCCCGGCTACGACGAGCCGTGGCTGGTCGAGACATTTGACCAGCTGGTGCTCAACGGGTTGGCCCCCGGGGAACGCGATCTGTGGCGGGTCGAGCCCGAGCAGCGCGAGTGGGTATCCCTCGTCGATCCCCATCCCGATTTCAGGTTCACCCTCGAGATCATGCGCCTCGAAGGGCTCGGCGGCACCGTGATTGCCGGCACCGAGTGGGGGAAAATCGAGGAAATGCGCCTCGAGCTCTACACCAGGACGCTCGAAAAGATCAAGTCGACCAACCGGCTCGCTCTGGACATGCCCCCGCGGTAGGCGCGATCTTGATTCCGACGTGTCCCGGCGTAGCCGGGGTCGAAGCAAGACGCCGACATTTTTCGAATAGTCAGGACTACTGCGGCCACAGCCAGCCGAAGATGCCGGCGGTCAAAAGACCGTAGACCAGGCCGTCGAAGACGTGCTTGAGGGTCATGCTCCACGGCTTCATCTTCCAGACCCCATCGGAGATATAGGCGAAGCTGTAGGCCATGAAGCTCGCGCAGCCGACGACGCGGAAGACCTGGAGGTAGTCGGTTCCGGCCGCGAGGGTCCGGCTGGCGAGATAACCCGCGAAGATTCCGACCGCGATGCAGAATACGAACCACTGTACGAGGGCCATGCCCATCGCCGGTGGCCCGCTCTGCCTGACGTTGACGATCCCGACCGGGCCCTGTGCGCACTTCTCCATCATTTCGGGGGTTCCCATTTCCTTCATGGATCCGGCGTGGGGAAACGAGTAGAACCCCGGGCCGACCTTCGCGCTCCGCATCGCATCGAGGATCGCGCCCTCGTTTGGGAGCTGCCTGTACTCCGAATTGTGGTACTTCAAGACCATGTGAATGACCGAACTCGCGATGAACACCGCCACTGCCGCGAGCACGATCGGGAGCCAAAGAGCTGTCAGGGACACCATGTTCATCTCCTCCATTCTCTTCGTTCTGTGACACTGTCTCGATTTCTTGGTGTCTTATAGCAGCTTGGGCGGCGAATGTCCAAACGACACAAGCGGGCATTCGTTTCCGCCGCGATAGAATGGCGATCGTCGCAGGAGGAGGGGCCATGTCGCGATTCAACTTTCGAGGGTGTCTCGTGGGGCGGAACCTGCTGGTTGCCGTGTGCGTGATGGTGGGTATCGGGGGCAGTGTCGAAGCCGGCGACGGCCTCAGCTTCGAGCAGTTGGCTGCCGTGCGGTCGGTCAACGAGGTGGTGGTGGCGCCAGGAGGATCGTTCATCGCCTACACCCTCGACGTGCCGCGGAAGCCGGGTATCGATCCTGATGGCCCCGCCTGGCGCGAGCTGCACGTTGTTTCGGTGGAGGGTGGTGCCGATGCGTCCTACATCAGTGGCGACGTCAAGGTGTCGTCGATCCGATTTTCGCCGGACGGCCAGCTCATTACCTATCTGGCGAAGCGTGGGTGTGACACCCACACCTCGTTGTGGGCGATCCCGCTTTCCGGGGGTGAGTCGCGACGTTTGATCGTTTTCGAAACGGACATCACCGACTACCGTGTCTCCCCCGATGGCAGACGAGTGGCGTTCATCGCCGCGGAGCCCGAGAGCACAGAACGAACCGCCCGTCGGCAGGCCGGCTACTCACAAGAGATCTTCGAGGAGGACTGGTTGCCGAAGAGGGTGTGGCTGGCACCGATGCCGTCCTTCGAGCCGGCAATCGGCGATCCGTCGACGGTCGCGGATGAGATCGTAGAGCCGAGACCGATCGCCCTCGACGGTTCGGTTTTTCACGTCCGCTTCAGCCCGGACAGTCGCTGGCTGGCGGTCGACGTCGCACCGAGGCCGCTCATTGACGACGAGTACATGTTTCGAAGGCTGACGATCTTCGACGCTGACGATGGCGAGGTGCGCACCAGGTTTGAAAATCCGGGCAAGCTCGGCGATTTCGAGTTCAGTCCCGACGGCAGCAAAGTGGCCATGATCTCGGCTGCTGACCCGAACGATCCGTCGGCCGGCCGTCTGATGGTGGCCCAGGCGGAGGGAGGGGCGTTCCTCGATGTTCTCCCGGATCTCGAGGGCCACGTGGCGGCGTTCGTGTGGCAGGACGCCACGACCCTGATGTTCATCACGGACGAGCGCGAAGAGACACGGTTCGGTGAAGTCGACATCTCGAGCTTGGAGCAGAAGACCCACGCGATGTCCGGTGTGATTACTGGTGGTGTTCAAACTCCGATCATGACCAGGATGAGCCTTTCGAGCGACGGCCGGCAAATCGCCCTGGTCGGCGAGTCGCCGACCCATCCGCGGGAGGTTTTCACGATGGCTCACGGCGACGCGGGCCCCAGGCGTTTGACGGACAGCAACCCCTGGCTCGCGTCAGTGGACCTCGCCGCGCAGGAAGTCTTCCAACACCAGGCGCGTGACGGCCTCGAACTTTCGGGTGTGCTGATCCGGGCGGCAGGGGAGTCGGACGAGCCCGCGCCACTGATTCTCTTTGTCCACGGCGGGCCCGAGGGGCATCGCAGGGATGGCTGGCTGACCACGTACTCGGCTCCAGGTCAGGTGGCTGCGGCGCGGGGCTACGTGGTGTTCTACCCCAACTATCGTGGCAGCACCGGGCGCGGCGTCGAGTTTTCGAAGCTGGGTCAAAGCGATGCCGCCGGCAAGGAGTTCGACGATGTGGTCGATGCGGTCGATGCTCTGGTGGCGGCAGGTATCGCCGACAACAACAGGGTCGGGGTCACGGGCGGTTCCTACGGCGGTTATGCGACCGCCTGGCTCGCGACCCGATACAGCGATCGTTTCCGGGCCGGTGTGATGTTTGTCGGCATCAGCAACAAGATCAGCAAGGGCATGACGACGGATATCCCGATCGAGGACATCATGGTCCACACCAGGTTCGCTCCCTACACCAGGTGGCAGTTCAGCCTCGAACGAAGCCCGATCTTTTTTGCCGAACAGTGCCGCACCCCGCTGCTGATCGCCGGCGGTACCGCCGACACTCGCGTCCACCCGTCTCAGAGCCTGCAGCTCTACCGGGCCCTCAAGCTGATCGGCAAGACGCCCGTGCGCTACGTGCGCTATCCGGGGGAGGAACACGGCAACCGCAGGGCCGCCTCCCGCGACGACTACGCGCGCAGACTGATGCGCTGGATGGACCATTTCGTCAAAGAGGGGGGGACGGAGCTTCCACCGTGGGAGCTCGGTGACGGGCAGGGAGATGAAACCGAGAAGTAGACCGGAGGCGCTCGAGGCGCCCAGTTGGGAGAGGCCCATGGTGAGACGGACGGTAGTGGTGTTTTTGGCATGCATCGCAGTTGCGATCGGTAGCTCCTCAGCGGCCGACAAGACATCCTTCGGCCTCGGGGTCGGAGCTCTGTACAACGGGCTCGGCGGCAACTTCGCCCTGATCACGGCGGACAACCTGAAATACGTTTCCGTCGGGTGTTCGGAGGCCAGCCACTCGTCGAGAAACGGCACCAACGTGACCTGCGGCGTCGGTGTTGGATGGCTGATGTCGGACCTTTTGACGAAGAAGAACAGCAAGCATGGCCTGGGGTTGAACATTTCGCTGGATTACGACCAGCTCCACTCGGAGTTCGAGCCGTCCATCCGGCTACCGTACGTCTACTTCTTCAAAGGCATTGACCGAAGGGGATGGAATATCGGCGCAGCGCCACTCGTCCGATGGGACGCCGACGGCACCGAGCTCGGAGTGATGCTCGAAGTCGGTTACCAGTTTTAGAAAAAAGAGAGCGAGAGTGAATCGCAATTCAACTTGAAAGAACGAGATGTGAGAGACGGCGACGATGTTATGATCCGGCGGCCGTAGGCCCTGTCCGTTGAATGATCGGGTGGTGGCCGGCGCCAATTCCCATGGAGGGTTGTTCATGAGACGAAATTTCTTGTTGCTCGCGATCTGTGTTGTCCTGGTGATTTCCGGTTGCGGATCGAAGGCTCCTGCAGACAACCCGTTCTTCACCGAGTGGACGACACCGTTCGGTGTTCCACCGTGGAGCGAGATCCATGAGGACCACTTCCTGCCCGCGTTCGAACGGGCCATTACCGAAGCTCGAGCGGAGGTGGTGGCCATCGCTCAAAACCCGGAACCACCGACCTTCGAAAATACCCTGGTCGCACTGGACGCCTCCGGGATGCTGATGAACAAGGTGAGCGGCGTTTTCTACACCCTGGTTGACGCGGAGACCAACGAGAACATCCAGGAGATCGCCAAAGAGGTGGCGCCGATGCGCTCAAACCTCCGTGATGACGTCCTCATGAATGCGCAGCTCTTCGAACGCGTGAAGGCGGTTTACGAGCAGCGGGACGAGCTCGACCTCGACCCGGAACAGCGGACCCTTCTCGAAAAGACCTACCGCGATTTCGTGCGTGGCGGCGCCGAGCTGTCCGATGCCGACAAGGAGCGCATGCGGGGGATCAACAGCGAGCTGTCGACCCTGGGACTGAGATACAGCGACAACGTTTTGGCCGAAAACAATCGCTACCAGCTCTTCATCGACAACGAGGACGACCTTTCCGGTCTCCCTCCAGGCGTGATCGAAGGCGCGGCGGCTGCGGCGGCGGAGGCGGGGCAGGAGGGAAAGTGGCTCTTTACCCTCCATAGGCCGAGCATCTATCCCTTCCTCGATTACGCCGACAATCGCGAGCTTCGTGAGCGGATCTTCAACGCCTACATCATGCGCGGCGACCACGGAGACGAGTACGACAACAAGGAGATCCTGTCCAAGATCCTGGTTCTGCGCGCCGAGAAGGCAAAGCTCCTGGGGTACGACACGCACGCAGATTTTGTCCTTGAGGAGCGGATGGCGAAAACTCCCGACGCGGTTTACGGGCTTCTGGAAGACCTCTGGCGCCCGTCGCTCGCGGTGGCTCGCGAGGAGGCGGCGACCCTGCAAGCGGCCATCGAGACCGACGGTTTCGATTTCAAACTCGAGCCGTGGGATTGGCGCTACTACTCCGAAAAAGTGCGCCAGGCCCGGTACGACGTCGACGAGCAGGAGGTGCGGCCGTACTTCATGATCGACAACGTCATCGACGGCGCCTTCACCGTCGCCAACCGGCTCTACGGTATCGAGTTCACTGAGCGCACCGACATCCCCACCTACCATCCCGAGGTGCGGACCTACGAGGTCACCGACGCCGACGGCAGCCACCTGGGCGTCTTCATGACCGACTACTACCCGCGCCCCGGCAAACAGGGTGGTGCCTGGAGCGGTGACATTCGCAGCCAGTGGATCCACGACGGCGACAACGTGCGGCCAATCGTGTTCAACGTCGGCAACTTTTCACGCCCGGCGGGCGACGCGCCGGCGCTCATTTCCCTCGAAGAGGCCTACACCCTCTTCCACGAGCTCGGCCACGGTCTGCACTCGTTGCTGTCCAACGTTCGCTATCGGGGCTCGTCGGAAGTGAAATGGGACTTTGTCGAGCTGCCATCCCAGATCATGGAAAACTGGGTGCTCGAACCCGAGGTGCTCGAGCTCTACGCCAAGCATTATGAAACTGGGGAAGTGATCCCGGACGAGCTGGTGGCGAAGATCCGGGCCGCGGAGCAGTTCAATCAAGGCTTCAATTTGGTCGAGTACCTGGCGGCATGCTATCTGGACATGGACTGGCACACTCTCGGAGATCCGGCCGGAGTGGATATCGACGAATTCGAGAAGGCGTCGATGGACAGGATCGGTCTCATTCCCGAGATCGTGGAGCGCTACCGCAGCACCTACTTCAACCACATTATCGGCGGCTACTCGGCCGGCTACTACAGCTACGTCTGGGCGGAGGTCCTCGATGCCGACGCTTTCGAGGCGTTCAAGGAGACGAGTCTATTCGACCGGGAGACGGCGGCCTCCTTCCGCAAGAATATCCTCGAGCGAGGCGGCTCCGAAGACCCGGAGGTGCTCTACGTTCGATTCCGCGGCCGGGCGCCGAGCGTCGAACCGCTCCTCAAGAAGCGTGGGCTGAAGTAGTCCAGCGAAACATACCGAAGATCGTCCCGAGGTGCCGGAAGTTCCAGGCACCTCGGTTTGAGAAAAACCACGTTCGCCCTATCGGTCATGCGGTCCTGGCTCGACCGGCTGGAGACCGTCGGTAGGCTCCTCGGACGCCAGCTTGCCGGCCGCAATCATCGGCAGCCCGAACTCGGCGCCGAAGGGGCCCATCATCGGATCGTGCGTGCGCAGGATCTGCTGGTCTCCCGGCGGCACATAGAGAGTTTTGAACCTTGGTGGCTTTGCCACCTTGCCACGGGCGGCGAGACGCTCGCTGCGCTCGGACCACCGGGCGCGCTCTTCGGCCGAGATCTGGAACAGGGCGTAGAGAGTGCGGGGGAAGCCTCCCGCATCGTTGCGGGGTCTGTCGAGGATGATCAAGGCGTTGGCCGCCTCCCAATACACCACTCGCTGGTCGATGGTGCTGCACACACCGACCGGGAGCCACGCGTCACGCCGCACCTTGCGTTGGGTGAGCTGAATATTGCCTTCGTCATCGACATTGGCGACCTGCTCCCTGGTGATTCGAACATAGGGTAGGAGCAGCTGGTGACAGCCGGAGGTCTTCCGCGTTTCGTTGAGAAATGCGTCGATTTTCGCGAGCGACCGCTCGACCACCAGGATGTCTTGAACGAGCTGTCGGTTTTCGGCGATCTCAGGTGCCAACTTGCCGGTTCGTTGCTCGAGGTTGAGCCAGTGTCCGACGTCGTGGGGAACGAGGGGCGTTGTCGTTTCGGCTGCGACGGGGTTTTGCCACAGCGTCAACACCAGCGCGGTGATGAGTATCGAGGTCCTTCTCATGGTCCACCTCCGGTATCCCGCGTGCGGGATCGGTCGCCGGGTCCGCGTCGCTACGAGACGCGCGCAGGTTTGCGGTCGACGGTTCGTCGTGTGGCCGAGAAAACCTCGAGCTCGGGCGCCGTGCGTCAACGGCGCGTTGGCCCTCCTCCTTCCCGGCAAGAAAATCGAACCGCTCGGGGTCCAATCGGCCGGGAATATCGCTTTTATCAATCGCAAGATTCGTGCCGGATCGTGGATCACCGATCGAATCTGGAGAAACGCACGATGCCCCTTTCTGGGACAGAGGGGACCCAGTCCGGGGCAGGTGAGTGTGCCGGTCACACCGTAGAGGAGCTCCCCCTGCAATGCTGCGAGTCGGTCAGAGCCCGGTACCTCCGGAGGTCACGTCGAGTCCGTGCCCGCGCCACCGCCCGGTGATATGGCAGTCTGGCAACACTGAAGTTGACCCGCATCTTCCGCCAGCTGTCCGGACTCGCGACGAATATTTCTGAGATACGCGGGCTGGCTGTCTTCGTCAGATCGGCGTAGAGTCGGCCTCCATGTCGGCGCCTGGCCCTCTCCTGAAAGTCGCAGCCCTCGGTCTTCTCACTCTGGTGTGGGGAACGACGTGGTCTGCGATCACGATCTCGCTGCGGGGAATCCCGCCGATTACGGGCGTAGCCCTCCGCTTTGCGATCGCGTCGGTACTGCTCATCGGCGTCGCCCGAATGGTGGGGATTCCACTCGCCGCCACCGGCAAACGCGATCGGCACCTGAGGGTATTGCACGCCGTGCTGTCGTTCTGTATTTCGTATGGGATTGTCTTCTGGGCCGAGCAATGGGTGCCGTCCGGTCTGGCGTCGGTGCTCTTCGCCACCTTTCCGTTGCTGGTCGCGGTGATGGCCCACTTTGCGTTGCCCAAAGAGAGGATGACGGTTCCGGCGCTGATCGGAACCGGTCTCGGCTTTGCCGGCATCGCGGTCATCTTTGCCGAGGACTTCGAGCTCCTTGGGGGGTCGATGGTGGCCCTTGCCGCGGCGGTCATGCTGATTTCGCCACTGGCGTCGGCGACGGTCAGTGTCGCCGTCAAGAAGTGGGGATCCGGGATGCAACCGGTGCCGTTCAACGCTGCGGCGATGCTGTTGGCGACCGGAATCATGGGTGTGGTCGCGGCAATCGTCGAGCGCCACCGCCCCCTAGTTTTCGATCCTGGACCGGTCGCTGCCCTGCTGTACATGGCAATTGCCGGAACCGCGGTGACATTTCCGCTCTACTTCTGGTTGCTCGAGCACATGGAGGCGCGCCAGGTCTCCCTGATCGGCTACGGAACTCCGGTTGTGGCGCTCTTTCTCGGTAGGTTCTTCATGGGCGAACCGATGACCGCGAGGACGTGGGTCGGATCGGCGATGGTTGTTGTCGGGGTCGCTGTCGCCTCTCATGCGCGACGACACAGAAGTCAGGGGCCAGACGTATCTAACGGCCCTCACGGCTGACGGCTTTACGGGTTCCCCGGCCCACCCACCTCACGGCTATACGGGCCGTCCGCCCTTCGGGCAGACGGCTATGCGGGTTCCGCCGCCCGCCCACCCACGGCCATACCCCACAAACTGGCGACAATCCCAACACCGTGCTTGGTCGTTGCGCCGTAAAACCGTAAAGCCGCATAGCCGCATAGCCTCTCGAACGCGGACGCGGGATAGAATAGATACATGGGAACGCAGAAGATCAAAGGTTCGATTCTGAAATCGAGGTTGGCGTTCGTCGAGAAGCAGTACGGCCCGGAGGGGCTCGACCGGGTGATGGAGCATCTCGATCCTGATGACCAGAAGGCGCTCCGGGGTCTGGTTCCGGTGGCGTGGCTCGATTTCGAAATTGGCAAGCGCCTCGACGATGCCATCGTCAAGGTTCTTGGCGGTGGCCGGCCCGAGGTCTTCGAGCGTCTCGGGGCGGCGTCTGCCGATGCGAATCTGAAAACTGTTCACGCCGCATTCCTCGCCCCCGGCGACCCGCAGGGGTTCCTCGCCAAGGCGCCACAGATCTACCGGATGTACTACCAGACGGGGCGGCGCGAGTACGAGCAGACCGGTGAGCGGGAAGGGGTCCTCACGACCCACGAAGCGGAAACGTTTTCCAAGGCCGACTGCCTGACGGTGATCGGCTGGTACAAGCGCGCTCTCGAACTCTGCGGCACCAAGAACCCGCGCATCGTCGAGGAAATGTGCCGCGCCCGCGGCGACGAGGTGTGCCGATACAGGGTAAGTTGGCAATAGGCCGACGCTTGGTTTTTGGCGCGATGGGCCTCGCTGGCCAGGAAAGTAAAGAGTTAAGAGTAAAGAGTGAAGCCCCCACCCCTCGAAATCTCGGTTCTTTACTCTTAACCCTTAACCCTTAACTTGCATGGCTTGAGATTCCACCCCCGCCGGACAACGGAGCACGTCAGAAACGTAAAAGCGCGGCGGCCCAGTGGAAGCCCGCACCGAAGGCGGTCAGCAGGACGAGGTCGCCCGGGTCGATCCGCCCCTGGTTTCGCGCCTCCCACAGGGCGAGCGGTACCGAGGCGGAACCGGTGTTGCCGTAGTCCTGAACATTGATGTGGATTTTGTCGTCGGGCACGGCGAGGGCTTTCTGGACTGCGTTGATGATCCGTAGATTGGCCTGGTGGGGGATGACCAGCTTGATGTCTTCGACGACCGCATCCGCCTGGGCGAGGACCTCTTTGGCGGCCGCGCTCATGCGGGTGACCGCCTCGCGAAAGACCTCCCGCCCTTTCATCACGATCTTCTTGTGATCGCGGCGCTGGGCGGCTTCGAGAGAAAATGGCGCTCGGGTGCCGCCTGCCTCGAGGCCGAGGATCTCGGCCTGGGTTCCGTCGGTTCCGGCCGTGAAGCCGACGATTTCGGCCGCACCCTCACCCCTGCCGATGACGGCCGCGCCGGCCGCGTCGCCGAAGAGCACGCACGTCGCGCGGTCCTTCCAATCCATCAATCGTGTCAAGAGTTCGGCCCCGACCAGGAGGATCTTGCGGTCACCGACCTGGGCTCGCGAGCGAGCGACATCGAGACCGAGGATGAAACCGGCGCAACCACTGCCGGCGAGGTCGAAGGCCGGCACCTCGCGTGCGCCGAGACGGTTCTGGAGGTAGGACGCAGTATCGGGGATGAAGACCTCTGGAGTGTCGGTGGCGACGATGATCTCGTCGATCTCCTCGATCGCGACATCGGCATCCTCCAACGCACGCTCGGCGGCGGCTGCCGCAAGGTCGACGGTCGTCTGGTTCTCGGCCGCGACCCTTCGTGTTTTGATCCCGGTGCGGGCCGTGATCCACTCGTCAGAGGTGTCGACGTGCTCGGCCCACTCGTCGTTGGTCATCACCCGATCCGGCACGTAGGCACCGAGGCCGAGGACGCCAATTGGTGCGTCGACCATGTTGGAATTTCCTCCGTTGTTCGGAATTCTACACTGAGTGGAGATCCGAATCAGCCCAGGATCCGCTTGAAGAGCGTCTTGAACGGTCCCACGTAGCGCTTCACTACCAGCACCGAAGCGGGGGAATAGCGGGCCACCTTCTGCGGAATCTCGCCGATGAGGATCTTGCGGAACACCGGCTCCTTTGCCGCTCCAATGACCACCAGGTCGAAATCGCGGCTCGCCTTGGCGAGGCCGCCGGCCACGGATTCGGACTCGATCAGCTGCTTCTCGATTGGTACATCGACGTGCATGTTGGCGAGCGTCTTATCGATCCAGTTGCGGGCGGTGTGGCGCTGGTCCTCGGTGGCGTCGGGTGGGACCACATACCCGGTCGTGACCTTCATGTCAAAGGACTTGGAGAGAGCGTTGAGGAGATCGGCCGCGAGATGGGCGTTGGGTCCCCCGGCGGTCGGGAATAGACATGTTCGGAACTCCTTGCCCTCGATCTTGAGCATCATCAGGTCGCACGGCGCGTAGCGGATGACGTTGTCCGCGGTCTCGCCGAAGATGCGGTCACGGGTGTTGCTGTAGCCCTTCCACGCCATTACCATGACGTCCGCGCGGTGGCGGCCGGCGGCGGTGAAGATGCCTTCCTCGACCCGATGTGCAATCACGAGGTCGGTGTCGATCTTGACCCCGCGTTCCCTGCCGTACTGCTGGGCATCACGCAGCACCGTCTCCTTGTGGTGGGCAAACCGCATCCCCTCGTGGATCGGCAGCTGCTGCGGCACCTCGACCACGGTTGTCGCCACCAGACGCCGCCCGCGCAGCTCGGCCACAGGAATGGCAAAGTCGAGCAACGTCTCGCTCATATCGGGATCGTGGAGGACCACCATCACCGAGTCCTCGGCGGGGAGCTCGTCGGCTCGGCGCGACGGCACCAGGACCTGTGGCTCGACGTCTGCCGCCAGCTTCTCGAAGACCCCGAAGTAGAGCAACAACCCGAACACGACCCAGCCGGCGGTGACGTACCACGCGATGGGCTGGAAGGTGAACTGGTAGAGGGCGAGAAAGACGTTGAGGACGATGCCGAGGATTGGTGTCAGAGGATAGAAGGGGACCTTGTACCTGCGCTCGATCTCGGGCGCTTTTCGCCTGAGGGCGATGACAGACAGGTTCACCAACGCGAAGGTGAGGAGAAAAATGAGGCTCGCGGCTGACCCCACCGCCTCGATCGGCAGGGTGACGGCCATGGCGATCAGGATGACGCCAGTGACGATGATCGCCGCGCGCGGGGTTCTGCGGATTGGGTCGATGCGGGCGATCTCCTTCGGCAGCCAGCGGTCCCTGGCCATCGAGAAGGCGACCCGCGACGCCGCCAGGATGGTCGCGTTGAGGGCTGACATGGTCGACAGCAGACCGCCGAGGACGATGATGGCGACCCCGAACGCGGGCATGAACTGTTCCGCGGCGCGAACGATCGCGGTCTCTCCGTACTTGCCGAGAAACTGCCACGACGGGAGGCCGTCGACGTGGATGGCGCCGAGTGAGACAAAGAGAATCAGAAGATAGATGGTGATGGTGACGGCAAGGGCGATGAAGGTGGCGCGTGGAATGTTCTTCTCGGGTTCCTTGATCTCTTCGGCAACGGTGGCGATGAGATCGTAGCCCTCGAAGGCGATGAAGGTCAGACCCATCGCGACGATGACGCCTGAGGCGCCGAGCGGGAAGAAGGGGGTGAAACCTGCGGCCGCCTCGGTCGGGGCGCCGTGGATCTTTTTGAGCCCGTAGGCGATGAAGATCCCGAGCACGACCAGCTTGGAGAGGGTGAGACCATTCTCGGCCGCACCGGTCACGGCTGCGCCGCGGATGTTGAGGCGGAGAAAGATTGAGCCGATGATCACGGTAACGGCGGCGATCGGCAGATAGGCCCCGGCAGCTCCGAAAAAGGGCTCGGTGAACGCGGGGAAGTAGCGATGGAATACCTCCCAGAAATAACCCGCAAAGCCGAGGGCGTAGAGGCTGCAGGCGACCGTGTAGGCGAACCACAGCATCCAACCCGAGATGAAGCCCATGGCGCCTGGGAACGCAAGCCGCACGTACGAGTATCCGCCGCCGGCACGCGGAATAGCCGACGCCAGCTCGGCGTAGGCGAAGGCGGTCAGCAGGGTGACCGCGCCGTTGAGGGCGAAGGCGAGGATCGACGCGGGGCCGGAAACCCCCGCCGCGATGCCGGTGAGGACGAAGATGCCGGCGCCGATCATGGCGCCGACGCCGATCATGGTGGCATCAAAAAGCCCGAGGTCGCGGGCGAACGTTGTTTCGCTAGCGTGATTTCGTCGGTGTGCTTCGGTCGGTGGCATCGCGATATTATACGGTGGAACGGTCACTACCGAACCGGGTTGGGTCAGGCCTTTTCGAGATCGAACTCGGCAGTGTCAAACCAGAATCCGGTGCCGGAGACCAGATCCATCTCGGCCTGGACAATGGCGACGTGGCCCTCCTCGATCTCGACGAAGCGTTCGAAGAGGCGCCGGCCCTCGTCGTTGAGGGTGGCAACCATCTGTTTGTAAAAGGCGCTGGTCTCGCGCTCCACGTCGAGAGCCTTCTTGAGGCTCTCGAACTCGGTGCCCCGCACTTCCCGGCCGCCGCTCTCCAGACGTTGGCGAAGTTTCGCGGCGCCGGCTTCGATGGCCGCCTTCGACACCAGCACGGTGTCGAGGGTGGCGACGGTGACGGTGCCCTTCGAACGCCATTCCTCGAGCCGCTCATGCAAGTATTTGATGTGGCCCATCTCCTCGTCACAGAGAGTCTTGAAAACCTTCCGCGCGACGTCGTGCTCGGCCTTCTCGACCGCCTCCGAGTATGTCTTGTGGACCCGGCCCTCGTATTCGAGGGCGGTGGTGATGGCCTGCTCCAGATTCATGTCTGCCTCCAATTCTTCCGATCCTACTACGACCGGGTCACGAGATTCCTTTGACGCGGTTGATGGCAGCTTTGAGGATCCTCGAGCCCGGGTGGTAAGAGTAGACCTTGTAGCTCAAAAGCCCCGAGGGCTGCGGCACGGTCGAGTCGCGGGTGCCGATGATGCGCACGCCGCCGACCCTGCGGTCGAGGTTGTCGTGGGTGTGACCGTGGAGGATCGCTTTCGCGTCGAATGTCCGCGCCAGCAGTCGTAGCCCGACCCGGTCGACGCGGTCGAGTTGGAGCGCGGCTCGTTGCCAGAAGGGCGTTGCCTTCTCACCCCGTCTCTTCGAGGTCGCGGAATGCGGGATGTTCGGCGAGTGATGGAGGACGATGAGCTTGCAGGGGATCTCGGAGTTCTCCCTGAGCAGGGCCCCGAGCTTCGAGAGCTGGTTGAAACCGATGCGGCCGACCGCGTTGTCGATGAGGTTGAAGTTGCCGGCGTTGACGCTGTCGACTGCAAAGACGCCGACCGTGCCGCCGGCAAAGAACCGGACGTACGGCAGCCGTCTCCGCTGCCTTCCTTTTTCGAGCCCCGCGCGGACAATCGCAAGGTCTTCAGCCTTGGGACGCGTGCGTCGCAGACCGAGACAGGCGGCGTCGTGGTTGCCGGGGATCACAACGAGCTTGCGGAGATCGAGCCCGGCATCTCTCACCGCAGACCACAGGAAGTTCCATGCCGCGAGCTCGCCGCGATCACTGACGTCCCCGGTGATGAGCACGAGGTTGGCCTTTTGAATCGCACTGTGCCGAAAAAGGCGATAGAGGTTGGCATTCATGTGACGGGCGCGGTCCTCTTTCCGGCGCCCGTCGTCGGTGGCCGTCAGGTGAAGGTCGGAGAGGTGGACGATGGTGATCGGGGCCGCGGAGTTTGCTGACGGCTGCATCGCGATGAATGTAACCCGGAATCCGCCCGCTGCCACAACTCGAGCTGCCGGCAGACACTCCTTTACCGAGTGCACCACCTCCACCCGCTTGAGGACGGGATCAGCGTTCGGCTGCTTCTTCCTCTTCGGCCGTGAGCGACCAGATGCCATCCTCGTGGATCAGGCGGTCGGCCGCCGGATCATGGCCGCAATGTGGACATGTCGAGGTTGCTGCCGATTCCGGAACGGGTCTTTCCCAGTGGGCGTAGGCCTCGCCGCACCTCGGGCAGATGGTCTCGATCAATTCTTCAGTCGAGCTCATGCCGCCTCCCTTCAACATTTCGGCGCACCGGAGGTTGATTCGGATACCTATTCCCAATATATGTCCTGATTCGGATTTCGTCAGTCCTCGAGGAGGGGCACGGCTGGAGACTCGATGGCGTCGAGGTCGGGTTCGGTTCGAAGTTTTGCCCGCAGATCAAAGCTGTAGATGACGAGTGCGATCCAGATGAGGACGAAGCTCAAGGCGTGGGTGGTCGTAAAGGGCTCGTCGTAAAGCAGGACCGCGAGCAGGAATGTGCAGGTCGGAGCGATGTACTGTAAGAGGCCGGCGGTCGACAGTGGGATCCTGCGAACGCCGAGGGTGAAGAGAATCAGAGGCACCGCTGTGACGGCGCCCGCGGCGACCAGCGACAGATCGATCTTGAGTCCCTGGTGTCCGAGCGCCCCGATACCCCGGAGCTCTTGTCGCAGCAAGAGCGCGGCGGCGAACGGGAAGAGGGCGGCGGTCTCAAAGGTCAGCCCGACGACCGCGTCCGCGTTGACCATCTTGCGGAGCAGCGAGTAGAGACCGAAGGAGACCGGCAGGACGAGTGAGATCCACGGCAGCTCTCCCGCCCGAACGGTGAGCAAGACAACGGCCAGCGAGGCGAGCGCGACCGCGACCCACTGTTTCCTGTTGAGGCGTTCATGGAGCACGAAAAGGCCGAGGAGGACATTGACGAGAGGGTTGATGTAGTAGCCAAGCGAGGTGGCCAGGATCCGGTTGGTGTTGACGGCAAATATGAAGAGCCCCCAGTTGATGGCGATGAAGAAGGTCGAGGCAAGGAGGGTCGTCACTGTCCGCGGTCGTCGGAACACCGCTCGCAGCTCCGGCCAACGCCCGCGAATCGTCATCCACACGGCGACAAAGACGAGGCCCCAAACAATGCGGTGAGCCAGAATCTCCAGGGCCGGCACATGCTGCAGCGTCCTCCAATACACCGGGACCACGCCCCATAGGAGGAATGCCCCGGTGGCGTACAGCAGACCCAACCTGGTCTCTCGACTCAAGACTCTCCACCTCCGGAGAGTGAACACCCGTCAGGTGATGTCTATTCTTTCGAATGTGATCGGCTCGTGGGAATCTCGAAGGTCCCGTCGAGGCGGGCAACGATCTCCTCGTAGCGTTGATCGAGCTCGAGGAGTCCGGCCTCGAGCTCGTCGTCATCGATCTCACCGCGGTCCCGGCGGGCCTCGAGGACCGCGCGATGCGTTTCCAGCCAACGGTCGGGATCGAAGTTATAGGTCATGTCTCTCCGTCGAGCACCATACCTGATCATCGCTGCATTATCGTGTTTGGACGAGGTGGTTCCGAACGAATTCGGACACAGGCACGCAGACGGAGACGGGCACGCGGTTGTAGGCTGTTGCGGTGATCAAGGTCCTGCTGTTGGCCGACACCCATCTCGGGTTCGATATGCCCTCGAGGCCGCGGGTGGAGAAGAGGCGTCGCGGACCCGATTTCTTTGCCAACACCCGCCGTGCTCTGGAGCCGGCTCTTCACGGCCAGGTAGACCTCGTGGTTCACGGCGGCGATCTGCTTTACCGCAGCAAGGTGCCGGCCGGGTTGGTGGCACAGGCTCTCGAACCACTCCTCGAGGTGGCGGACGTCGGCGTGCCGGTGGTGTTGGTGCCGGGCAATCACGAGCGTTCGGCGTTACCGTACCCGTTGCTGGTGAGCCACACCGATCTGCATGTTTTCGACCGACCGAGAACGGTGGAGTTGGAGGTCAATGGGACGCAATTGGCAGTCGCCGGGTTCCCGTGCGAGCGCGAGAATATCCGGGATCTATTCGCACGCCGGGTCAAGGAATGCGGCGATTTCGGCGCCCGCGCACATATTCGGCTGCTGTGCCTTCACCAGACGGTTGAGGGCGCTCGGGTCAAGGGATATACGTTCAGGTCGGGCGCCGATATCATTCGTGGCCGCGATATCCCATCCGGTTTCGCTGCCGTACTCTGCGGTCACATCCACCGCTCGCAGGTCCTGACGGCAGATCTGGCTGGAGAAAGGCTCGCCGCTCCGGTGCTCTACCCCGGGTCGATCGAGCGCACCAGCCTCGCCGAGCGGGACGAACCCAAGGGCCACATGATTCTCGAGCTGGAGGCCGATGCCGAAAGCGGTGGCCGGCTCGAACGTTGGGACTTTCGTGAGCTGCCGGCACGGCCGATGATCGCTCTGACGATCGATGCAACGGATCTCGGATCCGAGACCCTCGAAAGAAATATTCGTGACGACCTCGATCGGCAACCGGTTGACGCCGTGGTGCATCTGCGGATCGAGGGGCGGCTGACGCCGGCCACCTCGGAGGTCATTCGAGCGGCCAATCTGCGGCGAATGCACCCGCCGACCATGACTGTCGCTCTCCGTGTGGCCGGAACTGGCCGGGCGTTCCGTCGGAACGGGGCGTGATCAGAGGGTGAGCGTTGCCGAGTGGGAGTGGTGGGGGATAGAGTCTGGTGTGTGGGTCGTGTCCATCTCTTCGAGTTTCATGAGCTCGCATGGTTCCCCACCGTGTGGCGGGACCTCCTGACCGATTACCTCTCCTTCTTTGCCGCCGTCTTCACGCCCTATGCGTGTGTAGCACCTCTTTTGGCCGAGGCTCTCGGGCGGGAGAGAACCGCGAGAATCGTCGATCTGTGCTCGGGCGCCGGTCGGCCCTTGTTGTCACTCGTGCCGGTCCTTCGAGATTTGGGCCTTCGTGATCTCGAGGTGGCGTTGACCGACAGGTACCCGAACCTGGACGCTCTCGATTTCGCTGGCCGGATCGGCGCCGATGTGACCTACTTGAAGACGCCAATCGATGCGAGAGACGTACCGGTGAGCCTGAAGGGGTTTCGGACCCTTTTCACCTCCTTCCACCACTTCCGCCCGGTTGAGGCGCGAGCGATCTTGACGAGCGCGGTCAACAACAACGAAGGCGTCGGGATCTTCGAATACACGGAGCGCAACTGGCTGATCTGGGGCCTCCCGACCATTCTGATTCCGCTCTTCATCTGGCTGTGTACGCCTTTCATGCGGCCCTTCCGGTGGCGCCGGTTGTTATGGACCTATCTGGTTCCTGTGGTGCCGATGGTCGCGTTGTGGGACGGTCTGGTTTCCAACCTCAGAACCTACTCGGTCGGAGAACTCCACGATCTGGTCGAAAAGGTGGCAGATGATCGGTACCAGTGGAAGATCGGCAGGGTGCGGTCGATCGGCTGGAGCCGCGTGACCTTCGCGATCGGTTCCCCGCGGCCGCTCGGATGAGTTGCGTTAACCCGTATGTCTCACCGGCTTTCGTCGCGAGGCCGGGAAGCTGTAGTGAGATGTGGGGTTTGCGACCAAGAGGCTCGGCCCGGGTCCCCAGTGCCGTCCGCCGATGGGGCTCGTGAGCCGAGATCAAGGCGCGAGGAGGAAGTCGATGCCCGAGCATCGTCGACGACGAGCAACGCAGAGATCGGCCACGACCCCCATCGGCCCGAAGGGTTACGGCGCCGCTTCGCGGCTTGTGTCCCAGCGCCGGAAGCGAGTAGCCGTACGCCGGCGATTGCCGGCAACGGCCACCTCTCGCTTCCATTGCCGGGTTGTCGGCGGCATGGCCCCGTCTTCTTCGTTGCCGCTCCTCGGCGATGGAAGGACTTCACCGTCGTCGCGGCGCCTCGAACACGGACCCATGGCGCACGCAACGGGCGACGCTGGGGACCCGTGCCGAGCCTCGAGGGCGCGGAGCGCGTACGTGTAGTACGTCGAGCACCCCGATGGGAGCAAACGCCGCAGATTGCTGCAGATTTCCGGCCGCAGCAGAATGTTGGTGAGATATGCGGGTTAATTCCAGTGCCGGAGCCGAGGCCACAGCTCGGCCAACGGAGAATTGAGCTCCCCGCAGAGGTAGATCGGCCGATTCTCCTCGGCCATACCCCATGGGTGGTTGTGATCTCCGACGCGCTCGACCGACCCGCAGATGCGCCCGAGTGATTCGGCGGACCATTGCAACCAGATCAGCTGGTCGCCGTCGAAATCGCCAGGCCCCCACATCGAGTGGGTCTGGTGAGCGCAGATTGCCGGCGGCAGATCGTGCGCCGGACCGAAAAGGTTGATGGCGCCCGCTTCGCCGTAGTTGCTGGCGAAGATCCCAGTTCGAGTGCGCTCGTCCTCGGGCAACGCCCAGTAGATGGCGGCCACCTCATCGACGAGCTCGGGCCAGCCGAACTGGTCGCCCCAGAGTTGCGGCAGTGGGCCGATGTGCGCCACCTCGGTTTTCGGGGGCGCGAGCCCGAGCTTCTGTTGATAGGCCACGAGGCTTGCCGGTGAAAGCACCGGCAGCGCAATCGGGGCAAAGATGGCTCCCGACAGAGCCAGCGATCCCGCGATTGCCAGGCGGACGGCGGTTCTGGCACGGGATGAAGAAACACGGGTGCTCCACATCTCGATCGCGACCCCACCCGCCGCCAGCAGCATCGGATATGCCGGCGCCAGGTAGTAGTCCTTGGCGTGCAGCACGATGAAGAACACCAACAGCGACAGATAGATCCAGCCGAGGGCGCGGAATGACCGGCCGCGGCCGACGAGGAGGAACCACAGACCGGCCAGCCATACCGGGAGGTTGGCCGGGTGCATCATCAGCGCCTGCTGGAGGAGAAACGGGATCGGCGCGAGCTCGACGTTCTTGCCGATGGCGCGGACGTTCTGAAGATCCTCGACGGTCGGGAATCCGTTTTGCCACTGCCAGATGAGGTTGGGCAGGAAGATCACGAGAGCCACCGCGGCGCCGATCCAGATCCAGGGCCGCGTGAGCTCGCGGCGGAGCGGTGTCGCAGCGACCGCGACCGCGACGGCGGCGCCGAAGAAGAGGGTCGAATGTTTGTTCTCGAGCCCGAGCCCTGCGAGGACACCGAACACTATCCAGAGACGCGGGTCGGCGCCGCGAATGATACGGATCGCGATGAGGATGCAGCCCATCCAGAAGAGCGGCTCGAAGGCGTTCATCGACAGGATGCTGTCGATCATCAGGTGGACCGGGGCGATGATGATTCCGAGACCGGCGAGCGCCTGGGCGAACAAGCCACCACCGAGCTGTCGGGCGATCAGGACCGTCAGCGCCACCATTCCGGCGCCCGCCAGCATCGGCAGGATCCGCAGCGCCGGCAGTGAGCCGCCGAGCAGGAGTGCGATCTTCGCATAGACAGCGACCAGCGGCGCGCAGTCGACATAACCCCAGTCCAGGTGCCGCGCGCAGTCGAGGAAGTACAGCTCATCGCGGAAGTAGCCGTACCGGAAAAGGCCGGGCACGTGGAGGAGAAGCTTCGCGGCCACCGCCGCGATCAAGACCGGTCTCGAAAGGGGAGGAATCACTGGAACCAATCCGGCTTCCCCGTGTGAACCGTCCTGAAGCATGGGCTACTCCCTCGATGTGGTCGCGCTCGAAAGATGGCCATCATGGTACTGGATCAGCCGGCACTCGGATACCTGGTGCCGTCGGTCGCGACGATGATTCTGACTTTCGCGCTTACGGCGGTGAGACATGCGGGCTACGCCGGACCGGTGGCCTGCACGCAACGGATACCCTCACCTTTTCGCGCCGGACCGAAACACCCGAGGCAGGAGATGCACGCAGCTCGCCTTAGATCGCCGCTTTGCCAGCGTGCCGGCAGCCCCGGTTCGCGGATCAGCGGACGTGACATGGAGAAGTAATCAGCGGTGCCTGCGGCGAGGATCTTCTCCATGATTGCCGGCGACCGCATTCCGCCGACGAGCATCAGCGGGACCGATGGTGCCGCGCGTCGAATCGCCTCGGCCTGAGGCAGAAAGTACGCCTCGTCTGAAGGTGCCTTGATATGAGGCCGCGCTGCGCCGAGCTTTCCGGACCCCGGGGTGCCGCCGGAAACCTCGATCGCGTCGATGCCTTCGGCAGCCAGCGCCGCCGCCAGATAGCAGGAATCGTCCTCGGTCGTCGACCCCTCGAGGAAATCGTTGGCGTTGAGCTTGATCATGACGGGAAAATCGTCACCGACAGCCGAGCGAACGGCCCGATAGACCTCGAGGGGGAAACGTGTCCTGTTCTCGAGACTGCCTCCGTACCGGTCTCCCCGCCGGTTGCGCAACGGCGAGAGGAACTGGGCCAATAGATATCCATGAGCACCGTGCAGCTGGACGCCGTCGAAACCGGTCTTCTGAAGACGTTTGGCTGCGGCGGCGAAGTCGTCGATGATCTCGTGGATCTGATCGGCCGTCAGCTTCAAAGGCGTCGTCGAGTAACCGGGGCTTTCGATCGCGCTCGGTGCGACCGGCCGCAGACCGCCGGTTTGCCGGCGGTCGGCCTGACCACCGCAATGAACGATCTGTCCCACGATCTTTCCACCCTGGTCGTGGACAGCGCGCGCCAGGTCGGTGAGGCCGGGCATGAGCTGGTCGGAATCAGCGCCGATCTGTCCCAGGGCTTGCTTGCCGACCCTCTGCACGTACATGTAGCTCGAGATGATGAGGCCGACGCCACCCTCAGCCAGCTCCTCGTGGACGCGAACGAGTGCCGGGGTCACCTCGCCGTCCGCGTTTGCCAGACCCTCCCAGGTCGCGGACCTCACCAGGCGGTTTTTCAGCTCGATCCCACTCAAACTGGTTGGTTCGAATATTTCCGCCATCTATTCGAGATCTTATCTCCTTCCCGGCGAAATCGGTGAGGCAAACGCGTTGGAGCCGAAATTACTCTTCGCCGGAAAACACGCCCTCGATCGTGATCGTCAACGGCGGCTCGGAGAGAGACCCGGGCTCGTCAGGCGACGAGATGATCCATCCCAGAGGCGCTTTCTGAGAGGTGTCGAAGTACGCGCCATCGGTGTAGGCGACCTTGACGGCGACCCGGCCGGTGGCCTCGTCGAGAACAAAGGGCATCAGGAGATAGATGCGGGCGCCGTCCTGGTAGCGACAGGCGAGGGTGGCGCCTTCTTTGCCGTTGAGTCGGAAGGGTCCGTAGCCCGGACGCTCGACCCGGAGACTCACCTGGCGATTGCCGATCCGAAAGTCTGGTCGCCGTTGCCGCTCCTCCACCGGTAGCTCTAGGTAGATCTCTTCAACCAGCCAGCGAGCATAGGTGACGAGGTCACCCTCCGACGACCAGTACTGTTTGTCGAAACCGATGCAGCCGCGTCCACTGGCGGCCAGAAACGGATATCGGGCTGCCCAAATCGGAACCTGGCCCTGACCCGAACCGATCCGGTCGAGCGGCCATGTGGCGCCCGGCACAGAAATGGTCATCGCCGAACCGTGGGCGTCACCAGCAACGTGACCCCCCGGGAACGGCGCCGCTGACAACAGGAGCATGCCCCGCGCGGGATCGAGCAGCGTGACAAAGGCGCCCGCGACCGATGGGCAACCCGATGCTGCATCTGCAACCACGATCTGCGGTCGCAGAGCGGTGTTTTGAGCGTCGGCGGTTCGGGGAGCGGCCACTGAGAGTATGGCGACCACGCCAAAGGCAGCTGCTCGCAGAGGGATACACGTAGATCTCATGATAATCCTCGGCGGAACGGTACTGTGTTCTCTCCGGCGCACGATGTGCGCTAGATCACGTGTGGCGTTTCTTCCCCATCTCACGCGCCACCCGGGCCACCACCCGCTCGAGATCGCCGATCTGGCCGATCGCACTGTCTTCCGATCCGTTGTCGCCGTAGAGCACGGCCGCCACCTTGCGGTCGACGATGATCGGAATCGCGATCACCTCTTTGGGGGCGTCATGGCCGAGAAGCTCCCTGAGTGGGCTATTGCCGTCGCCATCCTTGAGCCGCCCACGGTAACTGCGCGCCTCGTTGATGACCCACGAGATTGCCGATTCCTCGCCATCAACCCGCTCGATGCGACGACCGACCATCGCCAGCGACGCCTCGCGGTCATCGGGGTCGAAACCTCCGACAACGCTGAGCGCATCCGGGTAAACGAGAAAAAGGATGGCCCGGCGGACCAGCTTGTTGGCGTCCTCCAGGATGGTGGCGGCCATCTCGGAGGTGACCACCAGGGACTCTTCCTTCAGGTTGGCGAGAACGTCGCGGACGGCTTTGAAATAGTCCGGGGATTCCTCCATGCGAGTAGCTTCGTCGTGCTTGACCGCGCCGCCGAGAAGGATCTGCTCAGTGCGGATACCCGTCTCGAGGATCACCTCACGCGGATCGACTCGAACCTCACCGAGATCCGGTATGTCCATCGGCTCGAAGGTGCCGACGCCTCGGGTCCACCCCAGAGCCTCACGGATGACATTCTGGAATTGGAGATACACCACACCGGTCAAGTCCTCGGCGGTGACCGCCTCCATTTCGACGAGGATCTGCCCGAGCAGGGCCCCACCCTCCCGTTTTTTCTGCAGTCGCAGGGCTGTTTCGAGCTGCTCTTCGTCTACCAGGCCGCGCCGGACGAGCATCGCGCCCACGGTTTCACGGACACCGGTCGACGCGGCGTAGACGATGTTGCCGTTGCGAAAGGCGAGCTTGAGCCGATCGTCCCCGTTTTCGATAGTTACCTGGCCGGTTTTCTGATTCTGAGCCAGCACCATCATGAAATCGGCGACTGCCAGGTCTTCGATGTCTGCGGTGATCGTCACTGCGGCACGCCCCGTTCCGATGCGAAAGACAGAGGAAACGACTGCAATAACGATTCTATCGCGCGCTTGTCTGGCGCGCCTGTGATCTGTCGGTTTTTTGAGATTCGGGTGCAGTCGACACGTGCACTTGTAATTCCGGATGGTAAGTGTATACTTACCATTGATGAAGGGCTGCGAAAACCTTTTCAGAGCCCTGGCAGATCCGACACGGCGCGAGATTTTCGAGAGTCTCCGTCCGGGTCCGCGTGCTGTGGGCGAGCTGGCGGCCGGTCTGCCGGTGAGCCGTCCGGCCGTCTCGCAGCACCTCAAGGTCCTCAAAGAGGCTGGTCTGGTGACGGAACGGCGGCAAGGGACCAGGGGCTACTACTCGATCGATCCGCGCGGCCTCGAGCCGCTGCGAACCTACCTGGAGAGCTTCTGGGGCGAGGTTCTGGCCGCGTTCGAGGCGGCGGCTGAGAAAAAAACGGGAGGACGGGATGAATGATGAACACACAATCGCGCCGGTACGAAAATGCGTCGAGGTCGGGTGCACCGCCGAACAGGCCTTTCGGCTTTTCACGGAGGATATCGATAGCTGGTGGCCGCTCGCGACCCACTCGATCGGTGAGGCTGACGCCGAATCCTGTTACTTCGAGGGCCGCGAAGGCGGGAGGATCTACGAGACCCACGCCGACGGCTCGATCCACCTGTGGGGCACGGTGACTGAGTGGGAACCGCCAGAGAGGGTAGTCTTCACCTGGCACCCCGGTCGGAATGCCGCCACGGCGCAGGAGGTGGAGCTGCGTTTTTCGGATATTGCCGGCGGTACGCGCGTCGAGCTCGAGCACCGGGGCTGGGAAACCCTGGGCGAGGAGGCGCAGCTGACCCGCGATGGCTACGAGACCGGCTGGCCGCCAGTGCTCGAACGGTACGTGGCCCGCTGCGCCTGAGGTCTCGCTATCGTGCCAGAAACCACATCGCACCCATCAGTGCGGTGCCTGCTACCATCAGCGTTCCGATTGCGATCACTGCCGCGAGTGTGATGACCCGGTTTGTGATTTGTCGCCGGGCCTCCTGGTAGGCCATCGCCTGAGCGTCGGGTTTGACCGGCGCGGGGGGTGGCTCCGGCAGCCGGTCCTTCCACTGGGTCGCCAATCTCGCGAGCTCCGGATCGTTTTCGAGATGCTCCTTGACCAGGGCGCGAGAGTCGGGGCTCGCCTCGTCCGAGAGGTAGAGGGGCAGGAGATCCAGGATCACGTCTCGTGTCACGGCCATTATTCACCTCCGTTTTGGGTCATGGTTTCCGCGAGGAGCCGTCGACGGGCGCGGTGCACCTTGACCCGCGCCGCGCCCACCGAGATTTCCAGGACCCTCGCGATTTCTTCGTAGGGGAGTGAGTGCTCCGTTCTGAGGACCAGCGCCAACCGATCGACAGTGGGCATTCGATACAGGGCGCCTGTTACAAGGTCGAGGTCCGACCGCGCGGCTGCGGTTCGCTGCGGATCGGCCGCCCCGTCCGCCATTTCTTCGGGCAGCTGCTCGTGTCTGTTGGACTGATCTCGATGTTTGAGGAAGATGTTTCGGGCAATGGCGAAAAGGTAGCCCTTCAAGGTTTCGGTGCGCAGCTGATGGCGCCGCGCCCATGCCCTGATGAAGGTCTCGGATGCCACGTCCTCGGCCTGGGTCGTGTCGTGCGTCAACCAGACAGCGAACCGATAGACGTCCGCGAAGTTGGTGGTGTAGAGCTGCTCGAAGGTCATCGCTGTCTTTGTCTCCCGTGGAGAGTACCTTCGAGACTGCGAAGTGTTACAGCGGCCTATCTGTTCGCGGGTTTCGTGAGCCTGGCGAGCCCGGGGTGATCCCGTGGTATCCGACTGGCGCGCTGCAGCCCGTAGAGGACCTCGTCTTCCCAGGTGCCGGAGGCTGTGGTCGGTTGCCACGGAGGGATATCTTCGGTCGGGTCGCCGGCTATCGGGTTGAGGTAGTCCCAGACGATCTTGCCGCCCGGCGTGACTTCGAATATTCGCCCGAGCTCACCAACGCACACCAGGGTGTTCCCGTTCGGTAACCGTTCGGCTCCGGAAACGTGGCCCGAGAAGAAACGCTCGCTCCTTGAACCGGCGAATGACCATACTCGTTCCGCCGATTCGGCAAACCGCCGACCTTTCGGCCCGGAAACGATGCTCGGTTTCCGTGGCAGCCGAATCTCGTCAACCGATGAGTACTCACCTTCGGGCCGCTCCCGGCCGTTGTTGAACACCGTTATGTCTCCGGCGCCCGGGAAGCCATCGGGAATCCAACGAGCATCGTGTTGGCTGAAGAGTTGCTGTTGGTCTGCGAATCCCGCTCCACGGTAGGCCTGGGGATTGCCCCATCGATAGAGGAGGTCTCCGCCTCGACTCCCCTTGCCGCCGCTATGGCCGGCCGCTTCTGCAGTCGACGTGCTGTGATCGATGATCCAGATCTCACCGAAGCGGAGGGCGCTCAACGCAATCTCGTCGAGCTTCGGGTTGAAGGAGACCGAGTTCGCATGGTTCCAGTCGGCCTTTTGCTTGTCGCTTCTGTTTTGCTGATTATTCGTTTGAGGAGAGTCGGCGATGTAGCCGAGCGCTCTCAACCGCGCAAATTCCTCGTCTGACTCACGCCGATGTCCCAAGTCTCCGTTGATGTCCACGAGCTCGGGATGCTCGTCCAATTTTCCGAAGTTCTTGAGCCTGGGGTCGCGCTCCTGGATCAGATGGTCCCAGAGGTGCCACTCCCAAACTAATTCCCCGCCCTTCGGCCGCAGCGGTCGGATCTCGACCAGGTGCTCGGGCCAAAGGCCCAGGCCGGTGACCATCTCCTGATCGCGACCCGCCATCACGGCTTCCTGCAAGGTTTTCCGCTCCCATGCCAGGAGGATGACGTTTCCGTTCGGCAGGAACTCGATGTCGTGATGCTGGACATGATGACGGTTCGAGTAGACGTACTCCCACGCGACGGTTCCATCCCACGCGATCTCCTGGACGATCCCACCATGACCCCCAACGTTGAAATGGGGATTATAGGGATCGCGTGCGGGTCTCAGCAGGTTACCGTTGGCCAGGAGGTAGATGCCGGAGGTCGGCGTATAGCGGCTCTTCCACGCGTGAACGATCTCGCCCTCCATGTTGACGAGGTAGGTCGAGGTCGATCTGAGCGGCGCGACAATCGTGTAGCCCTGAAAGGCACCTGGGGAATTCCTTACCAAACCCCTGGACTGCTTCTTCTGGGGCCCTTGATCGACTTGCGCGGAAACCACGATTGCACAGACGGCAGCGATGATCCCCAGTGTCAGAGATCGAACGAGCGATGCGTTCACTCCAATGCCTCCCCAAAAGATGCCTGCCGGTAATTATTGTCTTCGGAACTCATTCTGCGATGATGACGGTCACATATCAGATTGCTGCGTCGATCGGGCAATCCGCCTTCGGCGAACTCGGTCGATCTCCTGTGATGCCTTGATGCCACGATGCCGGAGTGAAAACCAGATCAGCCGCTTGCGATCCATGACGAAGAAACGTTTGCCGTAGCGCGCGAGGGCCCTGTGGTCGATCTTGAAACCGAGGCCCGGCGTTGCAGGAGTCTCGAGGGTCCCCCGGTCGTGGTCGAACGGGACCTCGAGGATTCCGTCGCGAGCCTCGACCGTCCACCCTGGAGGTGCCAGCGGGTACTCGAGCTCGCGTTCCTCGGCGAAGCCGCTGGCCGCGAAGAGCTGCAGGTTGACCGCGAAGCCGATGCCGTTCGTCCAGGTGTGGGGCGAGTAGGCGAGATCGTGCTTTCGGAGCAACCGAATCACCTCCATCGTCTGGGCGATGCCTCCGCAAAAAACGGCGTCCGGTTGGAAGATGTTGTAGCACCGTCGTTCGATCATCATTCTGAGCTCCGGTAGGCCGGCGCTGTGGAGCTCACCACCGGCGACAGGCACCCGACTGGCGGCGGTCAAGGCACTCAGGTCGTCGTAGCGGTCCATCGCCAGAGGTTCCTCGATCCATGCGACGCCGACGTCGGCACAGGCGTCTCCGAACCTCTTTGCCCGCTCCATGTCCCACAGCGGTGAGTCGCCGACGATCGTGACGCGCCATCCCTGGTTGGCATCGACCGCGATCTTGACGTGATCGCCGATGGCCTTCGCCGTTTCGACGACCTGACGGATATCGACCGCCTCGTCGTGATCGTGGACGCGGAGCTTGACGGTGCGGAAGCCTTCGGCATGGCGCGCCTCCGCCTCCTCGATTCGAGCTGCGGGCTCCTTGACCTCACCGGTCGACGCGTAGAGGCGGACGGTGCAGGGCGAGCCGCCGAGCATCTCGCAGACCGGCCGGCCCGCGAGCTTGCCCCGGATGTCCCAGAACGCGGGCTCGATCCACCAGTTGCGCCAACCGAGGTACGCAATCTCGCGCAGGCGTTGTTGCACCAGGGAGATGTCACAGGCGTCTTCGCCGAGGAGATAGGGGCCGAGGAGATCACCGAGGCCGGCCCGTTCGCGCCCAATGGCGGGGCCGGCGCTGTAACCCTCGACGCCGTCATCGGTGGTGATCCTGACCAGGGTGAAACGGTTCTCGTTTGACGGCATGCCGGGGATCCAGGCCGGTCGGAAGGTGGCCGGCAACGGGATCGCGACATGGAAGAGCTCGACGCGCGCGACTCGGCTGGTTGTGGGGCTCATATGCGGAACGATACCACTGCGACGGTGGCCGTGCGCGTCCATTCAATCGGTTTTTCGATTGAGCAGCCGCCACGTCATGGCGCGGACCTGATCGAAGGTCGTCTGCGCCCTATCGACCTTGATGCCGTTGACCACTCCAGCCTGAGTGAGGAGCCTCAGGTGGCTGTCGACCTCCTTGGCCGACGCGTAGGCAATTCTCCAGAAGTGCAGCCGGTCTCTTCCAGTCCTGCCGTGGCCCTCCGCGAGGTTGGCCGGCACAGAGCTCGCTGAGCGAATGACCTGATCGGCAATCGATTTCAGCGGAGCTGGAACCCTCATGGCCAGCGCGATGGCAATGCCCGCTGCTTCGAGAGCCTTTTCGTGGGCAACGAGGTTGGTATTCGCGTCGGCGTTTGACATGGTCACCTCCGGGTCGTTCATACCCTCCCTGAAGCCGGTGCGGCAGCCGATGTCAAGGGTGCGCAGCACTCGTCTTGCCCTTGACGTCGGCTGCCCACCGGCTACGTCTCTTTTTGAACGACCCGGAGGTGACCATCACGACCTCGCGAAACCCGACCGCTGCGCCCCGAAAGCTGCCCCGGCACCTGTCCCTGAAATCTGTCCCTGCCCCTGGCGCTGATCGCTGGCGCTGCCCCTGAACTCTGCGCTGCGACTGCTGACCGTGACATCCCAAACTTGATCTCACCTATTCCCGGATGAGCCAATATGGAAAATTGAGAACTGAGAATTCACCCTCGGGTCAGCGGTCGATAGGTGACTCGATGCGGCCGGTCGGCGACGTCGCCCAGCCGCTTGCGACGGTCGGCAACGTAGTCGGAGTAGGGACCGGGATACCACTCCACGTGCGATTCGCTCTCGAAGGCCAGGATGTGGGTTGCCACCCTATCGAGGAACCACCGGTCGTGAGAGATCACCAGGACACAGCCCGCGAACGCGAGGATCGCCTCTTCGAGCGCCCGCAGGGTGTTGACGTCGAGGTCGTTGGTGGGCTCGTCAAGGAGCAGCACATTGGCGCCCTCTTTGAGCATGCGTGCGAGGTGGACGCGGTTGCGCTCGCCGCCGGACAGCAGTTTGACGGGTTTCTGCTGGTCGGAGCCCGTGAAGTTGAACTGGCCGACATAGGCGCGTGAGTTGACCTCGGTGCGGCCGAGCCAGATCGAATCCGAGCCCTCGGAGATCACTTCCCATACCGATTTTTCCGGGTCGAGCGTGGACCGGCTCTGATCGACGTAGGCGAGCTTCACGGTCTCTCCAAGCCGGACGCTGCCACCGTCGAGATCCTGCTTCCCGGTGATCAAGTCGAAGAGCGTCGTCTTACCGGTGCCGTTGCCGCCGATGACGCCGACGATCGCGCCGGGGGGGACTGAGAAGCTGAGGTCGTCGAAAAGAAGCCGATCGTCGTGGCCCTTCTTCAGCTTCTCGGCCTCGATGACGACATCGCCGAGTCGCGGTCCGGGAGGAACCCAGATTTCGAGGTCGCGCACCATCTGCGCGGGCTCCTGCGACAAAAGCTCCTGGTAGGCGTTGATCCGCGCCTTGCCCTTCGCCTGGCGTGCGCGGGGCGTCATGCGGATCCACTCGAGCTCCCGCTCGAGCGTCTTCTGGCGCCGCCCCTCGCTGCGCTCCTCCTGCCGCAGCCGCTCCTCCTTCTGCTCGAGCCACGAAGAGTAGTTGCCCTTCCAGGGAATGCCGTGGCCGCGGTCGAGCTCGAGGATCCAACCGGCCACATTGTCGAGGAAGTAGCGATCGTGGGTGACGGCGATGACGGTGCCGGGGTAGTCCTTGAGGTGGCGTTCGAGCCATGCCACCGAGAGATCGTCGAGGTGGTTCGTGGGTTCGTCGAGAAGCAGGATGTCGGGCTGCCTGATGAGCAGCCGGCAGAGGGCGACCCGCCGGCGCTCGCCGCCCGAGAGGATGTCGACCTTGGTGTCGCCGGGCGGGCAGCGGAGGGCGTCCATGGCGAGCTCGAGGCGGGAATCGAGCTCCCACGCGCCCATCGACTCGATCTTGTCCTGTACCACCCCCTGGCGGTCGAGCACCTTCTGCATCTCGTCGTCGTCCATGGGTTCAGAAAATCTCTCGGCGAGAGCGTCGAACTCGGCGAGGAGCGCGGTGGCCTCCACCGCGCCTTCCTCGACGACCTCACGGACGGTTCTGCCGGCCTCGAGCTCCGGCTCCTGCTCGAGGAGGCCGACCGTGTATCCGGGAGCACGCACGACCTCGCCGTTCGAGGGCTCGTCGACGCCGGCCATGATCTTCAGGAGGGTGCTCTTACCCGCGCCGTTGAGGCCGAGGACGCCGATCTTGGCGCCGTAGAAGAATCCGAGTGAGATGTCTCGCAACACGGTCTTCTGGCCGTGGGTCCTGCTGACCCCGACCATGGAGAAGATAACCTTGTGATCGTCCGCAGCCATGCGTTCCTCCGCGCCATCAGAGTGGCGGCGGGCGCGGCGCAAGTCAAGGCCCCTGCGGTCGTGCCGCACCGCGTCTTTTCGCTGCATCGATTGCCTGTTACCCTCAATCGCTCTGAGAAGGGTCTTGAGAACGGACGGATCATGAACAAGCGAATTGGCATTTTCGGATGGGGGGTTGTCGCCCCAAAGTCGCCGGACGTCGGCGCATTCGAGATAAACCTCGGCGCGGCGACGAGCTGGCTCGAACCGTTTGATGGCTTCGGACCGAGCAACTTTCTGGTCGGGCGGCCCGAGTTCGATTTTCTCTCGTACAAGTCATGGATCGACCAACGATTCGAACCGCGGCGTTTCTCGCAGTTGAACTCGAAGATGGGTAACACGGTCAAGTACGCCATCGGTGCATTCGTTCAGGCGCTCGAGAAGAACCCGGAGATGGAGCCTCTTCTGAAGGACCTCGGCTCTCAGGTGCACGTCTACGTAGGAACCGGCCTCGGCGACTTCCCGCTCCAGTACGAACTGGTTCTCCGCTACTACCACGCTCAGAAGCACTGGAATCGGTTCTGGTGTCAGGACGCGCACCACAGTGAGCTTCGCAGCTACCGCGCGGCCACAGATCGTGACCGAGGGCGGATCCGCGAGGAGCTGGGTGCGCCGGATGATCCTGTAGAGATCGACCCGCAGAGTGAGGACTTCGACGAAATCAACGAACGCTGGGATGCCTTTTGGGTGTCGCGGTCGGATGGACTGCAACAATACCTGGAGAGATCGAAGGAGGTCGAAGGAGTAGATGTCACCGGGGACATCGACAACGGTAAGGGGCCCCTCATCCGCCGCAAGATCTCCTCCCGGCGAAAGCTCAATGCCAAGTACGGATGTCCGACCGAACCCTGGAACGCGGTCGATCCCAACCTCCTGTGGAACATCCCCAACATTCCTGCGGCCCAGATCTCGATGCTTGGCCGCATCACGGGTCCAGCGATCGCTCCTATTGCCGCGTGTGCGGGTTTCAGCGTTTCCCTCAAATTGGCGATCGATGCCATCCGCTCCGGTCAGGCCAGGGTCTGCGTGATCGGCATGACCGATCCGGAGCCCCACGCGCTGTCGGTGGGGGCGTTCTTTGGTGCCAGGGTCCTGTCTCACGACGGCCGGGTGTCCAAACCTTTCACCGGGATGCGGGGCACCCACGTGGCGGGAGGTGCCTGCATCTGGATCGTGGGCGACGCCGAATACCTCATGGACAAGGGCTTCGAGCCGCTCGGACTCGAAATCCTGAGCGTCGGGATTTCCTCGGACGCCGACCACATCATTACGCCCTCTGAGGAGGGGCCGCGGCTCGCCATCCGCCAGGCTCTGGCGGAGGCGGGGATTGAACCGAAGGACGTTGCAACCTGGGACATGCATGCGACGGCCACGCCCGGTGACTGGACCGAGCTGCAGAACACGTTGGCGGTCCTTCCCGGATCGATGGCGATCACGGCGCGCAAGGGCACCTTCGGGCATGGGATGTCCGTCTGTGGAGGGTGGGAGCTGACGGCGCAGCACCTCGGGTTTTCAAAGGGAGAACTCCTCCCAGTCAACCTTGCGGAAGCCGAAGTCCACGATCAGATCCGGCCCTATTACCACCGACTGGTACAGGACGAAACCCACCCTACCGAGGGCGATGTGGCCGGCAAGATCAACATGGGCGTTGGCGGCATCAACGCCTGCGCGATCTGCCGGCGCTGGTGACGTTCTACAATCAATCCGAAACAAATATGGCAACCTGGACGTTCCTCAGACGGAAGAGGTGAGACATCATGGCCGAAGACTTCAGCCGCTTTTCGGGAACCGACAGCTACATCACCTCGCCGGAGCTGCGCCACGCGGTCAACGTAGCGGCGGCGATCGAGCGGCCGCTGCTGGTTCGCGGTGAGCCGGGCACCGGCAAGACCCTGCTCGCGACCGCAATCGCCGAGGACCTCGGCCTCGAACTCATCACCTGGTACGTCAAGTCGACCTCGAAGGCGGCCGACGGCCTCTATGTCTACGACACCGTCAAACGGTTGCAGGACAGTCGTTTCGGAGACCACGATGTGTCCGACATCCGCCAGTACATCCAGCTCGGCCCGCTCGGCCGCGCTCTGACCGCCGACCAGCAGGTGGTGCTCCTGATCGACGAGATCGACAAGGCCGACCTCGAGTTTCCCAACGATCTCCTGCACGAGCTCGATGTGATGGAGTTCACCGTGATCGAGACCGGCGACAGCCACCGTGCGGCCCACCGACCGGTCGTCGTCATCACCTCGAACGCCGAAAAGGAGCTGCCGGACCCGTTCCTCAGACGCTGCATCTTTCACTTCATCGAGTTCCCCGACGAAGAGCTCATGACTCGCATCGTTCGCGTCCATCATCCGAAGATCGGCAAGAAGCTGCTCGAGCAGTGTCTGGCCCGGTTCTACTGGCTGCGCAAGGTCAAGGGTCTGCGCAAGCGCCCCTCCACCTCCGAGCTGGTGGACTGGATCGGGGCGCTGATGGCGGCCGGTGTGCAACCCGGGCAGCTGGCCACGGAAATCCCCTTCCTGGGTGCGTTGATCAAAAAGGAAGAGGATGTCGATGCGGTCGCCAAGGCGATGTCGGGTTCCTCCGGACGGTGGCCCAGGGACGATGCCTGAGACGGTGACTGCCGACCATGCCGGGATCTTTCTCCCGTTCTTCTACCGTCTCCGGAGCCATGGGCTCAAGGTCACTCCACAGCAGTGGCTGACCCTGATCGAAGGCCTTGCACGGGGCCTGCACGGGTCGTCACTGATGGGCTTTTACTCGCTCGCCCGCGGCATCATGGTCAGGGACGAGGCCGAGCTCGACGACTTCGATCTCTGTTTCGCGGCCCACTTCAGGGGCGTTGAAGCCGAGCTGACCGCGATCGAGAAGGCGGTGTTGGACTGGCTTGAAAATCCCGTCCCACCCTACGCCATCGACCCCGAGTGGTTGAAGGTCATGGACTCGGTCGACGTGGCCGCCCTGCGCGCCGAGCTCGAACGCCGGCTCGCCGAACAAACCGAACGCCACGACGGCGGCGACTACTGGGTCGGCACCGGCGGGACCTCGGCTTTCGGACACTCCGGCGGTCACCCGGGCGGGATCCGGGTCGGTGGCGACCACGGGGCGGGCACCGCGGTCCAGGTAGCCGCCGAACGGCGCTACCAGGAGCATCGCAAAGACCGCGTTCTGGACACCCGTCAGCTGAGTGTCGCCCTCACCAAGCTTCGCGCCCTCGAGCGGACGGGCCCGGCCGACGAGCTCGATCTCGATGACACCATCGACGGCACCGCCCGCCAGGGTGGCGAGCTCGAGCTGGTTTTCAAACCGCCACGCGAAAACCGGCTCGGCCTGTTGTTGGCGATGGACATCGGCGGCTCGATGTGGCCCTTCAAGGAGCTGGTGGACACCCTCTTCTCGGCCGCCCATCAGGCCCGCCATTTCAAGCAGTTCGACCACGTCTACTTCCACAACTGCATTTACGAGCAGGTGTACGGTAACGCGGCATTTTCGGAGAAGATTCGGCTCGGCGAGCTCTTCCGCCGCTACGACCGTGAGACCCGGCTGGTCCTGGTTGGAGATGCCTACATGTACCCGGGCGAGATCACCGATCGTTTCGGGGCGATCGACTGGACCGAGCGCAACGAACGACCAGGTACCGACTACCTCGAGCGGGTGCGCGACCACTTCACCCATTGCGCGTGGCTCAACCCGATGACCGAGGAATCGTGGGACGCACCATCGATCCGGCTCGTGCGAAGGGTCTTCCCGATGTACCCGCTGACGGTCCAAGGGGTCGAGCGACTGGCAAAGGACCTCGCGACGAACGGCGGCCGTTAGCTCCACCCCCCGTCCACCCGCGGAATTCGGAAATCGGAATGCCGCCCGCTCACCCGGAAGAGACCGCTATCCGAGAAAAGCGCAATCAAGTTGGCAGCGCCAGGTGCCACTTTTCGCATTGTTGGAGTTTCTTCGACAAGCCGAGCATGCTTTTGGGGCCAACAATGCGAAGGGTGGCTCCTCATGACAGCTCGATCGTTTGGTCAACCTGTCATGACTCCGCTATCATGTCGCGGAAACCAGAGCTGTCATGCGATTGCTGATACTGCAGAGTCGGTTCCCGTCGGACGCGATGCTCGATCATGAGCGTGGGTGCTTCATTGCCGCGACCGGCCGCGCTGCCGACGAGCTGCACTTCCGCAATGTGATGAGTGGGGTCCCGACGGTGTGATTATCAGGCGTTGCGGGTCCCGGAGGCGCCGATCTGGGCGACCCAGTTCCATCCCGAGCTCGACGAGCAGGGCAATCGGGACCGTTGCGTCGCCTCCATCAAGGAGTTCGGTCAGATCGAGGGCTACCAGGCGCTGCCGAGTCCTGACGCCCTCACCATCCTTCCGAAGTTCCTCGATCGCGCCGTCCAATCGTCAACCAGTCCGGTCGCTTCGCTGAGAGATCGGCATGAAAGTCAAGAAGTCAAGAGTTAAAGGTAAAGAGTTCAACCCATTTGGCCTCCGCGAAGATGAAGAGAAAAGAGATGAGGGCGCTCCCACAACTCGGTTCGCTGAGACTCTTGACCCTTCACCCTTTACACTTCACCTGTCCGCCGCGGTACACTGTCTGATCAAGGCGGAGGCCCCAATGCAGGTGACCGCGTTAGTCGAAAACAACAGGGTCGAGGGCCGGGATGATCTCTGCCCCGAATTCGGACTGTCACTGCACGTCGAGGTGAACGGGATGAAGATCCTCTTCGACATGGGATCTTCGGCGGCCTTCGCGGACAACGCCGAGCAACTCGGAATCGACATCTCGGACGTCGAGGTGGCCGTGGTGTCACACCAACACTTCGATCACGGCGGAGGCCTGGAGCGTTTTTTCGAGCTCAACGACAACGCCACTGTCTTCCTCCGCGAAGCACCGCGCGCCGATCGCTTCTTCAAGGCCCTTGCAGTCATCAAACGACCGATCGGTCTCGATCTCGAGCTTCTTGAGCGTTTCTCCGGCCGCATCGAGTTCGTCAGCGACATGCGGGTCGTTGCGCCCGGTGTGTATCTCTTGACCGGTATCGGTTCTGCACACCCACGACCGCGCGGCAATCGCCGGCTTTTCGTGGAAGAGGCGGGTGCCCTGGTTCCGGATCCCTTCGATCACGAGCTGATGATGGTGATCCATGAGGACGACGGCATGGTGGTCTTCTCCGGGTGTTCGCACCACGGCATCCTCAACCTCATCGATGCTGCGACGGCGCAATTCCCCCGTGTTCCAATCAAGGCGCTCTTCGGCGGTTTCCACCTCATCGGTCTTCCCTTCTACAACTCCATGGCGGCGAGCCGTGCGGAGGTGAGGGATATCGGCTGGCAGGTCATGGACAAGGTCGATGGCACGGTCTACTCGGGGCACTGCACGGGGGCAAAGGCGTTTGACGTTCTGGCGGGCGTGATGGGTGACAATCTGAAGGCTCTTCATACCGGTGCCAGCGTCGAGGTGTAAACAAAAACCCCGGCGGCCGCCGGGGTTTTCACGACCTTTGATTGCGATTAGCGCCCGCGCTCGAATGGGTCCGGCGCAAATGAAAAATCAGAAAAACCGTTCGCGCGTTCACGCCGCGCGAGTGCTGTTTCCTCCTCGGGGCTCGGCAAGACGCCGAGATGAACGAGCTGCTGCCGATACTCGTAGCGGAGTCGAAGCTGAGCTGCCGGGTGCTCCTCGAGATCGAGGTAGACCCGCTGCACCTTGTGATCGACTCGCCGACCGATGCCTGTCGCCGCCAGTTCGTCCGCATCTGCAGCCTCACCGGACCGTTTCTCCGCTTCGGCCGACGGACGCGCACGCTCGGCAGGCGCGGGCGCGGCCTGCGAACGCGAGCCCAGCCATTGGCCGAGCGTCATCCTGGGTTTCTTTTCCCTGTACACGACAGCCTCGATAACGCCGAGGTTAGCCTCGCGGCCGAGCCAGGTTCCGTAGCTGTCGTCCTCGGTCGTGAAGAAGAACCGGCGGGCGTCGGTGCTGCTGACCTGCCAACCGCTGATGGTGGTGGTCTCGTAGGGTCCGAGCACCCACTTGCTGGCCATGGACGCCGAAGTTGTTTTGGCATCGATCGAGTTGAGGCCGTCGACTGCGAGGGCGACCGCGATCCGACGATCGATGAGGTTCGTCAGCCGGAGGGCGTATTCGCGGCCGTGAAGCGCCTCGACATAGGTGGTGCCGCGGGCCGGGTACTCGGTCAGGGGCTTGCCGTCGACAAGGACCTCGATCCGGCAGACCCCGGTTTCCACCGCCTCCACCCGACCTGCGGGCATGGCGAGCGTTATCGCGGCGACAATCGCGACGAGGGCCACGGCGGGTAACTCGAGTTGGTGTTTCCGTTTCTGGCTGAACATCTGTGACTCCTTTTTTCCGCCCCTGTTCACAGTAGTGAGAGGTTGCATCGAATCGAAAGTTCCCAAATCGGCTCCCGCAGCGGAAAGCTGGTGAGATATGTAGGCGAAAACCGGCGTATGCTAGCAAACGTTGTGCGGTCGCCAACGCCGGCGTCGGGACGATGCCGCCGGACGTGCCGCGTGATCGCCGGCAGAGATTTTTGGGAGGGCGGATATGAAGCCGCATCGAGTCATATGGATCGGCTTGGCCGTGGCGGCGACCGCTGGATGCTCGAGCGTCCTGCCGAACGGCTTGAAGGCGGAGGCGCCGGTGCCGCAGGCTCCCGAGAGCACGGTCGAACTCACGCCGCCGGCTCCGTCCGAGCCGACCTCGCCGTCGATTCCAGAGAACCTGCTGGCCCCCGATGCCACCTTGACGCTGGCGGACGTGGTCGAGATCGCCCTGCGCAACAATCCGTTGACCCGGGCGAGCTATTTTCGGGCGCTGGCCGCGCGGGCCCAGCTCGGGATCGATCGAGCACCCTATTATCCGACAATCGACGTCAATGCCAGCGTTGCACACACGAAGCAGAGCGTGATCGGGGGCCAGTTCGATTTCGAGCAGTCGACCTATGGGCCGGATCTGACCCTCAGCTACCTCCTGTTCGATCTCGGAGGGCGGGCCGCCGACGCCGAGAGCTCGCGGCTCGCCCTGCTCGCCGCCGACTGGACCCACACCGCGGTGGTCCAAAACGTCATCCTCGGCGTCCAGCAGACCCTCGTCGAGTACCTCAACGCAAGGGCCCAGCTCGAGGCCGCGCGGACGAGCCTGAAAACCGCGCAGACCGCCTTCGACGCGGCCACCGCTCGAAAGCAGGCCGGTGTCGCCACGATCGCCGACGTGCTGCAGGCGCAGACCGCGATGTCGCAGGAACAGCTGGCGGTGGATCGGCTCTCCGGCGAGGTGCTCGCGCTGCGCGGTGCGCTCGCTACGGCCATGGGACTGCCCGCCACCACACCCTATGACGTCGGCGACCTGCCGGAGGAGTTGCCCTTGGATTCCGTCTCGAGGGCCGTCGAGGACCTGATCGCGCAGGCCCGCGCCGTACGGCCCGATCTCGCCGCTGCGCGCCTAGACGCCGAGCGGGCCGACGTCCACATCAAGTCAGCGCGCGCGGGTGGCCTTCCGAGCCTGGTCGCCTCAGCCGACGCGAACCGGACGTATTACGATCCATCGACCTTTGCGAGCTTCGGCGACAGCTGGTCGGCGCGGGTGGCGCTCAAAATCCCGATCTTTACGGGTTTCGAAACCAAGTACAACGTGCAGAAGGCGAAGGACGACGCCGCAGTCGCCCTCGCCCAGGCCGAGACCCTCGAACAGCAGGTGATCCTGCAGGTGTGGACCAGCTACTACGGGCTGCAGACGGCGACCCAGCTGGTAAAAACGAGCCGCGACCTCGTGGCCAGCGCCGAGCAGTCCGAGCGGGTGGCGCTCGGACGATACCAGGAAGGCGTCGGAACCATCATTGACCTGCTTGCCGCCCAGTCGGCACTCGCGGACGGGCGGGCCCAGGAGATCCTCGCCAGGTCATCGTGGTTTTACGCGCTGGCCCAGCTCGCCCACGACACCGGCGTCGCCTCGCCGACGCTCAAGGCCGCCGTCTCGGTTACCCAGGAGGGAGTGACGCCATGATGTACCCGACGATCCCAATGGATGGGAGTCGCATCGAATTCCCTGCGCCATCCGGAGGCTTTATCCGTGGGTCTCGGCGGACGATAGCTGTCTTCGCGGCGCTTGTGCTGACCCTCGTAGTCTCCAGCTGTGGCGGGTCGAAAACATTGCAGCGAGGGGCTCCGCCACCGGTCCCGGTGACGGTGGCCAACGTCGAACAGAAGACCGTGCCGATCACGATTCGCGCGATCGGCAATGTCGAGGCTATCGAGACGGTCGCCGTGAAGGCGCGGATCGGCGGCGAGCTGATGCGAATCCGCTTTCGTGAGGGAGACACC
>Ga0307423_1000171_pt1 | contig 43414 bp, 35 predicted proteins | sample SalMarWE160310MG_FD_202154 | JGI IMG/M metagenome (GOLD analysis project Ga0307423, IMG submission 202154) | Salt marsh sediment microbial communities from the Plum Island Ecosystem LTER, Massachusetts, United States - WE1603-10 | ecosystem: Environmental > Aquatic > Marine > Intertidal zone >...
GGTAGAAGAATGTGGTGCGGGCGAGACGCCCGCACCATGATTTCAGAGCTTCTCCGCGTACACGATGCGTTCGATGGCCATCGACTGGAGATTTCTTCCGGTCGGCTTGACGTACCGCTCGCTGAGCTCGTCGTAACCGAGGTGCTCGAGGACCCGCCAACCGTACTCGTCGAGGAAGTCATCGACATGCTCGGGATCAATCCCGAAGAACCAGATTTTGTCCTTCAGGAGCATCTGCTTGTAGAGGTATTCCTGTCCGTAAAAGACCTCTCCGTCGATGAAATCCTTTGGTGTATACGTGAATACCAGCCGGCTGCCAGCCGGGGCCCTGGCCAACAATTGAAAAGTCGCACGAATCCCGTCCTCGGTCAGATACTGGGTGACTCCTTCCCAGATGGAGAAGGTCTTTATATCGGACGTGTACCCGTGCGATGACAGCACCGTTGCCAGGTCTTCGTGGTCGAAGTCGATCGGCACCAGGGTCACGTGGGCTAGAACCGGCTCGAAAAGCTTCTCGAGTCTCGACCGTTTGGCGTCGATGTTCGACGGCAGGTCAACCTCCCATACGGGGACTCTGGCCAGAGCCGGAAGCCGGTAAGCCCGAGTATCGAAGCCCGCCCCCAGATTCACCACCGCTTCGATCTGACCGTCTGCGTCGTGGCTCACTTTGTCGTCGATGTACGCCTTCCGGGCCATGATGCCGCCCCAGAGACCGGGCACCTTCTGCTCTGATTTCTTGATCACCCAGTTCGTGATCGGACCGATCAGCCGGACCTCGGCCCGGTAGCCGAAGGGAAGGATCGGTAGAGCGAGGCCATCGGTGACGATGCGCTCGGCCTCCGGGAAATACTGTTCCATGGCAACGAGGACCATGGCTCCCGGGCCTGTTCGAGCTGCTTTGCGCGACATTGGACCTCCGCTACTCTCGCGCGAAACCGAAAAGCACGCTCTGGATCGGTCTGTTGATGATCTCGCCCTGCCGAAGACTCAGGTAGATGCCCCTGGGCTCCGGGTTATTCTTGCGGTGTGCGCGGGCCTCTTCTTCTGACCAGAAGAAGACACTCTTCATTCAAAAGTCATCGACGATGCACGGCGCGTCCAGGTTGCGTATGTCGATCATCGGAATCATGAACACCGGTTTTTCAGCCGGCGGACGAACGCCATAGCGGAACTCGCTGTCGAGCTCGAAGACGATCGGACGTCCGCTGATCGCGCACTTGGTCTCGACCTCGCAGCCGAGGTCTTTTTCCAACAGTCGCCCTTGCACGAAGGGCGTCGCCACGGCGTCGGCCGCTCAAGCGGCCGAGAACGCCGCTCCTCCGTCTATTCGAACCTGGTGGGGCGTTTGCGCGGCGGTTACCGGGTAGGCCCAATTCACGTCCTCGCCACCTCTGCGGCAGAGAAAGGTCATGCGCCGTTCGAGTTCGTCGAGGATCTGGCTCACCTCGTCGAGCGGCAGCTCGAGCTCTGCCGCGAAGACCTCGGGCGCGATCGCCTCGCGCCGGCGTGGGATCTCCCGCACCGCGAAGTGCTGAACCCGTCGCTGATTGGGCTCGAGGGGGGGCCGTTGGGCGAGATTCTTCGTGTCGCGTTTGACCATCGGTCGAAATAGCCACTCGGGCACCGGGACCATTCGCTGGCCTACACCGAGAAGGATCCTTTCAAACATGTTCGACCTCCTATTGAGCAACCCTTCCTTCGAACATCGAGTAGGTGAAGAAGGCGTAATAGTCCGGAGCATCCAGGATGAAATCCGGAGAATCCGGATCGGCCAGGCGAAGGTATTGTTCGCGGTCCTCGTCGGTCATCCTCGACTGCATCTCTCCCCAAAGCATTCCGAACAACGAGATCAGGGCGCGGCGGACCCCGTCGTCGAGGGGGGCGTGTACGGTGCCGACCACGGTCCGGGCTTTGGTTTGTGCGAAACCCGCCGCGTTGAACCATCCCAGCGCGCGCGTGAAATGGGCTTCAGCTGCCTTCCCCTCGGCAAGCGCAGTCGTCGCGGATGCCGTCGCGTTGAGCCGCGCTTCCAGAGCTGCATACCCCGGAAGCAACATCTGGGAGGAGTATCCGAGGAGTGCAACCAGTCCCCCGGGTCGCACGACCCGCGCCAACTCCCGAAGCCCGTCCAACGGCTGTCCGATCGAGATCTGTCCAACGCAGTCGACGCTCCACGCCCAGTCAAGGGTTTCGTCGTCGAACGGCAGCTCGTTCACGTTGCCCTGCCTGAAGGTCACCCGATCTGAAAGGCCGGATTGCTTCGCCTGGGCCTGTGCGTACGTCACGAACTCTGCGAAGAGTTCGAGACCTGTGACATGTCCACCGGGCCCGACCGCTTCGGCGAGCAACAAGGTATGGCTGCCGATCCCACATCCCGCATCGAGGCCTTTGCTCCCCTCCGGTAGATCCAACATCCTGATGGCCTGGCGGATCGCCGGGTTGCGGAGCGGTGTCGAGAGGTCCTGTTTTTCGAAATGAGTTTCCACGTCTGCCACCTTTGGTCAGTGATACAGCACGCCGGGGAGGTTCATGTATCGCCGCCCCATGTGTTGAGGCGTCCGACGTTTTGCCCCGGGTGAAGGGGTATCACGCAGAAACGGTGGCCGCTGGGGGCTTCCAGAACCCACCAGTGTTTGATCTTCTCCACCCGGGTTGCGCCCAGCCGTTCGAGGCGAAGAACTTCGGCTTCGAGATCGTCGGTCTTGATATCCAGATGGACCCTGCTCGGGTGGTCGACGGACTGAAGCTCGATGTACGGTTCTCCATCTCGCGTATCGAGGACGACGTAATTCGCGTCGTCCGGGTCCTGAGAGGGCCGGATCTCGTATCCCAGAGCCTCGCTCCAGAATCTGGCCGCCCGGTCGAAATCGTCGGTTTTGCAGTCGATAATCAGCCCGCCGAGCCCGCTCTTGTGCATCGTCATGCCTCCCATCGGCCCAGCTGCGGTATGAACATCGGCGTCCGCCGTCGATAGTCGATGTACTCCTCGCCGAACCTTTTCGTGAGCTCGGGCTCTTCGATCTGCTTCAGCTCCCATGCATTGGTGAGGATGAACAGTGGGGTGAAGAAGACGACGAGAGAGAACGAGTCGACGTAGAAACCAAGACCGAACAAAAACAGAAAAACCCCGGTAAGCATCGGGTTCCTCGAGAAACGGTACGGACCCGTAGTGACCACCTCGGGTGGCGGGTTGAACGGAACCGGCGTTCCCTTGACCCTCAGAAAGTGAAAGCCCGACCACGCGGTGATCGCGATCCCGGCAAACATCACTGGAATCGACACCAGCAGCCTCGCTCCTCCGGGCAGAAGACCGGGCAGCCTCAACAGCCGGTCGACCCAGAGGGCGGCGAAAACGAACAGGGCCGTGAAGGCCACGAAGACCGTGATCCCGACCGGTGTCAGGAGGGTCCGGGTTTTCCTGGTGCCCGTAGCTGCACGGTGGAGGAGGTCGATCCAGGATTCTCGAATGTTCAAGGATCCCGCCCCTTTCTGTAGGTCTTTCCTCAGTGATACGTGACGCCGGCGAGATCCCGTCGGATGCCCTGCCGGTATTTGTACTTTGGGTAGCCCAGCACGAGCGAGGTGCAGACCTTGTTGTCTTTCGGAATACCGTATCGCTCTCTCAATAGTTTCGAACGATCCACGACGGGCGGAATCAAACCGATGATTGTCGAACCCAGGCCGAGCGAGAGCGCCGCCAGCATCGCGTAGTTGCAGATCAAGTGAGCGTTTTCCTCGTAGGACATGGTCCAGCGGTTGCCGTGAAACAGCATCAACACCGGTGCGCCGCGCATGTAATTGTCACCGCCGTGGTCGCGATAGACCTCGTTGGCGTGCCTGGCTATATCGAGGATGCAGGTTTTGAGCGTGTGGAAATCCTCGGCTCCAGCGCTCAGGCGGATGATGGGCCGGATGAGCGGGTTGGAAAATCCCTTGATCATGAACTCGTAGTCCTTGACGAACTGCTCGAGCAGGAAGTCCAGCTCCTCGCGCTCGTCGATCACGAGCACCTCTGTCGAATGCGGCGGCAAACCCATCGGCGCGGTGGCGGCGGCATCGAGGATCTTCTGGATCACCCCTCTCTCGACGGGTTTGTCCTTGAAGACCCGTACGCTCCGTCGCAACTTGAGGAAATCGAAGAACTCCTCATATTCGAAGGGCTGTTTGGGCAGTCTCTCGAAATCCTCCATTGGCAGCTGCGGCATTGTCATTGATTCGGTCGGACACACCGCAACGCACTGCCCGCAGAGAATGCAGGCGTCGGCTCGCCCCTCGACGGTGGCCGCTTTCTCGTCCACCATCTCGAGGATATCTTCCGGGCAGATGTCGGCACAGATGCCGTCGCCCAGGCAGGTCTCCAGATCCACCACATGCAGTTGTTCGGCCATATTGCACCTCATTTGCAACCGGAAGTTCTTCATCGTTCATGGTCTGCTGGATGAATACGCCGGAAAAGTATCAAAGATCTCGAGTTAAGGCTGGATCTCAATCGCTTTTTCGCCGCCGAAAAACCATGCCGGAAGCCGGTGGGATCAGGAGCCAGATGCCGGATATCGGCATGACGACGACGCCGATGACGGTCAGCACGGCAAACGACCAGACCACAAAGGAAGGAATGTCGAAATGTCGTCTCTCCGCGTGATCGATCAATACCCCGACGATGAGGAGCAAAACTCCCGTGCACAGGAACCAGAACACGATCTCCCGCGCCGGCTGGCCGTTCACCGTGTTTAGCAGACCTTCCGACCAAAGAACCGCAAGCGTTCCGCGCATGAATAGCAGTCCAAACAGCGAGTGGATCACACCGACCGCGAACAGCCACTTTCCGATCCATGGCATCATCGATCTCCTTCGTGTTGAGGTCCCACCCTTTGCATTGCTGCATTGTGTCATCAAATCAGATGGGCGACCCCCCATGCGGTTCGTGGCACATGTGGCCGGCGCTGCTTCGCAGAACGAACCTGGATACCTCAGCGGGCAGCAGCCTCCGCGGATTTCAGTTTCGGGCTCTGCGAACCTCTCCATACCCGGCGCAGCCAGTTGGAGACGCCCTCGGCGCCGAGTGTGATGTAGGGCAAAACGAGCAGGGTGAGCACCACCGAAGACATGAGGCCTCCCATCACGGTGCGGGCCATGGGGTAGTACAACAGACCGGAGACGTTGACGCCGCCGATCGCCAGTGGCAGCAGACCGATGATGGTGGTGGCGGCGGTCATCAAAATCGGTCGCAGGCGGTCGCGGCCGGCACGCAGGATGGCCTCTTCGGCGGAAAGGCCCTCACGGCGGAAATAGTTCATGTGATCCACCAGCACGATGCCGTTGTTGACGACGATGCCCATCAAGATGAGCAGACCGATCTGCGCCATGAGGTTGAAGGGAGTGCCGGTGGCGGCCAGCATCCAGGCGACGCCGGGCAGGGCAAACGGGATTGCGAAGAGAATGGCGAAGGGCTGGGTCAGAGACTCGAAGAGGGACGCCATGACCAGGTAGACCAGCACCAGGGCGAGCAAGAAGTTGACGCCCATTTCGGCGTCCTCGTTGGCCTGCTCGACGATGCGATCGTTCCAGCTCCACGAGTAGCCCGCGGGAAGGTTGAAGGCGTTCATCATCTCTTCGATGGATTTCATGGTGCCGGGCCAGTCTTCGCCGTCGTAGGTGCCGCGCACCGCCACTCTGACCTTGCGGTTTTCGCGCTCGATCTCGCGCGGCCTCTCGATGACGTCGAAGCTGGCGACGTCGCCGAGCAGCACCGGCCGACCGCCTGAGTCGGCGATCGGGATCTGGCGCAGGTCTTCGAGGCGCTCCCGGTCCTCCATGCGCAGGGCAAGCCATGTGATGATCTCGCGGTCGCCCGCGTTGAAGCGCTCGAGCCGCACGCCACCGAGAGCGAAGCTGAGCATCTGGGTGATGTCCGCCGCGGTCCGCCCGAGCTCGGCAACGCGGTCGCGGTCGAGATTCACCTGGACCTCGCGGCGGCCGGTGGAGCGTGGTCTGGAAACGTCCTCCACGCCCTCCATGGTGTCAAGGCGGCGGGCGGCCTCGTCGGCGAGCCGATACAGAGTCGTGCTGTCCTGGCCGAAGAGCTTGACCGCGAAGTAGGTGGCGGAGCCCCCCTCGTCGGCCTCCTCCTCGAAGAGGATGCGGACGCCCGGGATCTCGGGCAGGCCCTCCCGGATGGCGGTCCGCAGCTCCTTCATCTCGTCGTCGCCGAGGTCTTCACGGCTGAGGCTGATCGTGGTTCCGGCTTCGTTTTCGGTGTAGTAGGAGTACACGGTTTCGGCCATGAACTTCTCGGCGTTGGCCTCGATATAGGCCTCCACCTGCTCCACCGCTTCCTCTGATTTGGACTTGTACGAAAAATCGTCGAACTCATAGTCGAGGTAGAGCCGCGAGTTGACGGTGCCCGAGAAAATGGCCGAGTCCACCCAGCCGACAAAGAAGGGCAGGAAACCCACCACCAGGCCGACCACCAGCAGGCCAAAGGTCTTGACGCGGTGCTCGAGGGTCCAACCGAGGACACGAACATAGCGCTCCTCGAGCCATTCGACGGCGCGGTTGCGTCCGTTCGTCTTCGCTTTCAGCAGGTGAGCCGCCACGAGGGGGATCAGGGTCAGTGAGGAGAAGAGAGAGCACGCCAGGGCGATCGAGATGGTCAGGCCGACCTCCTTGAGCCAGGTTGTGAGCTCGGTGCCGGCGCCCAAAACCAGAGGAAGGAAGACGATCAGGGTCGTGACGGTGGAGGCGGTGACCGCCATCAGTACCTGGCCGGCGCCCTCGATGGCAGCCTTTCGGCGGTCGCCTTGCTCCCGCATCCTTCGGTCCACCGACTCCAGCACCACGATGGCGTTGTCCACCAACATCCCCACCGCGAGCATGAGGCCCATCATGGAGAGGATGTTGAGGCTCGAACCCATGAAGTACATCACCCCGCAGGTGGCGATGATGGAAAAGGGGATCGACATGGCGACGATCACCGTGGAGTCCGTTCGTCTCAAGAAGAAGTACAGGCTCAGGGTGGCGAGCAGGGCGCCGGTGAGGCCGGCCTTCTTGAGGCCGTCGATACCCGAGGTGATCTCCTCGCCCTGGTCCTGCCATACCCACAGCTGGATGCCCTTGAGCAGCGGGTCGTTGTTGATGTCCTCCTCGACCACCCTGGTGACCTCGCGCACCACCTCAACCGTGTTGGCGGTGGACTCCTTGTAGACGTCGAGAGCCACCGCGTACTTCCCATCCAGGTGGCGACCGAAGGTCAGCGGTGGCTCCTCGTAGCGCATTTCGGCCACCTCACCGAGACGCAGCCCTCGCTCGTCGATCACCAGGTTGGCGAGCGACTCGATGGAATCGAAGGCGCCAAGGGAGCGAACGGTGTAGCGCAAGCCGCCGGACTCGGCGCGGCCGAGCACGAGATTGGAAGAGACGCTCTGGAGAAGCTGCGCCAGGCGACCGACGTCGACCGAGTACTCCTTGATCTTGTCGAGGATCAGGTCCACGTAGAGCTCACGAGGTTCGACGCCGTTGAGGTCGACCCGGGCCACGCCGTTCACCCTCCGCAACGGGTTGAGGATGCGCGCCTCGAGCAGCTCGTAGTTCTGCGACAGATCGACGCCCTCGGCGGCGATGCGCCCCTGCACCACCGGGATGTCGTTGGTGTTGAAGGAAAAGATCAGAATCGGGCCGATGTCCGGCGGCAGGGTCGGCTCCACCTGGTCCATCTTCTCCGAGACCTTCATGCGGATGACGTCGATCTCCTGTCCCCAGGTGAACTCCATGAAGAAGTTGGCGCCGTCGGCATCGGTGGTGGAGTTGAGCTTCTTGACTCCCGAAAGAGTCGACAGGATCTCCTCCACGGGCTTGGTGATCTCCTTCTCGATCTGTGACGGGTGGGAGTTCGGATACGGGATCTGCACAAACATGAAGGGCGCGTCGACCGTGGGCAGGAAGGCGAGGGGAAGGCGGTAGAGGGCGATAGCGCCCACCAGGAGCACGCTCACCAGGATCATGGCTGTGGTGATCGGCCGGCGTACGGCGAGGGTCGGAAGATTCATCGTTTCCTCCCGTTCCTCACGACCCGTTGCCGCCGGAGGTGCGCGCCCGTTCCACGGCAACTTGTACCAGGCGCATCGGCCCGCCCGCCGGCACCCGGGGCGACTCGGCGGTGTGCGCGATCCGCTCACCGGCGAGCAGCGAGTAGACGACCGGGATCACGATCAATGTCAGGGCTGTGGCAACCGCAAGACCACCGATCACGGTGATCGCCAACGGCGCTCGCAGCTCGGCCCCCTCGCCCAGCCCGATGGCCATGGGCAGGAGACCGAAAATGGTTGTCGCCGAGGTCATCAAGATCGGCCGAAGCCTGGCCAGACCGGCGTCGGTAAGTGCTTCCGCCACAGGGACGCCGGCGCGGCGGCGTTGGTTGACCGCGTCGATGAGCACGATCGCATTGTTGACCACGATGCCCGCCAGCATCACGGCGCCGATGATCGCCACCACGTTGATGGTGTTGCCGGTGATCGCCAACGCCAGGATGACGCCGATGGCGCCCAGGGGCAGGGTGAAGATGATCACGAAGGGGTGCAGGAAGGACTCGAACTGGGAGGCCATCACCAAGTAGACGAGGAAGATCGCCAGGCCCATGGCAAGGGCCAGCGAACGGAAGGAGTGCTGCAGCTCCTCTTCCTGGCCGCTCAGTGCCGCGGTGACGCTGATCGGGAGGACCAGCGATTTGAGCCTGGCGCGAACGTCCTCCGCCACCGCGCCCATGTCGCGGCCCGACAGGTTGCCGCCGACAATGGAGGCTCGCTTCTGGCCAATGCGGCGAATTTCAGTGGGTCCCTCGGTGAGGTCGATGCGAGCCACGGACTTCAAGAAGATCGGCCGGCCGTCGACATGACCGACAATCAGGTCGGGGATGTCCTCGACCCTGGCGTCGCCCTGGTCGAGAGCCCGTACGCGGATGTCGATCTCACGATCCCCTTCGGTGAAACGGGTCGCCACCTCGCCTTGCACCTTGGTGCGCACGGTCTGGGCGACCGTTGCCAGGTCGAGACCGAGGCGCGCGAGCTGTTCGCGGTCGAAGCGCACCTGCACCTCGGGGTTGCCCATCTCAGCCGAGGAACGCAGGTCCACCAGGCCCGGAACGTCAGCCAGGGCTTCGGCTACCCGGCGGGTCGCCTCGTGCAGCTCGTCGATATTGTCCGAGTACACCTCGACTTCCAAAGGCATGCGGAAGGAGAAGAAGGTGGCACGTTCAAAATCGAAGCGCAGCTCCTCCGTATCGGCCAGTCTGGACCTCAGACGGGCGATCACGGCCTCTTCTTCGAGCGTGCTGGAACCGGGTTTCATCCGTACCTGGATGCGGGCGGTGTTCTCACCTTCGGTGCCGGTGGCCGCCAACGACAAGCCGGCCCCGCCGGCGATCGAGGAGAACGACTCCACCGTCTGATCGTCTTCGAGGAGCCCGGAGAGTGACGCCACGAAACGGTCGGTGACCTCGAGGGGCGTGCCCTCGGGCAGCTGCACCTTGAAGGAGAACTCACCCTGGGAGAATGGGGGGATCAGGTCGACGCCGAGGCTCGGAACCAGGGCGAGAGACCCCGCAAAGGCGACAGCGGCGGCGGTGAGCACCAATTGGCGGTGGCGCAGGGCGCTCTGCAGCAGCCTTGGATAGGCGCCGGTGAGCGCTGCCATGAAGCGGTCGAAGGTGGCGGTCAGCGGACGGGTCAGCAGGGCGAGAATTTTGAGTGCACCGCCGAACAGCCAGCGCAGGGCTCGCACGACCGATCCAGGGATAGTCACGAAGACGAATCGTCCAGCGCGGCGAACCCGGCCCCCAGTCAGAACCTCCTGGCGAGAGCCATCGGACTGCTTGCGGCCCGAAACGGCCACCATCATCGGGATCAGGGTCAGGGACACGGCCAGGGCGGCGAGCAGCGAGAAGGACACCGTCAAGGCCTGGTCACGGAAGAGCTGTGCCGCCACGCCCTCGAGAAAAACCACCGGCAGGAAGACCGCGACCGTGGTGAGGGTCGAGGCGATTACAGCGGGACCCACCTCGGAGGCGCCCTCTCGGGCCGCCGTGGTGTCGTCCTCGCCCGCCTCGCGGCGCTTGACGATGGCCTCGAGCACCACGATGGCCGAGTCCACCAGCATGCCGACGCCGAGCGCCAAACCACCCAGGGACATGATGTTGAGGGTCGTGCCGGTGCGGTACATGAGGAAGAAGGTGGCCACCACCGAGATGGGGATGGAGATGCCGATAATCAGGGTGGTCCGAAGATCCTTGAGGAAGAGCAGTAGCACCAGGACCGCCACCAATCCTCCGAGGAAGGCGTTGGAGAGCACCTCGCGGATGGAGGCCTCGATGAAACGGCTCTGGTCGGTGCCCGATGCAATCTCCACGTTTTCGGGCAGCTCCTTGGCCGTCGCCTCGAGCCTCGCGCGCACCGAGCGCGCCACCTTAACCGTGTTGGCATCGCCCTCCTTGTAGACCGCCAGCTCCACCGCCTCGGCGCCGTCGAAACGGGTGATCACCTCACGCTGGCGATGGGTCCGGATGACCTCGGCGACGTCGCCGACGGTGACGTTACGGCCGCCCCGGCTGAGAAGGACGGTCTCGCGGATGTCGTCGAGATCGCGGAACTCGTTGCGGGCGCGCACCAGGTATCGGGCCTCGGCCTCGTACAGACTGCCGCCGGCCTGGTTGAGGTTCTCGGCGAGCAAGCGGCTGTTGACCTCGTTCACGGAGAGCCCGAGCAGGGCCAGCCGGCCCTCGTCGATGCGGACCTGGATTTCCTCTTCGTAGCCGCCGTGCACCTTGATGGCGGCCACACCCTCGGTGGATTCCAGGTCTTTCTTGATCAGTTCCTCAGCCACATAGCGGAGTTGGTAGAGGCTGTCGCCGCCCGTAAGGTACAGGCGGATCACGGGATCGTTGGCCGGGTCGAAGCGCAGCAGGACCGGGCGATCGGCCGAGCGTGGGAGGGCCACCAGGTCGAGCTTCTGGCGCACGTCGAGGGCCGCGAAATCCATGTCGCGGCCCCACCCGAACTCCAGGGTCACCTGCGAGATGCCCGGACGCGAGACCGAGGTCAGGCGCTGCACGCCGCCGGCGATCCCGACAAGCTCTTCGATGGGCCGCGTGATCAGGGCCTCGACCTCTCCCGGGGCCGCACCCGGCAAACGGGTCTCGACCGTCAAGCTCGGGTAGGACAGATCCGGCATCAGGTTCAACGGCAGGCGGGTGAACGCCACGGTCCCAAACAGCAGCAGCGCGACGGCAGCCATGGAAACCGTCACCCGGCGGCGAAGCGAAAAGTCGACGACACGCATAGCCTCTCCCTGTGTGCAGCTCAGAAGGAGCGCCAAAAATCTCTTGTCGCGATGAAGCGGTTTCTAGTTTTTGGGCGTGGAATCGAGTGTGGCTCGCCACCGTCCTCAATTCCTAATTCCTAATTCCTAATTCACTAAATCGTCTTGATCTTCTGCCCATCGTCGAGGCCGCCCTGTCCGGCAACGACGACCTTGTCGCCTTCAGCGACGCCGGAAAGCACCTCGACGAGATCGCCTTCCTCGATCCCGAGCTCGACGGCCTTTTTGACGGCGGTGTCGTTCTCGGTGACAAAGACATGGGCGGCGCGCAGCTCCCGGATCACGGACTCGCGGGGGAGGAGTAGGGCGGTGGGATGCTGCTCGCGCACGATGCCGATGCTGACAAAGGCTCCGGGTCGCACCCCGGCCGGCGGCCGCACCGCCTCGACGGTCACCTTGACGGTGCCAGTGGCGGTGTCCACTACCGGCGCGATCTGGCGGATGCGTCCGGTGAAGCTGATCTCGGTGTTGGCGGCAAGCGCGATGCGCACCTCCCTGCCTTCCTCGAGCTCGACAACGTCACGCTCGGGCAGGTAGATGCGCGCCACCAGCGGATCGTAGTCGGCCACGGTGAAGAGCTCGTCGCCCGGGCGCAGGTGCTGGCCGAGCATGATGAACCGTTCGGTCACGCAGGCGGAGAAGGGCGCTCGGATCACGGTCTTGGCTAACCGCCACTCGGCCTCCGCCACTTCCTGGCGAGCGACCTCGTATTCCATTTTCAGCTTGTCGTAGGCCTCGGCCGAGATCAACCCCTGATCGTGGGTGCCCTCGGCCCGTTCGAGCTCCGCGCGCGCATTGGAGGCCTTGAGCTCGACCTTGCTCAAGGCGATCTTGGCCTCGTCCTGTACCAGAACCGCGAGCACCTGGTTCTTCGTGACCTGGTCGCCTTCCTCGACCAGCAGCCGTTCCACGCGGCCCTCGGCCTCGGAAAGCACCTTGACCTGGTCTTCGGCGACCAGGTTGGCGGTGGCCGAGATGTAGGACGCGATCGCGCCGGTGGTGACCTCTGCCACCTCGACCGGCACCGCAACCTCTTCGTTCTCTTCCGTCTCGGCCTCGTTGCCGGCTGCCTGCTCGACGGCTTCGGCCGAGCTCTGTTCGGCGGCCTCGCTCTCGCTCTTCGCTTCGGTGGACTGAGCATGGACCCAAAGCACTGTGCCGGCGGCAACGGCGAGCACTGCGACCAGGCTGATGATGCGGAATCGCCTACGGGTTTTCTTCGTCATGCTGCCTCCTGTCGTCGCCCTGTCACTGTGTAAAACGCAACAGAGTCAAAAAGGTTAACGGGGGGCGCCGGATTTGGTTCTGATGTGCCGATGTGTCGGGCTGGACACATTCCGTCCCATCTGGCGCGGACATGGAGACGGGCACGCATAGGTGTCACATGGGTACTGCGCTTCGCATTGCTGCGTTGTGGCACCCTGGGCACAAACACAACCGGCACCCTTGGATGCCATTGTCGGCTTTGGCTCCAGGACATATGTTTCTTTTGGAGGCTCACAATGAAGCGAGCAGGAAGCTCTGTCGTTGGTGTCGTGACAGTATTGTTCTTGGCTGCCGGTCCAGCCCTGGCTCAAAAAGACGTGCCGGGCAGCAAAGACCACCCCCTCGTAACGCGAATGCCGGGTTTCTACATCTCCTCCTATGAAGAAAAGGCTTTTGATCAGCTAGATTTCAAGACGGCAAATGGAGATGATATTCGCGTCGAAGGCCGCACATTTCACATCGAATATGAGATCGAAGATGAGGAGAAAGCTCCGAGCGAATTGCAAATCCTCAAGAATTACGAAAATGCCATACAAAAGATCGGCGGTTCGACGGTTTTCGAGGTCCCGGAGGAAGCGTGGCTCAAAATAGAAAAAGGTGGACGGATAAATTGGGTTTATGTGTGGGCTCATTCTGAAGGGGAATCGTATGAATTAGACATCGTAGAGCAGGAAGCCATGGCGCAGGAGGTGACCGCAAACGCGGAAAGCCTGGCACGAGAGATCGCCTCTACCGGACATGTCTCTGTCTATGGTATTCATTTCGATTTCGACAAGGCCGATGTCAAGCCGGAATCTGACCCGACTTTGAAGGAAATATCGAAACTTCTCAGTCAGAATACGAATTTGAAATTGTTAGTCGTCGGCCATACCGATAGCGTCGGGAAAATTGATTACAACATGAATCTCTCCCGTGCCAGGGCCGAGGCCGTTGTCACCGTATTGGTGACAAGATATGGGGTGGCGGAGGATCGCGTGACTGCGTACGGAGTCGGCCCATTGGCGCCCGTGGCCTCGAACGAAACAGACGAGGGAAGGGCCTTGAACCGCAGGGTGGAGTTGGTGAAGGAGTGAGCTCCATGGAATCGGTCAACCGGTGATGAGGCGCGGAAAATCGAGGGTGCCCGCAATGAAAATCAAAAGTTTCATAGTGACGTGTGCAACAGTTCCCTTTCTTTTTTTCATGATCAATACCGCAGCGGCGCAGGAGACGTGTTGCGTGAGGACAGTCGCCACGGCTCCGATCTCTATGCCAGAGCCCCAGGAGGCGGATTGCAGCGGGCTTCTGAACGGCTCCATCAACATGGTGCTGACGGAGGGCTTCGCGGAGATGGATGACTGCCCGATAACGGTGTGGGTCATGGATTATGCGGGCGTGGGCAATCTCAATACGATGACCGACAGGATCGCTGAAATAGCCGGGGCTTCGAAGAGTACCGAGGGTTCATCCCCTTCCAAGTCCCTTGATTATCTATTCAACTCGACATTGTCGATCGTGAAAATCGACGAGGTTGTTGAAGGCGAGTGGGAAACCGGAAACGAAGGTCAGCCGAACTGGGTCCCGGGATACGTCCGCGGGACCTGGGATCTCAAACTGGACCTGGTCGACTCGGCTCGCGGCACCGTGGTGCGAACCGGCAGCACCACATGGAGCGGTACTTGCTTCGGCGCCGAGATGACCGCTGCGGTCGTCAATCTCGTCAACACGCGCTTCATGCCGCTCGACGACATCATTTTCGACTATGAGCGGATTCCCGACGCAGCCAGGGTCGTTCCGGCTGAGCCGAGAATCGAGGCCGGGACCGAAGCGACGTTCTCGATCACGGGAATCAAGGACCAGGAGGGCCGCCAGTCGGCGCCGTTCCAGAGGCTGATGGTTACGGTCGACAAGGGCCGTGTCGTCAACGGTTTCGACAAGGATCCCTACAAGGTCTTCGAGGTCGGCCCGTCTGGCACAGTTCAGATTCGCTATCGGGCCCCGGACGAGTGCGTTGACCAGACCGCGACGGTCGAGGTCTTCAACTCCTGCAACATCAATGACGGGCTTCACAGTACACTACCGGAGAAGAAGTTGACGACCTCCGAAATTCACATTCACTGCACTCCACAGTGGCGGTGGCGGGGAACCCTGTCGCTCGACCGGGCAACGGATTACCACTGTTCGCGCACATGGGAAGAGGGGGAGACACGGCACGAAATACAGGCTCGTGACATGACTTCGGCCACCGGCGTCATCAGCCTGGTCACCAGGGAGGGAGACGACCCGCCCGGAGTTCTGACCGAGTCCGACATGAGGCTTGGGGGGTCGATATTCCTGCTCCAGGACGAGTTTGACGAGCATTGGTGGAAGCATTCGAAAGGAGTCTGCAAGAATCGCGTCGTGACACCTGGGGGCTGGATCCACAAGACCGATTCCAGAGTCCTTCAGCGGACCTGTACGCTCGCGAACGCCGATCTCAGCCTCTCGTTCACCGACCTCACCCCGGACGAGGCGGCGGCGCTGCTGAAGGAGATGGAAGCCGGTGGCGTCCCAGCATCGGAGGCATCCGGGGAGGGCGCACCAAGCCTCGGCTCCGAATACATCCGTGTGTTAGTCCAACTGGGCCTCGAGTGCCAGCAAAGAGTGAAAATCGAGCGACATGACTATAGTTATGATCTCTGTCAGGACACTATTGATGAGGATGAGGGAGGGGGAAGCGGTTTTATTACAATTCCCACATTCTCCTACTGGGGTCAGCTCGAGGGCACTATCACACGCAAAAAAAACGGCGAGGTCACGATCGAAGCGGTTGCCGAGGGCGCGAAGGTCATCCCCGACGGGTACACCGATTTCACCATCTGGGGCTGCCCGGCCCGAGCGATGGTGAAAGACAACACGAAGCTTGTTCTCAGACGGCGTCGCGTCAGGTAGCGGTTGACCGTCGCGGATTCGGTGAGGATCGTGGAGCGGTCACTCGTTTCGGTTCGAGCCGAAGTCCGCATAGATACCACGTTTCGCGTCGATGCATTGCGGCACCCGAATATTCAAGGTGCCGGCACTCCAAAGGTTTTGGACGCCTGAAGGAACCACCGACAGAGGAGGCGGGAGCTGTTTCTACAGCTCCTTACTCAATCGGGATTCCCTGGGCGCGTTGCTCTTTGCGAGCCGGGAAGTCTCGGATCACGAGATCACGAAACGGGGGACGTCGCGGGGATGCCGAGATCCCGCCGCCCATGAGGCTCCATTGGGACGACAGGGGATTGGCGCTCGGACCGATCGACTACACTGGTCCCTCGAGAAGGCGAATCATGGTCGAGCGCGAGAAATGGAACGGGCTCTCCGAAGCCTTTGCCGAGGCGACTGCGTGACGGAGCATAACTGATGAATCTTTTGGACACTCTTGATGTCAGCGCGCACGGCAGGAGCACAGCCCCGGTCGCTGCGGCCTGCCTGCTGCCCGTCGCGCCCGAATTCTGGGAGACGGTCAGAGACGGCCTGCATCGATTGGCCGCGATCTGGAGCTTCCGACTCACGACCATCGACGGGCGACCGTTGACAGTCGGCAAGGTGACCATCGCCCTGGTCGTCCTGGTGGTCGGTGTCCCGATCGCGAAGATAGTGACTCGCCGCATCTCGAGGCGCCTTTTTGCCCGGCTCGGCCTGGAGGAGGGGGCCGCTGCCGCCTTTGAAGTCCTCGCGTTCTACGGGGTGGTGTTGTGCCTCGGCCTCTTCGCACTGTGGGTTTCCGAGATTCCGCTCACGGTGTTCACGCTCGCGGGTGGCGCCGTCGCAATCGGTCTCGGTTTCGGCAGCCAAAATATCGTCAACAACTTCATCAGCGGTCTCATCCTGCTCGCCGAACGGCCGATCAAGGTGGGCGACCTGATCGAGGTCGGCGACACCTTCGGTGAGGTGGAGAGCATCGGCGCTCGCAGCACGAAGATCAAAAGCTTTGACAACTTTCACATCATTGTCCCCAACGGAGCATTCCTTGAGCAGAATGTTGTCAACTGGACCCACTCTGACAACCTGGTCCGGGTCCGCCTGCAGGTCGGTGTCGCCTACGGTTCGCCGACACGGCGGGTTGAGGAGTTGATTCAGCAGGCGATCCGAGAGCTGGATCAGGTGGTGATACCACCGGAACCGGCGGTCATATTTGATGATTTCGGCGACAGTTCTCTGGTATTTGAAGCCCTGTTCTGGATCGTCATGAAGCGTCCCATGGACCGGCGGCGAGCTTTGTCAAGCGTCCGATTCCGAATCGACGAGCTGTTTCGTGAGTCCGGTATCGTCATTGCATTCCCGCAACGCGATGTCCACCTGGACAACCTCAAGCCATTGCAGGTTCGCCTGCTGGAAGAAGATCCGGAGTGACGCCGTCGAGGTTGCTCCGGGTCACGTGACCTCGGGCAGAGACCAACTCATCCCGGCGCCGGCGAGGCCGAGCATGGACAGGACGAGGATCACGATGGGGACCGATATCACCTGCGCCAAAGCCCCCATGCCGCCAAGGATCAGCAGCACGATCCCAATGACCGTGTTGCTGACGGCTACGTAATCGGTGCGCCGGTTGCCGGCTGCGAGGTCGACGACGAAGGTTTTGCGTCCCATCGGCAAGAGCGTTGCCGCCGCCCTCGGTTTCGCCGCGCCACTCGCCGATTCGGGAATAGAGTCCCGCCGCCGCGACCCACAGGGTGGCGGCGCCGGTGAGCAGTGCGAGGAAGGTCGCCGGAGCGCCGTCATCCACACCAACCGCGACCAGGGCCGCACCCACGCCGAGCGTCGCCAGTCCGGCGACGCTGGCGCTGAAACCGTTGACTCGGCCGCGGCGCGTCTTCGGGATGGTTTTTCCGATGACGTCTTTTGCCGCCACCGACGACAGGCCCCGGGCGAGGCTGAAGACCGTCAGGCTGGCGATGACCGCGACGCCGGCCGCGACACCGCTCAGACACCAGGCGATCAGGCCCATCGCCATGACCGCGAAAGCTTGCAGTAGGCTGCCGATGACCCACACCCACTTGCGAATCGGCTGCCGGCGCACGAAGGCGGCGATCACGAGCTGCGGGATCAGCGATCCGGTTTCTCGGATCGGGACCAGGAGGCCGGTGAGAGCGACCGGCGCGCCAATCGCGTCCATCATCCATGTCAGCGTTGTCTTGGGGTTGGCGAGGGAATCTCCGAGCTTGGTCAGCACGTAGCTGCCGACGAGGAGAAAGAAGTTCTTGGGCACCTCGCGGCAGGCCGCATCTGGGATCTCGCGGCAGACGCGAGCGTCCTCCTCGTTGACGAGTTTGGCGTAGAGATCGTCGGTCAGAGTTGTGGCCATGTCTCCCTCAAAGGCTGCGCCTCGGGCGGAGAGCATAGCCAAGGAACACCACGGATCACAACCTCGGGAATGATGTCACGTTCTTGTGAGCGGTGCCGTTCCTCCTCGAGGCTTCAGATGGTTTGTCCGTGAGGGGCGGTCGGCGGATATTCCCTCTCGAGGAGCTCCCAATGCAGCTGCAGCAGGTACGGGCACGGCGATTTCGCGCCGCTCCGGGTTATGACGGGGCACCGGGACGCGGCTTCCAGTGCCGCGAGGTAGGGGCAACCGAGGCCTTCGTTCTGGTCCGCGATCTTCGGGGCCGACGGACTGCCGGGCCATCCCGGTCGGTGGTGCGTGCCCTCGACGAAGACCGCCGGGCGGATGGCGGTGGGTTCGAGCATTTGATCGCCACCGCCGAGGACGTGTCTTGGAAAGATGAAGGCCATGATGAGCAGGGTGAGGACGACCGAAAGTGAGAGCACGAGCGACGCTTCGATGAGCTTGCGCATGACACGTCACCTCCTCATGTTGTTACCATTCATAACACACCGAAGCTTCGAGAGTTTCCCTCTGATCGCTGGAATGAGCGATTGGATTCTGGCTCACCGCGAGTCTGTGGAAGGTGGTTCTCGCGCAGCGGTGGGCGTGTTGGAATCTTACGCCCCTGGTTGACGTTGGCTGATGAGACGAGGAGGAATTACCATGAACATCGAAAAGGCTGGCATCGCGATGTCCTGTCTTTTGTTGGTGGTTGCTGCCTGCGGTGGAGGCCAGCAGCAGTCCACCGGCGCAACGCCGGATGAGCCCGCGGTTGCGGCGGAAAGCGCGGCAGCGGGGATCATCGACCAGACTGTTGAATCACTGACCGGAGAGACAGTCGAGCTCGCCTCCTTCCGCGGCCGGCCGATGCTGATCGTCAACACCGCCTCGAAGTGTGGTTACACCCCACAGTACGACGGCCTGCAAAAGCTCTACGAACGCTATGGCGATCGGGGCCTGGTGGTGATCGGTTTCCCGAGCAACGACTTCGGCAACCAGGAGCCCGGCACTGCAGAGGAGATCGGGAACTTCTGCCGCCTCAACTATGGTGTCACCTTCCCGATGATGGCCAAGGTCCACACCAAGGGGCCGGACCAGTCGCCCGTGTATCGAGCGCTGACCACCGAGAGCGGCGAGGAGTTCGAGGGCGAGGTGCGGTGGAACTTCACCAAGTTCCTGGTCGACCAGGAGGGTCATGTGGTGGCTCGCTTCGAGTCGAGTGTCGAACCGCTGGACGAGCAGGTCACCTCCGCCATCGACGCGCTGCTCGCCGGGGCAAGATCCGAGAGCTAATCGGTTCTCTGGGCGTAGGAGGTTCCGGAAGAGCTTGCTGGCAGCTCTTGGCACGAGGATGCTAGCCTCCTCTGATGAACATCATCATCAAGCGCTGCTTCTTTTGACTCAACACCCGTAAGGAGGCCGGGAGCCTCCAGAGACGACTGGCTAAAAGTCTGGGTGTCACCCCCAAGATCAAGATGGGTAGCCAGGGCCAGCTCGACGTGATTGTCGATGGAAACGTCGTGTTCTCGAGGCAGCAGGCGGGCCGGTTCCCGACCGCCGAGGAGATCGTCGAGGTTGTCGGACGCCCGTAAAAAAGGGCGGGATATGACCGCCCCTCGACCGCAGGCCTCGCTCCACTGCAGGGAGCCTTGAGGTAGAGTGGCTCTCGCGTGAAGTTCCCGGATCATTTCTCCGGTGTAGCCTCGGATTACGCGGCCTTTCGGCCGCGGTACCCGGCGGCACTGTTCGACTGGCTGGCGTCGATCTGTCAACGGCACGAGGTGGCGTGGGACTGCGCCTGCGGCAGCGGCCAGGCGTCGCGGCCGCTCGCATCACATTTCGACCTGGTGGTCGGCACGGACGCGAGCCCGACCCAGGTTGCCGCGGCCGAAGCTACTGAGAACATTCGATTAGTGGTGGCTGCGTCGGAAACCGTGCCGGTTGCCGAGGGTGTCTTCGACCTTGTGACCGTCGCACAGGCGCTGCACTGGTTCGTCGGCGAGGCATTCTATGCTGAGGTCCGTCGAGTGGTTCGCCCGGGCGGTGTGTTCGCGGCCTGGACGTACGGTATGCCACACATCGTCACCGACAGAATCGAGAAGGTCGTGCACGGTTTCATCAACGGGCTCCTCTGGCCGTATTGGCCGCCGGAGGTTCGCATGGTGCTCGACGGCTACGCCTCGATCGAGCTGCCGTTCGAAGAGCTGAAAACGCCTCCGTTTGAGATGAGGTTGGAGTGGACGCTCGAGCGGTTTCTGGGCTTTGTCCGTACCTGGTCGGCGGTCGGACGACTGCTTGAAACCACGGGCGTAGATCCGGTGCACCGACTCGCCGAAGAGCTCGAAGGGCTCTGGGGATCCGAGGAGGATCTCCTCCCGGTCAGCTATCGGCTCGATCTGCGGGTTGGGAGAGTGTGATGGGTGAAGTGACTACAATCCGGCAGGGGGAGGCGGCATGAGCTCAGGTAATATCCCGGTCTTGAATGTCATTGGAGACACGATTCCTCGCGCGTACGAACGAGCCATCAAGGAGGTCTGGGAGAAGGGGGCGAGCATTCGCACCGAATACGATCGCCCCGAAGACCCACCGAGCCGCGATGCAACGGTGATGATCACGGTCGAGGAGCCGTTTGGGCAGCCCCGGTTCCACCGCTCGTTCGCCGACGGACTCGGAGGGCTCTCGGAGTACGTGATGGAGGTGGTCCACGGCGCCCACGACTACTGGATCAAGCCGCGGGAAGAGATCCTCAAGGGCACGAAAAGCACTGACACCCGCTGGACCTACACCTATCACCGGCGGCTTGTCGAGTACGAGATGGAAGGCCGGGTCATCGACCAGGTCGACTACATGGTCAAGAAGCTCTCGCAGACGGGGTTCAGCCGGCGCGCCCAGGGCATTACGTGGAACGCGGTGCTCGATCCGCCGACCGATCATCCGCCCTGCCTGCAAAGGGTGTGGGGAAGGCTGCTCGAGGACGAATCGGGAGCCCTGGTCTTCAACATGAACACCCACTGGCGGAGCCGGGATCTGTACAAGGCGTGGTTCGAGAATGTCATCGCGTTGACGACGCTGATGCGCAAGATCGCTGAACGGATCGCCGAAGAGACCTCCCGCCGGGTCCGGTTGGGCCGCTACGTCGATATCAGCGACTCTCTCCACATCTACGGTTCCTACTTCAGGGAGATCGAGGGCGATGAGGAAAAGGGGATCAAGAGCTTCTTCGAGCGGCTGGAGAGCCGGTCCTTCGAAGAGAGAACCTGGAGCTCCGTTTTTGTCCGCCCCCTCTTCATCGACGACGGTCTCGGCAAAGGACTGAAGCCTATGCTCGAGCGGGAGAAGGACATGCCGGAAGAGGTGCGGCAGGCCATCGTGGGTGAGCTTCAAGCGATGGAAGGGAATGACTACGTCGTCTGACGGGCAGAATCTTATCCCGCCCACCCACCCAGCAGGCGAGACGCCTGCTGCCACAAATAGCAGCCTGGTCTTTCAACAGGGATTGTGGGGCAGCCGTCCCGGCTGCCGGGTGGGTGGTTTGAGATGAATTTCCGAACCTGTAATTAGATGAATATTAGATATTTAGGTAATATTTTGAATGTTTTTTCTTTTTTTCTAGATAAAATATGGAATTCTATTGCCCCTCCCTTGGTTATGCCTTGTGGATTCTGAAACAGCGCACTGGAAAAGCGCACGAACCAGAGGAAAGGGGAATGAACATGTTTGAGGAAATCAGGAATCGCAAGGCTGGACTCGGATACGTGTGGATTCGTTCGGTGGAGAGTGGTACTACCTATCTGTGTCCCGCGGCGGCCGCGGCCGGTATGCACTCGGCGACAGACGAGGAGCTCAAGGCAATCGGTGTCGACGAGTCTTTGAACCCGCACAACGACTGAATCAACCGGAGTGGAGGCAGGTTCGTCCTGCCGTCCCCGACCCCCTCCAGCCCGCGTGCTCCGCACGCGGGTTTTTTGTGCATTCTCAGTTGAGTCGCCCAGTCCGCGAGGCGCCTTCCGCGGTTTCCGGCGTCCGGTGACGGTCGATCCAGAACGCCCAGATCACGAGGAGCCACTGCGCCTGTCCGACCCACGCAATTGCTGCCGCGCTCGGTGGGGGAGGGCCGAAGAGGTTGCCGAGGTAAATGATCAAAAGGAATCCAACCAACGACCACAGCGTCATCGATCCCACGCGGTCGAGGGTCCGGGTCGTCCGGACGTAGAGCCAGACGCCGACCGCGAAGATGCCGAGCTCGACTCCGAGCGTGGCCGGCAATGAGTTCCACAGCCCGAGGCCGATCCGGGCGGCGCCTCCCGGCACCAGTGGGAGGTCCGGCCGATGCACCAGAGCGTCCAACACCCAGTGGCTGAGGACGGCGGCGCCACAGATCCATGCGCCTTTCGGATATCGTCGTAGCACATAATAGGCGGCAGCAAAAAGGGAGGCCCAAACCAGCGCGGCGATCAGGCTGTGGCTGATCGGGTACTCCGTGAAGTCGAGTGGCGTGACCCTGGTGATGCCGGGAGCGATCACAACTTTCTCGAGGCCGACCAGAAGCAGTGAGGGCCACAGAAGATCAACGAATTGAGCCGCCAGGAAGAGTGTGCCGAGAGACGTCTTTGGCGCGGCCGCCTTGGCTCCGAACCCGACTCCGAAATGACCAAGGAACACGGCAATGCCCTCCCATTCTCTCACTCTGTCGTTTTTGATCTTCGTGCTGCGACCAACAATCTACTCGATCACGCTGCCGAAGTGGCTCCAACCGAGAATACGAAGAGTGGATCGGAACCAGCACGCATGTCTCGCCGGTTTTCTATTGCAGGAAGATGTAGCCATGGGGCTTGAACTCGGCCTCGACGACTGCGGGATCTGGAAAGGGGAGGAGTCGTGCATCGCGGACGTGCGCAAAACGGGTGTCCTCGAAAAACGCGGAGACCAGTGGACGATCGTCCAGAATCACGCCTCCTGGCCGGTGGACAAGATCCCAGACGAGAGCTGGCAGCGGCTCGTCGAGGCCAGGCAGCAGTCCGCACCGGAAAAGTAGAGACCTCGATCATTAGGGCGGGTTGGCGAAGCAATAGCCCGTCATGCTGTAAGATTCCCCGGTTGGGCTGAGCGAGCCTGCATATCTCACCAGCTTTCGTCGCGAGGCCGTGAAGCTGTAGAGAGATGTGGTGTTTGCGACCTGAGGGGCGCGGAGCGCGCACTTGCGGTACGTCGAGCACCCCGACGGGAGCAAACGCCGCAGATTGCTGCAGGTTTCCGGCCGCAGCAGATAGTTGGCGAGATATGCAGGCTAGAAAGCGCCCAGCAACGTGCCGGTGAACCCGGCAGACCGGAGAATTCAATGAGAGCGATTCCACGACGAGGTGTCGGCATATTGGCTGCGCTCGCGGTTCTTGCCGTGCTGGCGGCGCCGAAGTTGATCCAGCTTCGCAGGACCTCAGCGCCTGCAACGGCGCCGACAGAGAACACCCTGCGGGTCAGGGCCTATCGGGTGATCCCGATCCTGCTCACCGAACGGCTGACAACTACCGGCACAGTGCGCGCCAACGAGGAGGTCGAGATCGTCAGCGAGATCTCCGGCAAGATCTCCGACATCTATTTCAAGGAGGGAAGCCGGGTGACCGTGGGTCAACTGCTTTTGAAGATCGACGACTCCGAGCTCGCCGCCGAACGGCAGCGCGCGCTCTACCGCGTCGCGCTTGCCGAGCGTGCCGAAGCGCGCCAGCGACAACTCCTCGAGGATGGCGTCATCTCGAGCGAGAACTACGACGTCGCTTTCGGCGAGCTCAACGTCCTGCGCGCCGAGCTCCAGCTCATCGAGGCGCAGCTTCTGAAAACGGAGATCCGGGCGCCGTTCAGTGGTGTTATCGGCCTGCGGTGGGTGAGCCCCGGCAGCTACCTTTCATCGCAGACCCGCATCGCCTCGCTCAACGAACTCGACCCGATCAAGCTCGACTTTGCCGTGCCGGAGAAGTACTCGGCACTGATGAAGGTGGGAGACGGGATCTCGTTCGAGGTGGAGGGGTTCAACCGCAACTTCCCGGGAACGATCTACGCTGTCGAGCCGAGCATCGACGCCTCCACCCGATCGCTGCGGGTGCGCGCCCGCTGCCCCAACAGTGACGGCGCGCTCATTCCCGGAGCGTTCGCCAACGTCGATCTCGTCCTGCGCTCGATTCCGGACGCCTTGACGGTGCCGTCGATTGCGGTCATCCCGGAGCTCGGCGGCAAGAAGGTCTTCGTTTATGAAGACGGCGCGGCTCAGCCGCGGTCGGTCGAGACCGGAATCCGCTCGGAAACCGCGGTCCAAATCACCAGCGGTCTCGACGAAGGTGACCTGGTCATCACCTCCGGCATTCTGCAGATGCAGCCCGGCCTCGAGATCGAGATCGAGGAGGTTCCGGCGGAGGCCGGTTCGGCTTCATGACGCTCTATACCCTCAGCATCCGGCGGCCGGTCCTCGCGATCGTCATGTCGATAACGATCGTTCTCTTCGGGCTGCTCGGGTTCTCGTTCCTCGGTGTGCGCGAGTTCCCGTCACTCGACCCACCGAATATTTCGGTCTCCACGTCCTACCGGGGTGCCTCGGCCGATGTCATCGAGTCCCAGATCACGGAGCCACTCGAGGCGGCGGTCAACGGAGTGGATGGAATCCGCACCCTGACATCGGCCAGCACTGACGGCCGCAGCACCATCCGGACCGAGTTCGACCTCGGGACCGACCTCGAGCGCGCAGCCAACGACGTTCGCGACAAAGTGTCGCGGGCCATGCGAGATCTTCCCCCGGACGTCGATGCCCCGATTGTCTCGAAGGCGGATGCCGATGCACGGCCGATCGCCGGCATCAGCGTTCGCAGCGAGAGGCGTAACCTGCTCGAGCTCAGCCGTATCGCCCAGGAGGCTTTCGTCGAGCGGCTGCAGACCATCCCCAACGTCGCGAGCGTCGACATCTGGGGTGAGAAGACCTACGCCATGCGTCTCTGGATCGACCCCAACAAGCTCGCCGCCTACCGTCTGTCGCCGATCGATGTCCGGGACGCAGTGTCGCGCGAGAATGTCGAGCTGCCGTCGGGCCGGATCGAAGGTATGGAGGTGGAGCTTCCGGTGCGGACCATGAGCCGCCTCAACACTCCGGAAGACTTCAACGACCTCATTCTCAAAAGCCAGGGCGACCGGATCGTGCGCCTGCGGGACGTCGGCTTCGCGGAGCTCGGCCCCCGTAACGAGCGTACCGTGCTGAAACGGGACGGCATCCCGATGGTCCTGGTCGTCGTCCGCCCGCAACCAGGTGCGAACTACGTCGCCATTGCGGACGAGTTCCGGCGCCGGGTCGAGATGATTCAGAAGTCGCTGCCGTCGGATGTCGAAGTCTCGTGGGCCTTCGACGCCAGTCGATTCATCCGCAAGTCCATAGCCGAGGTGAGGCAGACGATCCTCGTAGCCTTCGGCCTGGTCATGTTCATCATCTTTCTCTTCCTCCGCGATTGGCGAACCACCATCATTCCGGTACTGGCGATCCCGGTGTCCCTGATCGGTTCGTGCTTCGTCATGTACGTGGCCGGGTTCTCCCTCAACGTGCTGACTCTGCTGGCGATGGTTCTGGCGATCGGGCTGGTGGTCGATGACGCGATAGTCGTCGTCGAGGTGATCTACGCCAAGATCGAGGCGGGTCTCGAACCGCACAGCGCCGGCGTCGAGGGGACGAAGGAGATTTTTTTCGCGGTCGTGGCGACAACCGTGGCCCTGGTCGCGGTCTTCATGCCGATTCTGTTTCTGGGAGGGTTGGTCGGGCGGCTCTTCCGCGAGTTCGGCCTGACCCTCGCCGGCGCGGTCATCATCTCGTCGTTCGTCGCCCTGACCCTGACGCCGATGTTGGCGACCCGTCTTCTGAAGAAGCGTTCGCGGCAGCCCTGGCTCTACTCTTCCACTGAGCCGTTCTTCCGTGCCCTGGTGACGGATTACCGGGAGAGGCTGACCAGGCTCTTGCGTCGGCGCTGGCTGGCGTTGCCCGTCATCCTGGTCTGTTTCGGAATGGTGGCTCTCTTCCTCAATATTTTGCCGCGTGAGCTGGCGCCTCTCGAGGACCGCTCGGAGATCAGCATATCGGTCCGCGGTCCGGAAGGCGCGACCTTCGCCTATATGGACCATTTCATGGACCGGTTGAATGCCCTCATCGCCGAGGAGGTCCCGGAGGCCCTGAATACGGTCACCATCACCTCGCCCGGCTTCGGCGCCGCCTCGTCGGTCAATTCGGGTTTCGGCCGAATTAGCCTGGTCGAGCCCGACCAGCGCCGACGAACTCAGGGTGAGATCGCGGATGCCCTGGCGGTCCAGGTCGGCCGGCTAACCGATGCGCAGACGTTCCTCTCACAGTCGCCGACCATCGCCGTCGGACGGCGCCGCGGTCTGCCGGTCCAGTTCGTGATCCAAGCGCCCAACATGGAGAAACTGCAGGAGGTCCTGCCGCCGTTCCTCGCTGCCGCGGCCGCAGACCCGACCTTCGCCTATGTCGACGTCAACCTCAAGTTCGACAAGCCGGAGCTCCGTGTCTCGATCGACCGCGAGCGGGCGCAGGACCTCGGCATCTCGGCCCTGCGCATCGCCCAGACTTTGCAGCTGGCGTTGAGCGAACAGCGACTGGGTTACTTCGTCATGGACGGCAAGCAGTACGAGGTGATCGGGCAAGTGACACGCGGCGCGCGTGACGAGACCGTCGATCTTCGCAACCTCTACGTCACCACTCCGAGCCAACCACCGGTCTTGCTGGACAAGCTGGTGCGAGTTACGGAGACCAGCAGCCCGCCGCAGATCTACCGTTTCGACCGCTACGAATCGGCGACCGTGTCGGCCGCGTTGGCGCCCGGCAAAACTATCGGCGACGGCATCGAGGCGATGGAAGGCGTCGCAGAGCGGGAGCTGGACCAGACCTTTGCGACGACTCTCGCCGGCGAGTCGAGGGACTTCGTCGAAAGCGCCACCAGCCTTCTCTTCGTGTTCGTGCTTGCGCTGGTCCTCGTTTACCTGGTTCTGGCCGCCCAGTTCGAGAGCTTCCGAGACCCGCTGATCATCATGTTTACCGTTCCACTGGCTCTAGCCGGCGCCCTGCTCGCACTCTGGTATTTCAATCAGACCATCAACATCTTCAGTCAGATCGGCATGATCATGCTGATCGGACTGGTGACCAAGAACGGGATCCTGATCGTCGAGTTCGCCAACCAACGGAAGGCGGCCGGGATCCCGGTGACCGAAGCCATCATCCAAGGGGCGACGGCTCGCTTCCGGCCGGTCCTGATGACCAGCTTCTCGACCGTGCTCGGCATCCTGCCGATCGCGCTCGGCCTCGGTGCCGGAGCGGAAAGCCGCATTCCCATGGGTGTCGCGGTGATCGGCGGCCTGCTATTGGGGACGCTACTGACCCTGTTCGTGGTGCCGGCGATGATGTCCTTCCTGACCAGCACGAAGGGTCGTGTGCAGCGATTCGCTGAAGACGGTTAGAAATCCGCCAATATTTGTGGTGCGGGCGTCTCGCCCGCACAATTCCACAGCACTCGAAGACGTGCGGCCGGGACGGCCGCACCACAAAGATGCCAGCCTTCGGGCTGATCTGAGATACGTGGTCTCCTACCCGGCGGCCTGGCGGATGACGATCCGTTGAGTTTCCCTCGAGGTGGCCTCCGACCCGGCTGTGTTGGCGGCATCCGGGCCGTCGCCGACCGTGAACCAGGTCTCTCCGTTGTAAACCCTGGTTGCCCCGTGAGCCCGTCGGAGGACGTCGATCGCTTTCATCGGGCCGAGCTTCTCGCCATTGTGATCTATCCAATACACCATGACTTTCTCCCGACGAATTGCTATTGCAATGGGGATGCCAAGATTTACAGCCTTTTCCCGAGATTCTGAGGATCGAGGTGTCCGATTGTGAGACAGCTTCCGGTGCGCCCCGACAAGCGGGGAACCAGCTTGACCAAACGCCGTATACTCATCGAGCACGATCCTCCGGCGTCAGTCAGAGGGATCGACATCACGGAAGGAGAATCAAAATGAAATCACGAGTCATGGGAGGCATTCTATGCCTTCTGCTGGTGGCGGTTGTGGCGCAGACCGAGGAGGGGACCAGACTACTGCGGTTCCCGGATATCTACGGGGACCAGGTTGTGTTCAGCTATGGCGGAGATCTTTGGCTGGCGTCCACCGACGGTGGAACGGCGCGCAGGCTGACCGCGCACCCGGGCCAGGAATTGTTCGCCCGGTTTTCACCGGATGGACAGTGGATCGCCTTCACCGGCCAGTACGACGGCGACGAACAGGTCTACGTTGTCCCGTCCGCGGGCGGCGAGCCGACGCGGCTCACCTGGTACCCGGCGGTGGGGCCGCTGCCGCCGCGCTGGGGCTACGACCAGCAGGTCTACGGCTGGACCCCGAACGGTGAGCAGGTCCTCTTCCGCTCGCTCCGGGACGCCGGCGGTGGTGTGGAAACGAAGGTCTACACCGTGCCGCGCGCCGGTGGGCTTCCGAAGGCACTGCCGATGCCCAACTCCGGCGCCGCCGACTTCTCGCCCGACGGATCGAAGGTGGTCTACTCGCCGCTCTTCCGCGACTTCCGCCACTGGAAGCGGTACCAGGGCGGCTGGGCACAGGATCTCTTCATCTTCGACCTCGCCAGCTACGAGAGCGAGCCCGTTTCCCACTCGATCCGCACCGAGCGTGATCCGATGTGGATCGGCGACAAAATCTACTTCGTCTCCGACCGCGACGATCGCCTCAACATCTACTCCTTCGATCCGAACAATAAGACGGTCGTCCAGATCACCCATTCCGACCTGTGGGACGTGCGTTGGCCGAGCACCGACAACCAGAGCCGGATCGTCTACGAGCTTGACGGTCAGCTTCACATCCTCGACGTCGACACGGGCGCCGACCAGGCGATCGTTATCAAGGTGCCGGATGATGGGCTGTGGAAGCGGCCGCGGCACATCTCGGTGGCCGACGACATCAGCGACTTCGACGTTTCACCGGAGGGTGAACGGGCGGTTCTCGTCGCCCGCGGCGACGTCTTCACCGTGCCGATCGAAAAGGGGCCGACCCGCAACCTCACCCGCAGCTCCGGTGCGGATGATCGCGAGGCTGCCTGGTCGCCGGACGGCAAACATATCGCCTTCATCTCCGACGCGACCGGAGAGGACGAGATCTGGATCATCGATCAGGCGGGGAAAGGCAAAGCTTCGAAGGTCAGCAGCGGCCACGAGGCGCAGCTCCGCCATCCGCTGTGGTCGCCGGACAGCATGCGCATCGCCTTCTCGGACAAGGACGGCAAGCTCTTCGTGGTGACGGTGGCCGACGGTGCCGAGATCGAGGTGGCGGACGATATCTATGGTCAGATGTTCGATTATGAGTGGTCGCCCGACAGTGGGCACCTCGCCTTCAGCCTCAACAACGAGACCGGGTTTTCGCGGGTCTTTATCTGGAACGCCTCCGGTGGCGAACCGCACCAGGTCACGTCGGATCTTTTCGATTCGTATGCGCCGGTCTGGGGCACCGAAGGCGACTATCTCTTTTTCGTTTCCGAACGTCACTACGTACCGCAGATTTCAAACCTCGAGTGGAACTATGCCGGCAATCAGAGGGACGGAATCTATACCCTCGCCCTGCGGAAAGACGTGAAACCGTTGTTCCCGCCCGAGAGCGACGAGGTGAAGCTCGAAGAGGGCAAGAAGGACGACTCGGACAAAGCCGACGAGAAGAAGGGCGGCAAGAAGGGCAAAGGGGACGACAAGGCCGAGAAGAAAGCAGAGAAGAAACCAGTCGTCATCGATTTCGATGGGCTTGGCGACCGCGTGATGCGGGTCCCGGTGGACCCGGACAATTACACGGGACTCGCGGCTATCGAGGGCCACCTGCTCTACAGCACCAGCGGACCGAACTTCTACGGCCGCTCCAACCTCGAGACCCGCAAGCTGCACATCTTCTCGCTCGAAGATCGCGAGGGTGCGGAGATCGTTTCATCCGGTCTCCAGGCATGGGGGGTCACCGCCGACGGCGAGAAGGTGCTCGTGCAGACCGAGAAGGGCCTCGCGCTCCATGATGCGAAGATGAAGGGCGGAGAGGCAAAGACCGTCTCCACCAAGGGCCTCGAGATGGACCTGGTGCCGACCGAGGAGTGGGAGGAGATCTTCGCAGAGGCGTGGCGTCGCTTCCGTGACTTCTTCTACGTCGAGAACATGCACGGCTACGACTGGGTGGCGATCCGCGAGCAGTACCGTCCTCTGCTCGAGCACGTCGCCAATCGTTCGGACCTCAATTATGTGCTCACCGAGATGGTGTCCGAGCTCAACTCCGGTCACACCTACATCGTGGGCGGTGATTTCGAGATCCCCGACCGCGCGCCCGTCGGTCTGCCGGGTGCGCTCTTCGAGCTCGACGAGGAAGCCGGCCTCTACCGCATCGCTTCGATTTATCGCGGACACAACGCGGAGGAGAAGTATCGCTCGCCGCTCACCGAGGTGGGTGTCGATGCCAAGGTCGGCGACTATGTGCTGGCGATCGACGGCGTCAAGCTGAAGGGCGATGACAATCCCTACCGCCTGCTCCAGTACAAGACCGATCCGGTGACACTCACGCTCAACAGCTCGCCCAGTCAGACGGGCGCCCGCGAGACCACCTATGAGCCGATCCGCAGCGAGCAGTCGCTGCGCTACCTCGGATGGGTGCTCGGAAACTACGACAAGGTGACGAAGATGACCGACGGCAAGGTCGGTTATCTCCACATCCCCGACATGGGAGAGGATGGCATCGCCGAGTGGATCAAGTGGTTCTACCCACAGATTCGCAAGCAGGGGCTGGTGGTGGACGTCCGTGGGAATGGCGGCGGCAACGTCTCGCAGTGGATCATCGAGCGTCTCGATACGAAGCTGCTCGGCACCCGTTTCGGCCGCACCTACGACCCTGCGCTGACCTATCCCGGGACCGTCTTTCACGGCCACATGGCCTGTCTCCTGTCGGAGACCTCGGCCTCCGACGGTGACATCTTTCCCTATTACTTCCGCGAGGCGGGCCTCGGTCCGCTGATCGGCAAGCGTTCGTGGGGTGGCGTCGTGGGGAGTAGCTTTACACCGCTGATCGACGGCGGCAGCGTCTTCGTGCCGCGTTCGGCCACCAACGACACCGAAGGCAACTACATCATCGAGGGCCATGGCGTCGATCCCGACATCGAGGTCGAGAACGATCCCAAGTCGGTCATCGAGGGCCGCGACCCGCAGCTCGAACGCGCCGTGGCCGAGATCCTCGACGCCATGGAGCGCGATCCGATGGTCCTTCCGACGCGCCCGCCGGATCCGGTGAAGACTCCGGGCAGCTAGTCTGCCGATTCGATCAGAAACATCACGGCCGGCGGGTCTCCCCGCCGGCCTTTTGGTTTGTGGTGCGGCCGTCCCGGCCGCACGATTTCACTGTCGATGATGTGCAGGCGTCCCGGCAGAACGGGGTCGGGATCGGGAACCGGATCGGGATCGGAACCTGGCCCCCTGACGCGGTCCCCTCACCCAACCCTCAACAAACCCTCATCACACCATCAAGCGCGGGAGGCACGCCAGTCCCATCTTGGAGAAGGACAGCTGAAATCTACGAGTGAGGGAGACCGGAAGATGTTTATACGATGCAATCTGCGATGGGCTCTGTTGATGGTCGTGGTTGCCGGATTGCCGCTGGTGCCGGCTCTGCCCGCGACGGCCGCTGAAGCACAGCCGGCCGAGGCCGCGACGGCTTCTGAGCAAGAACCGGCCGAGCCCGCGAAGGCCCGCGAGAGAAACTGGAGGTTGAGGTTCTTCGGCGCACTCGCCGGCGATAACGGTGGGGTCGTCGTAAGATCAGGTAATCCGTACGCCGGCGTGTCGGTCAGCGGCGGCGGCGGCGTCGGTGTCAACTTCGAGTACCGCACCTCACCGCGGATGGGTTTCGAGATCGGCGCGATGGCGGTCGGCGGTAACGTTCGTGTCGGCGTCGGGGGAAGATATCGCCATTACGGCGCAGGCGTCGAGGTCGACGGGTATGTGCCGGTCACCTTCGCGCTCAACTACCACCCGCTCAACGACTCCGAGATTGTCGATCTCTACCTCGGGCCTCTTGCCGCTACGACGTTTTTCAGCAGCACCGGGGTCGGGCCGGGAGTGGTCGTCGAGTCGCGCGTCGACTTCGGCCTCGGCGCGAACCTCGGCGTTGACATCAACTTCGGTCGCAGGAGCCGTTGGTCGTTCAACTCCGGGTTCAAGTACATCGCGAACGTGTCCAACGGCGGCGATCGCGATACCTGGTGGGACGTCGATCCTCTGATCTTCAGCTTCGGATTCGGCTTCAAGTTCTGAGCGATGACGGGGCTCAGAAGCTGTAGACGAATGACAGGGATCCCACGAAGTCCGCTTCGAAGAAATCGACACCGCCATCGATCTGGAATCGTTTGAAGGCGAGCCCGACGCCGAACGCGACGTGGTTGCGGTCCCCGGTGTGGGAGGATTGCACTACGCCGAGATCGTAGACAATATCGTGTTGACGATCGGGCTCGCTCCACATGCCTGCGCGAAACGCCACCACCGGCTTCCACTTCAGCACCGCGTACTCGAAGCCGAGATGGTACTCGGAGCCGCCTTCGGATTCAGCGTGTCCATCCTCGAGCGGATCGGTGGTGCTCCCCACCTGGTCCCACTCGAAGCCGACCGTCAGTGCGCCGGCCTTCGGCCGGAACGCGACTCCGACGCCGTACTCGGTAGGGAAGGAGAAACGCGCGCGGGCCGTGCGAGGCTCGAATTCCGGCCCCTGGCGGTAGAAACCCGCGAGGTTCCAGGTCCGGGAGACTTTCCACAGGACGCCCGCGTTGAAACCCCAGTCGGCATCAGAAAATCCGCTGACTTCCGCGCCTGCAGAACGGTCTCCGTCAAAGTAGCTCAAACCAGCGCCCAGGCTCAGGTGTTCGGAGACCTCGAAGGCTGCAGCGGTGGCGTAGCTTCTGACGGTGAACTCACGCTGTAGAAACTCGGAATCGTCGAATCCGAATGTGACGCTTCCCATCTGATGTGAGTACAGGGCGAACGCCCAGCTCCGCGAGGGATAGACAAATGAGAAGAACCCGAGACCGGAAATGCCCTGAGAAAAGCCGGTCGTGCCGTTGTTCATCGTCGCCGTAAAACGAAGCTCGATCGATATCTCCGGGCGGAGGATCTGGACGAGGCCGGCCGGGTTGGCGAAGGCAGCTGTGGCGTCGTCGGCAATCGCCGCGAAGGCCCCGCCGAGGCTGATGCTGCGGGCGCCCGGGTTGGTGAACACGGTGTCGGTGATCTCCGAGGTGTCCTGGGACCAGCACGGGAGCGCAGCCAGGGTGGCAGCAATCAGGACGGTCGTAGTTGCTGTGGGATGTCGCACTTCAGGAATCCTATCACCCGTCCGGCACCAGCCCGAGCGCGCCGAGATTAATGGGCGGCGTCATTTCGACTCTCAGTCGGTACGACGGCCGATGGCGTTTGTTTCAATACTATTGCCAGGGCACGATCACCGAGGGCAGCGTCACCGTTTCGCCGACTGCCGGCGGTTCGAACGGCTCGTAGACGCCGTTTTTCCATTGCAGCCAGCGTAATGAAGAGTCCTCGAGATCGACGTTGAAATGAACCCTCACCTCGATCGGCCGACCATCTTCGGTGGCCTCGGTGACCTCGACTGAAGCCCCGCCATACATGATCCGTTCTCCGACCGTCATCGGGGTGGCGTCACGGTAGAGGTGGTCCAGCATCTGGTGGAAGTAGGCCGGGTGGAAGGCGGGCTGCGAGGCCTCGTGGCCGGGCCGCGGACTGCCGGGCGAGACCAGGTACCCGCCGTCCGGTCGGATCGCGATGCTGTTGAGGGCCGGACGGGAGATGGTCGTGGGGTAGATGCCCGAACCGAGGGTCAGGGTGCGGCGCGGGATGGGTCGACCTTCCAGCGCCTGCATCAGCGGGCCGTAAATCGAGAAGAAGGCGGATGGGGTGTTGACGATGAGGGCGAGCTGGTCCCTGACCGCCGGATCCGAAGGCAGGCTCTCCGCGGCACGCGAGATAATGGTACCGAAGATCCGTACCTTGGCGGTGGTTGTCGCGAGCGCGAGCGGTGAGAGAACGAGGTGGATGAACACGAACGCCCAGCAGGCGGTGGCGAGCGGCAACCTCCGAATGCGGGACGACGGCACCCAGTCGACACGCTGCCAAAATGAGGCCAGGAGTTGCGCCAGGAGACCCATCCCGCCGAAGCCGGCGAAGAACAGCAGGCGGTCGTCCGGAAAGGTCGCGCACGCCGGCACCAGCGACAGGATCATGCCGAGCGCGAAGAAACGCGCCACACGGTCTCGTTTGAGGAGCGGTAGGAGCAGAACGGCGATCACCGCCATCAGCCCGACGGCCACCAGCCACACGACGTGGAAGGCCGATTGCGAAAGCATCAGTCCGAGGCCGGACGGCAGCGCCCATAACCCGGAAAAGAGCATCGGCGCGCGCTCGATCACCGCATGGGCGAAGGCAACGGGATTGGCGCCGGGGTCGATGTAGACGCCCGAGCCGCTGGCGCCATAGCCCAGCGACCGGTAGGCCACCCACCATGCGGCGCCGACAACACCGCCCGGGATCAGGGAAGCCAACCGCCGAGACCAGGTGTCGTTGTCAACGAAGAAGGCGTAGGCGAGGAGATAACCGCCCGCCGCCAGGGCGATCTCACCGGACAGCAATCCGAGAAGGAGCGCGACGGGCGCGACGAAAGCGCCTGGACGCCAGCCGTCCCGTCGCCAACTATCGTGGGCGATGAGCGCCGCCAGACCGAAGAGCACACCGATGCTGGCGTTGCGATTGGCCAGCCACACCGCCGGCATTCCGTGCGCGTCATCGATGGCGAAGAGCAGTCCTGCGAAACCGGCGATCCAGGCGGGAGTGAGGAGCCGCCTGTAGAGCAACGCCGCGGCGATGACCGCGCCGGCGAACCAGAGGAGGGACTGGAGGTGCATGAGCCAGGGCTGCTCGGGCCAGACGCGGAAATCGATCCAGTGGGTGAAGCTCGTGACGGGACGTAAGAACGCGAGCCGGAGCCTCGGGTGTGTCCACCAGGGGATCCGGCCGGTTTCTATGGCGCTTCGAATGAGCTCCTCGTCGCCGTTGACGAACGTGAAGGCGTCGAACGGCGAACGCGTCCACCCGGGATCGAGGGGTGGGTCCGAGAGAACCAGGCGGAGGATGTGATCGTCATTCTGGAGCCCGAGCCATAGCGACGATATGCACAGGAGCACCGCAACAGCCGCCACGGAGAACGGCAGGCGGCGGTGGCTCAGGACACGGCGGATCGTGTCGCTCGAGCTCGTCTCACTTCTCCATAAGCTTCTCGACCTGATCGAGGGTCTTCTCGAAAGTCCTCATTGCGGCGTCGAGGGCGTCCGGTTTGGTGAGATCGACACCTGCTCCAGCCAGCAGCTCGAGCGGTGGCGCCGAGGCGCCGCCGGCCAACATGGCGAGAAACGCCTCAGCCGCCGGCTCGCCGAGGGTCGTAACCCGGTCGGCGATAGCGATGCCGCTGGTGAGACCGGTCGCGTAGGAGTAGACGTAGTACTTGTAGTAGAAGTGGGGGATGTAAGCCCATTCCATGCCGTCGTTTTCGTCGACGGTGTAGCCGGGGCCGTAGTAACGCTGCAGGAGGTCGCGGTAGGTCTCATCGAGAAGGGCGGCCGTGACCGGGGTTCCGTCCTCCACAAAGCCGTGGACCCGGCGTTCGAACTCCGCGAACATGGTCTGGCGGAAGATCGTGGTGCGAATGGTCTCGAGCCGTTCGACGAGCAGGTAGGCCTTCTCGGCCGGGTCGGTCGCCTTGTTCACCAGGTAGTCCGACAGGAGCGATTCGTTGCAGGTCGAGGCAATTTCGGCCAGGAACGGCACGTAGCGGAAGGCCGGGTAGGGTTGGGCCTTCATTGCCAGGTCGGAATGCAGCGCGTGACCGAATTCGTGCGCCAGGGTCGACATGTCGTCGAGCGAGTTCTGGTAGTTCATGAAGACGTACGGGTGGGGTCCGTAGACGCTGGCCGAGAAGGCGCCGCTGCGCTTGTCGCGGTGCGGATAGAGGTCCAACCAACCATTGGTCGGGTCGAGGCCCTCGGCGAGGGCGGCGCCGTAGTCCGCGCCGAGCGGTGCGAGGGCGGCGAGAATGGTGGTGCGGGCGTCGGCGAAGGGCACCTCGACTGCGACGCCCTCGGCGATCGGGATATAGAGGTCGTAGAGGTGGATGTCGTCGAGCCCGAGCGCCTTCTTGCGCAGCTCGACGTAGCGGTGGAGTAGCGGCAGGTTGGCATTGATGGTTGACACCAGGTTGTCGTAGACCGCGGGGTCGATGTCGTCCTTGTCCAGGTAGGCCTCGAGGGCGGTGTCGTAACCGCGGGCTCGGGCGTAATCGACATCGAGCTGGAACTGGCCGGCCAGCGTCGCAGCGAGCGCGTGCTGGTATTGCCTGAGGGTGCCGAAGAGGGCCGCGACCGCTTCGCGGCGGACGTCGCGATCGGCGGATGCGCGATACCGCGTGTAGTTGGCCAGGTTGAGGCGGACCTTCTCACCCTGCTCGTCGGTGATCTCGGGCCACGGGATGTCGGTCCGCAGGGCATCGAAAGCGGTCTCCAGCGGCGACGGGATCTCGTTGAGGTCGATTTCGGCCCACAAATTGTCGCCGAGCAGCGCCAGCACGCGTTCCGCCTCAGGAGGCAGAAGCCGATCGGCGCGGCGGCGCAGGTTGTCGAGGTACGATCGGTATTCCGCCAGCCCGGGCTCCGCCGAGTACGCCGTTTCGAGGCTCTCGGTGGACAGCGTCAACACCTCGCGCCGGATGAAGGCGGCCGCCTGCATCAGCTCGTCCATCGCGGCCAGGCTGCGCTGGACCATGGCGTTGGCGGTCTCGTCCGACTGCGCGGTGCTCTGGCGCAGGTTGGCGTAGAGGGTGACGAAGTTGGCGTTCAAATGGAGCCGGAAGTAGAGGTCGAGACAGGCTCGCAATGCGGCGGGCTCGGCCAGCTTGCCGTCGTAGGCCTCGAGTCCGGGGATTTCGGCCAGCAGCTTCATCCGTGCCGCGTCCCAGGCTTCGTCAGACGCGAAGAGGGGTGAGAGATCCCACTTGTAGATATCGGGGATGGTGGAACGGGCGGCGTTGGAGTCCGGCGTGAACGCGGGCAGGTCTGCCGCGCGTTCGGCGGTAACCCCAATGGGAATGGCCGTCAGCAGCGGCACCGTCATGAGTGTCACGATGAGAGTTGCATTCCAGGCAGATCGATCGACACAACGCATTTCAAACCCCCCTGTCAAGAATCGATGTTGGCCCGAATGAGCTCTCTCGATTTCCATATCGGGCCCGTTCTATCCTACGCTTCCCGGGGTTCGAGGTTGCGCGGAGCACGTCGCCCGAAAAAACGGGAGGGCGTATGCCCTCCCGTTCACAGGTCGATTTCGCGCGATTTCATCGACAGTAGAGAGATGATAGCTGTTCGTGGGAATAACCCGCGGCTATCTGAGATTACATATTGCGAGGCTGTAACAAAAACTGCGACGTCTGTCCCAGCGTTGAATCCTCAGATTGAAGAAATAATGGCGCGAGAGCGCAAGAATGAAGATCCCTCCGAGGAACTCCGGGAGCTCCGCGCTCGGGTCGGCGGCTTGGAGAGCCAGCTCAACCGAATGATCGCGGGCGGCGGCTCGGGCGCGGTTCCGGTTGCGAAAAGGACGGTGGCCGAGAAGGCAGCGGCCCGAATGATTGAACAACCGATCGCGATGCTGTTCATCGTCGACCTGGTGGAGGGCCGGTACCTGCGGGTCAATCAACCGGTCTGCGAAGTTCTCGGGTACTCCGAGAAGGAGCTTCTGGAGACCTCCTTCTTGGACCAGATCCACCCTGACGATTTCATGCGAACCATGCGTGAGATGGAGCATCTTCTCGCCGGCGAGCGGACATCGAACTTCAGGAATCGCCACCGGGACGCGGACGGCATCTACAGGGTGCTCGAGTGGACGGCCGTCGCCGACGCCAACCGCGAGCTGTGTAATGCGATGGCGATCGAGGTCACCGAATGACTCACCGAGCTGCGGTCAGCGTCTCGCCCCGAGGGCAACCCCCTGTCTGCGAGGATCGCCAACCCCAACGAAGCTCTGTTGGAGGGGATTAAAGGTGACGGCGTTGACGGCTCCGCAGTTGATGAGGTCCCTTCTCGTTGTAGGGAAACCGACCTGCTTGACGAGTCGATATCCCCGTTCTACGAGCGCTGCGACGTCGTCGGAGGTGTTTGGGGGATAAACCTCGATCAGGATCCCGTGATCGTGCTCCGTATCCCACACGATTCTGGGAGCAAGTACAGCTTCGCGGACGCCCATTTCGTGATCAATGACATTGCTGATCACCTGGGCCACGATTCCGGGGATTCTCATACTTCCGGAACTCCCCAAAGCGATCACCAGGCGCCCGTTCTCGAGGACGATTGTCGGCGACATATCGGTGGGACACGGGCTGCGCGGGGTTGCCGCCCTTGGATTGCTGTAGTCGTAGCCCTCGAGAAAGCTGTTGTAGATGACGCCGAGCCCGGGTGTCATCGCTTTGGCCCCGAAGAAGCGCCCCATCGTCTGGGTCAATGAAACAACGTTGCCGAAACGATCCGCAACCGATATCTGGGTGGTGCCCTCCGGAGGGGTATAAACCCGTGACTCCTGCCCTAATTCCTCAGCGGAAAGGGCGTGATCGAAGCTGATCAGAGCGGCTCGTTCCGCCGCGAACGGCTTACCCAGGTAGACCGTGCCTAGGGGAAGGCCGGTGAGGAAGGCCTGGGTCGTGAATCGAGCGTGATCTGAGATGGCTATATGAAACGCGTCCAGGTATGCCTGCAGCTGATTTGTCGACGGCTCGCGCAGAAAGTCGGACGGATAATGCTCGAGAATGTTCAGGGCCTCGATGACCGCACCGCCGGAGCCGGGCCACGGAAAGGTGATCACGTCCCTGCCTCGGTAGGTTCCGCGCAAGGCTGTCCGTTCAGTCACACGATAAATGCCGAGATCCTTGAGTGTGACATATCCGCCGCGCTCCTCCATGTCGGCTGCGATCTTTTTTGCGATCTCCCCACGATAGAAGTCATCGGTGCCCTCGGCAGCAACCCGTCGCATGGTGTTCGCCAGGTCCTGCTGAGCGATTCGGGTCCCGACGTCAGGAGGATCCTGGCCCTCTTTGAGGAGCATGTGCCGAAGAGACTCGTCCTCGCGAATGATGTCGGCATACTTGCTAATACCTGCTCGCTTGGAACTGGTTATCAGCAATCCCTGCTCTGCATGGTCGATCGCCGGCGCCATTGCCTCGGCCAACGATTTCGTGCCATACCGTGTTAATGCATGATTCAGTGCAGCGAGGGTCCCTGGGACGGCCGCTACCTTGATCCCGTGGAGCCGGCCCTCCGCCTGGAGTTGGGCGAGCTCGCCCCTGGCCACGCGAATCGGGACGCGCGCCGTCCCATCGATCGCGATATCTCGTCCATCCGGCAGATGAAGCACGATGTACGTGGTGCCGAAAAGGCCGTTGGAGCCGGGTGCAGAGACGGTTGCAACAAATGCGGCCGTAATCGCGGCATCGATCGCGTTGCCGCCGCCCTCGAGCACCAGCACGCCCGCTTCGGTGGCTTCCTTGAAGCCCGTCGCGACGACTCCGTGAGGTGAGTCGGTCTCAACCGTGTCCAGCGAGGTGATCAGATCTAGTTTCGACGAGGCGGTGCAGGATGCGAGGGCGACCGCCAGCGCCACGGCACCCAGGCCGAAACCCATCCTGCCAACCGAACGGCCTCTCGTCATGGCGCAGATTGACCTTGAGAGCCGATCACAGGTTGATCTTCAGAAATCAAAACGGACGCCGAGGCGCACGGAACGCGGGTTCTGATAGAGAATGCGCCGGCCGAAATCCGGGTTGTCGATCTGTGGCCTGAGCTCGGTGTTCTGGTCGTAGTCGATAGCGTCTTGCGAGTTGAAGATATTGAAGACGTCGACAACCAGGACCAATCGCCCCCCTCCGAGCACGAACCCGTAGTCGGCGTGGATGTCGAATGACCAGTTCGCCGGCGTCCGCGTCTTGAAACCGTCTTCGGTCTCGATTCCCGTGCCGCGTGGCGCCTCGGGGATGTCGCCGGGACGCCCGAGGACCGGGTCAGCAGCGAACGGGGTCAGCGGCCGTCCGGAGGAGGCCCACAGACCGGCGCCAAAATTGAGTGCATTGGTGGCGTTGTAACTACCCCACAGCTTGAGCTGGTGAGGGCGATCGTTGGGGAGCGGACCTGCTCCGAGCTCGCCCAGATATCGGATGTCGCCGCGGAACCCATAGACCGGCACACCGATCTCGGTGTAGCTGGGATCGTTCGTCGGATAGTCGAACATCGATGAGATCGCCGGGTTTGGCTGCATATTGTCGTTTCGGAAGAACCCCTCGTAGGTCCCTTCGAGCTTCGAGTACCGGTAGGAGCCGAGCAACGACCAGCGACCCGAAAAGCGTTTTTGGGCCGTGAGCTCGAGCGACTGGTACTCGTGAATCGGGTCTTCGAAGGCGCCGACGTCGAGCACCGTTTCTGGAGACCCTTCCTGCGGGTTGCCAATGTAGCGCACCACCTCTCCGGAGTCACCTGTGAAGTAGAGCACAGCAGCCGCATTGGCAACATCCTCGAGAACGCGAGGCATATTGCGGTAGAGGTATTGGATTCCGAAGGTGAGCTTTTGGAACGCCTCGAACTCGAAGCCGACGATTCCTTCCTGGATATAGGTTGATTTGGCGTTGGGATCGACGGTCGCCGGACGTCCAGAGGAGGTCACGAGGTGGACCCCGGTACTCAGCGCCTCCACACCGTCGGGTATCGGCTCGGTAAGCTCTGGGTCGAAGTAGTCGGCCCAGATCACGCGACCGCCGCCGCCGAAGGTCAGCAACGCCAGATCGTTCGGGATTCTCGCAAAATACAGACCGTAGCTTCCGAAGACCTTCATGCGGCCGGAACCCGAGGGATCCCAGGCGACGGCGAGCCGGGGGGCCCAGTTGTCATCGAAGGTGACGCTGTTGGCCGCGCCGATGAGTTCCTGCCGCTCGTAGCGGAGACCGGCGGAGATCGTCAGACGATCGTGCACGTAGAACTTGTCCTGCGCGTAGACAGCACTGTACCGCTGGTCGCTCGTGCTCACCCTGGTGAGGCCGGCACCGGAGATGCGATAGACGGTCCCGAAGTTGGGATCGGGCAGAGCGCTGATTCTCACACCGGACCCGGTCTGGTGTCCGTTTCTCAGTGTGTGCCGCGGACCGGTCGACCCGAAGACGGAGTCCCATGTCACATCTTCGTAGCTCACGCCGTAGCGGATGTCGTGCCTGCCGATAACGTTGCTGGATTTGAGGTTGTATTGGAGGTTCTCTCCCTCTTGCTCGCCGTCATATCTCCCCATCCCACCCGAATACTCGGGGGGTTGGTCTGTGTAATCGATGAGCTGCCACTCGTCGACCGAGGGCACCTCCGAATAATCATGAGCGGCTCTGGCGACCGATGCCTCGAGCAGCCAGGTGTCCTTCAGGATCCCATGATAGCGGAGCGATTGGTAGTTGCCGCCGATGTTCAAGGAACTGAAGGCTGCCGTGGTCGGATACAGCAAAGCCTGCCCAGACTGGGGGCCTTCCAATCCCTTACCGGGATCGCCGAAAACTGAGAAATCGAGGCGATGGCTCCTGGCGGCGTTGTATGTGATCTTTCCCGCATAGGACCTGAAGTCGCGTTCCTGGTCAACCTCGCCGAGGCTGGCGAGAGGATAGCCCTCCGGTGCAACCATGGTTGTCGTCTGGTTGAGATAGTCGAAGGCCGCGAAGAAGAACGCCTTGTCCCGCGCGATCGGACCGCCGAGACTCACTCCCAGATCGCTGGACGCCTCTTGCGTGATATTGGCCTTGCCGGCCGTGAGGGTGATCATGCGGCGGGAACTCTCAAGACCCCCAGGGCTCGCATAGGCAAAGCCGGCACCATGAAACTCGTTCGAACCGTTCTTGGTGATAACGTTGATCGCACCTCCCGTCGATTGAGCGTACTGCGCCTCCGCGCCCCCGGTTCGTACCTGAACGGTTTCAATAAACTCGTAGGTCACGCCGGTGCCGATCGATCCGTAGCGAGAGGAGAAGACACCGAGGCCGCCGAAGCGCGGATCGGCGATGTTGACTCCATCAACCACGTACGAGTTTTCGAGCCCACTCGCGCCGGAAATCGAGGGGTTGGGCTGGCCCGCGCCACCGCTGCCGGAGACGCCGGGCGCCAAGTACGGGGTGTCGCTGAGCTCGCGACCGACCGGAATCTGATTCAGCATGGTGCTGTCAACCTCGAGCCCGGTGGACATCGCGGAGTAGTCGATCACCGGCGACGTGCCGACGACCTCGATGCTCTCCTCGAATGTGCCCGTGGCCAACATGAAGTGGAGCTCGATTCGATGGCCGAGAGAGACCATCACGCCGCTCTGTTCGACGGATTGGTATCCGTTCAGACTGACCATGACATCGTAAGTGCTCGGTGTGAGGTGAGGAATCAGAAAGCGTCCCTTTGAGTCGGTCTGCGTGCTCTTTCTTCCTTGGCTCGATGTTGCGATCACGGTCGCGTCGGCAAGCGGTTGCGAGGACTCATCGATCACCTGACCGGAGAGAGAGCCCGTCGTGGCCTGCTGGGCAATCGCCGTTCCCGGAATGATGACCAACAGCAATGTCAGGAGGAATGACAAAAAGCATCCGCTCGACGGGAGCCCGCCGCCGGAGCCAACAATACTCCTCAGGCTCAAAACGTGAATTGCAGGCATCCGCCTCAACCTCCCGAGATTTCTTTTCTTGCAGCGCGGAGTCTGCCACGAGAATCCCAGGGTGTAAAGGTCAATCGGCTCGATATCGCCTGGCTCGTTTCAGGCGGAACTGTCAAAACTGTGCACATTTCGGTGGTGAATTCGAGCATTCGCGAGAGGTCGTCCGTTGAAGGACTACTTCCGCTCCCGACTCCAGTTCCCGAAGTACTGCCAGCTGGCCATCGAGCCGAGCTCCTTGATCCACCGCGCCCAGAATCGCCCGGTGGGGTCATTCAACTCCAAGATTTCGACTGACATCTTTTCTCAGATCAGCAGCCTGGATCAGGTCGTGTCGTCGAACCTGCGCTTCCCCTACAATGCGCGAGGGGACCGATGTCTAGGTGGTCTTCAGCGAGTCGATGTGGACCAATCGATTCCAGGGGGGCCTGTGGCCGCCGAGATCGGACGCCCGCAGTTTGAGTGGTGAAGCACGCTCAGACGTGGAATCCGTGAGGGAGCCGAGCTCCCCGATATCCATAGGGTCTGCGCCGACGCGCTCGAGAAATGCCGTCTCGCGGTCTCCACAAACTGATCTCACACCTTGACAATCCTCACAGTTGGTCCTATTGTT
>Ga0307423_1000172_pt1 | contig 43221 bp, 37 predicted proteins | sample SalMarWE160310MG_FD_202154 | JGI IMG/M metagenome (GOLD analysis project Ga0307423, IMG submission 202154) | Salt marsh sediment microbial communities from the Plum Island Ecosystem LTER, Massachusetts, United States - WE1603-10 | ecosystem: Environmental > Aquatic > Marine > Intertidal zone >...
TGGGCCTTGGGCGGGGTGTCGCCGTCGGCGCCGGGGTGGGCGTCGGGGGGGCGAGCGCCGGGGCGGTGTACGGCTCGCCGCAGGAGACCGTGACGTGGCCGCCCGGGGTTGGCTTCGGTCCCTTGTTCTCCTCGGGCGCCAGGCCCGCGCGCTCAGGCGGCAGCGGCGGCGCCGGGGGCAGGTCGTAGGAGACCTCGACGTCGACCCAGCGGCTCACCCGGTCGAGCTCGACCTTCGCCACCTCGCCGTGGAAGGCGAGGACGTTCGAGCTGACGCCGTTGACGTACCGGGAGGAGGACCAGGACGCCCTCTCCAGTCGTCGCCCTGCGGCGTCGTAGGCGCGCAACGCCTCGAGCGGCGAGAAGGTCGGCGCCTTTGCCGCCGCACCCTCCAGCAGCTCGACGAATGGGCCGTCGATGGTGACGCCGAAACCGGCTCTGCCGGCGATGAACGTGCGCGTCACCACGGCGAGGGGGTAGCGGACCTTGATGGTGCCCGCGACGCGGCGGAACTCGGCCGGCCCGGATCCGTCCGCCTTCAACAAGCGGACCTCCGTCATCCTCTCCTCGGCATCGAACAGGCCGCGCTCCAACTCGTACTCGAGGCCGCCGTCGAGCTTCGGCTTGCCCATGTCGACCTTGGCGTAGACGCTGTTGTCGACGTCGGGCAGGTAGATCTGCACCTCCGGGTTGTTGAAGCCGAAGGCGGCGTAGCTGCGCGACGAGATGACAAGCACGGCGCGTTTGATGTCCCCTACGGTGAGCTCGCGGAACACAGGGCGAACGTCGGTCTTGGCGTACTTGGGCTGGGCGAGCAGCTTGGCGCGCTGATCCTCCTGGGCCAACGCCGGCACCGCCGCCGCCAGCAGCAGACACGCTGCGACAACACTTCGAATCATCTGGAACCTCCGGTAGCCGCAGTATATCCCGGACCCTGCCTGTCTCATCTGCCGAGACAGGAGCGTTGACGGGTGCCCGGGTACTACTCCTGGCCTAGGCCGGTGTTGTGGATAACCTCCCATTCCTCGACGATCTTGCCGTCCTCGATGCGACTGATCACGATCCCCTCCGTGGTCCACTGCTTTCCGGACGGCGGGATTCCCCGATACGGGCCCGTCTGGATGCCGCGGCTGCTGAACTGGGTGACCACCCGGTCGCCCTCAACGACCTGCCGCTCGACCACGGCGTGGCGGTCGCTCGACGCCGCCAGAATGGCCGCCGCGAAGGCTCGGACCTTGTCGAGCCCGTGGAGCTCGAGGCCGCCGGGACCGTGGTAGACGTAGTCGGCGGCGTAGATCTCGGGGATCGCATCGAGGTTGCGGCCGTTGATCACCTCGTCGAACCAGCGGCGCGCGACGGCTTTGGCGGCTTCCTCATCGGCGGCGGTCGGCGGTGGCCAGTGACCGAGCTGGGTCAGGGCCGACAGGTTGTCCCACTCGACCCAGATCTCGGCGATCTTGCCGTCCTCGATGCGCAAGATGCTGATGAAGGGGAGCTCCAGCTTGCGTCCGCTCGGCGGGAACGGCCCCATCTGTCCGGTCTGGGTGCCGGAGTAGATCACCCGCGCCGCCACCATGTCGCCGTCGACCAGCAGCTGGCGGATGTCCTGGTGAGAATCGGGAACCGCGCTCAGGTCCTGGCGTAGGAACGCCTTGAACTGCTCCAGGTTCGTGACCTGCACTCCCGGTGTTGCGGCGCAGTGTCTGTGAAGGTCGGCTGCCACCACTGAATCCAGCGCAGCAAAGTCGCGGCTGTTGATGGCATCCACCATCCGCCTGACAATCTTCCCGCTTTGGCTCGGCTCACCGGCGCCGGCCACCCCCATGGCCGTCACCAGCAGTCCGAGCCCGATGGTCAACACGAGTCGATGCCTCATCCCGTACTCCTCTCGCTGTGGCCTCCGAAACCCGTTGGCTCGATCGGCGTCCGCCGCCGGCGGCACCGCCCGTCGAGCCAGAACGCCTCGCGAACCCCGGCGCATCCGCAGGCACGATGCCTGCCCGATCGCTCCGACCGAGGCTGGACCCGTGGGCCTTGTGTCTCTGCTGTACTGACGCGAGGATACCACCTCACAATCCGAGCACTGGATCCCAACGCTGACAGCTCCTGCGAACCCATCCCGGTCGCGGCGAAGTTGCTTGTCCGCTGTCGTGGCATTGCGGCCGCCAGAGACACGAGATGGGCGTTCGTCAAGCGAACGCACAACCGCCTGAGCGCCGGAGAAGACTCCCCAAGCCGGCCCGTCACCTGGGTTGTCTCTCAGTCAGCCCAGACGTCGCCTGACTTTTCCCGCGAGGCTCAAGGTTCCTCATGGCGCCGCAGTCCCGCCACGGGTTCGTCGCAAGTTCTCTAGGGTTGGGGAATAATACTGTCCACCGCGACCTATCCTATACTGCGAAGATATGGAGACACAGTGTCGTTTGCATGATCGGCACAACGTACATGCGTGAGGAGGAACGGGGAGTGCCTTTGGCAGTTGTTGCCACGCTCGGCAGCACGTTGACGACTCTGGACGAGGTGGCATGAGCCTCGCCCCCGGCTCGCGCCTCGGTCCCTATGAGGTCACGGCCAAGCTCGGCGAGGGCGGGATGGGCGAGGTGTGGCGGGCGACCGACAGCAAGCTCGGGCGCGAGGTGGCACTCAAGCTGCTGCCCGAGGACTTCGCAAACGACCCCGATCGCCACGCCCGATTCGAGCGCGAGGCCAAGCTGCTCGCCTCCCTCAACCACCCCAACATCGCCACCCTCTACGGTCTCGAGCACCTCGACGGCAAGCACGCCCTGGCCATGGAGCTGGTCGAAGGCGAGGGCCTCGACGAGACGATCGCCCGCGGAGCCATCCCCGTAGAAGAGGCAATTCCGATCGCCCTGCAGATCGCCGAGGCGCTGGAGGCCGCGCATGAGGCCGGCATCGTCCACCGCGACCTCAAGCCCGCTAATGTCCGCATCCGCCCCGATGGCACGGTGAAGGTGCTGGACTTCGGGCTGGCCAAGGTGTGGGAGGCCGACGCCGGCAACTCGAGCCTGTCGCTATCCCCTACCGTGACCCGCCACGCCACCGTCGAGGGCGTAATCCTTGGTACCGCCGCCTACATGAGCCCGGAGCAGGCGCGCGGCAGGCCGGTCGACAAGCGCGCCGATATCTGGGCGTTCGGCGTGCTGCTGTGGGAGATGCTGACCGGCCGGCAGATGTTCGCCGGCGAGACGGTCACCGACGTGCTCGCCAGCGTGCTCAAGCAGGAGATCGACTGGGAGCTTCTCCCGGATACCACCCCGGCGGCCGTCCTGCGGCTGCTGCAGCGCTGCCTCGAGCGCCGGCCGACCGAACGGATCCGCGACATCGGCGACGTACGCTGGGAGCTCGAAGAGATTGCACGGCGCGGCGCCGGGAGCGGGGAACCGGCACGAGAGGAGCCCGCCGCCGCGCCCTCGAAGCACCGCGCCGTCCTGCCGTGGATCGCGGGCGCCGCGCTCGGTATCGCAGCGACCGCGGTCATCGGTCTGACCGTGCTCCGGCCCCATGCCACGCCGCCGCGAGCCGTCCGTTCCTTCCTCGTGGCGCCGGAGAACGCGACGTTCGACTTCCGCGCCGCGGTCGGCGGACCCGTTCTCTCGCCGGACGGCAGCAAGCTGGTGTTCGCAGCGCGCGACGCCAACGGTGCCTCCAGCCTGTGGATCCGTCCCCTCGACTCGCTCAGCGCGCAGCCGCTGCGCGGAACCGAGAATGCGTATTTCCCCTTCTGGTCGCCAGACAGCCGGTGGGTCGGCTTCTTCGTCACCGGCAAGCTGCGCAAGATCGACGTCACGGGTGGGCCGCCGGAGACCCTCTGCGACGCGCCCAACGGGCGGGGCGGCTCGTGGAGCCCGGACGGCGTGATCGTCTTCGCGCCGGACGTGTTCGGCAGGCTCGCCCGGGTCTCCGCAGCCGGCGGCGCGCCGACCCCGTTGTCGCAGGCGAAGTCGTCGCGGCAAGGGTACAGCGAACGGTGGCCCGAGTTCCTGCCGGACGGGAGGCACTTCGTCTACTGGGCCGGCGGCCCGTTGAACTCCGGCGAGGTCAAGACCGACGGCATCTACCTCCGTTCCCTTGACGGCGGTGCGCCCAGCCTCCTGTTTCCCTCCGACAGCAACGCCCTCTACTCGCCCCCCGGCTATCTCCTCTACCTGCGCACACAGACGCTAATGGTCCAGCCGTTCGACGCGGAGAGCGGGAAGCTCGGTGGAGAGGCGTTCCCGATCGCCGAGGACATCGCCAACCCGCAGAACTACCGCTTCGGCGACTTCTCGGTGTCGCACGATGGCACGCTCGTCTACCAGACGGGCGAGACCGGGCTGACCCAGCTGGTCTGGCTCGATTCGGCCGGACGACAGGTCGGGACGGTCGGCGATCCGGCGGCGATCGACGGCTTCCGCATGTCTCCAGACGGGAAGTTCCTGGCCGAGCAGGTTTCCGATGCCCGCTCGAAGAACGTGGATCTCTGGGTAGTCGATCTCGCACGTGGCGTGCGCACTCGCTTCACCTTCGCGCCGGGGCTCGAGATCAGTCCGGTGTGGTCGCCCGACGGCCGGCGCATCGCCTACACCGCCAATCCGAAGGGTCACATGGATATTTACATCAAGAACGCCGACGGCTCCGGGCAGGCCAAGCCACTGATCGAGTCGGAGGTCACCAAGTACGCCGACGACTGGTCGCCCGACGGGCGGACCCTGTCGATGACGGTTGTCGACCCGCGCGGCAACACCATCACCGACATCTGGACCGTACCGTTCGAAGGCGTGCACACCCCGAAGCCGTTCGTCGCCACGCCGTTCGTCGAGGGGAGCAGCGTCTTTTCCCCCGACGGCCACTGGCTCGCCTACCAGTCCAACGAGTCCGGCAGGGACGAGATCTACGTGACGCCGTTTCCGGGCCCCGGCGGCAAGTGGCAGGTCTCCCAAGGCGGCGGGGTGGAGCCGGAGTGGCGGCGCGACGGTGACGCCCTGTTCTACCGTGCGCCGGACGGCGCTCTCTTCGAGGCCAACGTGACCGCGAGAGGGTCCGCCGTTGAAGTGGGCACTCCCAGGCAACTCTTCAGCGCCCCCCGGACGGGCAATTCGGGGACCGGGAGGACCTATGCCGTCTCCCCGGAAGGCGACCGCTACCTGGTCCTCCACCCAATCCAGAACACCGCAACTCCGTTGACGCTGGTGACCAATTGGGTCGCGGCGCTGAAGAGGTAACCCGCATGGCACCCGCCTCGGTCCCTATGAGGCCACGGCCAAGCTCGGCGAGGGCGGGATGGGAGAAGTGTGGCGGGCGACCGATAGCAAGCTGGGGCGCCAGGTAGCGTCGAGGCTGCTCCCCGAAGACTTCGCCGACGACCCCGAACGCCACGCACGCCTCAGAAGGGTGAGGCACCTCCGGCCCCTGATACACTCTGCCTCCAACCATGTTGCGACTGCCCAGCCTCGTAGTGCCCACATCACCCGCAATGGTGCGCCGGCAAGAGTCTGTCGTCATCGGCCTCAACCTGGTCGTACTCGCAGCCATAGCCTGCGCCCATCTGCTGTTCGGCGGACTTCTCGGTACTCCCAGTCACACCTTCTTCGTGCTCGTCCTCGGGCGGTTCCTGATGCTGGGAGGCGAGCTGGCTTGGGTTCACTCGGCTGCCAGCGAGCGAGACGGCGTGCTGCTCGCCTACGCGAGCGCTTCGATCTGGGTCAACATCTCGTTCGCATTCGCCCTCTCCGCGGTCAGCGGCATCGAGGACAGTCACTACGTCGCCTTGATGGTGATCCCGGTGATCGCTGCCGGATTCCGCTATCGCCCGCCCGGGATCGCGATCGTGGTGGCAGCAAGCGCGGCCCTTACGGTACTCGAGGTTGTGATGTACTACAGCGCCCGAAACGGCCGCGGCGGCTCCGAGTACTTCGAGGCTGCCGGGGTCGCCCTCCTGTATGTCGTCGTGGCCCTGGTGGTGGCGTTCCTGGCCGCACAGTTGCGACGGGAACAGGACCGCCTCCACCAGAGCCTCCATGAGCTGCAGAGCACCCGGGATCGGCTCGTACAGGAGGAAAAGCTCGCCGCCGTGGGCCGTCTGGCCGGGGCCATCGCGCACGAGGTCCGCAACCCGGTGGCGATGATCACCAGCTCCCTTGCGCTGGCTCACGAGCCGGCGTGCGGGGATGACAAGCGGCTCGAGCTGTGCAATCTGGCGGCGCAGGAGGCCGGGCGGCTGGAGACCCTGACGAGTGACTTTCTCCAGTACGCTCGCCAACGCGAGGTGCGCCGCGAGCCGACCGAGGTCGCCACGGCTCTCGGCTACGTTGCAGGGATCGCCCAAGGCCGCGTCCCAGAAGCGGGGATCGGGCTCACGGTGCGGTGTCCCGAGGGCCTTGTTGCCAGCTTCGACCCGACTCAGCTCCACCAGGCTCTTCTCAACCTCGTCGGCAACGCAATCGATGAGACGCCCCGCGGCGGTACGGTGATCCTGGGAGCGACCTCGCTGGACGATGGCGGCGTCGAGCTGTGGGTCGAGAACGACGGTCAACCGGTGCCAGCCGCGGAGGTGTCGCGCCTGTTCGAGCCGTTCTTCACGACCAAGCAGAACGGAACCGGCCTGGGTCTCGCAATCACGCGCAACATCGCCCGCGTGCACGGCGGCGATGTGAGCCTGGCCCGTAACGAGCCCGGGGCGGTCCGTTTCGCGATGTGTCTGCCCGGTCCCGACGACGAGCACTCCGGAGGGGGCCATGGCCCGGATTCTGGTCGTTGACGACGAGCCGAACATGCGCCGGGTGCTCAGCTCAATCCTTGAGGGCGAGGGACACGACGTGAGCGAGGCCGGAAGCGTTGCTACAGCGCGCCGCCAGCTTGCCACCGCTGCAGTGGACGTCGTCCTCACGGACCAGCGCCTGGGAGACGGCGAGGGCCTCGAGCTTCTCGCCGAGCTTCAGGAGCTCGACCCGGCTGTTCCGGTGGTGATGATCACCGCGTTCGCAACCGTCGATCTGGCTGTAAGCGCCCTCAGGCAGGGGGCGTTCGACTTCGTTGCCAAACCGTTCGAGCCCGACGCCGTTCGCGCAGTGGTTCGCCGAGCTGCGGAACGAGCCGAGCTGATCCGCGAAAACGCCAGGCTCCGGCGGCAGGTACGCTCGCTGGCCGCAACGGAGCAGCTGGTGGGGAACGGCCCGGTGATGGCTCGCCTGCGCGACCTGGTTGGCCGAGTTGCACCCACCGATGCGACGGTTCTGATTACCGGGGAAACTGGTACCGGCAAGGAGCTGGTAGCGCGAGCGGTCCACGCCGCCAGCCCTCGCGCTGAGGGGCCCTTCGTTGCTGTCAACTGTGCCGGCTTCGCCGAGACCCTCCTGGAGAGCGAGCTGTTTGGTCACGAGCGCGGGGCCTTCACAGGCGCCGACCGCGCCCGCCAGGGAGTATTCGAGGCCGCCCACCGCGGCACGCTGTTCCTCGACGAGGCCGGCGAGATGCCTCTCGCGCTCCAGGCCAAGCTGCTCCGAGTCCTCATGGGTGGCGAGGTGCTGCGCGTGGGCTCCACCGTTCCCCGGGCGGTCGATGTTCGGATCGTCGTCGCTACCAATCGGGATCTGGAGGCGGAGGTTCGCGGCGGAGGCTTCCGTGAGGATCTCTACTACCGCCTCGCCGTGTTTCCGCTCCAGGTTCCGCCCCTGAGGGAACGGCGCGAGGACGTTCCCGCCCTCGTTCAGCACCTGCTCGAACGGGTGGCTCGCGACCTCAATGTCCCCCCCCGCCCGGTCGCACCGGAAGCCATGGCTAAGCTCCTCGCCTATGATTTTCCGGGCAACGTACGCGAGCTGCGAAACCTCCTAGAGAGAGCCTCCATTCTTGCCCGCGGAGAACGCATCGAGGCCTCCGACCTACCTGTTCCATCTGGGGCTGAGGAGGCCGCCGCCTTCTCCGGGGTCGCCGAGGGCCTGGCCGCCGCCTTTCCTCCCCGGGTCGACCTGCGCAAGACGCTCGACGAGGTCGAGCGTGCCCTCATCACCCGCGCCCTCGAGGCCGCGGGCGGCGTCCAAGCTGAGGCCGCACGCCGGCTCGGGGTATCGCGAAGCGCTTTGGCCTACCGCCTCCGACGCCTGGATCTCGAGCCTGACAGTCCGGCGGAACGGTAAGCCCGGCCCGTCGAAATTCTTGACGCCGGGTCGCCCGAACGTTCAGAGGCTTGTACATTCGACGAGTGCCTGATCTCCCTCAGACAGGCTTTTATCCTTTTCACTGTCAATGACTTCTGGGTAGAATTCATGTCCTGGCACGGTATTTGCTTTAGAGAGTGGCGGATCACGTGTGGTCCACCAACTTCAGAGCAGGAGGATTCCACAGCATGAAACGTTCACCCATCGTCCGCTTCTCCTTTGCCTCTCTGGCCGTACTGGGCCTCGTGTTCGCAGCCGCCGGCGCAACCGGTGCCGGCGCCGGCACGGCGGCAAGTCAGGGTGGCAGCCTGGCCAACCTGCAAGCTGCCTACAACGGGGAGAGTAACGCTCACGCTCGCTACCTGGCGTTCGCAGCCAAGGCAGACGAGGAGGGCTACGGCGCCGTCGCCAGCCTCTTCCGCGCCGCAGCTCAGGCCGAGAAGGTTCACGCCGCCAACCACGCCAAAGTGATCGAGAAGATGGGCGGCACGCCGACCGCAGACGTGAAGGAGCCCGAGGTCAAGTCGACCCGCGAGAACCTCCAGGCCGCCATCGCAGGCGAGAGCTACGAGCGCGACACCATGTACCCCGAGTTCCTGGCGCAGGCCCGGCGCGAGGGCAACCGCGACGCTCTCCAGACCTTCAACTACGCGAAGACAGCCGAGGCCGAGCACGCGCGGCTCTACCAGAAGGCCCTCGACTCTCTGGACTCGCTGACCGGCAGCGAGGCCGCTACTTACTACGTCTGCTCGGTGTGCGGCTATACCACAACTAACCTCGACTTCACGAAGTGCCCGTCGTGTTTCGAGCCCAAGGACAACTATCGGCAGGTGAGCTGAACCCGCACCACTACGGTGCCCCCGTCCGCCCGTGACGGGCGGGGGCGCCCTTCCTACAAGGAGGGTCCAATGATCGAGCTACCCCCCATTCCCACCTGGGACGGGCTTCACCCCCTGATCGTCCACTTTCCCGTTGCCTTGCTCCTGCTTGCTCCTGTCTTCGTGATCATCGGGCTTGCCGTCCGTCGCCGAGGCATGCCGTACCTGCTCTCGGCTCTCCTCCTGATGGCCATTGGTACGGTCGCAGCTTACGTCGCCGTCGAGAGCGGTGAGGCCGCAGCTCGCCTGGCCGAACGCAGCCCGCAGGTCAACCCGGTGCTCGAGCACCACGAGGAGCTCGCCGAGCGGACGCGGCTGATCTTCACCCTCCTCACGGCCGTCTTTGCAGGTCTCCTCCTGGTGCGGCGGCTTGCCGGCGACCGCCTCGGCAAGGTCCCGTTCACCGGCATCGTCGTTCTCTTCCTCGTGATCTACGGCGGGGGAATGGTGAACCTGGCAAACACCGCCCACAACGGCGGCCGCCTCGTGCACGAGTTCGGTTTACGGAGCCTCATGCCTCAGAACGTGCCAGCAAGCCCTGCCACGACACATCAAGAAGTTGACTGATGGAAACGGCACGATTCTCCGGCTGTCAGTCTTCACCTTGGGCGGGCTTGAACGACCGGGTCGTCAGGTCGACACCGTCTCCACAGCCAGCTCCTCCCGTTTGCTGTGTCAGGCCACGGTGAGAGGCGAGGGTCGGCCGGTCGCCCCATCTCCGGCGGACAGCTCCTCGGCCTTTCGGAGGTCAGGGTTTCTGTGAGGCGTTCTTCAAGCCTGCGGCAACCTCCCGCGTGATCTCGAGCCTGACGCGGATCGGATGGATGAGGCAACACAGCGCCGGCAGCCGCGCGAAGAACGCGCCGGCAACACAGACAACGCCGCCGACCAGCAGGGCGACCGGGGCTCCGAACCGCTGGGCGGGCGCGCCGGCGAGGAGGCTGCCGAACGGCGCCGTGCCGACGAACGCCACGGCGTAGAAGCTCATCACCCGGGCCGTGCTACCTTGAGGCTGCGGTTGATCCGACAGCATGTAGGGGAGACAGGTGCTCGATTCCGTCCTTCACCTCTGGCCCCATCTGGTCGTGGCCCTCCATATCATCGTTGCGTGCGCGGCGTCCGCGCACGTCGTGCTCGTCAAACGAGATCCGCGCGCGGCGATTGGTTGGGTCGGTGTCATCTGGCTGACCCCGCTCCTCGGTTCCCTGCTGTACGCTGTGTTTGGCGTCAACCGTGTCCGCCGTCGCGCCAAGTCACGGCGCCCGACCGCGACGATTTTCGACTCCGCCGTCGAGTATGTGGTCGCCGGCGTCGGACCCGGCGAGGCGGCTTCTCCATCGGGTGTCACACACCTTCGCGCCCTCGTTCGTCTGGCGTCCGAGGTCACCCGGCGACCGCTGCTTCGGGGCAACCTCGTGAAGCCGCTGACCTCCGGGGAAGACGCCTACGCTGCCATGATCGGTGCAATCGACCGCGCCGAGCAGTCCGTCGGACTGAGCACCTACATATTCGACAACGATCGAGCCGGGGCCATGTTCCTCGAGGCGCTCGCCCGAGCGGTGGCTCGTGGGGTCGAGGTGCGCGTGATAATCGATGATGTGGGCAGCCGGTACAGCTGGCCTTCCACGGTCCGGGCTCTGCGCCGGCGCGGAGTCCCCGTCGCGAGGTTCATGCCGACGGCCTTGCCATGGCGGTACCGCTACTCCAACCTGCGGAACCACCGCAAGATCCTGGTCGCCGACGGCACGGTCGGCTTTACAGGCGGCATGAATATCCGCGCGGGGGCGCTGGCCGACGCGAAGCCCCGGCACCGTCTGATCGACCTGCACTTCCAGCTTCAGGGCCCGGTCGTCACTCACCTGCAGGAGGTCTTTGCCGACGACTGGAGCTACTGTACCGGCGAAGTCCTTGAAGGAGAGCGGTGGTTCCCGACCATACCCGAAGCCGGCCTGGTGTGGGCGCGGGGGATTGTGGACGGGCCGGACGACGACTTCGACAAGCTGCGCATGGCTCTCCTGGGCGCCGTGAGCTGCGCCGCATCATCACTGGTCGTGGTCAGCCCGTACTTCCTTCCCGACGACGCCCTGCTCACCGCGCTCGACGTCGCCGCCATGCGCGGCGTCGCGGTCGACATCGTGCTGCCAGGCAAGAACAACCTCAGCCTCGTCGGCTGGGCATCGACAACCCTGTGGCCGTCGCTGCTGGACCACGGCTGCCGGATCTGGCTCTCCCCGGGCCCCTTTGATCACACCAAGCTCATGCTGGTGGACGATGTCTGGACCTTGCTGGGGTCTGCCAACTGGGATCCCCGCAGCTTGCAGCTCAACTTCGAGTTCAACGTCGAGTGCTACGACGTGGAGCTGGCACGATCCCTCGGCAAGCTCGTTGCAGCGAAGATCTCTGACGCGCACGCCGTCACCTTGCAGGAGCTGCATGATCGCCCGGTCGCGGCAAGGCTTCGAGACGGCGTGGCCCGGCTCGCAACGCCATACCTGTAGTCGTCTTTTCCAGCAGGTTGCGGTGTGACGGATCCGAGATCAGGAGGTCCGAGCGGCAGCGCCGCGAATTACCGTAAGGGAACGAGTGTTGTCTTAGAGGTCCGGTCGTCAGGGCACGGTCCACGTGTCCTTGTTGTCGCACCTGGATCATGCAACCAGATAGCCTGTGCTGCGACGCCCGGAGCCCGGGCCCGTAGCGCTCGCAACGGGTGACACCGAGGCTTTGGTCCGGGCTCTCGTGGGGGGTACGTTGTGGGCAGAGAAGGCAATGAGCACAGAGGACTGCCGCAAGGCGGTGCGGGATAGAGGACGAGGGGTATGGACTCGCACAATCGGTCTGCACCATGGCTGCTCCTCGCTGCGGAGTTCGCGGGAACGGCGATGCTGGTTGCCGTTGGCTTGTCGATCGTGATCCTGAGCTTTGGCCAGGGCAGCCCTGTGATACGGCTCATCCCGAGCGCCGGCTGGCGCCGGCTGATCGCGGGCTTTCTGTTTGGCACCACCGGCGCCCTGATTGCCGTCTCACCGCTCGGCAAGGAAAGCGGGGCGCACATCAATCCGGTGGTTACGCTGGGATTCTGGCTGATGGGCACGCTGAGAGCTCGTCATGCGCTGGGCTATGTCCTGTCGCAGCTCACGGGCGCGGTCGTCGGGGCGCTGCCGTTGATGGCGTGGGGGGAGATGGGAAGCAGCGTGGCGTTTGGGGCCACTCTCCCCGGTGTGGACTACGGGATCAGGTGGGCCTTGCTGGGAGAAGCGGCGACGACTTTCGCCCTCATCGTCGGCCTGTTCTTCTTCCTGCGGCATCGTCGGCTACGTCCGGCCACGCCGGCGCTGTTCCCCATCTTGTACGCCGCCATGGTCTTCCTGGAAGCGCCGATCTCGGGCACTAGCACCAACCCCGCCCGCAGCCTCGGGCCGGCGGTGGTCTCCGGCGCTTGGCATGGCTGGTGGGTCTACTGGCTGGGCCCTTTGTTAGGCGCCGTGCTCGGCGTGGCCGTCTACCGGCTCGCCGGATCGAGATGGCTGACGGTGGAGGTCGCCAAGGTCTACCACTTCGGCCATGACCGATACGGCGTGTTTCGCTGGGAAGGTTCAGGGCGAGTTTCTGCCCACGGGCAGTGAGGAGGACCATGAACATCACGTTGAAAGGCAAGCGGGCCCTCGTCACCGGTGGCAACTCCGGCATCGGTGAGGAGATCGTCTTATCCCTCGCCGATGCGGGCGCGCAGGTGGCGATCAACTACGTCACGCGCCCTGAAGCGGCGCAATCGCTGGTGCAGCGGATTCAGGAGCAACAGGGCATCGCCACTGCGGTCGAGGCGGATGTGTCGGACCCGGACGCCGTCGCAGCCATGTTCGAGAGTATCGATGGCGCCTGGGGGGGGATCGATATCCTGATCAACAACGCGGGCATCGATGGTGACCGTGCCCTCGGCTGGGAGGCGGAACCTGCTGCATGGCGAACCGTGATCGGGGTGAACCTGCTCGGCACCTTCTACTGCGCCCGTGCCGCCCTGCAGCGAATGGTGCCGCAAGAAAGCGGCGTGATCCTTAACATCAGCTCGGTGCATGAAGAGATCGCCTGGTCTGGTTACAGTGCCTACACCGCCAGCAAGGCCGCCGTCAGCATGCTGACCAAGACCCTGGCCCAGGAGGCTGCGCCGCACGGGGTGCGCGTGCTGGCGCTCGCGCCCGGGGCAATCCGGACACCGATCAACCGCTCCGTTTGGAGCGATCCGGCGAGCCTACAGGATCTGCTGGACAAGATCCCCCTGAAACGTATCGGCGACCCGGCTGAGGTCGCCCGCATGGCCGTGGTGCTGGTCTCGGACATCGCTTCCTACGTCACCGGCCGCACGATCTTCGTGGATGGGGGCATGACGGATTATCCGAACTTCGCTCGTGGCGGTTAGTGCCGCCACAATACAGGCGAATCGAATGAAAGTTGTTCGGAAACAAGAGGGGGAGATCATGGACGCACGTGATCGTTTCGCACCTGGCTGGCCGGGCATTCCGGCCCGCTGGACCTCCAGTGCCAAGTCGGGTCTGGGCACTGCCCTCGGCAACAAGAGCCGTGTCTGGTTCACCCTGAGCCACGGGATCTTGAACGAGATCTACTACCCGCGGATTGATCAGGCCTGTGTCCGCGACATGGGGTTGATCGTCACCGACGGGGCGGATTTCCTGTCTGAGGAGAAGCGTGATGCCACCAGCGAGGTCCGCTGGCTGGCCGCCGGCGCACCGGCCTTCCATCTGGTCAATACCTGCTGTCAGGACCGCTATCGCATCGAGAAGTGGATCGTGGCCGATCCCCGACGGGACGCCGTACTGCAGCAGACCAGGTTCGTCGCTCGCAAAGGGAAGACCGCGGACTATCGGCTCTATGTGCTGCTTGCGCCGCACCTGGGAAACCACGGCGCCGGCAATACCGCCTGGATCGGAGACTACAAAGGCCTTCCCCTGTTGTCTGCGGAGCGGGACGGCAACGCACTGGCACTGGCCTGTTCCGTTCCATGGCGCAAGCGTTCCGTGGGGTTCGTTGGATCCTCGGACGGCTGGCAGGATCTGTCGGCCCACAAGCAGATGACCTGGGACTACACGCGGGCGGAAAACGGCAACGTTGCCCTGACGGCTGAGGTTGACCTGGAAGCGGGCAATGGAGAGTTCCTGCTCACTCTCGGGTTTGGACGCAACGCCGCCGAAGCAGGGCACCGTGCCCGTGCCGCGCTCCAGGACGGTTTCGAGGCGGCGCAATCGGAGTATGTCGGAGCCTGGACTAGGTGGCAGGAGGATCTGCTGCACCTTGACAGCGAGCGGCCGGGCGGCGGGCAGAACCGGTACCGAGCCAGTACCGCCGTCGTGCGCGCCCACGAGTCCCTCGTTTTTCCCGGCGGCATGATCGCGAGCCTCTCCATCCCGTGGGGATTCAGCAAGGGGGATGACGATCTGGGAGGGTATCACCTTGCCTGGCCGCGGGATTTAGTGGAGTCAGCGGGTGGGCTGTTGGCGGCCGGCGCCGGACAGGAGACTCGCCGTGCGCTCTGCTATCTGCAGGCGACCCAGGAGGCGGATGGGCATTGGGCCCAGAACATGTGGCTGGACGGGTCACCCTATTGGGACGGCATCCAGATGGACGAGACGGCCCTGCCCATCCTGCTGGTGGACCTGGCGCAGCGCGAGAAGGCACTGGGCGAGGCCGATCTTGGCCGATTCTGGCCGATGGTGCGACAGGCCGCGGCCTACCTGGTCCGCAATGGACCGGTTTCGCCTCAGGACCGCTGGGAGGAGGACCCGGGCTACTCGCCGTTCACGGTGGCTGCCGAGATCGCAGCGCTGCTGGCCACTGCGGATCTTGCCGACGCACATCACGAGCCATCGGTCGCAACCTACCTGCGTGAGACCGCGGACGTGTGGAACACATCCATCGAGCGATGGATGTATGTGACCGGTACCGACTGGTGTCATCAGTTCGAAGTTGCCGGCTACTACGTCCGGATCGCTCCGGCCGAGACAGAGGAGAGCATGTCGCAATCCCAAGGGCGCGTGCTGGTGAAAAACGTTGCGCCCGGCCAGGCCAAGAAGCTCCCCAGCCATCTGGTGAGTCCCGACGCCCTCGCCCTGGTCCGTTTTGGCCTGCGCGCAGCTACCGATCCGCGTATTGTCGACACCGTCAAAGTCATCGATGGGTTGCTCAAGGTGGAGGCGCCGCAGGGTCCGATCTGGCATCGCTATAACGGCGACGGCTACGGCGAGCACGAGGGCGGCGAACCCTTCGACGGCACTGGGATTGGCCGGGTGTGGCCGTTGCTGACCGGCGAAAGGGCGCACTTCGAGCTGGCGGCAGGGCGGCCGGCAGAAGCGAAGTCGCTGCAGGGAGCGCTGGAGGCCTTCGCCAGCGAGGAGGGACTGCTCCCCGAGCAGACCTGGGACGCGCCGGACCTGCCGCAGCGGGAGCTGTTTTTCGGCCGACCATCCGGTTCCGCCATGCCGCTCGTCTGGGCGCACGCCGAGTACCTCAAGCTGCTTCGCTCTCTGCGCGACGGGCGGGTCTTCGACATGCCGCCGCAGACCGTAGAGCGCTACCTGACGGACAAGACAGAATCACCGTACGTGGTGTGGCGTTTCAATCACAAGCTTCGCTCCCTGCCTGCCGGCAAGAGGCTGCGCATCGAAACACTGGCCCCTGCGGTCGTTCACTGGAGCGCCGACGACTGGAAAACGTCACATGACACCGACACGCGCGACACGGGACTCACGGTCCATGTTGCGGACCTGGAGACGGGTATGCTCCCAGAAGGCAGTCATGTGAGATTCACCGTCTACTGGCCGGAGGCAGGCCATTGGGAAGGGACGGACTTCATGGTCAGCGTAAACTCAGCGCAGCAGCCAGGCTGAGGGCCGTGCCTCGATAACGGCCGTCTGCAGCACGCGATGCACCGGCGCTGACGGCAGTGACGGACACGGGCTACAGATAGTCCTCTCGCCGCACGATTCCTGTCACCGGCTCCCCACTGAGAAAGTCGCGGATGTTCACTGCCGCCTGCCGTGCTCCGTCCACCAACGAGCCGGCAACGACGGCCGAGTTGTGCGGCGAGCCGAGCACGTTGGGCAGGTCCAGGAACGGATGGTCCATGCGGAACTCGCCGTACTGAAATGGCTCAATCCACCAGGCGTCGATTCCGACGAGAAAATCCGGGTGCGTCTTGGCGTGCTCGTACAGCGCCGCCTCGTCGATGATCGGTCCGCGGGCCACGTTGACGAGGATGGCGTCGGGCTTCATGCGGGCGAGCTCGGCGCCGCCGATCACCCCGCGGGTGGCCTTCGTGAGGGGTAGGCAGACCACCACGACGTCGCTCTCGCCCAGCACATGGTCGAGATTCTCCAGCGTGCCCATGAAGTCCGCGGGCTCGGGGCTGCTCCCGCTGGTGTTGATCGCGAGGATCTTCATGCCGAAGGCGCGCAGGAGGCGCGCGGTGGCGCGCCCGATGCCGCCGAAGCCGAGGATGCCGGCCGTCATGCCGGACAGCCGTCGGTTGCGGGTGAACTGATCGAACTCAGCGCGGGTCAGCTTCTGGTGCTGGGGCAAGAGGCGTTTCGCCAGCGCCAGCACCATGGCGAGCACGTGCTCGGCCATCGGTGCCGCGTACGCCCCCGGGTTGCTGGCGACGGTCAGGTGAGGCGGCAGGTCGGCAAACGGCATCTGGTCCGCGCCTGCCGACACCAGCTGAACGAGCTTGACACCCTGCAGGCGAGAGTACTCGCCGGGTTGAATCTCACGCGGGAAGTTCCACGAGAAGAGGACCGTGGCCTCCTCCAGGGCCTTGCCGCGCTCCGCGGGCTCGACGTCGTCGAGAAAGGTGAGTGACGCGTCGCCTCCCAACAGCTCCTCGAGCAACGCCCTCTGCTCGGCGGGGCAACGGAACGTCACGACGATGCTGTGCTGGTTCATGTGCGCTGGTCTCTCCTTCCCATGCTCATCCCACCGCCACCGTCACGGGCGACTCATGACACATCGTGGCTCGATCGTGAGGACGTCGCGGAGGGACGTGCAGCTCTCGTCGTGTCAGCGTACCACCGATCTACGGGTCAGGTGCGCCGCGGGCCGCTTGGTAACCGTACACGCCGCGCTTGGGTCTAACCCCGTCCTCGGTAAACCAGTTGCCGTCCCGAGACACCCGCGATCGTGGGCGAATGACCTGCCTCCCAAGACGACAGAGTCCAATGTGAAGGACATGCAATACAAACCGATCCTACGGGGTTGAGAAGGATAATGAGTCGCAGTACCGATCGTGCGGTGTGGTACGGCCACAACAGACAACGTTCCAAAACAAAAAGGGAGAACTCAGTGAAACGCCTCGAGAAACGCCTGTCTCCGCTGGCCGCCTTGGCATCTGCAATCCTGCTGCTGCCCGGCGCCGCCGCCGCCCAGACGGCAACGCCTTCCCCGGTCCGGGAGTCGGTGACGAGCAACGCTGTCACATGGGCCACGACGGCCGACTGGACCAGTGCCGGCCTGACCGTGCACGGTCCCAACGGAATCGTCTTCCAGCGAACGTTCCAGCCCGGTGAGACCCTCGAGCTCGATCTGTCCGACCTCGGTTCGCCGACGGCCCCCGATGGGTCCTACACCTACGAGCTGCGTCTCGCGCCACGCCTTGACAGCGACACGAGCGCCCGCCTGGCCGCTGCCCGCAAAGCGGGCACCGTGGCCCAGACCGTCCAAGAGCTGCGCCGCTTGGGTGAGCTGCCGGCCGAGCCGCTGGTCAGTACCGGGGCCCTGCGCGTCGTCGACGGGACCATCGCGCCACCAGACCTGGTTGAGGACGACGGAGCCAGGGCGCAGGGGTTGGTCGGCGACCTGGGCACAGGCACGACGGCGGCGCCGAATCAGGTCATCAGCCAGGACCTGGAGGTCCAGGGCAGCGAGTGCCTCGGCGTCGACTGCACCAGCAGCGAGAGCTTCGGCTTCGACACGCTCAGGCTCAAGGAAAACAACACCCGGATCGCCTTCAACGATACCAGCAACTCGGGCAGCTTCCCGACCGAGGACTGGCGGCTGCGCGCGAACGAGTCCTCGAACGGCGGCCGCAACGCTTTCTTCATCGATGACATGGGGACCACGTCAAACGGGGGCGACACGCCGGTGCGAACACCGTTCACGATCGTGGCGGGGGCGCCGACCAACTCCTTCTACGTCGACTCGAGCGGGCGCCTGGGACTTGGGACCTCGAACCCGGTGCTGCGAGTCCAGGCGACGTACGGAGACACACCCGGTGTCCGGCTGGACCAGACCGACTCTATCGGGTACGCACCCCAGATCTGGGACGTGGCCGGAAACGAGGCCAACTTCTTCATCCGCGATGTCACCCACAGCTCACACCTGGTGTTTCGTATCTTCCCAGGAGCACCGGACAGCAGCCTCAATATCGCGTCCAACGGCGACATCGGCCTCGGTACCTACTCACCGGGAGCAAAGCTCGACGTCGTCGGTGACTCCCATGTCAGTGGTAACGCCGTTGTCGATGGCAATATCGGCATCGGGACGTCCACGCCGTCGGCCACGCTCGACGTCAACGGCAACGCCCAGGTCAGTGGCAACGCCCACGTCATCGGCGCTGCCCTGGTCGATGGCGGCACCAATATCCAGGGCAACGCCCAGGTCACCGGCAACGCCCACGTCACCGGTGATGCCCAGGTCGACGGCGGCGCTCACATCGCGGGCAACATCGTGCAGGACGCCGGCGCCACCATCGACGGCCAGGATCTGACCAAGTACGAGGCCGGCGTCATCCCCGCCTCCGCGTTTCGTTCCATGGGCGTCAGCCATCCCTTCTACCGGGCGATCGTGAGGTTCCCGACCACCCTCGACAACTACACCGTGACGATCACCCCCGTGACGACCGACCTGACACAGGTCTACCGCGTCATCGAGAAGTCCAGCGACAGGCTCGTGGTCGGCACCGACTCGATCTCCGGCCTGACCGAGGTCGACTGGCAGGTACGTCCCGTGACAGCCGTCCATTAACTCCTCCTCCTCCCGGTGAGAGCCCCCCGCCTCCGCGTCATCGGAGCGGGGGGCTTGCTTCGTAGCAGATGTGTCCGACGCGGGAAGTGTGGGAGGCGCGCTCGGCGTCATCCCGTTCGTCTCGCGCGCGCACCGGGCGGGCGACTCCCGTCCCAGCGCTATAATCCGGAATCATGCAACGAGGCCCGGACGTGTCCCGGCGGTTGCTCCGTGAGCCGCTGAGGCAGAGGCACAGATGAGCGCGCCCACCGCACCGGTACCGTTCAAGAGGAACGTCGGTCTGTTCATGGCCGTCATGATCGGTATCGGGGCCATGATGGGCCCGGGGATTTTCGCCCTGCCGTCGGAGGTCGCCTCGATCGCCGGCCCGCTCGGGATCCTGACCTACCTGGCGATGGGGTTCGTGACCCTGTTGACGGCGCTCAACTACGCCGAGCTGGGCGCGGCCATCCCGCTCGCGGGCGGCGGCTACTCCTTCACCAGCCGCACCCAGCCGCGGGCGATTGCCTTCGTGACCGGGTGGTTCTTCTGGATCGGCAACACGCTCGCCTGCGCGATGTACGCCTTGATCTTCGCCCTCACCGTCAAGGACTACCTGTGGCCGGGCGCCAACGTCGCCGCGATCATCGCGGTCACAGCGCTCGTCTTCGGCGCACTCAATCTGCGCGGGATGTCAGAGGCTCTGACGGCGGTCACCGTCATGAACCTCCTCGAGCTCGTTGTGCTGGTCGGCTTCGCCATCTTCGGCGCCCCCGCCGTGAGAGCCGCCAACCTGCTGCCGTTCGCACCCCACGGCCTGGTCTCGTTCTTCCCCGCCATGGCCCTGATCTATGTCTCCTACGTCGGCTTCGAGCTGATTACGGTGGCCTCCGAGGAGATCGTTGACCCCGGCCGCACGATCCCCCGGGCGATCCTGATCACTCTCGCCGGGGCCACCGTCATCTACGTCCTGGTAGTGGCGGTGATGATGGGAACCACCCCGGCGAGCGAGCTTGCCAAGAGCAATGTGCCCTTCGTCTTCGCCAGCGGCCGCCTGCTCGGGCGCTGGGGAACCTGGGCCGCCATCATCGCGACGATCATGGCCAGCCTGTCGGCGTTCGCGGTCACCCTGGGCGCCTCGGCCAGGGTGCTGTTCGCGCTCGGCCGGGACGGCCACCTGCCGGACGCGCTGACCCGGCTGCACCGGCGCTTCCGCACGCCCCACGTGGCGCTCGCGGTGTGCACGGTGGTGGTCATCGCCGCCGGCTCGTCCGGGATCGTCCGCTTCGTCGCCTCGCTGGCGGACTTCGGCTACCTGATGGGGCTCGGCTTTGTGAACCTGTCCGTCGTCGCCCTGCGTCGCCGCATGCCGTGCCTCAGGCGGCCCTTCGAGGCCGGCTTCTACCCGTGGATCCCGGTGCTCGGCGCGATCTCGTGCTGGGCGATGGTCCCCGCCCTCGAGGCCAGGAGCTTTCTCCTCGGCGGCGCTATGACGGTCGCCGGGACCGGACTCTACATACTCAGACCCGCCAACCGGCGGGAGATCCTCAGGCTCCCCGGGCGGGTGGGACGGTGGAGCCGGGAGCAGGTCATCAGACTGAGGAGGGAAACCATGCGCGTGGTCATCATCGGAGGAGGCCCTCTCGGCACCAACATCGCGGCCCGTCTCATGGCCCACGATGAGTACCGTCTGCTGTTCCGCACCGCGGAGCATCAGATCACGTTCGTGGAGGGCGACCCGGAGCGCTGCGCGGCGCTCGAGCGCCGCTTCGGGGTGCCGATCTATCAGGGGGACGGCACCAAGCTCGACGTACTGCAGCAGGCCGGACCCGAGAACGTGGATGTGGCCATCGCCGCCGAGGAGGACGACGGCCGCAACGTCATCGCCGCCATGCAGGCGAAACGGGTGGGGATCAAGAAGGTGATTGCCGTGGTGCAGGAACCGGACTACGTGCCCCTCCTCGAAGAGGAGGGCATCGTCGCCCTGAGCGCCCCCTGGGCGACCGCGGCGATGGTGGAGAACGTCCTCGACAGGCCCGGCATCGCCGACCTGTTCGAGATCGGATCCGGCGTCGCGACCCTGGTCAGCGTCACCCTCCCCAGCGGCGCGAGCTCCAAGGGCACCAGCATCCAGGCATTGCAACTGCCTCAAAGCTGCGTGATTGCCGCCATCATCCGCGGCACGAGCTTCGTGGTCCCCCGCGGCAGCACCACCCTCGACGAGGGGGACGAGGTGATCCTGGTCGGGACCCAGGCGGCGGTCAAGGAAGCACGAGACCTGCTCCTTGGAACGTAACGCCGGCCGGCGCGCGGGCCTCGACCCGGGCGGGCACCTCCCAGCTGGCCCCGGCGGCAAGGTGCACGACCGGTGTGTCGAGCCCGGCCTGGCGCAGGCGCCTCTCGAAACCCTGCGGCGTCTGCCGTGTGCGGAGCAGCGGCGAGCGTGGTCGCAGCCCGAGATGGATGGGGATGACGGTTGCCGGGTTCAGGTCTCGTGCGGCCAACACGGCGCTCTTTTCCCCCATCGTCATGGGTATGCGGTAGGTGGTCACCGGCAGCAGGGCGACGTCGATCCGGAAGCGACGCCCGATCTCGGCCATGAACGGCCCGTGATAAGTGTCGCCGGCGAGCCCGGCGACGAACCCTTGCCAGAAGTCGGCGGCGGGGTGAGCAAAGCGCTCGAGGACCAGGCCGGCCGCCAGCGACAGCTGACCCGCACCGATCAGCGTGCTCGGCTTGCCAAAGCGGATGGGGATGATCATGGTTGGTCCTCCAGCGTGAAGATCTCATCGGTGGCTGTCCCGAACACCTTGGCGAACTTCAAGGCCAGGGGCAGGCTTGGCACGTAGCGGTTGCGCTCGATCGAGTTGATGCTCTGGCGCGAAACGCCGACCGCTCGCGCGAGCTCTTCCTGGGTCCAGCCTCGCTCGCTGCGCAGCTCCTTGACGCGGTTGCGGATCTTCAACGCCATGTCAAGTTCACTTTCCACCCTCAATATGGAACGCGACGACCACAATGTCAAGTCAGCTTGTCATAGCTCCAGGCTGATCCGGAAGGTCTAGCGTGTCGAGCTACTCGTCGCCCAGCTGGTGACCGAGCCTTGAGGCGCGCTGACTTCCATCCGTCCGCGGTTCTCCCAGACGGCTCAGTCGCGAGGGAACGGGACCTCGGCGGCGTACGAGGCGCCGGCGCCGACCAGAATGGCCAGTGGCAGAGCCCAGGCAATCAGGTTCCGCATTCTTGACCTCCGCCCGCCTCTATGCCGGCGGCCGCGGGACGACAGCTCGGCGGCGGCCGTGACCAAGGCCCTCCCCAGGAAGGTCAAAGTGTAGAGCGCAAGGACGAGAATCAGTGGAGACCAGATCATCCGGTAGCGGAACTGGCCTAGCGCGGACTCGACGGCGGTGTTGACCAGAGCGCCGACGACAACTGCGGCCCATAGCCATCCCACGAGGCGCCTGAGCGCGCGCTCCCGCAGCCGATCCAAGCAGGCCGCCGGGAGAGCGAGCATGCAGAGCAAGCTCACCACAGGCTGCAGCCGCTGCCACATTGCTTCGAGAAAGCCCACCATGTTCCAGCGCGTCGGTCCAATCTGGATCCTGTGCGGTCTTCCGAGGTCAGAGTAGCTCCTCCAGAGTCCGTACTGAACCTGATAGGTGCACCAGTACGACTTCAGAGTGGCAAGCCAGATGCTGAGGTAGGCGACTGGTCTGGCACGAATCGCTCTCAGCGTGGTGTCGAGGGCGGCAGCGTCCCAGTCAGCCGTCGGCAGCCCCTTCTGTCGTCTGGCCTCTATCAAGGGTTCGAGGGCGCGCCCCCACGGGATGTACGGCAGCCGGCGTTGGTGACCGGGCTCCAGCTTCTCATAGGTGCGGCTGATCCACTGAAGATCGGGGGGGAGGTTCTTGTAGATCGAGGGGTGCCCGACATAGTCCAGGCTCGAGGTCCCCAGGCCGTTGCTGAGACGGTAGCCGCCAGCGTTGACGCCGTTCCACATCACGAGACCGCCGGTCAGCAGCACCACTGGCAGCAGGAACACCACCAGAAGTCGAGCCGCCGCGTCGGTGGGCGTCGGTAGGCGGCCGAGAAAGCCCCTTCCTCCTCGACACCTCCACGGCTCGCTCGCCAGAACGGCCATCGTGACGACCGGGATGAGCACAAGCGTAATCGGCCGCGTCCAAGTGGCCACAGCCACGATCATCCCGCAGACAGTCCACCGCATCAGCGGTCGCGACTCGCTCCCGCTACCCGTGATCAAGAATGAACAGGAGGTCACCAGGAGCATGGCGAAGGTCTCGCTGTAGATGGTGACTTCCATGAACAGCACATCGGGCATCAGGGAATACGCGAGCGCCCCGAGCAGGCCGTTGATGCGACTCTGCGTGATTCGGGCCAGAATCAAGTACACGAGCACGGTGGTACCGACACCGAGCAGGTGTTGCGCGAGGACTGTCCCATCAAGGAGGGAGCCGCCCCAGCTGGTGGCAAGGATGAACAGGGGGTATCCCGGGGGGCGCAATCCCAGCGGAGGGGGAAAGCCATGTGCGAGTATCCACTTTGACGCTTTCAGGTAGCCGTCGCTGTCCCAGAACAAAGCCGCGTGAGGTGTTCCCACGAGGACCAGTCTGGCAAGTACGCCCAGACCAGCCGCCACCAGGAGGTCCCTTGTCGGGAGCCTCGGCGTTCCTGAAGTGCTGGAACTGCCCGTCATGCCTCCCGCCCGTTCTTTCCGTGGATCGCCGGCCCTTCGCTCCCGGGGGAGCCCCGCTCGCAATGTCCATCGCATGGCGGCTCCCCCGAATCAGCTCTCCGCGGCCAGTACTTTCTGGTATGCGGGTCGTGCCAGGCAGCGATCCGCGTAGGCCTCGATCACCGGCGAGCTCGGCAGCATCTTGAACATCCGCATGAAGGCCGCACTCGATCCGACCATGACGTCTGCAGCGGTGAAGCGGTCCCCGAGCAGCCATGGCCCGGGCGCCAGGCCGGCCTCCAGGGTTCGGATCATCGCGTCAAACGATCCCCACCCGTGGTGCGACGGCTGCGGCGTCCATCCCCCGGCCTTCTCCGCCATGCTCGGCTCGATCACACCGGGCGTGAAGAACATCCAGTACAGAAACCGGCCCCGCTCCGGATCGTCGACAGCCGGCGCCAGCCGGCCCGCTGCGTAGCGGTCCGCCAGGTACAGGCAGATGGCGGCGGAGTCAGCCATCCTCGCCTGACCGTCTTCAAGCGCCGGGACCTTGCCCATCGGGCTCGCGGCGAGGAACTCCGCGCCCCGGTCCGCGACCGGCTGGCGGATGTCCACGACCACGCGCTCGTACTCCACCCCTGATTCTTCAAGCATCCACATCGCCCGCGATGACCGTGTACGCGCACACCAGTACAGCTTCATTGCCACCTCCGTTTCACGGTGTATCTATACCATCCCGCCGGCAGCTTGCGCTCTCTCTTTGTTAGGCCGTCAGCGCGGTAGCCGGGAACGGCCGCCCGTGGGCCGGGTAGATCGTGCTCGCGCCGAGCTCGAGCAGCGTTCGCCAGCTTGCCGGGACCTGCTCTGGATCGTGGGCGAAGATGCCGAAGCGCGGCTTCAAGGTCATCGGCGGCCCGTTCATTGCGAGGTCGCCGACGAACGCTTCGCCACCCTCGAGCAGGACCGTCACCGAGCCGGCCGAGTGGCCGGGGGTGTGAACGACCCGGCCAGCGATTCCGTACGGCTCGAGGTCGAGCCCGTCGTCGTCGATGACCAGGTCGGGCTCGAGCGCCGGCACCTTGACGAGCGCAATGATCAGGGGCCGGACTGCGGCGCGGAACACCCTGCCCCAGGGGGTCACGGCGCGGGGCCACTCGACGCGGCCCTCCCGGAGCCACGGCGCGTCGTCCCGGTGGATCGCCAGCGGCGCACCGGTCGCCGTCCGCACCGCCCGGGCCGCACCAATGTGATCGAAGTGGCCGTGGGTGGCGACGATGAGCCCGATGTCGCGCGGGTCGTCGAGGATTCGTCTCAGTCCTCGCAGCACCGCTGGCCCCTTGCCCGGCGCGCCGGGCTCGATGAGCACCGCGCCGCGGTCGCGGAGCAGGTAGCTGTTGACGATGCCGACCCGCACTGTGTCGATTCTCGTGCTCACCCTTCACCTCCTCCTGCGAAGAGGCGCCCTGCACCCTGTCACGCATCACTCTATCGTACTGTGGACCGCATGGAACGCTCCTGTTCCGCACCCGACAAGACCGGGGAGCTCTCAGTCGCCCTGACCGGAGTCCTCGATCCCGGCCAGACGCTTGGCGAGCTTCTTCTTGGCCTCCACGTCCATCTGCCGCGCGATCTGGATCCGTTGCGCCTGCGGCGAGCCCGCGCCGTGGAGGGACTCGGTGAGATAGCCCACGGCGTTGCGGCCGAGGGTCATGTTCTCGATCAGGCGCAGTATGCGCAGCCGATCCTCGGTGCTCACGTCCGAGCGGCCCTTCAGGTACTTCTTCAGGACGGGTCCGACCTCGGGCGAGGCGAGGTCCTTCTCCGAAGGGCAGGTGACCATCAGACCGCCTGCCAAATCCTGCGCCAGCCGCGCCATCTCGTACGGGAACCGAGTGACGTTGTGCTTGCAGACGTTGGCCAGCAGGCCATCCGGCTCGTAGTTCCCGGCCGCGGTGCGGAAGGACTCATGGGAGGCCGCGATACCGGCGCCGTAGATGGTCTCGTTGAGGTGGCTCATCTCGACCAGCTTGTCGCGGACATGGGAGACGCGGGGAACGCCGTTGTAGTCGGCGATGGTCGCCGCGGCGCCGATCAGCACGTCTCCGACGCCGGTCTTGCACACGTAGCTCCGCCGGTGGTAGGCGGTGAACCGTTCCACGAGGGGCGCCACGAAGTCGGTCTCGCCGCACATGAAGACGCGATCCCAGGGCACGAGCACGTCGTCGATGACGATCAGGGCCTCCTGGCCTGAGAACTGCGCGTTACCGACGTCGATGCTGCCGCCCTCCAGGCTGCGGGTGTCACATGACTGGCGGCCGTAGATGAACGTCAGGCCGGGGTCGTCCACCGGGATCGCGGCGCAGACCGCGTAGTCGCCATCCTCCGGGCGAAGGCGGATCGTCGGCATGACGATGATCCAGTGGGAGTTCACGCAACCGGTCTGGTGGGCCTTGGCGCCTCGGATCACGATACCGTCGTCACGGTGCTCGGCGATGCGGGTGTAGAGATCCGGGTCTTCCTGGTCCGCGGGGCCCTTGCTGCGATCGCCCTTGGGATCGGTCATCGCACCGCCGACGACCAGGTTGAGCCTCTGGCAGTGGCGAATGAAGCGCTTCAATCGGGCATGGTACGTGGTGCCGTGTGACGTGTCGATCTCGTGGGTCACCGAGTACAGCGAGTTGAAGGCGTCCATGCCGACACAGCGCTGAAAGCAGGTTCCGGTGCACTGGCCGAGTCGCCGCTGCATCCGGCTCTGCATCACCACGTCGTCGACGCTCTCTGTGATGTGAAGGAAACGGTTGACCCGACGACCGCTGATCGACGACTCGGCCGTTGCAAGCTCGGGGGCATCGGCCTCGAGCTGATAGGTGGCGGCCATGGCGTTGATCGACGGACGAACGAGAGGGTGATCCACCGCCTCGTCGACCTGCTCCCCGAGCAGGAAGAGCCTGATCCGCCGGCCGCGCAGGCTGCCGATGTACTCCTCCGCGGTTCGGATCGGCTCCTGGCATCCGACGGTGATGTGATCGGCAAGATCGTTTCGAGCCGTCATTGCGCCGCCTCCGCTCGAGTTCAAAGGCCATCTTATCGAAGCCCGACTCTCTCGGCCCGGTCCCCGGAATGTGGACCACCGGCCGGGCTCGGGAGCGGTGTCAGGCATGCCCCTTCAGGGGACCGGATCTCCGCTCCGTACTCCACTCGGACCGAGCACTCCGACACGTCCTGCCGGCTCAGTCGCTTCCCGGGCCGATGTGGTATGAGATCAGCTTCCACCGGTCGTGCTGGCGAACCAGCTTGAACGGGCACGGCGCCTTGTGTCTGTCGGACAATCTGCCTCAGAGGTAGGTTTGGGAGGCCGTGGTGTCAACGCGGGGAACGATGCGCCGATGTCGTACCGGGCGCCGATCGGCTTCTTATCCATAAGACTGAGTTCAAGTATCGTTGCCGTCTCATCTCTCCAGCCATATATTGCCGTATATCGAGATCCGAGAGCGACAGGAGAAAGGAAGAGGCGATATGAGGAAGATTTTACTCGTCGCACTTGCCGGCGCAGGCCTGGTGGCGGCGGCAGTAGGCACCGGCGGCACCGGTCCCGGGCCGGCATCCCCGCTCGGTCTGCCGCCGGTGCCGATCCCGGCGGACAACCCGCAGACGCCGGAGAAGATCGCTCTGGGCGACCTGCTGTTCCATGACATGAGGTTCAGCGCCACCGGAGAGGTCAGCTGCTCGACCTGCCATGATGCCGACAAGGCCCTCACCGACAGCCCGTTGAAGACCTCCGAGGGGATCGAGAAGAAGACCGGCACCCGCAACGCCCCGACCGTCGTCAACGCCGCCTACTTTGCCGCCCAGTTCTGGGACGGGCGCTCGCCCAGCCTCGAGGACCAGGCGCTACACCCGTTCATCAACCCGGTGGAGATGGGGCTGAAGGACCACCAGCCGATTCTCGATATCGTGCGCACCGACCCGGACTACGTGAAGAGGTTCGGCAGCGTCTTCGGCGTGGTGGCCGAGAACATCACGATGGTCGAGGTCACCAAGGCCATTGCCGCCTTCGAGCGAACCCAGATCGCGGCCGATTCGCCGTTCGACCACTGGTACTTCGCCCGCGAGAAGGGCGCCCTCACCGAGCAGCAGAAGCGGGGTTTCGATCTGTTCATCAACCAGGGGCGTTGCGTCTCGTGCCACGTCATCGAGCAGACCCAGGCGCTGTTCACTGACAACCGCTTCCACAATATCGGGGTCGGCATCAACAACATCCAGAGCGACGTGCCGGCGCTCGCCAGCGAGTTTCTGAAGGCCGACCTCAACCTGGCGCAGGTGGACGTCAAGGTCCTGGGTGACGCCAGGACATCGGAGCTCGGGCGCTTCGCCATCAGCCACGACTTCGACGATCTCGGCTCCTTCAAGACCCCCACCTTGCGCAACGTCGCCGTCACCGCGCCCTACATGCACGACGGCAGCGTCGCCACCCTGCGGGACGCCGTCGTGCACTACAACAACGGCGGCGTGACCAAGGAGGGCGACCCGGTCAACGACTTCCTCAGCGGCGGCATCCGGCCGCTCAACCTGGAAGACGATCAGATCGACGACCTGGTGGCTTTCATGGAGGCCCTGACCAGCCCGCAGTTCGCAGAGCTGGCTGCCAAGACCACCGGCCCGACGCAGAGGAGGCAACCATGACCGACGACCGCTGGACCCGACGCGCCTTCATCAGGGGAGCCGGCGCTGTGGCAGCGGCGAGCGCGCTGCCGGTCAGCATGGTGGAGCTCGCCTTTGCCGACGAGACGAAGAACTTTACCTTTGCCTACATCTCTGACTCCCACCTCCAGCACATCAAGGACGACCGCTTCGTCCGCAACTGGGACCGTGGCCTGATCCGCGCGGTCGCCGAGACCAACCTGCTGCAGCCCAGGCCCGATTTCGTGATGTTCGGCGGCGACCTCGCCCAGCTCGGCGCCAAGGCCGAGCTCGACCACGGCGCCGAGATGCTGGCGAAGCTCAACTACGACACCCACATGGTGATGGGCGAGCATGACTACTACCTGGATCTCGGCGAGTACTGGTCAAAGTTGTTCGGCCCCCACCACTACAGCTTCGATCACAAGGGCGTCCACTTCGTGATCCTCAACAGCATCCTCACGTACGACGAGTGGACCCACGAGCGCTGGCCGACTGCCCAGCAGCGGATGCTCGAGATGGCCGCCCTCGACAACCCCAACGGCTCGCCCTTCATGGTCGGCGACACGCAGCGGCAGTGGCTGGCCAAGGACCTCGCGGGCGTCGCCAAGAACACGCCGGTGGTGGTCTTCTCCCACTCTCCCATCCAGAAAATATACAAGGGCTGGAACTTCTGGACCGAGGACGCGGAGCAGGTGCAGGCGCTGCTGCAGCCGTTCGACGACGTCACCGTGGTCTACGGCCACGTCCACCAGATCCAGTACAACCAGATCGGCAACATCAGCTTCCACGCGGTGATGGCCACCGCGTGGCCGTGGCCGTACCCGCACAGCTACGCCCAGGCCGAGAGCCACCTGCCCAAGCTGACGGTGCCCATGAACCGCGCCAACCCGTTCTTCGAGCGCGACGCCACCGGCTGGCAGTTCATCAACGTCGCCACCGGGCGCGTGGCGATGAGGTACAACCTCTACAACAACACCAACAGGACGGTGGCGTTCAACCGCACGACCGGCCGGCCAGAGGACACCCACTACCAGGCGCCGGAGGGCCGGATCTCGCCGCAGATCCACTATTAGAAGGAGGCACCATGTCCAAGAGAAACCTCTGGATTGCCAGCTGCGTGGGGGTGCTCGCCCTGATCCTGGGCGGCTATGCCCTGCGCGCCGACGAGTTCACCGACAAGGACGCCAAGCGGTGGCAGGCCGAGTTCATGAGCGTCGTCGAAGAGGGCCGGACCCTCTGGGGCAGCCCCGACCTCGGCACCAACGGCGTCGCCTGCGGACAGTGTCATCCCAACGCCGCCAACACGCACCCGGAGACCTACCCAAAGTTCCAACAGCAGCTGGGGGGTGTGGTGGCCTTCCGCGACATGGTCAACTGGTGCATCATGAACCCGCTCGAGGGGGAGAAGCTGGAGCTCAACGACCGGCGGATGATCGCCCTCGAGGCCTACGCCACCTGGGAGCGGCGGGGGGTGCCGCTGGACCCCGGCAAGCACTGAGCACGAGCATCTCCCGCGCCATGCTTCATGCGCCGGCGAAGGAGGCGGGCACCGGTCGGGCCTGCCTAAACCCGATGAGACGGCGGGCGTCCTCATCGTAGAGGCGCAGGCGCAGCGAGCGGAGGCTGGACAGCAGGGTCAGGTGGTTCACGCTCTGGAACAGAGGCTGCTCGTTGAACGCCTTCGGCAACCGGTAGTTGGGAATGCGCGGCGCGAGGTGGTGGATGTGGTGGAAGCCGATGTTGCCCGAGAACCACTGCAGCACCAGCGGTAGCGCGTAGAGCGAGCTGCCGCGCATCGCCGCAGCCTCGAAGTCACGCTCGTCGTGCCGCTCCCAGTAGACGTTCTCGAACTGGTGCTGAACGTAGAACAGCCAGACGCCGGCGGCGCCGGCCGCGGCTACGAGTGGCAGCTCTACCAGCAGCGTCGCTCTGACGCCGATGGTCGTGAAAAGGAGCCCGAAGATTGCCGCCAGCGCGAGGTAGGGGGTGACGCTGTTGGCGACCTGCCACAGGCTGCGCTTGAGGTCGGCGCTCTGGTAGGTAGCGACGATCAGCCTCCAGCTCTGCTTCAGCTCGCCACCGGCGGGCCGCACGAGCTGCGCCGGCAGGAGACGATCCTGCCCATGCCCCTCGAATACCCGCTCCAGAATGATGGCCTTGGCGCCTCCCGAAACCAGGAACATCGCGCATCAGGGGTTCCTCCAGGCGCAGCCGTCGCGCGCGATCAGGTCGTCCGCATCCTCGGGCCCCCAGGTTCCGGAGGCGTAGTTGGGGAAGCCGCGCGCCGGCAGCGCCTTCCACACGTCGAGCAGCGGCTGGATCACGCTCCACCCGAGCTCGACGCTGTCGGCGCGCTGGAAAAGGTTCGGGTCGCCGAGCATGCAGTCGTACAGCAGGGTCTCGTAGCCGGTGGTCGGCTTGGCGGTTCACAATCAAGCCTCATCGACACTCGAAACGGTGCCTATAAGAACGAACCTGAACGAAGGAGATAGGCAAGGCCCACATTAGTCATGAGCGATCGTGGCGAGACGCCTGCCAGCGTGGTGGCCGGGAACGGTCGCCCGTGGGCTGGGTAGACCGTCCGCACACCGAGCTCGAGCAGCTTACGCCAGCTTGCCGGCGCCTGCTCAGGATCGTGGGCGAAGATGCCAAAGCTCGGCTTCAAGCAGAGCCTCCCGCATCCGAGAGATCGGACCGGGAGGCTCTTCGCTGCTTTCGGCTCACTCCACGGGTTGCTCGGTTCGCCCAGCGAAGGTGTTCTCCCAGTCCACGCGAGCTGTGTACTGCATGACGACGAAGAGGGTGGCGATACAGAGCACGGTGATCGCGAGGCCGGTGTACTCCTCGAAGAAGAATGTGTACGAGAACAGGACCAGGTAGACAAACTGAGAAAAGCCCACCTCCAGCAGCGCGAATCTCGTCCCGCACACCACGCGCATGTAGGAGATCACGAGGAAGATGGAGACCGCCGAGGCGATCAGGAAGGCCGCGTGTACGGACACGTGGTCTGCCAGGTAGGCGAGCAGAAGGTGGAATGAGAAGAAGGCCGCGCCCAGGAAGAACAAGTTCATGGGATGGAGCTTGACCCCCGTGCGTACGGTGATCACGAAGAGCAGGAAGAAGAAGAGAAAGAGGGAGACCGGCGCCGCCAGGGTCACGCGGCTTACCCACGGGCCCGGGTTGAGCTTCTGGGGCACGGAGATGCCGATCTGCACGCCGGAGAGCAGGTTCCGATAGTTCCATCGGAGATCCCAGCCCTCCCCGGAGCGCTGCTCGGCCGTGGGCGAGATGCCGTTCTGAGGGAAGTCGAAGCCGTCGAAGTCGGTCTTCATGCTGAGGGCGAAGTTCTTCACCTGCGAGACGTTAGCCCCGAACTCGTACCACCACTGGTCCATCCCCTGCGATCGGTAGGCGAAGCCGACCTCCGCCCCCTGCCCCGGTTCCAGCCGGACCTTCTGGACGACGCGGCCGTCGCTCAGGTGAACGTCGCGGATCTCCTTTCCGTCAACCGTGACCCTGAAGTCGTCGTACACCGCCTGCTTGTTGGGAAAGGCGAAGGCGACGCGGAGCTCGCGCGTGTCGCCGGTATCGTTGCGCACATCGTAGGCGCCGGTGAAGGCGACCCGGTAGGTGGAGTACCACAGCAGCCCCTTGCGCCGGTAGTCGAGCCCCAGGCGGACCTCGATCTGACTGGCCTGCAGGTCGAGGTCGTGACGCGTGGTCACGGTCCGTGTCTCGGTGGTAGTCTTGCCGTCCGCGGCCGTCTTGACCTCGGCCGCGCGGGCCGTCAGGTAGTAGACCGTGGGTGCCTGCTGGCGCTGCGGCGTCCCCCAGATCTGTCCCACCACGCGCCTGAGCTTCTCGTCCTGCATCCGGCTCCGCATCCCCACCGATGTGCCGAGGACCATCCAAGCGGCGGCAGTACAGAGGAAGATGAAGACGATGGCTGCGATTCGCTTGATCATGGCTGTTCTCCTTGTGTCGGCTGTTCGTCCAGAGGCCAGTCTGTATAAACTACTCTATGATACAAAGTAACCTCTCAAAAAAAGAAGGCTACGTTCACCGCCCCCTGGCGGCGGCAATCAAAGCTTCCATGTGCTCGAGGTACCGTTCCAGGGCCTTTCGCCCCCGGCCGGTCAGGCGATACTCGGTCCTCGGCATCCTATCGGCGAACGACTTCTTGCAGGTCAGATAGCCCGCATCCTCCAGCTTGCGGGCGTGGACGCTCAGGTTGCCGTCGGTCACCTCCAGCAGGTGTTTCAGGTCGTTGAACGTCAGGAACTCGTTGACCGCGAGGGCGCTCAACACGCCGAGGCGGACTCTCTCATGGATCAGGCGGTCCAGGTCGGTCGCACGCTGCTCCATGGGCTCTCCCGGGAGGCCCTTCAGGTGCTCCCTCTTCCGATGCGGCTGCTCCGCATCGCGGTCGCGCGCGCCTGATTGTTTAGCCACCGTGCCTCCTTGAGATGAGCGCGCCGAAGGCCAGGTGAAGGCCCCCAAAGCCGGCCGCCAGATAGGCATTGCCCCAGGCGGCCTGGGACAGCAGAGCGGCGACGCCCATGGCCATGAAGAGCGACCCCATCAGCGGCACGGTGCGAACCGAGTAGGTCCCGCCCGTCATGGCGCCGGCTCCGTACAGAAGGAGCCAGAGGGCGGGAAGAACATCTCTGTGCCCCGCGAGAAAGAGCGCCGGCGTCAGAACGGCGGCGGCGCACCACGGTGGGAAGAGGCCGAAGGCGAACCGTCGGAAGGGCATGGCAAGCAGCGATGCGCCCTGGGCGCGGGCCTTGCGGCGCATCGCCCAGCCACCGATGATGGCTGCCAGGCACGCTTCCGCGAGCCAGATCTCGAGCCAGTGCGTGGGCGTTGCCGCGTGCTGGGCAAGGAGCGCTGCGCCGAGGGCGGTGGCTCCCATCAGCATAGCGCCCTTCCCTGGTACGGCGGTGAAGGCGCCCGAGCGTTCCATGGCCTGACGAATGAAGAGCAGGTTCTCCCGCGCCCGTTCGTCCATCGAGCTCACGTGGGCGCCAGGAACGCGGTCCCGCTCGCTGATTACCATGGCGGTATTCCAGCATCGGTCTTTGTCATTGTCAAGTACTTTGTGCCAAAGAGTCCATGTGCTCGAGCCAGAACAGGTGTGCGCGACTCAGGACCCGGCTGCTTCCCGCACTAGCCGGAAGCCGAGACTGTAGCCGTCATCCTGAGGTCTGTGGGTATAGCGCAGGGCGCTGCGGGCGTTGTTGCCGTCGAAGCACCAGCTGCCGCCCCGGATGACGTGAAGCGAGCCGGTGGTCGGGCCGCGGGGATCGCGCACCTCTTCGGCCGGGTACGGGCCGTACCAGTCCTCACACCATTCCCAGACGTTGCCGTGCATGTCATAGAAGCCCCAGGGGTTGGGCGGGTAGCTGCCGACCGGGGCTGGGGAGCCGCGGAAATGGCCTGCAGCTTGGTCCGCGTAGGGGTAGCGGCCGTCGAAGTTGGCCTGGTCGGCGGTCAGGGTATCGCCGGTCGAAAACGGTGTCTTGGTACCGGCCCGGCACGCAAGCTCCCACTCGGCCTCGGTGGGCAGCCTGAATCGGCTCCCCGGGGAGCGCTTCTCCAGTCGACTGATGAACACCTGGATGGCAACGTAGCTCACGGTCTCGACCGGGCAGCGGGGCCCGCAGTCGGGGAACTGACTCGGGTTCTCACCCATGACCTCGACCCACTCAGCCTGTGTTACCTCGTAGCGTCCGAAGAAAAAGCCATGCGTGATCTTCACCTCGTGCTGTACCTCGTCCGGCTGGCGCCCGGCGACGTCGGGGCCGCTGCCCATGAGAAAGCGGGCCGGCGGGACGTAGAGAAACTCCATCCCGGTTGCCGGCTCTCGCCACTCCGAAAAGGGAGCCGGCTCGGGAGCGAGGCTACAGGCGGCAATGAGGATGGCGCCAAGGCTGAGGCCCACGAACTTCGTCAGTCCAGCAGGGAGGGGTATCACGCTTTGAATTCTCGCATGGGCGGGGCTTCGGCGCAGGCAGAGACTAGCGCCGGCGGGCCGGATTCAGCCGAGCCGCCTGTCGGCGGTAGCGCATGGCCACCAGCGGCATGGTAATCGGCAGGGTTGTGTAGATGAACCCTGCCCAGACCCCGAGCCTCATCGGGAGTACGGCAGCCACCAGGGCCGAGACCAGACCCGTGCCGGCCAGCACCGCATGCGACACGAGCTCCTGCCGCGTCCGCAGGCGCTCGAGCTTGTCCAGCCGCAGCTCTACCCCCGCCCGCAGCGCCCGGGCGTACAGCAGCGCCAACATCGTCGTCTGCAGCGCGAAGCCAACGCCGTAGATGACGAACAACCCCGTCAGCTCGCGAGCGCTGGCGAGTGTGAAGCCGGTCGGCAGAAGGCCATCGCTGATGTAGGCCATGAAGGCCGAGGCGACCATCCGCAGGGGGTATACATACACCAGCATGACGAAGATGATGCCGAGACTGATGATCGTGGTCCAGCCGTCCTCCAAGCCATAACGACGGCTCCACCGGCGGTGCGCTACCCAGATGACCGCGATCGAGGCGAAGCTCGCGAGGAAGGCTGGGACGCTTTTCAGGGCCTCGACCAGGGCGGCGTAGGAGCCGGGAATCGTCCCTGCGGAGATCACCACGAGGGTGACGGCAAACGCGAAGGCGGCGTCGCAGAAGGTCTCCAGACGGGTGATGTCGAGGCCGCGCAGGCGAACACCGTTCTTGACGGGCAGATCGGCGAGTCGAATGTCGGTCCAGGCCACCCTGCCTCCTCCTCGTGAAACGAGAGGCTCTTGCAAAACTCCTCAAATCGAACAGGGTCGAAAACCGAAGGTCCTTGTTTTCAATGCCTTTTCTGCGGACACTTCGCACCGCACGGTGGGATCTCCCAATTTTGCAAGAGGCTCACGAGTGAACTGTACAGCACCGGCCGCGATGCACAAAGAGGGCAAGAGGGAGAACCTGCTTCACTGTTGTGCTGTGGGAAGGGCGCCGCTTGGTTGCGACGCTCCTTCCGCGACCCGGCGACCCTTAGGTGAGTGCTTCCCCGCTGTGAATGAGCTGCCGAGCTCCCGCCCTTGCCTGCACCCCGAGGAGGTGGTCGAGCACGTCGTTAGCGGTGTAGTCGATCGCGCCGTCGTGGAGAAAACGCACGACGGCAGGAAGACCGTCGCCCGAGGTCACGATGGCGGCCTCGTGGTAGCCGCTGGACCGCGTCTGGGGAATGCCTGCGGAGGCGGCGAGGGCGTTGCACAGGCAAACGGCGCCTCGGGCTTGCTCGGCTACCCCGCCCTTTGCGATGAAGGCGGCGACAGGCTCCGCGGGACAGCGCCAGACGATGCTGCCGTCGGCAAGGCGGTGGGCCTGGCGCAGCATGCCGACGTCGCACAAGCGGCGGCGGCTGGCGTAGACCGTCGGGTCGGCGAGAGTGCGGCCGATCTGGGCTACCTTGAACGGATAGCCGGTGGGCGACGCCGCCGGGTCGGTGCGGACGGCTGCGTGGCCGCTGCGGGCGACCTCGAGCACACGGCGGCGCAGCGTGGGATCGAGCCCGGACTCGGCGCAGAAAGCAAAGGAGGTGCCCACCTGGACGCCGGCCGCGCCCTGCGCCAGCGCTTGCTGCAGCCGCTCCGGCGTGTCTTCGCCGCCGGCGAGCCAGACGGGGAGGCCGAGGGCGGCCATCTGTGCCGGCTCGACCAGGTCCTTGGCGCCGTAGACCGGCTCGCCCGCGTCGTTGAGGCGCAGGGGACCCCGCGGCGGGGCGTTGTGGCCGCCGGCGGTGGGAGCCTCGACCACGAATCCCTCGATGCTGCCCGACGCTCGCTTGAGGAGGGTCTTCGCGAGCACCGTGGAGGACACGATGGGCAGGAAGGACGGTCGCCGCAATGGCCCGCAGGTCCGAGCGATGCCCGGGAAGAGGGACTCGGGATCGAAGGCGATCCGCAGCTCATCGTCGGGCGCACCGCCGTGGACGTCGAGACGATAGCTCACCGGCAGGTGGTGGGACAGCCCGTCCAGAACGCCGGGGACCTGGTAGGGGATGCCTGCGCCCATGATCACGACGTCGACCCCCGCCAGCATGGCGCCGTAGAGGGAGGACAGGGTGGGCATCTGGATCTTCTCGAGGAGGTTCATCCCGACCGGGTTGCGGTGCCCTTGCTTGGCCAGGGCAACCTCCGCGTAGCCCGCCAGGACCGTCAGCTCCTCGAGCTCTCGCGGTGGGTTCTCGGACCACATGGGCGGCCGGGGATAAGTCGGCCTGAGATCCCGGGCCGCCGGGTACCGCTCGAGGACGCGGCTTACCGCCTGCTGGTCTGGGAAGCCGGCGAGGGCCCTCTTCACGTGGCCACCAGGGTCGCCCTTGGTGAGGCGACCCACCATTACCAGCGCGATGCCGGTCCCGGAGACCACGCCGAGCTGGCCGGCGGAAGACACGGTGTGGGCGAGCCGCCAGTCCGAGACGGCAACCCCCATCCCGCCCTGGATGACGGTCGGCAGAGGTCCGGGCCAGCCCGTGACCGGAACCGACGGGCGGAGCGCCGGTGTACTCATGCGGCGCCCGTCGCGGCCGCCGTCCCTGTCACCGGCGGCCGCTGTCCTCCATGCGGAGCCGCCATCAGCTTGCCTCCCTCGAGGTGCGCAAGACCGGCCGCCGCAGGCAGCTTACGCAGATCCCACACGCTGCGAGAGGTGGCCAACGGGTGCGCGAGGGAGTAGGCGATGTCGTGCTCCAATCTGTGGAGAGCCCGTCGCTTCGTCATGAATGTCCTCCCGGCATTGTACCGTCGCAGAATCAACATGACTGCCCGTCGTCAGGGGTTCCTCCGAGTTGTGTCAGGATCATGTCAGCATTCCTTGATCGTCGCCGTGATCGGGAGTGTTGGCCGTGCCCGGACTCCGCTCCTCCAGTTTCTGACCCGGGCCGTCGCGGTCCCCCGAGGCACGACTGACCCGCTCCGGCGTTGGCCTCGAGCTACCTCAGGGCCAGTGTGACGTCGGCAAAGTAGGCATCCTCCATCGGGCCCGCATCGGCCTCGCGGATCGCCACACGCACGGTCTGGCCGGGCTTCACACCCAGGTCGGCGTAGGGAACCGCGGCCTGCACCGTGTCCCCGGTGATCGGCTGGCGCGGGGACTTCCAGAACACATCGTGGATGCTCTTGGCGGACGACTCTCCCTGGGCGAAGCGCGCGACCTTGAACGAGGAGAAGTACGCCTTCTCCGGCGACCCTTTCAGCCCACCCACGCACGCCTCGCCGCGCTCGTACTCGATGCAGCTCCGCACGCCCACCTGCACCTCGAAACCCGGCCTCTTGCCGAACATGATCGTGCCGCCGGTCGCGGCATCGCCGTCGGTGTCGAAGGACAGCACCACGACGTCGCCAGCCTGGTGCCCCTTGAGGTAGAACGACGCCTCCTTCGCCAGTTTCACCTCGACGAGGAGCGCCTCGCCGTCGCTGTCGAGGACCACCTTCACGACGTCCTTGCCGGGATGGCCGTCGTAGCCCTCGACGTCCCCCGCAGGATCGGCCAGCTCCACCCGCTGCTTGGGCGCCTCGGCCTGCGCCCAGGCGAGGCCGGCCGCGCATAGCACCGCCAGAAACGGAAGCGCTCTCTTCACGATCATGGTGGCTCCTCCCCCCGAGATCACTCGGGCTCGTCCGCAGGTTTTCGGTTTCGCTTGAGAACCACGCTACCTCAACCACCTGCGCCGGATCAAGACCGGCTGTCAGCGCCGCGACGCCGGCCCTGCGGGCAGCTCCCGCGCTCCCTCACGCACGGTCGCAGGTGCAACCCAAGCCGTCGACACAACGTAGGGGAGATGTAAACTGGCGCGTCCGCTTCGGCCGACGCTGCCTCGCCTGCGCCGCACTCATCCGACCGAAGCCCAGGAGGAAAGATGAGCAACCGTTACCTCGTTCTAGGGCTGAGCGCCCTGCTGGCCACAACCACGCTCGCCGCCGCGCAACCCGAAGGGGCGGCGGCCGAAGCCAAGCCGAACATCACGGTGACCCGGGAGGAGCCGTCCGGCGTCCAGGCGCTGCTCGCGGACATGGACCGCCAGGCCGATCCCTGTCAGGACTTCTACCAGTACGCCTGCGGCGGCTGGATGGCGCACACCAAGCGGCCCGAGGATCAGCCGATATGGGCGCGGAGCTTCTCGACTGTGCGCGAGGAGAACCGCACGATCGTGCGCAAGATCCTCGAGGACGCCGCCGCCCACCCCGGCACCGATCCCGACCGCGCCCGCGTCGGCCACTTCTACGCCGCCTGCATGGATCAGACGGCGGTCGACGCCGCCGGCGCCAAGCCGCTGGCCCCCTACCTGGCGGAGATCGATCGGGTCCACGACCTGAAGTCGCTGCTCACCACTGCTGCCCAGCTCGACAGGGTCGGCGTGAGGACCCTCTTCAGCTTGTACGTCAGCCCCGATTTCAAGAACCCACGCCGCAACATCGCTCAGCTCAGGCAGGGGGGCCTGGGGCTTCCCGACCGCGATTACTACGTCAGTACGGATCCCAAGAAGCAGGCGATCCTCGACAAGTACCCGGCACATGTCGCCGAGATGCTGACCCTGATCGGCGAGAGCAAGGGCGCCGCGGCCAAGCACGCCGCGCAGGTCGTCGCCTTCGAAACCGAGCTCGCCAAGGTCTCGAAGCCGCGTGCCGAGCTGCGCGACCCCGACAAGAACTACCACAAGATCGACCGCAAGGGCCTCGAGAAGCTGTCTCCGGGCCTGCCCTGGAAGGCGTTCTTCGAGGCTACCCGGTTCCCGGACATCAAGGACATCAACGTCATGACGCCGGAGTTCTTCAAGCGGCTCGACACCATCCTCGCCAAGACCGACCCGGCGGTGCTGCGAGAGTACCTGCGCTGGCACCTGGTGCACAGCGAGGCGCAGGTGCTGTCCGACCCCTTCGTCAACGCGAGCTTCGACTTCTACTCCAAGCTGCTGCGCGGACAGCAGAAGATCGAGCCGCGCTGGAAGCGCTGCGTCGACTTCACAAACGGGGCCCTGGGCCAGGCCGTGGGCCGGATCTACGTGAAGCAGCAGTTCCCCGGTGAGAGCAAGGCCAAGGCACAGGAGATGGTGCGTGACATCGAGGCCGCCTTCGAGTCCAACCTCCCCGGTCTCGAGTGGATGGACGAGGCGACGCGGGAGAAGGCGGTGGAGAAGGTGGCGGCCCTCGCCAACATGATCGGCTACCCGGACAGGTGGCGCGACTACTCGTCGATGACCATCGTTCCCGACGACTTGTTCGCCAACTCGGTGGCGGCGAGCGTCTACGACTTCAACCGCGAGGCGAGGAAGGTCGGCAAGCCGGTCGACCGCAACGAGTGGCACATGAACCCGCAGACGGTCAACGCCTACAACAACCCGACTCAGAACGAGATCGTGTTTCCGGCCGGGATCCTGCAGCCACCGTTCTTCAGCAAGGACTTCCCGGCGGCGATGATCTACGGCGGCATCGGCGCCGTGGTGGGGCACGAGCTGACCCACGGCTTCGACGACCAGGGGCGCAAGTTCGATGCCGAGGGACGGCTGCACGAGTGGTGGTCGCCGCAGGTGGCGGAGAAGTTCGAGAAACGCGCGCAGTGCGTGCGCGACGAGTACTCGGGCTATGAGGTCGAGCCCGGCGTGCACATCGACGGCAAGCTGACGGCGGGCGAGAACATCGCCGACATCGGCGGGCTGAAGGAGGCCTACGTCGCCTTCCAGAGCTACATGAAGCACCACGGCGACCAGCAGGAAATCCCTCAGCTGACCAACGACCAGCTGTTCTTCGTCGCCTTCGCCCAGAACTGGTGCTCGATGGCGACGCCGCAGTACACGCGCATGCAGGTGACCGTCGATCCGCACTCGCCGACCAGGTTCCGGGCCATCGGCGCGGTCTCGGACAACCCGGCCTTCGCACAGGCGTTCAGCTGCAAGGCCGGCGACCCGATGGTGCCGAAGAACCAGTGCGTGGTGTGGTGAGAGTGGTCCGCTAACCTCGTACCGCCACGTGCCGGTCCCGTGCGACGGACCGGGCTCGCTGGTCAGCCGTCGCAGTGCTCCTGCATGACCTTCGCGGCGCGCCGCTCGATCTCATCGGGCGGCACGTCCTCGACGTGGGTGGCGAGCGTCCACAGGTGGCCGAACGGGTCGCGGAGCTGCCCCGCCCGGTCGCCCCAGAACTTGTCCTCGACGGGTTGGACCTCGGTTGCCCCGGCTACGAGCGCGTTGGCGAAGCGGTTGTCCACGTCCTCGACGTAGATCATGAAGGTCACAGGGGTGCCCTCGACCGCCTCCGGCCCCACGTAGCCCATCTCCGGCACCTCGTCGGCGAGCATGACGCATGAGTCGCCGATGGCGATCTCGGCGTGCCCGACCCTCCCACCCGGTCCCGGCATGCGGAACCGCTCCACGGCCCCGAACGCCTGCTCATAGAACTCGATGGCGCGCGCCGCCCCGCGCACGATGAGGTATGGCGTTACCGAGTGATAGCCATCCGGCTTCGGCTTGACTGACATGGTCGTCTTCTCCTTTCCCGCTCTTACAGCCGCGAGCCCCCCGATGAGCAACCGTTGCCCATCGGCACCCTTCAAAGATACTACGAGACTCAGTCGCTGTTTGTTGCGGTGCGACAGGAGACTCCGATCCCCGTCTTGGTTCGTGCCCACCATGTCATCGTGTATGCTGATCGCAAGCTCACAATCAAGGAGAGAGCCCCGCCGTCGCGGCCTCAGGGGGCGGGGCCCCGGGGGGTACAACATGCGGAATGCGGTGGTCATCGCGTCGGTCATGCTCGTCCTCGGCGCTGCGACGTCGGCGACGGACCTCGCAGATAAGGCTGTTGCGCGCTGGATGAAGCAGCTCGCCAGGTCCCACGACGCTCACGAACGGGCGGAGGCGGCGCGCTTCCTCGGCCAGCTGCGCGTGCCCGAGGCGGCTGCGCCGCTCGGCCGAGCGCTCGGGGACAAGGACAACCACGTGCGCGTGGCCGCGGCCAGGGCGCTGTGGGCCCTCGGGGACAAGGCCCGGCCGGCCGAGGCCAACCTCTGGAACGCCCTCGGCGATTCCGATCCCGAGGTCGTGGTCAATGCGGCCGGCTCTCTCCAGCTGCTCGGCGCCGAGGCCGCGCGTCTGGCCGATGCCCGCCGGCGCGCCCTCGCGACCGGCGACCTGTCCGTCCGCTTTCTCGCCGTCCGCGGCCTGATCGGTCTCGATCCGCCGGCCGGACTGCTGCCGCACGTGCTCGACTACCTCGACCACCAGGCCGAGCGGATGCACGACCCCCGCGTCTCGATGAAGAGCCGCAGCGCGGCGGAGAAGAACTTCAAGCTTGCTGACAAGGCCCTCGGCAAGCTCGTCGCCACCCAGGACCGCACCCTGATCGCGCCGCTCGCCTCGCGAGCCACCCGCGACCACCCGGCGCAGGCCGCGGTGCTCAAGGCGCTCGCCGGCTTCCGCCCCGAGCCCGACGGCTGGGACGGCATCCTGGCAGCGTGCATGGCCTCGGCAGAGGCGCCGGCCCGTGCCGCTGCGGCCGAGCTGGCCCGACAGCGCACGGCACCGGACCAGGCTGCACGCTGGGTGCCGGCCGCCACCGGCCTTCTTCCCGATCCTGACAGCAGTGTGCGCACGTGGGCCCTGTACGCCGTCGGTGCCGCCGGCGGCCTGGCCGCCGAGGCCACACCGGTGCTCATCGAGCGGCTCACGACGGAGCCCGAGGCCAGGGTCCGCGCCCAGGTGGCGGAGACCCTCGGCGCCGTGGGCGACCGCTCGCAGCCCGTGGCGCAGAAGGTCAAGGAACGGGTCGCCCGCGAGGCCGCGCCCGCGCTCGAGCTGGCCGTCGAGCGGGACTCGGCGGTCGACGTGCGCAAGGCGGCGCTCGCGAGCCTCGACGGGCTCGCCCTCGACCCACCGGTGATCATCGACATCCTCGCCCGTATCGCCCACCAGTCACGGGAGGAGAAGCTCACCTGGGCCGCCCTGCAGCGCTTGCGCAACCGCGGGCGGGAGGCGGCGCCGGCGCTCGACACCATCCGCGGGCTGATGGCGAGCCCGAACCAGAGGATCGCGGACTACGCCGCGACCATTGCCGGCGAGCTCGAGCACGAGCTCGAGAGCCACCCGGCGGAGGTGGCGGCAGGGGCAGTCGCCTCGGCCGCCGCCGCGCCCGCCACAGCCGCCAGGGCAGCTCCCGAACCGGCCGCCGAGGCACGCGGCCTGGCGACGCTGCGCGCCCGCGGAGCGAAGCTCGACGAGCACTCCTTCTACACTGCCCTCTCCAACGCCGACGTGGAGCTGGTCACGGCCTATCTCGACGCCGGCATGGCCGCCGACCACCGCTTCAGTACCGGCGGCGGACGCCAGCCGCTGCACATCCTGTTCTTCGGCCAGAAGGCGTGCAGCCTCTCGGTGCGCCCGACCGGACCGGCCGCCGGACGGATCGTCGAGGCCCTCCTGGCCCACGGCGCCGACGTCAACGCCACCGACGAGAACAGGAACACACCGCTGATGTTCGCCGGCGACAAGTGCGACGCGGTGGTCATCCGGCAGCTCGTCAAGGCGGGCGCGCGCTTCGACGTCCGCAACGGCTCCGGCCTGACCGCTCTGGAAATGGGCATCTGGTCCGGCAACGACGGCTTGGAGGCGCTCATCGAGGCCGGCGCGCGGCTCGACGCGAAGACGGCGGCTTCCTACGAAGAGGCCTACAAGAGCATGCCGCGCGCCCTTGCCCTGGTCAGGAAGGCACGGGCCAGGTAGCCCGGCGACTCGCACACGAGCTCGATCCCGCCCCCAACGCAGACGGCGTGCCGGTAGAGGGGGT
>Ga0307423_1000173_pt1 | contig 43054 bp, 89 predicted proteins | sample SalMarWE160310MG_FD_202154 | JGI IMG/M metagenome (GOLD analysis project Ga0307423, IMG submission 202154) | Salt marsh sediment microbial communities from the Plum Island Ecosystem LTER, Massachusetts, United States - WE1603-10 | ecosystem: Environmental > Aquatic > Marine > Intertidal zone >...
ACCAGCGTTTCGATCACCGTCGATATCCCAGACGCGAAGAGCGCAGGAGGGAATGGTGAAGGATGGGCGAACGCTACCCCGTGGCCCCCGCTTGAGGGTGGAGATACATATGTGGCGGTAAGCGGCGTCACATCAAATAAGGAGGTAACGATCGAGGCGAACACCTCCACCGAGCCTGTCGATGGGCAGACGCGCTGCGCGTACTGGTCGCCATACACACGGGAGTTCATAACCAGGCTAGTCGTCAGTCATTCGGGGAGCTCCGGGGCTTGGGTCTGCACCTTCGATCGACCGCTCGTAGACAAGCGCGGGAATGACGTGGCTGTTGGTGACTACATCAGCCCAGCAGCCGCGAATCTTGCTGGGTATGGCGCGACGTTTCGGGTGCTCATGGCGAAGCTGGGGCCAGGAGAGAACACCAGCGATACGAACCGAATCGGCGACGGACGCTCGCTGCGCCATCCGAAACTCGCCGATACGGATCCGGCGAACGTCTCCAACACGCTGCTGCGAAAACTGCAGGAGAAGCACAAGGAGATAATTGACATCTCAATTAGCAACGTGACCAACTCGTCGCCAAGCGTGCCGGCGTCGGTTCAGGATGCACCATACGTTCTGGTTTTGGACGGGTTCGGCATCTACGAGCAGTGATCCATGGCACTGACGCGAGTAACGCCATCCGGTTCACCATATTGGGCACGGACCAATACGTTCTCCCACTACGGAGGGCATACCAGCAAATCGGAATGGGCAGGAGTGGCGGCCCTTGGCGGCGATACGGATCTGGCGGCGGCAGATTTCAATCGGCTCGCGACGGATGCGGCATGCACAGCTAGGACGACGCCGTTCTGCATAATCAGCTATACGACCCGCGAGAGTACGTCGCTGGATCCACTGGTGAGTTACGTGGCGCTTCCGACCGGAATCTATGCTGGTGTGCCATATGACGGAAGCGATCCGCCGACCGGATTCCCGTCGGTCGAGCTTTCCGGAACGAATTCAGTGGTAACCCTGGAATCGAGCTACAACGATCCGTTCGGAATCGCTCAATCGTTCGCGGTGACCCGAGCGAAGCCTACTCTAAATGATCTGACAGCTGGGCTCATGGCTAGGATAGTCTCGGTGTCGGGCAACGTGATCTCTGTGGTGGTGCTCGATGAGTCTGCGGCAGAGCAGCAGGACAAGATGCTGACCCTGGAGATCTGGTAATGGCTGCCTCCGGTTATGCCCCGTGGAGCAGGATAGCCGGTATCGGCCTTTACGGCGTCAGCGAGACGTTGCATGACTATCTCGATCTGGGCGCACCAAACGTGCTCGACTCCGTCACAGCTGAGCAATACGCGAAGCTGGCACAGGCGCAGGCCTGGATAGCTGCGACGGCACCGATGTTCGTGCTCGAGGTGGCCGCGGATGGATCCAACCCACCCACGGTGACTGGGCTATCGATGGCGTCTGGATATGCGACATATACCGGAGATTCGCCCCCAGCTGGATTCCCTGCCGTAGAGTATGTGCAAGCAGGAGAATACACCGTAATCGTCGCCGCTTCCTACTCTGACGATGCTGCCATATCCGGTGCATTCGATCCAACCTATTTGAGCGCCGGAGCAACGGACGCGACGTCTGACACATACGCAAACCTGCTTCGAGTATCCGGGACCGAGCTGACCCTTTACCACCGCGACTGGAGCTCTGATGGGGCGCTGGCCGGTGGCAAGACGTCACTTGTGGAGATTGGCTGATGGGCGCTGTTCTTGGAGGCATGTGTGCCTTTCCGATCCGACTTGGCGGGGACGCGATCTCCGGATGGTCGGCTGAGCAGCATGCGCGGATGGCTGCCGATGTGGTGGCCCAGGGAAGGACCGCAGCGTTTTCCAGAATCGCGATCGAGTTCACATCTGGATCCGGAGCCTCAATCACCGCCTATGCCGGGATGAATGGTCTTGGTCTGGCGCATGCACCGACGCTCAGCTGGCTAGCGGACGTAGCGACGCTTACCTGGCCCTCTGCATGGGAGGATGAGCTGGGCAGGTATCAGACAACCAACCTTCGGGCTGTGACCAGTGGGGCCAGCGTGGGCCAACCAGGAGCCGTCGTGACGTCTCCTTCCACGCTACAATGCTCAGTGTCGAGCATATCGAGCGGGTCACCGGTGGTTCCTAACAGCATTGTCTATCTGACTGTGTACGGGTCGCCACTGGAAACCGCCTCCATGAGCGAATACGGGGCGTCGAAGGACAAGCAGAATTCGGCATCGGAGCAGATCCCATACGCGGAGAGTTGGTATCAGCATTTTCAGGCAGCCCGTGGCGATGCGTATTCGAGGGCCAGAACTGGACTGGTACATGCCGAGAACCTAGCTCTGGCGCGCCACTTCGCCTGGCAGTCTAGGCTGGCAGAGCAGTACGCTAGCAATCAGAATCCGGCAACCGCTGGAGTTCTGATGCCAGAATGGGTGTCGATTCTCTCGCTCGATCCAACCGCCTCCGATGAACTCAATCGGGCGGCCGCCGCGGCCAAGCAGAATCTTCGACGCGGAAACACCCCGGTGGTGATCGATGAAATGGTTTCGACCCTGCTCGGGGATCGGTGGGTTCGCAATTGGAGGACGCCGGGTACACTGACGAGCCCTCCCGCAGAGACATATGGGCCAGCATGGGAAACCGGTCCGTCTGCATGGGATCTTGGCGGTGGGGTTTGGTCTAGCCCGCGATCCAAGCTTACGATCGAAGTGAACGAGCCTACCGATGCTGATGTTGGCGACTTCACGCTGGCGATGTCGCAACTGATCCGCCAGTTAGACGATGCTACACCGGCCTATATGACGTTCAACTGGGCAACCGGCATCAGCGATCCGGACGACGACGATCCAGAAGCAGTTCGCGGATTCCGGCTCGACTATGACCGCATGGATTACGTGGGCTTCTCATGAGCGTTACCGTTGCTCAGCAGCCGACTTACCAGCTGCCGAATAAGACCTTCTTTCTCACGTTCTCGGCATCGGTTGGAAATCATGTTCGCGTGATGGTCACCGCGGCACCAGATGGCAGCCGCTATGCCTCGGAGATCGAAGACAGGGACACAAGCGAGCTGGAAATTGGCCAGACATCGACAGGCCAAGTGTGGACAGATTTCGAGCCAGACGTGGCCGGAGTCTACACGCTGAAGGCATATGAGATCACGGTTGGTGCAAGCGCATACGGTGGTTACTTCGCTAGCGATACGGAAGGGTATGCGTCAGAGACGGTGCTCGGCTCGACGACGCTGACCATGTACGTGGGCCAGCGGCTTGAGGTAACCGTTGGTACACCAGCAGACCATGCGACGTTGGTGGTGCATGTCTGGAACGCAACAGTGCGCCCGACAACTGTCGAGTTGCATGGCGTCGATTCTCCGGCGCTAATCGAGCCCTCCTCTGCGCGGGCAGAAACGTTCGTTGTGGATACGGGCGTCGTAGCTGCGCTTGCTGCCATGGAGAATGTTGCTGCAACTACCGTGGCGGCAGCAGCATCTACCGTACTGGACAAGATCGTAACGGAGTTCGAGGACCATCTTACACAGGCAACGGTTCACAACGCTGGCGACTCCGACAATACCCCGGCCACGACGTCCCTCACCGGAGCCAAGACGGAAGAGCAGCTGGTCACCGCTACTGCCACGATTCAGAGGCTGATTCGGCAGCACTTCGAGAACGACGCGGGAGATGGGGCTGGAGCCGGCGGTGCTGCGTATCACGTCATCGCAGACCGAGTTAACGGCCCAGTGGCTCCGCCGCCCAATGACTACGCCAGCTCTATCATGGCCATAGCTGACATGTGGCGTGCCTACGAAGCGCATAGAGTCAGCACGACATTCCACAATGTAGCTGACACCACAAATACGCTGACCGCGCTTACAACCGGATCTCTATTGGCTCTCTGCAAGGAAGTTTCGGATGTTCTGTCCACGCCGACGCCGACGGCACCGAGCACAGATCATGCGGGCGCGACGACACTGGTTCACGGGGCTGGATTCGAGAGGGCATGAGATGATCGCCAGAACGCGAGTGCTGCAAGTGAAGAATATCGACGTGCAGGGAGACAGAACCGAGGTACGGCTAACGGCGCCGGCCAATGGAAGCGGTCACGGAGACCTATTCGCCGCGCTTCTGTTCAAGACCAACACAGAGCTGCTGCACTATCTTGCAGACCAGCATGGCAAGCGCTACCGCGTCACGATTGAGGAGATGGGACAATGACGGTAACCCGTCTATGGGTAGATCCGAAACTTGGGGCTAATTACGTTTTCGGTGATAAGCTTCCGTCGAGTGACTTCAACGGATTTATTTCTGGAATACGTGCGCTAGATCGGGCCCTAGAGGACCACATGATCGCCACGTGGACCGAGGTAACGATGGCCAACACGTATGCTAAGGTTGGATATGATCAAAAGTGGCATAGGATACTCGGTCTGCGCACAATGAGCGGAGATACAACACCAAACGTTGATGTGATCAATCCCTTTAGCGGCGCGTATTATGGAATGACAATCACTGGCCCAGCTGGTGGTTGGAATACGAGCTTTGGTGGGAGACCGCGTTCCGGAGTGGTCGCGTCTAATTCTACTGTGACACTTGTTGGCGGTGTTAGTGTTAACGCAACAGCTCAAAAGATTGCTACCCTTGATTCAAACGGGGCAACATGGACCCTGCAATCAATGGCTAGCTCGGCCGCGGGCGTTGGCCCTTATCACTTGATTTGGGACCCATACAATGAACTGTTCGTTGCCGGAATGAATGGAAGCGGGACAACCGACATAATCGAAACAAGCCCAGACGGGGAAACTTGGACGGCCCGTACTGTTCCATCGGCGCATACAATAAATGACATAGCAACGGACGGTAGTGGAACGATCGTTGCCGTTCTCAACGCATCAACTGACAAGGCATGGCGTAGCGTAAACGGCGGAGTAACCTGGTCTGAAGTAACGATGCCGTCAACTACTGAGTGGACGTGCATAACCTATGTCCCCGGATTGGAGACATGGTACGCTGCCAATGGGGACTCTTCCGGATCATATCCAGGCGCAAATGACACGTATGCTAGCAGCACAGGTGGGTCAACGTGGTCGAGTGCAACATATTATACCACGTACGTGCCGAAAGCACTCGCATCAACCGGAAACGTGCTGCTTGCGGTCGAGGGATACTCTACCGGTGACAACGTTATAGCGTCTAGGGATGGATTGAACGGATATACTATATGCGACGGTTCCGGTTCTGCTGACCCAATATACCTGTTTGCTAATGGACATTTCGCTGTCGCACTAGGGGGGAGCGGAGACGTTCTCCTTAGTGCGGCGCAGTTCTAGTAGTTAGGCATCACATATTCGCAACCGTCAATACGAACGGCGCCGCAGGAGATATTGGGTATGCTTGGATGCATCAGGTTGCAGACATTGCTTGCATCATGCTCATATCCAGCAACGTGCCCTATCTCATGACCAATCGTGACGCCGGCGCCCGATGGGTGGCTCCACGCAGTTGGGTCGATGAAGATTGCGCCGGCCCCCTCGTTGGCTTCTCCGACCCTGGTTCCGGCTAGTTCTGCTACCGAGATCTGAATTGCTGCTGAGTCGGAACAGTCTCTGTGAACACCCCAGATGCGACCACTAAACTCTAGGTCGAAGTCAGAGAACTCTGGAGCGCATATGGGTAAACTAGCCAGTGGACCGCAGGTATCCACTGGTCTTGGTGGAGAAGACGTGCACCCCAGCTCTGCCAACCCAACCACCGCACCAAAAATCAACGCCTTCATGCGCCCATGATAACCACGGCGTAAGAATACTCAACTGGCCGCGCGTTCAGCGGGCAAGGAACTAGCCGAGTGTCTGGAATAATCGCCTCATCAGCCACAAAAACAATGGTCTCCGGCGATACCAGTGCGGACAACACGTCCTCTGGATATATCACCAACGAGCAAATCACGCTGACCGTTACGGACGCCAGCCCGTCTTCGATTCGGTGGGTCCAAGCTATTCCGTCGGCGAGTTCGGCGAGTCGTAGCGCGCTCGACGACGATGACGTGGCCACGGTGAAGTTCACGCCGGACGTCGGCGGCTTCTACACCATCACCTGCGTCGTTGACGGGACCACCTATGTGCTCAGAATCTCGGTTTCGGCCGTGGCGCAGAACACGCTCGAGGGATCATTGGGGTTGCAGCCGCTTACCGACGCTCAGGTTCCGACGCCATCGAGCGGCGTGAATCTCTACTACTCAAGCACACAGTCGGCGCTCGCCATCAAGGATAGCGCTGGCAGCATCAGCACCATCGACGTCACGGCGGTTTGATATGGCAATTTCCGCACTGTTCTCGATCGAGGGGACCGCCACTCCCGCGGCCGTCGAAATCTCCTATGATGACACGGTAAACCTGGCACTGCTCAGCACGACCGGGGTCAAGAGCGTTTCATGGGAAATCATTGGCGTGTCATCGAACCTGACGCTGGCCAGCGCGCCTTCGATCACGCTATCCGGAAGTCCACCAGGAATCACTGCATCGTTCGTCGCCGATAGCGATCTAGGCGATGGGCGCGGCATCGGGTATTGCGTTCAGTGCACCGTAAGCGACGGAAAGAACACGGCAACGAGTACCGGAATTGTCGGGGTTGTAAATCAGGCAAGCTTCATCCCACCGGTTGCGAACGAGCGATTGGCGAGGCATGCGACGCTCGGGTGGCTGTCGCTGCTTGATGGGATTGGGAATCCGCTACCAACCGGATCGGCGACCGGAGAGCTTCTGTGCTGGAACAATACCAGTGGCGCCTGGGAGGTACCATCCAATATCGTCGTCGGCTCTGGCTTCATTGGCCTTAACGGGGCCACCTCCGGGAGCGGGCTAGACATGGGTGGGCTCCCAATTCGGAGCGTCCACGACTTCATCAGCCCCGCCACGGCGCAGACGGTGGCGGCTAGCGGGTCGCCGGCATACGTCGATCTTGAGATTAACGGCGCCACGAAGTACACCTCCCTCTACGGTGGCTTCGGCGTACCGGATCCGCTGGGTGGTTCGATACTTCCCCATACGGTCATCGGTTTTCGCATCGAGTGGCGCGAGGACACGACCGGCGCGACGATGTACACGGACGAGCTGCAGTTCGGCGTTGGCTGGCGCGAGGACTCGAACGACGTGTACGTCCAGGCAGCAGAGGTCAATACTGCTGGCGACGGCGAAGGTGCGGCCAACGCCGACGTTACTGTTGTCACCTACGGCGGCTCTGGTGCGCAGTATCGTCTGACGCTGGGGGCTGGGGGGGAAATCTATCTCGCCATGATGCAGGACGCTTCGACCGATCGCAGAGTCATGGTCGAAACCTTCCGCGGGTCGAGCATAAGGAACATGATCTGATGCCTGGACTAGGAGTAGGGATTGCGGTCGGGATCACGTCGGGCAGTGGGTCTAGGCTCCCATTGAACGGGCTCATCTGCCGACAGGACTATCGGTACGGTGTTGCGACCCGAGACGCCGGAGGCGGGAATATCTACGTCACCGACTGGTCCAGCCAGAGCCCAGCAGCCGGTCCGGTGGCGAGCAACATCAACACGGCGGAGCAGCCCTACTACGGGGACGGGACAGGAGGTATCGTGTTTGACGGCGTGAACGATTCGCTCAAGTTCACGGCCCCGCTCGGTTCGCATACCAGCCACACGATGTATTTCCGGATAAGTCTCGAAGCTGGCGCGAGTAAGCGCGTTCTGCATGTGCAGGGAGCTGATGCCGTAGTAGTAGGCAGGAATAGCAGCCGGCTCGCTGTATATGACGGAAGTTGGCACGAGGTGCAGGGTGCGATTGGTACAGACGCGCTAGTAGATGCACTAGTAGAGGTCGTCCTTGACGGAGACGCCGGAACCATGGTTGTGACAGTCGATGGCGCGGCAGTCACTCTGGACGACGCGACGTATACGCCAAACCTGTTGGACGGTGCAGCTGTTCTGGGTGCCAACTACCTGCAAAATCTGCAGTTCACAGCTATGACCCTGTGGGACGTCCTGCTCTACAGTCGCGTCCTCAGCACGTTGGAGCGCTCCAACGTGAGGACGGAGCTAGCAGCATGACCGCTTGGGCTCACGGCCCCACGGCGCGGGTCGAGGCAATCCGAGACGAGGACGCGACCCTTGCCGGGCTGCCGGTTCGCTCGAGTCAATCGACGCCCGGCTACCATGTTCCGCAGAGCCGATCGCCCGGCAGTCCTGGTTGGAGTACGCACGTGCACAGCTTGCGGCGCCACCCGACGATCCCTGCGCAGTCGGCGTACCCCATACCCGATGATCCGGGAGATCGCGCAGCCCTACTAGGGAGATTGCACGCGGCAGAACAGGCGCTGGTTAACGCTGCTGGCCCGCTCGATCCTGATTGGACGCCACCCGGACTCGACGCCGTGGCAATCGCCACTGATCTTCTGAAGGAGCGCAGACCATGAACGAATACCTCAATCCTCAGAATCTTGCCGCGGCGCTTCTCGTCGTGGTCCCTGTCCTGGTCTTCGTGGCTCGCGTGCTAACACATCCGAGCTCTATGGGCTTGGGTCTGCAATTGCCCGTGTGGTGCGACGTTACGACGTGGCCGCGTTGGGCGCAGCCGATCGTTCCGTTCGTGGCCGCGGCGGGCCCCGTGCTCGTGACGCAGTTGGAGGGCGGAGTCGCTCTGCTACCAGCGCTCGAGGCTGCTGGTGCCGCTGGGTTCGGCGCAATCGGGCTGTACCATGCGGCTAAGCGCGTCGTTGGTGCCAAGCCTGCTGCTGCCGAAACCACGGGCTCCGATGTCAAGGAAACGCCCGCCAACGCGAAGCCGAAGAACCCGCCGCTCGACGAGTTGCCGCCGGCTGCGTGAGTGGCTAGGCTGTCGGCATGAAGGCGGCTAGCGAGACAGATGCTGAACGCGCAAAAACTCACGAGGTCGTGCAGCGGATAGAATGCAAGGCGCGCGAGCATATCGTGAGCAGTCTGCCGAAAACTGAGGACAAGTTCGTGTTGGCGATCCGTAGCCAAATCCTGAGCGGAAGTCGCCTGTTCACCGGCATCGCATGCGACGACTGCGGGACTGAACTGACGAACGACGGCGCGCTGCTGCTCTGCCTCCCACCGAAGCGATGGCACGACTGCCCGGCATGCGGGAAGCGGCATTTGGTGAGGGAATGACTGACGAGCAGCTCCGTCTCCTCTACCGCGCCCATGGTTGCCTGACCCAGCGCATGTTCGTCGGTCCACCGCTCACCGGAGCAGACCGCAGGCGACTTCGCAGGGTGCGGCGGAAGCTGGATGCGCACGAACTCAAGGTGATGGACCCGGACCTTGCTAGGCTCAGCCGGATGGCAGACGAGCAGGAAGCGCTCGCGGCGAGCTTGCAAGAAGTTCTCAACGCCGCCAGCGCTCCTTCCGCAAAGGCCGAGCTGTGATCTGGCAAGTCATTCTCATCCACCGCGACGGCGACACGAAAACCTGTTTGGGTAGCTCGCGTCAAGAGGCCATCGGAACCCAGGAGAGGGTCTCGTCGTTGCATCGCGGTGCCTACGTGGCTAGCTTCATGCCGGAACCAAAAACGACGCTTCCGACTGCGGAGGCTAGGAAGATATCAAACCAATGCAGAACACCATCAAGCTCGTTCTCGCCGCTGCGCTTCTGACCGCGTGCGCGCCGTCACTCGCCTCTGTCTCCGCCGAGCCACCGTCTAGCGAGCTCGGAGCGGTTCCGGATGCTGACCACTGCCGGAAGCTGAGCCGGGCCGAGTCGGCGCTTCGGTACGTCGTGGCTGGCTCTGCGGCGGCTGCGGCTGGTTCCGGTCTCGGGGCGATTCCGGTTGACGACCCCGATGCGCAAAGGGCACTGGCCATCAGCGCGGCCGGGCTCGGGGCGACGGCTGCCATTTCGGAGGCGGTTCGTGCGCAACTGGCTGCGGACTACGCCCGCGATTGCGAATAATGCCTATCCGACCCGGTGAGATCTCAACCGACGAACTCAGCGCCGACGAGGTGACGTTCGCTCGTGCAGCGGATGCTCTGCGCGTTGAGGATGATGGTCTTGGGTACGTTGACGCTGTGTGGTTGGCGAGATGGCGAAGATACATCGGGCCACAAGTGCTGCCGTTGGATATCCAGCCGATCGGCTCATCCGGTCTGTCGGATCGCTACGAGGTGAGGTAATGCGTTTCATCGATCTGATGGGAGTCGCGCTGCTGGCGATCTTCTTCGCGCTCGCGCTCTGTCTACTGGTGCGTTGCACCCCGGTTCCCGTTCCGGTGCCTCCCGATCCGACGCCACGGGGAGGAGCGGGGCCGGTGATCGATGGTTGCTTGTCGACGCAGCAGACATGCGGCGATTGCCAAGCGGCGGCGGCAAGGATCGAGGAACTGGCCTGCCGAGACGAATCAGGAACGCCCCTTTGGCAGACGCCAGGGGGCAAACCTTTCTGGGAGGCGTGTGACTACTCTGCGAGCCAAGGGCGCGATTGGAAGCCTGAGTGCCTGAAGACAATTCGCGACTGCGGAGAGATCGACGCGGCGATGAGAGGGCTGGTGTGTAGGTGACCACCACGAACAACGGCAAGATGATGATGCCAGCCTCGATTCGTCGCGGCAGGAAGATTGTGACTAACTTGTTCTGGCGCGGTGGTAAGCGCATGCTCAGGCGGATGATGCGGGCTAGAGGGAAGAGAAACGCGGAACGCGACTATCTTGCTGACGGTGGCCGCGCGACTCGTGAGACCGTTGACGATAGGATTCTGTGGTGACCAACTACTCCGCCCTCTGCGGCACGCTTCCTTCGCGGTCAACAACCACCGAGGCCTACAGAAAGCTGCGTGCGTTCAAGCCGAGTTCGGTTGCTGACGCTCCATCCGAGTACCTGATCAGTCGCTGGGATATCTGGCTACGGAATCAGGAAAGCTTCGGAAGTTGTGTTGGGCAAGCAATCGCCGGAGCTGTCGAAACCCAAGTCGGAGACACCCCGCGACTTTCAGGAGTGAGCATCTGGCGTGAGGCCCGACGGCTCCAGGGCGAGATTGAGCAGATTGACGAGGGAACTCGTGTGGAGTGGGGGATTGCTGCGATCGAGGATCGCGGATATTCCGACCCATGGCATCCCGGTGAAGACCATAGCGAGGTTGAGGCCGGCAAGGGGGCGACAGTGGCTGGAGACGATCTGGCTGACGAGCTCGCCGCCTATGGTACGGTCAGCCACTCAATCGAGCACCGAACCATCTGGGGATACGGAGATGCGCTGACCAGCCTGCTGCAAGCGGCACTTCTTGAGGACCGCGGGATAGTCATCGCGACCGGTCTGAGGGATCCGTTCTTCGAACTGGTGGCAGATGAGGTTGCGACGCTCGAGCACATTGGGGGCGACCGCAACGGGCATGCCATGTTGCTGTGCGGCTGGCGAACCGAGAGTGACGGCAAGCTGGAGTTCATGATCCGCAACAGTTGGAATGGCTGGGGTGGCGCGACGGTCGCTGGGCAGTTCCGACCGGGCCTGTTCTGGTGCTCGTCGGAAGCAGTCAACGCGATGTGGGAGTGGCACTCGCTGAGGGTGATCAAGAACTGAAAGAATCCAAAGCGGTTCCCCGCAACTTGACTCCGTGGGCTTGAGTGCCCATCAGTAGTGCGCCCCAAACGATGGCCAGCGAAAGCTGGTTGGGCAGCCACCGCCAGAAATGGTCGTGGTGGATCGGGAACGACCGGGAACGCCGGCAACTTTCTCGGCCACGTGGTGACACCGCCGATCTCCGGGTGATTCGCGAGCCCACGGAACAACACTGCGCTAGTGCGGCCACCGTGCCGTAGGCGAGTGCCGGCCAGCGGGGCGCGACCGACGGACACGAGACGCGGGTAGCTCCCGGTTCACGCCCGTCGGCCCCGCTGGGGAGATTCCGAATAGTAGGTTCGACCGTTGCCAGGACCAGTTGCGCCGGCAGGCCCACTAACACTAGACTGCGCCGCATGAACGAACGAGCCCTATTCGTTGCCTTCCTTCTCGCCTTGGTCGTCTGGTCCTGCGGTCGCGAATCGGAAGCCGCTGAACCAACGATCGAGGACCGCGTCTTCTCCGTCCTGCAATCGCTGCCCCGGAGCAAGTGGGACGCGGAGGAGCCAACAGATGAACGCGAGGCGCGGCTAGATTTCCTGGCGGTGACGATTGCGACCGCGAGCCGGGATGAGTCCGACGCCGCGGCGCTGCTTACGATCCTGTGGTTCGAATCGCGCGGAGCTCGCTATGTGCAAGCTGGCTGCCGGAGTGAGGACATTCCGATCGGCGCCCCGAACTGCTCTGGCGGAAGGGCCCGCTCGCCATGGCAGCTCGAGCGGGTGGCGTGTCAGGAGGGCTGGGCGCTACCTCGTGGGAGTGACGCGGCGCTGCTGGCATTCGCGACCTGTGCGCGTCGTCGGTGGCGTGGTGCGCTGACCCGGTGCGAAGGGAAGCACGCCGGTGGCCGTCTCGCTGGATCATTCGCCGGGTACCGCTCGGTTGACTGTGCTTGGGAAGGTGGGCCGCATCAGGGATCCAGAGCGCGGGCTAGGGGGTTTCAGGTGCGATTCAATCAGTTGATTTCGGAATAAGCGAGCGCTGCCCTTGCCAAGACGAGCAGCACGCATTAGCTTTAGCCCCGTCCAGCACGGCTAAGTAAAGGACAGGGCCAAAGCGTTCTTCGCCGGGGCCCGATAGGGCCAGTTTCCAGAAGGTTGCTGGCCTCTGTCGTTGTTGTTCCAATGACCGCCACCTCTGCCGCTCTGCTACTGATCGCCGCGGTTGCGGTCTCGGTAGCGTTCGGGTGGTGGATGCTGCGGGGGTGAGCGGTCGGGTCCGCCATGGTTCAGCCCCTTCGCTTCCTTGGTATCACGGAAAGGTCGATGTAGCACGCGCGCCGATGGCTGAATCGGTTGCTCGATGGTACCAGCACACAAGCTAGCCTACCGTGCGGCATCTTTGCTGGCGACGATCTCTAGGTCCCGATGCATCGAACCGTGAACTGTGATCGCATACCCACGACGCCGCGCAAACTGCGCCACCACCGGAATCAGCGGAAGGTAGACCAGTGGGTTGCGCTTCGATCGGAGTGGCTTCTGACGGTCCATCAGTTCACCCCACCAGCCTCGCCTCGACCATCAGCAGCCGGAGCCGCATCACGTCGGTGCGCATCAGGCCGAGCAGTCCGAGTTCGGCAAGCAGTCCTTCGCCTGGTTCGGGTGGCGCGGTTGGGGGAGGGGTGGTGTTGTGGATCATTTTGGCATGTTCCTGATGAGCTCTCTGCAGCAGAACGCGGCCTGTGCAGCAGACAAATTCAAGCCATGATCCTCGGCAGAAGCAGCCTGCCTGGCATCCAGCAAGCATTTTACTGCGAATGATTTGCATACTTCAGCGCATGCCTCTCGCTCGGCAGCGAGCGCACTAGCGTTTCGGTCACCATCCACATCAAACCGCTCTCCGGCATCCCCTAGTCGCATCCGAGCCCGGTAAATATCCTCTTCCGTAGGGGCATATCCAAGCGGCGGTGCCTCCGGTGGGACCCCTACGAAAAATGGACCACCCATCGAGATGCTTTCGCGTTCAGCAGCCTCGGAGTCTTGCGCGATCTCCAGGTCGATGCCCGGGTCTGGGTGGTAACCCCGGCCGACATATCCGCATCGCAAGCACCGATATGCTCCTACCCCGCCGCCCAACCCGAACATGCCACGGCTATGGCACGCTCCACATTGCGGGCATTCGAAATGTTGGTGCGGAATCGGCGTTGATGTTCCAGTGTATAGTTCGTTCATCGTTCCTTCTCCTCCGGCCGCACTGTCGCCAGCACGGCACCATCAGTATCCACCACTCGCACGACCATCCGCAGAGCATCGGCCCGGAGCTGGGCTGCGTCCATCGCTACACGGAAGTCGTGCTCTGTCCAGCTGGGCAGGAGTTCGAAGCGGTTTAGGTCAGGCATCTCGCACCGCAGCGACCCATCGCTCTGTCCGTGAATTCGTGGCGGGTCATGGCTTGGGCTCCAGGGCGGCGCGGGCCCGTTCATGAGCCCTGCGGTATGATGGGTATCCGTTTCCGATTGCTCCTGATGTGAGCAGGAGATCGGTCAGCGCTTCCCGCAGCCTCGCAATCTCGGCGTCGCTGGCTGCTAGCTGGGAACGGAGCCGCCTGACCTCGTCGTGGTGCTTGGTAAGCATCGACTCAAACGCCTCATCCTCAGCACGAGCAGCCGCAACGCGGTCCGGTCCGAGAGCATGCTCCAGGTGCTCCAACAGACCTTCTGCTGTGGTAGCTGCCGCGTCGTTCACTTCGCCACCGTGGGCGCGATTCACCTCGGCTTGGCGGCGAATCTCTAGGACCTCCTCCGCGACGTTTTGCAGGACGGATTCCAGTTCCGCGACCTGGTTTTCTAGGTCGGTGATACGACTGCTCATCGACCCGCACTCCTGCCAGCAGCGTCGGCCAGCTGTGAGCGGCTCGCTAGCTCCTTCTCGAGAGCGGACACGAGTTCTGGGTAATCGGCGGTGCGGGCGGTCTCGAGAGCGATGGCCAGCTGAATCCCAATCATGTCATTGAGTCGGCGAAAACCAGCGGGGTGCTTGCGACTCGGCCAAACGTACTCCGAGAACCCGCCCATTTTGCACGAGTCCTCGTCACAGTTCCACGTGGCGACGTGCGGGTCGAAGCTCCCCACGAATCGAGCAGGGTGGCCGCACTTGGGGCAGGGGCAGGTGTGGTCAGGCATTAGGGTCTCCTACGCCCTCAAGCCGGCCCCAACTGAATGGGTTCCGGCGGGGGCGGGGCGGTAGCGGGTCAGCGGATCGTGTTAGGGTCCTCGGTCAATCCGGTAACGATCCTGGGTTCGCGGTGCGGCCAATTTGTTCGCGAGTATTCCTCAGCCTCGGCCCGGTCGTAGAACCGTGCCGGTTGCGCGGATGTCCCGTGGAACGCTGCCTCGGTGTTCGTGGCTTCGTAGTAGCGGTACAGGGTAGTTTCGGTCTCGGTAGTCATTGTCAGGGTCCTCCAATGCCTCGAGCCCCGGGCCTAGTGGCTGCGGGGCGAGGCGGGGGATGAGTAGGATTAGCGTGTGGCCTCGTGCGCCGCGCGGCAAATGGCCTCGTACTGGAGGTCGCCCCCCGACAGTGAGTCGAGCCACTCGTTCCACCGATGCTCGTCACCGAGCTCGACTAGCGCGTCCGAGCAGGCCCGCTGGTAGCCAAGGCGCCCGCTGAACTGCTCGACGAACGGCACGGTCTCGACCAGATGAGCGACGATCTCGGCGCCGATTCCCGACTCTGCCAGGTGGGTGTATTTCGTGTAGGTAACTCGGTTCGTGGTCATGTCCGATCCTAATGCACGCCGCGTGCCACCCGAGCGGCAGCACGAAACACCGCATTTCGCAGAGCACCGGCCGCGCGGACTGACAATCTGCGGCACCACCAAGTGACAATCTGCGGCACCTAGCGATTTGCCGAGGCTTTTGAAGCCGCGTTTTGTCACCGCGGAGACAATTTGCGGCAGCCAGCCGTCGAACCGAGTGACCCATGCCTCAAACAATTGCACTGCTCATCCATGCCGACCCGTCGGTGGTCCCGGCCTACCAGTCCGCACTCGGGATCCCGGTCTTCACCACGGGCAGCCTGGGCGCCGGCTCGAGCGCGTACGATGAGCGGTCGGGGCTCGCGCGACAGCCACTGAGCGCCATCGTGGCGCGTTTCTGTCCTGGCGTGCCCGAGGGTTCCCGGGTCGTGCTGATCGCGTGGTCAGCGGGCTGCTGGGCGGCCCGGGCGTGGCTCAGGGACTTGGATACTCGGGGCCGGGTCCCGGCGGCGGTCCTGCTCGACGGGCTGCACGTGACCTCGGCCTCCCCTCTTGGAAACGAGGTCGACGCTTGCCGCGAGGCGATGGCGGGCCAGCGCTGCGTCATTGTCACTCACACGCAAATCACGCCGCCCACCTACCGCGGCACGACCGAGAGCGCCGAGCTGCTCTTGCAGCAGTTGCGCCTGGTTCGCGTCAGAAAGACGGACGATCTCAACACCGGCGACTTCCACATGCGCGCCTACCATGGAAGCGACGCGGCGGCGCATATACGGCAGCTCAAGATCGAGGGGCCCGAGCTGTGTCGCGATATCGTGCGGCCATACCTGCTCGAGCACGGGCTAGTGGATGACTGGACCGCTGACACCGATCCGGCGCCTGCCCCGGAGCTGCACGGCATCGATGTCAGCCACCACAATCGCCCCGACTGGAGTGCGATTGGTCGCACTTCCCATTTCGTTTGGTGCCGAGCTACCTACGGGACTATGCGCGATCGGCTGGTCGCGTCGCATGTGAGCGGCGCGCGTCAAGCTGGGCTACGGGTCGGGCTCTATCATTTCTACAGGCCGAGCCAGGACGCCGGAGATCAAGCCGACGCCTTTCTCTCTGTCTGCGACGGGGTTGGAATCGGCTATGGTGATCTGGCTCATGCGCTAGACGTCGAGGCGGATACGTCGCCGACACTGCAGCCGGTGCGGTCAGACTGGGAGCCAGGCGTTCGACTGCTGGCGGATAGGCTGAGCCAAGACGCAGGGCGGCCATGCGTCATTTACACCACACAGCGTGAGTGGCGAATGCTCGGCAACCCCGGATGGCTCGCTGACCATCCGCTCTGGATTGCGCATTGGATCGGCGTCAAGGAGCCGGCGGTTCCACCCGGTACCCATTGGTCGATTCACCAATTCCGGGTCGGGCTCTACGATCCGTGGGCGGACCAACCGAAGGACGGCCCGTCAACGCCTGGAGCTCTGGACCATGACCGCGCTCGGCAGCCGCTTCCGATCATGCATGCGGCACCGGAGGCAAGTGTTCCGCGGCCACGCCATACGGTTCCGCTGATACCAATCGCATCCGACTTCAATAGCCGGGCTGCGGCGCGTGACGATACGATACGTCAGCAACACGACGAAGGGCGATTCGAATGAGCAGTACCGATGACCCACAGACCACACCAGAAGTAACCCCAACAACTCGCGGAGCGCTACTCGCACAGATAATCACAGCCACCCATTTGATGCGCGAAGACTTGGCCAGATTGGAAGAAAGCATCAGAAAAACCTCCGGGCAGATTGACGGGCTCGTATCGACCACGAAATTGCTCGCCGATCAGATTGGTTCATTGACGATTGAGGTACAGCGGCTCACCACTTCCGACGACGAGCTGCGCGATGGTCTGGGTGGAGTTCGCGAAGGACTGAGACGAACCAATCAGAGGCTGCGAGCAGTAGACGGCGGTGACTGATGCCACACCAAGAAGTACCCTTGCCAGGTCCGCCGCGCGTCCCGTCTCCGTCGTCGAGAGCCGGTCGCGTCGCCGCCCATTATGCGCCATCTGTTGTGACGGCCGTAATCACAGCCGGAGGAATGGTCGGTGCCGCTTGGGTGGCTGGAATGCTCAAGGCACCAGACATGAGCGAGACCAACGCTGCGCTCCACGAGCTGGTTGTTGTGACGCAAGACCTGAAGCGCTGGCAGGAGCGGCACGACGACAAGCATGAGCTAATCGACAAGCGCGATCAGGATCGGCGCCGTGAAGTTGACGCACGCTTCGCTCAGCAGCGCGTTGACATACAGCACAATGCCGATTCCGTCGTATGGCGTAGGCATCAATGATGCGATACGGATTTCACTCCACGAGAGAACATTAGATGGCCGTACAATTGCGTTTCACCCAAGATCCAGGTGGCGCCAATGAAGACGTTGGCACCTGGGGACAGGCATATCTAGGGAGCCACGGGTACGACTACGACGTCGACGGGCAGACCACTAGCGAGACGATCGCGAGTTGGAGGATCGAGGCGCTGCTTGGCTACTACGACCACGGCAGCGACATCACGCTTGCCGAGGGAGAGACGCTAACCGTGGACTTTGCGGCTAGCACGCTGACGATGACCTGATCGCCAATCAGCTGTGTCGTAAAACAGAGCCCGCCCAGCCTCGCGCTGCGGCGGGCTTTCCTCGTGATTAGAGTAACCCCGGAGGAGCTAATGTACCCGACGCCGATCCCGATTACCATGGCCGAGCTGAGCGATGCGCACGACCTGATTTGCCGGCTATTAGCGCAAGGAACCGCCGATGACTTGCGCGATGGCCCACGCTGGCGCAAGCTTTCTGCTGCCGAGGTGCGCGCCCACCGGGTAGCCCATGACGCGACGACTGACCGTGATTGCCTGCGAATCGATCCGGATAGCGGCCTGCTCGAGATGGCCCATGCTGTCGTGCGCCGGCTTCAGGAGCTACAACTGGCGATCGAGGAAGTCAGACTTCGCGATTCGGGAAAACAATCTGCGCAGGAGCGGTGATGCGTGACAATCGTCTGAGCGAATTCGGCGCAGAGTTCTTCGCGAAGTACCCTCGCTGCTTCCCGGTTAGAAAGATGCTGCTTGATCGGTGGAGGCCCTACCGAATCGACAGGTTCCTACTGCGGCGGAGGCTTCGTTTTCTTCGGCGCGTCTTTCTGTGGATCCTTAGCCTTGCCAACCGCATGTTCCCGGTTGTTCGGTTTACCAGGACGCCGATCTGTGGCGCCAACGTGGGCAGTGGTTGGTGGCCGATCCTGCATGAGCTATTCGAATGTATCGAACGGCTGGATCTTCCGGATGGATTCCGCATCGACCAGGTGAAGGAAAAGTTCGGCGAGCTAGTGGTTCGTGCGAGTGTGCATGATGACGCTGCCGAGAAACTCATTGATGAGGCCACGTTAGGGTCGCGATCCACCTGCGAATACTGCGGAGCACCGGGAACACTACGCGGAAGATTCTGGGTCAAGACGCTGTGCGAAAACTGTGAAAAGGAGCGCGATAGATGAGCGAGCCAAAGCGAAGCGACAAGCAGATTCTTGATGCTCTCCTATCATCCGGGACAATCAATGGGGCCTGGCATGACACCGGGGGAACCGGACAATCTCCAGGAAGCTTTCGTAAACGGTGCAAGCGGCTAGCTCTGAAGAACGATATTAGAATTGGCTCTCCTCTGATGGGTCCGCTGGACCATCCGATTGAGCCACCAGTTCCAGAGGGATTCGTACTAAAGCAGGTCAGTACAGAGGGTCGTTCAAGAGACGGTGGGAAACAATGGACGCAGGCCAGGCAAACGGTACATGAGGATTCGGTTCTTCCTCTGATACCTGATGGCATGAAGCTCAAGGGAGTGACCACACTAACCGGCCCAGGTGGTGTCCTACTCCAATACACAATGGCCCGCGAGGGCCAGGACAAGCTTGAGCTTCTGTTTCAGGCTCTGCCCGCTCTGCTAGAGCCATATAAGGGAATCGTCGCACCGACACCAGAACCGAAAGCTGATCGGTCGGATCTGCACGTTGACTACATAATCGGCGACGCCCACCTGGCCCTGATGTCTTGGAAGGATGAGACGGGCGAAAACCACGATATGAAGATAGGACGCGAGAGATTGCTCAAGGCCATCAAGCAAAGCGTCTATCTGGCACCGCCGAGCAAGACAGCTACCATCACCAATGTTGGAGACTTCTTCCACACCGACAACCCTAAATCCACCACTACCAGTGGCCGCGTTTTCGTAGATGTGGATGGTCGCTATCCGAAGATGCTGTGGTGTGGCGTGGAGCTGATGCGCGGAATGATTGACGAGGCGCTCACCAAGCATGACACTTTGGAGATAGTGTCGGTCCCGGGCAACCATGACGAACAGACAGCCGTTGCGCTAATGATCGCGCTAAGGCTTGCATATGAGAACGAGCCAAGGGTCATCATACAAGAAGACTTCAACCCGTTCCGCTACTACCGATTCGGTGCGAACCTAATCGGCGTCACACATGGAGACGGGCCGAAGCTGAAAGAGCTACCTGGGATCATGGCGGCAGACAGGCCGCAGGACTGGGGGCAGACTAGGCACTGGTTTTGGAGAGTTGGCCACTTCCACCACGATTCGTGCGAGGAGATCAACAAGGTTCTTGTTGAGACGTTCAGAACCCTGACCACGAAAGACTACTGGCATCATTGGAAGGGCTACCGATCCGGCCGCGATCTGAAGTGCGACACGTTCCATAAAGAATGGGGCCGCGTGAATCGCAGCACAGTTGGAATCGAGCAGGTTCTGCATGCCACGTGAAAGCCAACTCTCCGAAGACCAGTTCGTGCGCAGCTACAATCGCTTCATCTATTACCGCGAAGGCGGGCAGACCGAGGCCGTGGACCGTGAGCTAGACCTAGCACGAAACGCATGGGCGAAGATGAGCGAACGGCAACGGGCCCGTCACGCTGACAAGGCGAAACAACTCGCCGCCGGCCCGGTGAAGGCATGAGCTGCGTCGTCGGAATCGCTGACGGAACGGTGACCATTCTAGGAGCCGACGCCGCGATCAGCTACGGCGATTCAGTGTGCACGACCGACGACCCGCCGAAGGTTTGGGTGATTGGCGGCTGGGCGATCGGGGTATGCGGTGACCTAGGTGCATTGTGCGCGTTGCGAAACCTGACAGGCGGCTGGAAGACTGAGTCGGAGGCGCAGTTAGCAATCCGAGCTTGTGCGCTCAAACGGGCAGCTCGAGGAGCAGACTGGTATGCTTTGTTCGGTCGCCGCGGGCGGCTCTGGTACGTCGAACCGTCTGGCGCATGGCATCGTGTTCAGGAGCGGCGCGGAGGGCGTAGACTAGTGGGCGGCGCGCTGGCGATCGGATCCGGAGCGCAAGAGGCTAACGGGTCACTCAGGAGCACCGGCAGGCGTGGCGTTCCAGCTGCCGAGCGAGTGATCGAGGCGCTCGAAGTAGCAGAGTATTTTCGCGGCGACGTTCGGGCTCCGTTCCGGTGCGTCGAGGCGTAGCGTTTAGCAAAGAAAACATTAGCTACTAGCTAATCGGCCTTTACTGCGTAGTCTAACCTCTGGTTTCCGGAACCGTGGCCGGATGAAAGTAAAGTGACGTTTCTTTCCGGTTGCGGTTAGTAACGCCGCCATTACGTGCAACAATTGTCCCCCTGGCGAGAGCTTGGGGGACTTTAGCTATCTGTGGTTGTCACCGCTCCCCGTAACCGCTTTCCACCAGCAATCGCGTTGAATCGCTTCAGCAAGTCGAGCCGCTTGAACTCGATGTGCAGGTGCTGGTTCTTGCATGCCCGGAACTTGAAATAGCGCGTCTCTCCCCTGCCGTCGGGCCCCGTTTCCTTCACCGCATTCGACAGCTCCGAGCGATAGGTCTTGGTGATCTGCCCGCGACCATCCAGCGCCGTGAAGACGTTCTCGAGCGCCGTTACCTGTGGCTCGCAGTGATAGTTGATGCGGAAGTGCTGGTCGCCGTATCCACGCTCCACGGCCCAGACAATGACCTTGCGCGGAACCTCGAATTGGCTGTTCGTCTTCAGCTCGGCGGCTCGACCACCGCGAGGCCGTAGCCATTCAAAGACTTCCTGTACCGCTTCGGTGAGCATGTCGGGCAGCGCAGCCAGGTAGCCATTGGCGAACGCTTCAACGGACTCCACAGTGATCTCTGGCAGTTCTCCCCGCTCGAGCTGCGCGTCTAGCTCCTTTGCGCGCGCTACCGAGAGGAACCGCGAGAGCTCCAGGCGCTCGACCAGGAACCGCCAGGTCTGCCGCCGTAGATGAACGAGCACTTCGTCGACCGCGTGAAAGTCTGGATAGCGATGATAGCGAGAGTCACCAGCGTAGAACGTGCCCCAATCGTCCTTAGCGAAGGCGGCGTTCATTGAATCGACGGCGCAGGCAACCAATGCGAACCCCGAGCGAATGTCGGCGCATGCGCGGTTGTAGACGGCCACCAGTTCGCCGATGGTCTCGCGACGGGAGAGGTCGGTGGTCATTTCCTCAACCCAATCGCCTTCCGACGTTCAGGGCAGGTTGGCCAGCGCTTGGAGTCGCCGATACGAAGAATGATCGCCATCCCGCAAGCGGTCAGATCCCTGAGCGCATCCAGGTCTAGTTCACCATCGGCGGCGCACCATTGTTCGCGGCCATCGTCATCCTTCCACTGGGCACAGATCGGCATTCGCTTCTGCATGTCCGCTCTCCTGTTCTGCTGCCCTGCTACTCCTTGCCGCGGTTGCGGTCGGGTGGTGGATGCTGCTGGGGAACTGAACAAATCGCATCCCATACTGTTGTTACCACTGCGTCGGAAGCATGGCGCATGATGTCAAACCGCTTGTCTTCTGGCCTTCCGTCAATGAAAACGACACGCTTTCCCAATGCCTTTGCATACCCGACCTCCAGTGCCAGCCCGATTCCGCTAGGATTATCTGGCTCGAGGAATGCAACCACGACATCAGCCGCGCGAACGCACCGGAGGTCGTACTCGGTATAGACAGCCGGGTCTTTGGAAGAGCAATCATGCGGGTCGAGTAAATAGAACTTCGTTAGCCGTCGAAAGTCGGCTCGCCAGTCTTCCCCGCGCATGCCGCCGGCCAAGTACACCTTCAATCGCGGCTTACGATGATCGTTGCATCCATCTGGATCTCCAAATATCGCGTAAACGAAATCACAGTCAGGGCAGTATTCTGGTTTGGTCGTCATAGGAAACATGCTCCGTGCGAACACTCAACGCCACCAGCCTCGGTGACGTCCTGAATCAATGGCAGCGCCACCCGTTGCTCTGAGACATACAGCTCCCCGTCGAGCCCGCATTCGGATAGGTCTCGAATCGCGGCATCAACCGCAACGGCCTGTGCGAAGTCCACGGGATCGGCCGCTCTATGCCTGGCATATGTCTTGTGTGGGCAAAACGTGCACATCGAGAAAGGAACTTCGCGTCCAAGAAATGCCGTCACGCCTGACCGAGTCATGCGCCGTTCGATGAGCGGGAACCGAAACCGCTCCCACGCGGGGTTCTTTGCCTGAATGGTGCGCTGCGCTCGGTGTGCCTCATCGAGCGCAAACCCGATCCAGCGCTCGCATCCCTGGCCGAGACGCAGACCACGACGGCGCATCCACTCGCGGATTGCTCGGCGCATTGGCCTAATCTTGTACTCGCGAGTGCATTTCTGAATGATGCGGCCGCCATCTTTCACCCAAAACGGTGGCGTATCGGATCGCTTCTTGGCTGATGCTTCCAGCATATTGTCTGCCAGATTCCCCTTGCTACACCGCAGGAAGTCGATCCCAGCCTCCCGACACCTCTTCTCGGTGGCATCTACCTCACGGTAGGTCCACCTGTGCTCTGCCCCCGTATCCGCGAACACGACACAGGCATGCTCGGGCCCGGGGACAACCCCGCGCAGCACTAGCTCGACCAGGGCCAATGACTGCCCCCCGCCGGAGTAGCTGATGGCAACGGGCGGATCAGACGGCATCTCGCACCGCATCGATCAGGGCGCGGACGCAGGAGGCGAGGGTGCCGCGGTGGATGACCCGGATCGGAGTCTCGCTCACGTAGTATCCTGCAAGGCCGCCTTTATACCACCACACCTGGCCAAGAAGCTCCATCACCACGGAACAGCTGTTGTAGTGTCTGTATAGGCGCCATCTTCTGCTGGGTCCGGGTCTCCACCATATCCCGCTAGGCTTTGGTGCCAGGAGGCGCTTGCGTTCGGTGAATGCGTCGTTAACATCCTCCAGTCCATCGTGCGGTGGCTTGCGCAGCCTGCGGTAGGTCTTCTCCAGCCGCTTCTCAACGTCGAGCAGCTCCTCCGAGCACCAACGGCGCGACCCATCGGGGGACGTGAATTCGTGGCGGGTCATGTCTTGGGCTCCAGGGCGGAGCGGGCTCGGTCTACGGTGGCTTCCGGGGCGAACGTCTGCCAACCGAGCAGGTCCTCCAGAGCTTCCCGCAACCGCGCAATCTCGGCGTCGCGGGCAGCGAGCCGGATACGAAGCCGCTCGACCGCGGCATCAAGCTCGGCGTCGCGGGCGGTGAACTGGTGTTCGCTTACAAAGCGCCTGCCGCAATATTCGCAGGACCAGGAATCGGTTAGGGTCCCGTCTCCATGCTTGCGCGGGGTATGTTTGACACGTTGGCAAGTGCAGAATGGACCATGGGTGTTCGTGTCGCTCATCTTTTCGTCTCCTTCTCCAGTTCACCCTACCAGCCCAGCCTCAACAAGCAACAGCCGCAGGGCCATGGCGTCGGTTCGCATGAGCGTCAGCAGGCCAAGTTCAGCGAGCAGGGCGTCTCCTGGGGGTGAATCTTCGGCCGGCTCAGTCGGCGGCGGAGTGGGGGTTGTGGTGGTGACTAGCGGGGTCGGCTGCGGCATGGTGGTCCTCCCACGTCCCCAACCCCGGGGTTCGAGGCCTACCGGGGCGGGGGCGGCGGATGTGGATTACTCGACGCGCTCGCTCCGGCCGTTCTCGCACCGCTCGCGGATTTCGATGTTGTTGCCGCCGTGCTCTTCGGCCTGCTCGGCCATCGCTGACCAGCTCGTGTAGTTGGCATCCTTCGCGAAAGCTTCCTTGGCCGCGTCGAGCGTCTCGCCGCTGTAGTCACCAAAAACCATGCCGTTCGCGCTGAATTCGTAGGTCTTCATCGTCATGTTCTCCGTCGTGGTCATGCCCCCACCCAATGCACTCCATATGCCAACGAATCACCAGTGCGCCAATGCAGAAATGCCGGCGTTTCCAGTACTGGTCAGCTGCGCAGTGGTGACGAATTGCGCGCGCCGGTTTGGTCGTCCGATAGCTGCTAGCATGCGAAACCTAGCAAATACGCTACTTTGTCTCGGTGACGCTTTTCGTAACCGATAGTTGACCATTTTGCGTACCTGACCTGAAGGCCGGATTGCCGCGGGGGCGAGCGCGGCCAAGCAGACGAGCCCATCTTGCTGCCGTCGCCGGGCTGACACCGAGCTCCTCAGCGGCTGCAGAGGCGCTTCCGTGGCGCTCCAGCGCGTCGCGGACCATGTGCTGGGCATCTGGGTCACCGGCGTCTAAACGGGCCCTGAGCAGGCGCGCTGCGGGGGTTGAGCGAGGCATGGTCTCGGTCATGCACAGGGCGTGCCGTTTGCGATTTCGAGTAGCACATCAGCGTGGCAAGGCGCGTCGAGCCGGCACCAGCACGCAAGCGCCTTGCCCCTGAGCTCGCGGCGAACGTCGTCGACGGTGACCCGGAGCTCGCCGGCGACTAGGGCCCGCTCGAATTCACCCAGGCAGGATTGGATTGCGCAATCCCTGGTTCCTTGAGCGAGGCACTTCCGGGTTCGTGAGTCTTCCGCCAGCCAGTCTCCACCGGTGTCACGGATGACGAACGGGTTCCCCCACCGCGACGGGCGCGACACCACGATCGCCCCCTCCGGCTTTCGCCACCCTTTCGTGCGCCGCAGTTGGATTCGCGGCGGGAGGAAGTGCTCGCAGAACTCAGCGGCGGTGGTATCGGCCATGACTCCGCAATCCTTCGCGGCGCACCGCTTCCAGATGGTCGATCTGCCGTCGTTCGGGTAGCGCTCCCCGGTGAAATGCCGGCACTGGCCGCAAGTGAGGTGGGATTTCACGGATTTGCCTCCTGTTCGGTGGACTCCACCTTCGCAATCAGCTCCGCAATCGCCTCCGTTCGTGCGCGCCAGCCCTTCATGCGCGCGATGAGCTTGGCCTCCAAGCGCTGCTCGTCGGTTGGAGTCGGGGTGTCGCTCGGATCGCAAGCGCATGTCTCGCTGTGTTCGGGTTCGGCTTGCTTTACCAAAGCGGCGGCCAGCGCGCGGCAGGCAGCGATGGGGGAGTCGGCGTGATGGAGCCGCGATTTGCAGTAGAGCCTCCAGGTACAGTCAGCAGAAACAAGCCCGCCACTAGCAAACCGTTCCAGAAACGGTCCAGTTGGTGCGTTCCACGTTTCGTCGTCATCATCCCACTCCCACTTCGCGCCATCCGGCAGCGCGACCGGCGGCGGGGTCTCGCTCTGCCAGGTCCAGGCGGGGTCGTGGGGCGGGGTCTCGTCGAGGGCCTGGCTGACCATCTGTGCCGCGATTGCATAGGCAGGAGCATCGTTCTCCTTGGTGTCTGGATTGCGCTCGGCCTTACGCAGCGACTTGACCGCTTCCCGCACTCGCTCGACCTTCGCCTCTGCGGCCGTTGCGCGGTTCGCCTGGTTCGCTACCTCTACGTAGGCCTCATCGCGATCGGCTCTGGTGCGTTCGACCATTTCCAGCATCTCAGCCCACGGCGGCTGCTGGCGAGCGTCCCCTGATTCGTTCACGCAACCGAGAGCGTCGGCCAGGGCATTCTCGTACGCGCTCAGCTTGGCGGTCAGCGTGTCGCGTTCCTTCTCGGCTGCCAGAACACGCCGGCGTTGCTCGCTCATCGTGAGCAGCAGGCGCAGCAGCACAGCAGGAGGCCGCTCGCCACCTCCGGTGTTCTCCTGGAGCGTGGTAAGAACTTCATTCAGTTCACGCACCGTCACCCTTTCCCAGCCGGCCAGGTTCAACTGCATATCCAACGGGAAGCATCCAGTTGCGAGCCTGACCGAGTCCATCAGCTCCCGCCGCTCCTCATCCGGAAGTGACTCGATTGCCGTGCGCAGGAGACCGAGGCGGGCAGCAATCGGCAGGGATGCATTGTCGAAGGACAAGGTTAGCGCGGCGGGATAGCTGCGGGTGAACAGTTCGTACCGCGTCTCTTCAGTGTGCTCGTATGTGATGGTCATCAGGTTGGCTCCTTCTGCTCAAGCGCGGCGGCGAGGGATACGATCCCTGGCTTGCTGGCAACGGTGATGATGGTCCATTCAGCATCCCACCCGTCAAAGTTCAGCCACTCTCCTCGCGTGGCCGTGAACACCGTTCCCCTCGTTGATATGGATCGTGATCGACTTCTACGTAACCACTCCGCCACCGTTCGCCATGCTGCCAACTCTGCCGCGTTCATCTCAGCTTCGGCGACGATCTTCTTGTCGGCCGCGCGGCGCTGGTTCAGCTTGTCGATTCGTCGCTGTAGGTTGGTGTTCTCCTCGCGCGACTTCTCAATATCGGTTTCCAGTTCAGCAACGCGACTCCGCATCCGCCACGCTTCCGACTCGGTCCACTCATGCCAATCGTCCCCGACTTCTAGTACCCGTAGTTCGCGGCCGTCGTCGAGCAGGACGCTCCCGGGCTGCGTTCCGTGGCCGCAGCAGCTCGCCCGCGTGACGACGCCACCGATGTTGAGTGCTTTGACGAGTTCGGCGATGCACGGGTCAACGAAGACGACACCGGTGCCGAGGTCAAGCCGAACCTGATTCTTGTATTCTCCGCACTTGCCGCAGTCTTCGTGGGTCATGACGCGCTCACCATGCTACGGAACCTTCCGCCACCAATTGACAGGCACTCCGCGACCGGTTCATCTAGCAAACACCCAAGCGGAACCCGTGACTTGACGGTGCCACGCGGAAACCACGTGCTACCGATCAGAGTCTTATGTCGGAGACGAACACGGGCGAACTTCGCGCCGCGCGACAACACGTCTACCGGGTAGGCGAATGTAAAACCAAGAGCCCCATAGGTGTGCAGATATTGCACGTCGGTCATCACCATTCCCTCCCCGCAAACCACCGTCCCGCCATCCGCAGTTCAGCATCGGTCGGGCAGCGGAAGACGGCGCGGAACTGGTCGGCGTAGCATTTCCCATCGAACACGGCAGGGAACCAGCTCGGTCCATTCTTCCGGCAGATCTCGACTATCTCCTCCATAATGCTACCGCCGGTATGGGATGGAAGCGCTCGCTCCCACTCCCCTAACTCGCAAGCGAACACATCGTCACCGTCAGCCGTCGCCACGAACGACCAGACGTAGAACAGGTCGTTGGCTTCACTGCACTTCGCCCACCATTCGCGAACGGTCTTGTATCTGAGCAGCCGCTTGAGCCCAGGTGCGCACGGGTGCAGCGGCTCGAGCAGCTCCGCAAGTTCCTTGGTTTTCACTTGTCACCGTCCTTCGCGGCGCCGGTGCATTGGAGGAAATCCGCGATTTCTTCACGCGCCCGGCCGATCCACTTCAGCGCATCGACCACAACGTCGCGAGCCGCGTCATCCACCAGATCTGGTCCGGCGATCGATGCCAATTCGTCGGACCACTCCGCCAGCTTCTCGCGATCCGGCCGCAACGCCTCGAGCCGCCTTGCCAGCTCGGCTTGCCGCTCCTTCTCGCGGACGGCTGCCTCTTCGGATTCGCGCCGCTCGCGTTCAGCCCGCTCCTTCGCTTCAGTCTCCGCCCGAATCCTGGCCTGCCGCTCCGCCTCTTCGCGCTCTGCCTTTCGCTTCTGCTCCTCCAGGGCTTGACGTTCAGCCTCAAGGCGTTCCCGTTCCGCCCTGGCCTCTGCGTCGCGTCGCTCCTGCTCGACTCGCTGAGCGGCCTCCTGGGCTTCGCGCTCCGCCTTCAGCCGGGATTGCTCCGCTGCCATGGCGGCGCGTTCCGCTTCCAGCTTTGCCCGCTCCTCGGACAGCCGCCTTTCCTCAGCCTCGCGTTCGGCTCGCAACCTGGCTTCCTCGGCCTCTCGAGCTACACGAAGCTCCTCTTCCCGCGCCAGACGTTCCGCCTCTTCCTTAGCGCGTTTCTCTTCCTCGCGGCGCTCGTCATCGGCGGCCTTCAACGCCTTGAGCGGGGCCTCCGTCTCGAGCACGATGCCGGTAAGCTCTTTGGCGACGGAATCGACCTTGCGCCCGTACTCCAGAGCACCGGCCTTGAGCTCCTTTCGCCGCGCCTCGATGTCACCCCGGAGCGAACGGCGAACAGCCAGCGCCTCCTTGACGCCGCGACGGGAAGCGGGGGTGTCGAGCAGTTTCAATGCCTGCTCGCGTAGCCATTCCGGAGTGGCCTCTTTGGCGGCGACCCGTTCAGCAACTTCGTCAAAGCCGTCGGGCAGGGATGCGAGTCGGGAGCGCAGTTCCGATGGGGTGAATTGATAGACGACGGATAGGGTGTCGTCGGTGGTGATGTTGTCGTTCATGTCTCCTCCAGTAATCCCGCAGCCGCCCGCCCAATAGGGGAGGACCAGGCGGGCGGCGCGGAAAGGGTTAGCGGCCGTCGTTGTCTGGGTCGGGCTCGCGCTGGTCGTCTGTCGTCGGTGCTGACTGCTTGCGCGTTCCAGCCGCGGTCACGGTCAGGCTGCGTGTCCTTGCCTTCTTGCGCGGCATCTTGATCTCGACGTCGATTGCTTCGGTGAGATCCGGGCTGCCGGCGATCCGGATCGCGTCCACGGTCTCGCGCCCGAACTTGTCCTTCTCCGGTGAGAACGTGACGCGCTTGCCGACCCACGTCTGCACCTGCGTACCGAACATGGCGCGCAAGCAGAGCCCGTTCGTCTTGTTGACCACGAGCTGCATCGGCGTCTCTTTGAAGCTAAGGATTCCTCGCCGCTCATCGCCCTTGTCACCGGGCAAGTCTTCGCGGTCAACACTGGTGATCGTGAGGGTAACGTTCTTGCCCTTGAACAGCCCCGCCTTGAGGAAACGGCCCGGGAAAAGCTCATCGAACGACGTGGGTTTGGGTAGTCGTGTATCGTTGTGTTCGCTCATTGTTTTGTCTCCCAATCTAGATCGCCAAGGTCGTCGCTGTCGTCTGGCACCGCCCATTTCGGGAGCCGCAACTCCACGGCCTCGTCAGAGTAACCTGGCCACGTATCGGTCTCGCGGCAATAGGCCAACTGAACAAGAGCACGTCGATACTCGTCTCGGCCGATGTCAAGCACGTCATCCGGTATCACGTACACGACAACGTCATGCGGCGGCGAAGACTCCACCACTATCTCAACCATCTCTCCCGGGTCGTAGCCAGAAGCAATCAGCCCGTCGTGATAGAAGGCGTGCTGCAAACCGTAACCAAGCCGGGCGTACTGAACGGCGAACAGCGGCGGTGACGCGATCCGCGCAGTCTTCAATCCGACTGTAGCTTTTGGCCCGAACAGATCGACGCGGCCCTTGCATTCGATGTGCGTTTCTTCATCGTTCCAATAGATGGCCTTTTCTGCTTCCCCACCCTCTTCCAGATAGCGAGCCGCGGCCGGATGCTTCAGGACGGCATCCCGGATGGCCAGGCACTTGGCTCGGTCCTCCTCCTTCAGAAGACGGCAATCAGCATGCTCGGCTAGCCATTCTTTCCCGTCGCTCGTGTTCCCTTTGGCCCAACTCGGCCGCACTGTGTATACAGAACGGAACCGCTCAGGCTCCAGTACGCACATGTGCACCGCGATACCCAGCTCAAGCGCCGGTGTAGAGGCGCGCGGCTCGGATAGCCTGTGGTGATAGTGCAGCGGCGTACCAGACCACATCTCCTTCAGCGTGCTAATGTTCACCGCCGGATTGTCTTCGTATCGCATCTCACTCAACCTCCTCAAGCCGCCGCTCGTAGCTGTCCAGCAATTCGTCCTCACGAACCTGCCGGCATCGCAATTCGCACGCCAGAGCCAGCGCGCTCCGGAAGTCTTCAGCGCTGCCCGCGTCGGAGTCGATGGCGCGGCACAGGTCATCCCAGTCGTCGGCTGCAGTGGCGGATCGAATCAGGGTGATGAGCGCGTGCGCTGCGGATACTCTTGCATCTGTGGCGATTGGATGGTTCATTGGTTCGCTCCGTTTCCTTCCGTCCTCAAGTCGGCCGCCGTCGGCGAATGGGTTGGGTGGGAGGACCACCGACAGCAGCCGACTGGGGGACGCTAGGGGGTCATGGCTTGGTCTCCAGGGCGGCGCGGGCGGTGCAGCAACGGCATGTCGTGCCGTGTCGGTGAGCATTGTTGTCGCAGTCGAAATTATCGCGGAAGTCCCGCAACGCTTCCCGCAGCCGCGCAATCTCCGCGCACGCTTCCCTTGCCGTTCGGTAGCTGATGCTGCACAGCTCGTCGTCTCCTGAGCGTGATTCGGCGTATGACCTGAGAATGTCCAGTGCACTCACGGCTCCACCTTTCTCTGCAGCGACGCACAGAAGTCTCTGAGTTCCTCGGCAAGCCGCTTTGCTTCTGGATCGTTGCTGATGATCATGAACAGTGGAAGCTGACCGCTATCCGGGAATCGCTCACGAACAAACTCGACGTATCTATCCAGGACTATGCGCGGATTTCTGGCAATCGTGTCCGGGTCGCTATCTGCAAGCATCGTTTCGACAAGCTGCAGAATCTGAAGCTCAACAGCCTCCCGGGAGCCCCACATCAACGGAGCAGAAAGGATCTCTCTGATCCTGTCGCTAGCCCACCGTGCAGCGGTCATTGACTCTGGATCCCTTCGTCTATCGCATCCACATCCACCTCGGCGAACTCGCGGGCGGCGATCTTCTGTTGCAGTTGCTCCCACAGTTCGCGGTTCACGGCTCCACCCCCGTCGGCAGCGTGGCCGATGCTGCATCTCGCTCGCGTTCCGCCCGCTCCTCGAGCCCCCGACACCATGCGCTGGCCGCTTCCTTGTGCGGGTCCTCGCGATGATACAGTACGTCTAGCATGTAGCCGGACATCCACGGCCACGTAGCGCTCGCGATCCTGGCGCCGTCTTCATCCTCGAACCAGTGCCGAGCATAATTGAAACCGACGCACGGCTCCCCGTCGTCGTGGTATTCGATATCAGCCACGGCCTCGGTAACGAGGCAGATTCCGGGGGCGACCTCGGTGCGGAAGATGCGGAGGAGTTTGGTCATGATTCCTCCAGTGCTGCTTCAATCGCCGGTGGGTCCGGCTCGGGATACTGCCGCTCGAGCGACGTTAGCAGGCTGCGGAATGCGGCCAGCTGAGTTGGGCCGAAGCCGACCGCGAGATACTCCTGACCGAGGTAGGCTCGGGCGATCCACTCGAGCGGGGTCTCGGAGCTGAGTTGCTCGCGGGTGATGTTGATGCGGATGGGGGTCATGCCGGCTTGACCTCCCACATTTGCTTGGCCGCGAATGCTGCTTTCGCGTCGCCGGGAGACAGCGGGTTCTCTGCCAAACCGTCGCCCTTCAGCTTCCGCCGCTGCATGTCTGCGTAGTCCTCGGCTTGCTTCTTGCTGTCGAATCGCGCGAACTTTGCCCCGTTCATGAGTACTTCGAATTTCATGGTCTGTCTCCTCCCGCCTGCTCGGCGTCTGAATGCTCCGGTCCCGCTAGCGCATCCGTCTCGCGGTCCCGGGTAGTCGGTTGTTCACTCATCGTTTCGCATTTTGCGGATTGCAGCCGCACATTCCGGGCACTGCTCCTCGACCTCTATCGCGCACCTTTCCCGCTCGGCAGCAACCGCAGCGTCCAGGTCCTCCAAACAGAATCCTTCTCCCCCGATTGGGTGAGCAATCTCACCAGGTAACAGATGCGAGCGGCACCAAGAACAGGTCCACAGCGGCTGCCATTCGTTGGTTCTGACCAGACACTCCGCGCCGCATCCGATGTGGATAGGATAGCCGAGCCGGGTGGCGCGGATTGTGTCCTTCAGAGACGCGGTCATAATGCCTCCAAGCTCCTGTCCCTCGTTGTCGGTGGCGGCGCTGGTTCGGTGTCGCGCCGTTCGCGCTCGTGGTCCTCGTGGCAGGCCTGGCACCGTAGCCAGGTTTCCTGCCCGTCCGGCGTGATGTCAGGGGCCGGGTGCCGCGTGCGGTTCGCGAGCGAGCGGCCGCAGACCGCGCAACCAGGCTCGTGCTCGGGGCAGAAGTGCTCCTCGGGCCTCAGCTCATCCGCGAACGTTCTGGTGACGCGGAGCTCCTTGCCGCAGGTGGGGTCGTCGCACTCCACGGCGTCGCAGTCGGCGTAGTGGCGGATCATCGTGCACCGAACTCCTGAAGCGCATCTCGAACTTCGCGAGTGGTTTCGGTGTCACAGTACCCGGCGAAGTAGTTCATGTTGCTGGGCGTATGGGGATTCTTCTGGGTCTCGCGCAACAGCCAGCGCTGCGCTTCCTTGCGGTCGCTGCGCAGAAGCCCGACGAAGGTGTCGAACAGTTCTCCGTAGGTGGTCATGAGCGCACCTCCAGCAGCTGCGCCAGCTCGCACCGGGCCCGGTCCCGCATAGCGGGCGTCTCACCGTGCCAGACCGCGTGCAGCAGGTTAATCCGGCGCAGGTCGTGGTCGAGTTCGGCTCGCTGTCGTTTGCGGCGGTCGGATGCGGATTCGGTGGGATAGCTTGTCATTGTGCTACCTCCCATCCGCGGCGTGGCCCCATGAAACGAATCTTCCCGCGCTTTCGTAGCCGCTGAAGCGACCGGTCAATTTGGCGGAAGGATGGCGATGGGTTAGACGCATCGGCAAGAAATTCAAGAGAGCTGGCCCTAGTAGCCCCGCCCCAAATCTCTGCGAACACCATTGAGTCTAGTTCCTCGGTTAACGTCCTACCTTTGCTCACGACGCCCTCCCCACCGGCGCGACGGTCTCGCGCACGAGCTCGCCAGTGGTTTCGACGACAGAGCCCCACAAACCGGCCCCGTGCGCGTTGTGCTGCCGCCCTCTCTGCTGCCGCTGCTGGTCGGAGCCGGGGCCACGGTGCGCCGTGTAGGCGGCGTTGCGGGCGTCGTGGTTTGATCCGAGTCGGATTCCGATTGACTGCATCTGGTCCTCCCTGGTGAATGCGTCTGCCCAGAAAGCCGGCCCCAGCGTGACCTGGGTTCCGGCTTGTCGGGGCGCGTCATGGTCAGCCCGTGATCTCCAGCTCCTTTCCCAGCTCGACGGCGCAAAGAGCGGCCAACTCGTGGCGCTCCTCGCGGGTCAGTTCCTTGAACTCGTGCATCTCGACCTTGCGCGCGTCGGGGCCCGCCTCGAAGAACTCCTTGATTGCCTTGATGGTTCCGATCTTTTCCACTGGTTGCCTCCCTGTCAGGGTTTGCGTCTGAAACCAAGGGTAGGCCCGGAAAGGATTGTTGTCAAGCGAGCGTTGACACTTTTCGTGAGCCGTGTTACGTACTGGGCATGGTAAAGGAAAACGACTTTGGCTCGAAGCTCAAGCGGGCGCGGGAACGGGCGGGGCTGACGGTGCGGGATGTCTCTGTCAAGGCCGACTGCTCGACCACCGCGATCTACAACGTTGAGAATAACGGAACGATCCCGAGCGTCGCGTTCGCCCAGAGACTGGCGCAGGCGGTGGGGGTAGAGCTGGGGAAGCTGCTATGAGCGGCACCGACCAGCCCACCACCGAATCCCGACTCCTCCACGCCCGAACCCAGCTCGCCGGCTGTCAGCGGCACCATTACCTCGGCGGGATCGGCTATTGGAGCAAGCAGGTCGCGGAGTTGGAGGCGCTGTTGACTCTAGACCAGAACGGAGAGGAACGAGACGATGACCGAGACAGCCCCTGATACCGAGCGAAGCCTGCCAGATTTCACTCCGCGCGAGCGAGTGTTGCAACTGCGGCGGATAGCGCAGGAACACGCCGAAGCGCTGACTGGCAACCGCGAGAACCTCGATGCTTGCGGCTTCTTCGTTCGGATCACGATTGACGCCGACTGGCTCTTGGTGCGGATGCCAGAGGAGTAGACGATGGCAGCCGCCATTCCCATCACGACTGACCAGAAGCTGATCGCATACCAGCTGCGCGAGTATCGCCGAATGGCTGACGAGGCGCGCGAGCGGGGGCTGGTGTATGCCCTGGAGCATCTTGAGACGCGGATTGCTCAGCTCGAGCGGCTGGAAAAGGAAGCAAGGAAAGCAGCCGACTAAATGCCCTACCGAATCCGCCACCCCGACCGCGGCTACTACTCCGGAGCGAACAACAGGCGCGAAATGCTCTGGTCACCGAACCCAGACGACGCGCGAATCATGGCAACGTGGCAGGGCGCGAAACGGCGGGCAGCAAAGATTCCGGGCGCGATTGTCGAACCGTTCGAGCCGTCGGGCGTGACGGTGGTTACGTTCACGTCGGTGGAGGCGGAGCTGATTGGGGTGCCTTGCGGCGGGTTTGGTGAGGTAGTAGCTGACGGAGATTGTTGAGGAGAAGGATATGGACCCAAGAACCGGAATCTCAGGAGACAGTCCGTGACCGACCCAGCCAAGAAAGCGATCCTGCTCGTGACCGGTAGCCGAGCGTACCCCGGAGGAACCGCCGTGTTTCGCATGGTGCTCAGGGTGCTACAGGATTTCGAGAGGCGCCACCCTGGCCGCGAGTTGGTCCTCATGCATGGCGACTGCCCGCACCCGAAACGCAACAGCCAGCATGCGCTCAGCATTGACCGAGTGGCGAGCGCGGCCGGGTTTCATCTCGGGTTCACGACAGAAGCGCGACCCGTAGACCACACCGTTGACGACCCGTGGCCAGCGGCTGGACCGAGACGCAGCAAGCGCATGGTTGCAGAGTGTGTTCGAGAGCGGGACGCCGGAGCGATTGTCGAGGTAGCTGGATTTCCGTGGGGAGAAGCGCGCGGCACGAAACGCTGTTTGAAGTTGGCCAAGGCGGCCGGTCTGGAGGTGATTCGAGATGGCTGACGATCTACTCAGTCGGATGGAACGAAAGCTCTCCGCTGCTCTGCTAGAAGCGTTCAATCTTGGCAGACACGAGCAACGGAAGGCAGACGTTGAGCTATGCAAAAGGCTCTCCGCCACGAGGGATTCTGGCGGAGAAGGAGCGAACGCATACGATTGCCAGCGCGCTATAGCATTGGGACTGTCGCCGGAGGAAGCGGCGCGACGGGTTCGGGAAGGAGAGCGACTCGATGGCTGACGTAACCGGAGCTGCGCGACACAACCGGGTGCGCGACCTTGCCGAGGCCGGAGACGATGACGCGATCGAGGCCGAGTTTGGAGAACAGCAGCGCGATGTTGTCACCTATGAGCGGATCCTGCGTACCAGCTACTCCAATGAGCGCCTGCAGAATGCCCGGGACGTTTCCGAGTATGAACTGCGGATGGCGATGGCGACCAAACCTAGCGGGCTACAATGGAAGATGAGGGCGCATGACCGTTGGGTTGCATGCGTTAAGGGCAACTGGTGTGGATCCGTCGTCAGGATCAGCGCTTCAATATGGGCCGCTCGCCAGTATCTTAGTGAGCTCGACCCGGATGAAGGAATCAACTACTTTCCAGTGGCGCGGACATTCCGTCACGGAACCCTCGCCACCTGTGCCAACGCGCTCGTTGATGCGGTGACCGGTGGGAGGAACGCACCATGAGCAAGCCCGCCCCATTCTGCCCCGACAAGTACCGCCCCGTGTTCGACGAGGCTCGTACCGCAATCGCGCAGCTCGAAACGATGGTGCAGCGGAACAGCAACCGGTACTTCGACGAGCTAGTCAAGCTCCGTTGCGCGCCCGACTTGCTGAACCCGCGATACAAGCTGTTCCCGAATGCGAAGGAGCTGACCGAAAGTTTCGGTGCGTTCCGGGCAGCGCTGCGACACTTTCGCGATTGGATGACATGCGACGACGTGACCGTGGTCTGCGTCGGAGATGGTTGCCGGCCGCGCACTGGCGCAACGTTCGCTTTCCGTAGCCCGTGGAACGTCATATCGATCGACCCGAACTTGCGCAATCCTCGTAGCGTTGGCGACATCGAGCGGTTAGAATGCAACGTGAAGCGGGTGCAAGACTGCGCGCCGCGGCACTTCCCGAAACTGCTGATTGTGGCGGTTCACTCGCACGCGACGCTGGAGGAGACCATGAGCACGCTGTCTGGTGACGAGGTCGGAGTTATCGCGATTCCGTGTTGTGTTCCGCTGGAGCTCGACGCGAAACCGATCGCCGACTATCGCGACGGTGGCATTCACTCGCCAAAGAACCGGGTGCTGGTTTGGAGAACGAGCAAGTCATGAACATCTTCTACCTACACAGCGACCCGTTCTTGGCCGCGCAAGCCCAATGCGACAAGCACGTGGTCAAGATGGTGACCGAGTCGGCGCAGCTGCTGTGCTCGGTTGGGCATACGCTGGCAGCCGTGAACCCGCCCTATCTCCTCACGCATGCGAACCATCCATGTGCGAAGTGGGCGAGAGAGAGATCCGGAAACTTCGTCTGGCTCTGGGATCATTTTGAAGCGCTGAGCTTCGAGTATAGCCACCGGTATCACAAGGTACATCTGAGTTTCAAGAAGATGGCTCCGTGGCTCGATGCGTGCGGGCATTGGATCGCTGACTACTTACCAATGGGCCGTACCGATCCGCCGCAGGTCATGCCCGAGCAGTACCGCGGCGACGACCCAGTAGCAGCGTACCGAGACTACTACCGAAACGAGAAGGCACGGTTTGCGCGCTGGAGCGTTCGTGAGCCGCCGGAGTGGTGGGGCGAGGCGGAAGGGAGGAAGGCGGGATGACGTCGCTGTTGTCAACTTGCACCAAGGACCAAGTAATTCCTGGCCTATACATGGGAGGAGGGTGGCTGACCAAGGACGTGTTGGCTAACTTCGACGTGCTGGTTCTGTGCGCGGAAGACGTGGCCCCTCCCGACGAGGAACTCGCCGGAATAGAGGTTCACCGCTGCTGGTTATGGGATGCCAAGCCTACTGACGCAGAGAGGACTAGCGCATTCGGTGCCGGTCACCGGGTAGCGAATTGCGTTCGCGAAGGAAGGCGCGTTCTGGTCACATGCCTAGGCGGGCTGAACCGCTCCGGGCTTGTCGTTGGCCTGGCGCTGCTCGCACTGGGGAAGACTGCAGATGAAGCTATCGCGCTGGTGCGCATGGCACGCGGAATACATGCCCTTAGCAACGAACATTTTGTGAAGATGATCCAGGAGTATGGGCAAGCGAAGGAAGGGGGGAGACGATGAGAAAGCTACTCGGTTTCGCATGCCACCGCGCGAGCGTTCGTCTGCATGGGGCGGCGGTTCATTCGCTACCGGTTGGATGGTCCTGCCAACCCCAGCTCTATAACGCAATTGGAGGTGCCCCAATGACACTCTCCGACGTCGCGCCCCGCCTAGCCGACGCGCTCGACATGGCCCGGCGCAACCTCGAACGAATGCGCACCATGGTCGGAGGGAGGAAAGGACTGTGAACATATCCAGCTACCCAAAAGTCTACCAGATGGGTCATCGAACGATCTCCGATATCCTTCTGGACCCGGTTATCGTGGAGGAGAAGGTTGACGGGTCGCAATTCTCATTCGGCGTCTTTGGCGGTGAGCTACGCTGCCGATCGCGCGGAGCCGAACTAGACCTTGACCATCCGCAATCCCTGTTCCTGGGAGCATGCGAAACGGCGCGTAGGCTGGCTCCTGTTCTGCGCGACGGGTGGACCTACCGCGGCGAGACGCTACAGAGCAAGAAGCACAATTCTCTTGTATACAGCCGGATTCCAAGCGGACACGTCATTCTGTTCGACGTCATGACAGACAAGCCAGAGTGGTATCTAGAGCGTACGGAGAAGGAAGCTGAGGCAGAAAGGATCGGTTTGGAGGTTGTGCCGATGCTGTTCTCTGGCGTGGTCGAGAAACCGAGCGACTTGCTGGAATTCCTGAATCTCGAATCGGTGCTTGGTGGTCAGAAGATCGAGGGCGTCGTGGTAAAGAACCACAAGCGGTTTGCCCTGGATGGTAAGCCGCTGATCGGCAAGTACGTCAGCGAGGCGTTCAAGGAAGTTCACCGCGGAGACTGGAAGGAGCGCAACCCGAACCGTGCTGACGTGGTTGAGGGTCTGGTGGAGAAGTACAGAACGCCAGCGCGGTGGCAGAAGGCCGTTCAGCACCTGGCAGAATCGGGAACACTAGATGGCAGCCCGAAGGATATCGGCCCGTTGCTGAAGGAGGTTTCGCAGGACGTCGAGGCCGAATGCGCGGAGGCAATCAAAGAGGCGTTGTGGGCGCACTTCCGAAAGCAGATACTGCGCGGAGTGACGATGGGGCTTCCGGAATGGTACAAGCGCAAGCTGCTAGACGGGGGAGACGTTCATGATTGACCGAATCGGAGACTGGCTACAGACCCGTAACGGCGTTAGGTTCTTCCCGCTTGACCCGCGTGAGGATGAGATTCTGATCGAGGATATCGCCTTCGCTCTGGCGCATACCAACCGGTTCAATGGCCACGTCGGAGTCTATTCCGTGGCGGAGCATTCGTGCCGCGTTTCCAAGCTGCTGCTCGAGAAGTGCGACGCGGGAACGGGGCTGCAACTGGCGCTGGCTGGTCTGCTTCATGACGCGGCGGAGTGCTACGTTGCAGACGTTCCGCGACCGGTCAAGATGTGCCTTCGAGCCGCTGGAGATACGGCTTACGATGCGGCCGAGTTCCTGGTCATGAGCGCCGTGGAGCGACGCTTCGGTGTGCCATCTGGTCTATGCTCATGCCCGGCTGTGAAAGAAGCAGACGCGGTTATGCTCGCGACCGAGCGGCGTGACCTATTCCCGAATCCTCTTGAGTGGAATGCGCTGCCGGATCCGATCGAGGAGCGAATCAGCCCGTGGTGCCCGGAGAAGGCAGAGCAAAACTTCCTGAGCGTGTTTCGAATGCTGACGGAGAACGATGGCGATTGACTACCGCGAGAACCAGCCGCGTTGGAAGCTACGTCAGCGCGGAACGAAACGGCGTCTTATCCTGCGGGCGGCGACAGAAGCAACGGCGCTTTCGATAGCTGAGGAGCGCTTTGGTGGGACGTGGAAGGTGAAGAAGAGGTTGCCGGGATGAAGAAGATTCCAAGTGTTTTCCAGAGAAACTATGAAACCGACCGGCTCTGTCGTGATGAGGTGGTGCCGGGATGCGAATGGGTTCTGAATGGCGAGGGAACGCCGACCATAAAGTGGGACGGAACCGCATGCATGGTTCGAGATGGCAAGCTATTCAAGCGCTACGACCGGAAGTGGGACAAGAAGAGGAACCGGTACAGGCCAGCTCCGGTTGGTTGGGAGCCGTGCGAGGAGCAGCCGAATGAGCATACCGGGCACTGGCCAGGGTGGCTTCCGGTCGGCGATGGGCCAGAAGACAGGTGGCACAGAGAGGCATTTGCCGGTCAGGAATGCGACGACGGAACCTATGAATTGGTGGGGACCAAGGTGCAAGGAAACCGTTATGGTATGGACTGCCATATGTTGTTGAGCCATTCCAACCATACCGAGTGGTATGGAACAGATGTCACTCCTAGAACGTTCGAATCCATCAAGTCGATGGTCGCCGACGAGAGCGAGGGACCCGTCGAAGGCATCGTCTTTCACCACCCCGATGGTCGCATGGCGAAGGTCAAGCGCAAGGACTTCGGTTTGCCGTGGCCCGTTGCAGAAGATGATGAAGCGGCATGAGTGCCAACGAACCAAGTGGAGGAAATCATGCGAGGAACAGACCAGGGATTCGAACTGGGCAGCGGCGAACTCGCGCTGCTGCTAGCCTACACCGCACCCAAGAGCCTGACGTGCGCGAACGTGGTGTTCAGCGTCAGCAACAAGTGCGTCGAGGCGTATGCTACCGACGGTGTCTGCTGCGCCCACGGAGTCGGAGACAATGACGGATACCAGTTCGCCTACCCAGGCACGACCGAGCAGCATTGGTCGGTCACTCCGGAGATTCTGAAGGCGATCAAGAAGGAGCTGAACGCGAACGATCTAGTGCGCCTTCACTTCCATGGCGCCAGTCTCACGGAGTACACTCGGCTCGCATTCGTCAAAGACGAAGAGGGCGAACCGTACATTGAGGAGCGGCAGACGTCGCGCTGGTACGAAGACGCCGTGCAGCATCAGCAAGAACTGGCTCTCGACGGAAAGGTCGGCAAGCGATTCACGAATGACAAGGGAGTGCCGATCGCCCTGGTCAGCCAACTAAAACGGGCCGCAATCCTCGACGCGCTTCCGACCGGTGGCACAACTATTCACCCGGGACGAACCGCCGCCGATGGTATGCAACTGACGGCAACCACCGCCGACGGAACCGAATGGACGGTCGCGCTGTTGCCGGAGGAGAGCGACGGAGATGGCACCTACTGACGGAAAACGCGGCGCCGAATCCAACCAGCCGCGCGGAGTTCTGACCGCGCGAATCCGCGCCGAGATCGCTGACTGCCGCAGCTACATATCGGCGCTGGAGGAGGTCGGGCTGGGCGAGACAATGGCGCCGTCGTATCGGGCGCGGCTTGCCATGCTCGAGGAGGAACTGCGGATGGCGGTGAAGTCATGATCGTTCTACGCCACGGAAGATGGGAGGAAGTTCTGGGTGACATCGAGCCCGAGTCGGTTCGACTAATCCTGACCAGCCCGCCATACGACAACGCGCGAGACTACGAGCCAGACACGCCGAAAGGCCCGGTCAACTTTGACGCGCTGGCTCAGTGGTCGCTTAGGGTGCTAGTGCCGGGCGGAACGCTGGCCATGGTGCTCGACGGTGCCGTTAACGATGGCGCGCTGAGCACGACGCCGTTCCGTGTCATATGCGATTGGGCCGCGCTGGATGGCTGGAAGCTGTCGCAGGTGCTGGTGTACCAACGGCATGGGATACCCGGTCGGTATCCGGTCAGGTTTCGCAAGGACCATGAGCCGCTGATTGTGTTCCGGAAGGATGGGGGATCCGTGGTGTGCAACAAGGAACCGGTTAGGGAACCAGCGCGGACGGCCGGGAGAAAGAGCGAGTCGGCGAAAACCGTACGTTACAGGGACGGTATTGTGAGAGATAGCTCAGGTGGGCGAGGTTTTGAGTACAAGGACCATTCTGAGCGCGGTTCTGTTTGGGATTACTCGGTCACCACGAACGACCCGAGCGCCCATACCGGCCATCCCGCCACCTTCGCCGAGCGGTTCGCCAGAGACGCCATCCGAGTCTGGTCGAACCCGGGCGACCTAGTAGCCGATCCATTCTCGGGTAGCGGCACCGTCGCGCGGGTCTGCAAGGATGAGTCGCGTCGGTTTGTCGGTGCCGAGGCGGCTGCGAGGTACTTCGAGATTGCGCAGAAGCGGCTGGCGCAGGAAACGCTGGGGTTTGCATGATCGTCCTTGGCACCGACCCGGGGATAGCAACATTCGGCTGGGGCGAGGTCGATTGCGGAACTGCTCCGCGCATTCTGGCCGCGGATACGGTTACAACTGCCGCGCGCCGCAGCTTACCCGAACGCTGGGCTGCAATCAGGACGTCGCTGGAATCGGTGCCCATAGCTCCAGAGCTGGTCGTCTACGAGGAACAGGCCGGCGTGTGGCAGGGAGTGCAACGCGAACGCAAGGAGAACCCGGGAGGGCGCTTGCCTCAGGTCGCGGTCGGGGCCATAATCGACTTCGCGGTTGGTTACGAAATACCGGTGATTGGCCTGCAACCGAACACGATCAAGAAGCTTTCTACCGGAAACGGCCGCGCGACGAAGCACCAAGTAGCCGCTATCGTTTCGCGGCTTCCGGGTTGCCCTGAGCGAATGAGTGGTCATGCTGCTGATGCGATTGCGACCGCGATTGCTGGCTGGATAAAGTGGAGGAGCGGAAGACGATGACGATCACGGAACGACTAGAGCTGGGGGCTAACCAATGAAACCTCTGCACCAACGAATCGCTGGCCACCTCTACAGCTCGAGCCGCGCGCTTGGCCTGACCTCGATCGCAATCGCGCTGAACGAGCCGCAGTCGAAGGTAGACGCGGCGCTGCGAACGATGCGGAAGAATGGCGAGCTCGTGCTCAATGGCTGGTCGAAGTACAGGCTATCCGATGACGTGCGCGCCGCCATGGACGAGGCAGAACGGGAGCCGAAGAACGAGTGGGTAGAGAAGACGGGTGGCAATCGATCGGAACCGCTCAAACTGCCGGAGGTTGACGATTCGGCCGCCGCTGCATTTGCGGATCGGGTTGCTGCTGATGTCGTGGCGAAGTCGATCGAGGATGCCCGGGGGGAACAGAGAGAGGGCACCCCAGAGAATCCGGCCGCCACGAGGGGCACGACTCACGGCGAGGGTTTTTCGGTCCCCACAGCCGAACCACCCACTGAGCCCACCTGCGGCGACTGTGCGAGAATCGGGAAGCGGGTGGACTCGTGGAAGATGCATGTCTGCGATGCCTGGTTGCTGCCGTGCGGAGAGAAACCGTGGCGGCATGAGATGACGCCGGTCGCCATAGCCTCGATGAACGCTGAGCCCTGCCCACTATTCACCCGAACAGCAAAGCCAGAGGTTTCCGCCAATCTATCCCCTCCCGAAGGAACAGCGGGTCAGGGAGGGATCGTGGACCCGTTGGATCCTACAGAATCCGTCGAAGGGGTGACGTGCGAAGGATGCGGCGAGCGGGCGACGCGCACCGTCCTCAGCGATGAGGATGGAATCCTAGGGTTCTGCAGCGCTTGTTGGGAAGCCATCGCGGCAACCGAGCTAGTGGCGGGAGAAACGAATGAGACCGAGCCAACCGACGCCG
>Ga0307423_1000174_pt1 | contig 43008 bp, 38 predicted proteins | sample SalMarWE160310MG_FD_202154 | JGI IMG/M metagenome (GOLD analysis project Ga0307423, IMG submission 202154) | Salt marsh sediment microbial communities from the Plum Island Ecosystem LTER, Massachusetts, United States - WE1603-10 | ecosystem: Environmental > Aquatic > Marine > Intertidal zone >...
ATTGGTTATTTATTACATTTATGTCGGGCCTCAGTCAATGGAAGCCCTCTTAGACAGGCGATACAGCGAAAGCCAAGAGGCGGGTATTATTGCAAAGAAAACCTTGTGACGCTTGCCATGACAAACAGCGCGCGCCTGTTTCCGGAGCGCCTATCTGCCGGCCGCCTTGAGCCACAGGGCCGCCACCCAACCCCACACGGCGTTGAAAAAAACCACAAACAAAGGAGTGAGCAAACCCAATTCCAAGCCCATTTGGCCCTTGCCCGCCTTCATGGGAAACACCACCCAGAGCTGGACCAAGGTGGGTCCCAAACTCCAGATAAGCCCCCGCCAGAATATCGAGCGCTTGAAAAGGGGGACCAAAAAAATGAATCCCCAGATGCCGCCCCATACCATGCGCTGGTACAGCATGGCCGGGGCAAGTGTTGGCGCGATGGCCACGCCCAGAGCCGTGGTAAGACCCCAAGCGCCGAAGATCCATACCACCAGTCCATTGACCAGTCCACCCAGACTGCCGGCGGCAAAAGCGTTGCCCAGACGATCGGCCGCATTAGCCATTTAAGTCCCTCCTCGAGAAAAAAATTGACTAAGAGGTCCTACAAAAACCTTAGCACAGCATGGTGGGGCTGGTAAGAGGCGTGAGAAGGTGGACTGCATCGCTCCCTGTAGATAATCTATATTAGACAAGGGAACCCCTTAGAAACCTTTTCCCGGAGACGACCATGCTGAAGCCCGGAGATAAGCTGCCCAAAATAGAGTTGCCCGACCAGGAAGGCGTAAAGCGCAAGTTGAAAGACCTGGCCGGCCCCCAGGGACTGATCATTTTTGTCTACTCCCGGGACAACACCAGCGGCTGCAGCGCCGAGGCGGCGGAGTTTCAAGAGCGCTTAGCCGCTTTCAAGAAAAAGGGTTTCGGAGTTGCCGGGCTCAGCAAGGATAGCGTTGCCAGCCACGCCAAGTTCGCGGCCAAGCTGGGCCTTGGTTATCCTTTGCTGGCCGATGACGATAAAAGGCTGATGCAGGAGCTGGGCGCTTGGGGGGAGAAGAAGCTCTACGGCAAGCTGAGCCTGGGCGCCATCAGGTCCAGCTTTGCGAGCGATGCCAAGGGCAAGCTCATAAAGGTCTATCCCAAGGTGAAAGCCAAGGGGCACGCCCAAGAGGTGCTTGAGGATCTGGGCTAATTCTCAGATCCAGCTGATTCCGCGGGCCTGCAGCCAAGGCAAGAGGCAAGCCTCCAAGTCAATGCAGGCCAGGAGTTCGCGCCCCACTTGCTGGCGGAGAGCCATGAGCTCGTCTGCGGCAAGGCGCTCCTGGATGTCCGGGCAAAAAAAGTTCAGGCAGATGGATTCCTTGGCCAGGAGCTTGCAACCGGTGGGGCTGTTGAACCAGCAATCGTCCACTAGCTCGGGACGCTCCGGCACCTTAACCCCCAATAGCAGGTTGATCAGAAGCAGACGCAGGTCATACCAGCCTTGGGCCCCGTCAAAACAGCAAGGCCCCTGGTCCCGGTCGCAGCAGGACGCGCAATCGGCCGCCACATCCAAATCCGCAAAAAGCTGGTTGGTGGCGTGGAGCTGCTCCTTGAACTTGGCCAAAAGGCCGGCCAATTCCGGATGGGCCCAAATCTCCCCGCCCAGAAGCCCATAAACTTCATTGGCCTTGGAAACATGCGCGCTGATGTCCCGTTTGTTCGCCATAGGCCCTTTCCGTGCGGTCCTCGCCGGGCCCTGGTTTTACCGGGGCCGGCGGGGAAGCGGTTGCAGAGTGGCTTAGTATACTCCCCGACCCTGACAGGGGCCAGTGGCCGGGGAGCGGGTGATGCCGTACTGCCAACCGCCTGGCCCGATGGTTTGCCGGAGGGGTAAATTACTTGTGAACTAGGATTAGATTCGAGGGCCTGGCCGGGTTTTGACTATGCTATAAAATTGCTATCACCGCTAAAGGAGGTTGCTCCATGAAACGGAAACCATTGGCCGTGTTTGCGGCGCTTATTTGTCTGCTGGCGTTTAGCGTGACGGCTTGGGCTGAAGAGGGTGCGTTCAAATATCCGCAGACCAAGGAGCTGAAGGCCCTGGTTGACCAGGCGGCCGGGTTGGTGAGCCAAAAAGGCGAGACCGCTTTCAGCCAGTTCAATAAAAAGGGTTCCCCCTGGCGGCAAGGCGAGCGCTATGTTTTCGTCCTTACCACTGATGGGGTGGTGGTGTGCGATCCCGCGCGGCCGGAGGCGGTGGGCAAAAGCCAAATGCATCTCAAGGATGCCTGGGGCAAAGAGATATTCAAGCGTTTCATCAGCGAGGTGACCCGGGTGCCGGAAAGGCCTTATGGCTGGACCCATTACCTCTGGCCCAAGCCCGGTGAAAAAAAGCCTTCCTGGAAAACCACCTATTTGCGTTTGGCGGTTGCGCCCTCGGGCAAGAAGTATGTGGTGGGCAGCGGCCTCTATGACATGAAAATGGAGCCGGCCTTTGCCAAGGACGAGGTGGAGGAGGCCGTGCATTTGATCAAGCAAAAGGGCAAGGCGGCTTTCGCGGAGCTGCGGGATAAGTCAAGCGAGTTCATTTTCCAAGACACTTATGTGTGGGTGACCAGCGCCAAAGGCGTGGAACTGGTCAACCCCGCCTTTCCCAAGCTGGAAGGCCGCAACCTGTGGGACAAGAAGGACGGCAAGGGACGCTACACCCTGCGCGAGGAAGTCGCGCTGGTCAAAAGCAAGGGCGAGGGATGGATCGAAGGCCAGTGGGCCAAGGCCGGCCAGAGCAAACTCAACAATACGCTTAGCTTTATAAAGGGCGTCCGGGTGGAGGGTGAACTTTTGATCGTGGGCTGCTCGGTGTATCTGGATTAGGGTGTTTCGCTAAAAAAAGGCGGCCTCTCGCGGGGCCGCCTTTTTTTATTTAGCCTGGGAATTATTGGCAGGCCTTGGCCGCGCTGCGGCAGGCGTTCTCGCAGATGCCCCGGCTGTCCGCGCTCTGGATGTCGGCGCAGCCGGCCATGCACACGAAATAGGACTTGCGGCAGCGCGGGGAAATATCTTCCGGCTGGCCGCTGGCGGTCTCTTCTCTTTCGGCTGACGAGTTCTCGCGGGGGTTTTCTTCCTGAGAGCGCTCCTGGCTGCTGGCTTCATCCTGGTTGCGCTCGCGGTCTTGGCTGTCTTGCGAAGCCCTATCCTGGGAATCTTCGCCAAAGGGCTGGCGCTCTTCATCTTGGCGCGACTCGCTCTCTTGGGCGCTGGAGCCGGATGAGCGCTGCATCTCTTCATAACCCAGCACCGAGGACAAGCCGGGGCCGGGGCCTTTCTGCTGCTCCTTTTGCCGGGCGCCGTTCAGCCAGTTTTGATATTGCCGGTTGTTGGGCGCCAGCTCCACGGCCCGCTCCATGTCGATCACCGCCTGGCCGTTGAGTCCGGCTTGATAGCAGGCCCAGGCCCGGCCGGTATGGTATTTGGCCAGGAGCGCGGGTTGGTCCGGCGCCAGCTTGAGCGCCTTGCTCACCGACTTGATGGCGTCGTTGTAGTTCTTGGACTTATACTGCGCCTCGGCCAGGCGGTACCAGGCCTGGTGGCTGTCCGGATTTTGGCTGACGGCTTCCTGGTATTTCTGGGTGGCCAACAGCGAGTTGCCGGTTTTCAGCGCGTCGGAGCCCAATTTCAGCAGTTGCTGCAGATTGGTTTCGGCCCAGGCCGGCAGAGGAGCCAGCAAGAGGCTGGCCGCCAGAATGAATGCTTGCCACGGCATAAAGTGCTGCATTCGCTTCTCCTGTTCCTGCTTTAATTAAGCTGAAAAGCTCGGCTGCGAGGGACGGCTATGGGGACGGCACCGCCAGCGTTTATTGTAATTATAAACCAGCGCCACGGTCGCCGGCAGGTTGATTTTTCTCAGGCGGTTTCGGATTTGCTCCGGGACTGGCGCTGGATCTTGGGAGCCGGGCGCGGCGGCGGTGGCGGCAGGACTACTTCGCTTTCCTCCGCTTCGCGCAGGCGGGCCCGGGGTCTCACAGGGATGCGGACGTGAAAATGGGACCCCTGGCCGGGCTCCGAGTCCACGGTTATGGTGCCGCCGTGCTGCTGCACCGTGTCGTTGGCGATGAAAAGCCCCAGGCCGGTGCCGGCGGACCCCTTGGAGGTGAAAAACAAGGTGAAGATTTTTTCCTTGGTGGCCTCGTCCATGCCCATGCCGTTGTCTATGACATCGAACACCACCACATCGTCCTCGCGCGAGGCCTTGAAGGTAACCTTGTGCGGGCGGCGGCCGCGGTCGGACATGCAGGCGTCCACCGCGTTTTCCAAGAGATTGAACAGGGCGGGGTTCAAGGCGTTGGGGTCCACGGCAAAAGAACCCAGATCCGGTCCTATGATCGCCTCGAACTCCAGGCCGTACTTCTTGGTGGCGTTGTCTCCGGTCAGGGCCACCTGGCGGGCGAAGGCCTCCACGTCAACCTCTTCCGAGGCCAAATCGCGGTCCTTGGCGTAGAAAAGGATGTCCAGCACGGTGCGCCGGATGCGGCCCACCATGAGCTGCACCACCTCCCAGCCCTTCATCACCCGGTCATAATCCTTTTTCTCCAAGCCCACCCGGATTCCGTACATACCCCCGTCCAGGGCGGTGATCAGGCCTTTGACGCCATGGCTGATGGAGCCGATGAGCATGCCCAGCGAGGAGAGATGGTCTTGTAATTTACGGATCTGGGTGATGTTGGTGGACATCTCCATGACCTGGCTGATCTCGCCCTGGCTGTCCCGGATGGGAGCGGTCCAGGTCAACACATTGTACTGCTCGCCGTTCAAGGAGGTGACCACTTGCTCGTATTGATGGATTTGGCCGTCGCGGAAAGTGTCGGCCACCGGGCACTCGGGGCAGCCTTCGCAAAGGCCCTTGTACACGTCGAAGCAATAGCGGCCCAAGAGGTCGCCGAAGTCCTCCTTGAAGCGCCGGTTCAGGGCGGTTATGCGGAAATCCTGATCCAGCACCGAGATGTAGCAGGGAACTTCGTCAAAGAGCTGCTGATACTTTTGCTGGGTGTCGTAGAGCTGGGTCTGGGCCACGGTGCCGTGGGAGAGCTGTTCGGATATCATGTCCAGCTCGGGAGCGGCAGGATCGTCGATGGGCTGCCCGGAAAGCACGGCCAGCTTGCGCTTGGTGGAAAGCCTTTCCTGGGCCCTTTTCACGGCGATGGCCAGGCGGGAAGGACTGATCGGCTTAACCAGGAAATCGCTGGCGCCCATTTCCAGGGATTTGGCCCCCCGCTCCAAGTTATCAGGCGGGACCAGATAAATGACCTCGGTCCAGGGGCGGGACTCCTTTATTTGGGAAAGCATGACCAGGCCGTCGGCCGAGTCGAGGGCGTTGTCCAGTATGGCCAGGGGAGGTTGCTCGCGCTCCAGGATGGGAATGACTTGTTCCACAGCCTTGGTGTGCACCGGGGTATGATCCCAGCGGAGCACCATGCCGGCCAGCGATTCCCTTAAGGAAGGGTCCTCCACAACCAAGAGTATTTTGTCGGCCATGCCATCAAATCCAAAGAATGATATTGCAGCCAGCCCCAGCAGTTTAGCGGAATGCGGCTTTTAGGCCGGACCAATAACTTTGGTTATCACCTCGATTAGCTGGGCAGGCTCAAAAGGCTTGGCCACGATGGCCGCCGCCTTGTTGGGCTGAATGGCCCGGTGGGGTGAGCTTTGGCCGGTTATGACCACAATGGGGGTGCCCTTGAACTGGTCGTCCTTGCGGAGTTTTTGATAGAATTTGGTGCCGTGGCCCTGGGGCATTTGCAAATCAAGAGTAATCAAGTCGGGCTTTTCCTTGCCAGCCAGGTCGAGACCCTGTTCCACGCTGGAAGCGGTTACTGTCGCATAGCCGTGGTCCCTGAAAATATCTTCAAGGTAATTGCTGACATGAATCTCGTCTTCGATGATAAGGATCTTTTTGGCCATGTTTTTCCTCTCCCGCCTTGGACTTGTGCTGCCGGCGTAAAGCCTCCCATCCAATAAGTTTATCGCCCCTGCAATGACGCATTGCGCCAGGGAAGTTCGGAACTCCCTTGAGCTTTAGGACAGATTGGCCACCGGATTTTCACCACGCTTATAATCCCATAAAAGAGGCTACTATACAACTTATTGCTAGCGGCATGCTAGTCTATGGGTAATTGATGCCGGCCCATACAGGGCGCAAGGGTTTAACCTGCGCCACCTGGTTCAGCGGGTGCGGTAAAACTTTTTTTATATTAGATAAACTAAAAGGCCCGTGACATTAAGGACCGGGTAGCGCCTGGCTGCGGAAGCGGCGCGGGGCGGTCCTAAAGCAACTGGCTATGAACTGCTCAACGGGCTGCAAGCTTTTGGTAGTGCTTTAAGCCGGGCTTGGTTTGGCGATGATCTTCTGGCTAGGGCACCATCAGATTGAAAAACGTCATGTCGCCATAACCTCTGCCGTGCACCTCCAGCGCCGCGCGCCACAAACCGGCGCGGTCTAGGCGGATTCCGTTTATTTTGTATAACCCGCCTCCCACTTCCCTAACCGCAATGCCGGTTATGACCGGCGAATGCCCGCTGGCGGGCATGCTTAGGCGCAGGCTTAGGTTGGCGCCCTTGATGGGAAGCCCGTTGCTGTCGGTGATCCTCACCTGCCAGTTGAAGGGCACGCCATAGGAGTTGGGCTTGTCTCCCGAGTAACTCACCCTGTAGACGCCTTCCCGGCTCAGGCGGGAGGTGGCCAAATCGGGGCTCGTGGTGTTTGAGGAGGAACTGCCGGGCGCTGGGCCCTCTAACTCGGTGGGCAGGCGTTTTTTGCGTCGTTCCCAAGGATCCAAGAGCGAAGGCAGGGGCTTGGGTTTACCGGGGCCCGCCGCCGACCCGGAGCGCGGAGGCACGCCGCCCAGATCAGAGCCATAGCCCGGCAGGCCCGGGATTTGGCCTGGTTGATAGGGGGCCAGCAGGTCCTGCTTTCTCTGGCGCTCCAAATAAGACTCGGCAGGGGCGCCGGGAGCCGAACGGTCCCCAGCTTCAGGCGGTGCCTTTTCCCCCGTCTCCTGGGCCGTAGAAGAAGTGCAAAATAGCAGGACCGCTATAACAAGCGCCGCCGCCCAATACTTTTTTAATCCCTGCAATACAACTCTCCCCGGGCTGGGTTATATCTGTTCTTAATTATTACGTTGTCGAGCGGCGGCCGTCAATCGGCCCGCGGAAGCGCAAGGGAGGTTTAATTGTTAAGCGGCGCGCAGGATATTGGGGAAATAACATGAGGAATCAGTGAATCACAAAACGGTCCAGAGCAAGTTGGTTTGTCCCCGCAACATAGACTATCTCCAATCTGCGCCAGCCCCGCGGAGCCGTTAACTTGACCAGGTGGGGCTGGGGCCAATTGTCCTTGGGCCTAAAAACCACTTCCGCCTGGCCGCCCCCCTCCAAGGAAACCATGGCCTTTACGGGTTTATATTGGGGGTTATTGTTGATAACCACAGCGTAGCCTTGTAATTCCACCACCCGGCTGCCGCCCGGCCAAACCACCTGGGCCGCGCCTTCCGCGCCGGGCCGGTTAAGCAACAAGAGCTTGGGTTGGTTGAAATAAGCCCCATGCAGGCCGGCGTTGCCAGCGTAGTGCATGGTCTCTGCCTCCAGGCAGACCGTGGGGGTGATCCTGGCCAGCGCCGCCATCAATATAAGGGCGGCCAAACTAAAGGCCAGCCCGCGCAGCCAATCGGCCGGACTAAGCGCCATCCCCTCGCCCGGCCTTTTCTTAGACGCTAACCACCACCAAAGACCGGCGCCGGCAAGGATGGCCAACCAGGGGATGGCCAAGATCATGCCCGGCAGGTAATAGTCGCTAAAACTGGGGACCATCCGGTGCAGGGGAGAATGAAGAAGGTCGCTCAGCCAAACCAGGATGTTGTTGAGGCCGGTCATGCGGTGATAGCGCCATTGGGGAATGAGAGCCAGGACGAGGCTGATAAACCAGGAAATGATAAGCAGCGAGGTGTAAAAGGTGCGCCAAAGCTTGCCCGCGGGCCGCTCCAGGATGGGTAGGGCCCAAATAGCCAGTAAAGGCAGCATGGTCGCCAGAAAACGGCCTGGTGGCGTAAAACCGCCATCCCATTGCAGCCAGCGGTATAGCACCAACGGCGCGATGATACAGAAGCTGAGCCAGAGGGTGTGATACAGGACTTGCTTGGAATAGCGATTTAAAGCGAAGACCCCCACCAGGCCCAAGGACAGCCAGGGCGCATAGAACAAAAGCCCGAATTGCTGATCCATGAACATGGCAGGGAGCGAGGCCAGCATGTATCCCCAGAGAGGGTCTTGATTCCACCAATAATGGGCAATAAGGCGCCAAAGTCCGGTGTCCCAGCCCATGATCGCTTGGGCCAGCACCAAAAGCAGAGCTGCGCTGATCACCGCGCCTAGGCCAATTAAGAGAAAAGCTAGCAGGCGACGATAGCCCAAACGGCGCAAGGCCTCAGCCGCTGCCGAGCCCATCAGGCCCAGGCCGGCGGTGCCCAGCCGGTATTTGACGGCGCCCATGCCGAGGCCGGTCAAGACGGCCGCCCCAAGCTCCAGCGGCCATTTGGAGCTTTGCCGCATGATGAACCATAAACCCAAAACCACGCTCAGCACGCCAATCGCCGAAGGGTATAGGTGCTGGCTGGCTTGCAGCAAGGGGGCCGAGCCGCCCAAAGCCCAGACCCCCAACAGGGAAGTTTTTCGCGAAAAGCCCAGCATCCGGCTCAAGGAGACCAAAAGTCCCAAAGCCAAAGCCGAAACCAGCGAAAGCACGGCCAAGGCGCCGATCCTGCCTCCAAATAAGACGCCCGGCGCGATTACCCATTTCATGAGCGGTGACTGGGGCACGCTCCAGGTTAGGGCATCGCTCCAGCGCCCCCAGTAGTAGGCCTCCCGGGGGCTATGCTCTTTGAGCAGGCCGAAGTCCTGCAGCAAGCGCTCCGCTTCCAGGATATAGCGGGTCTCGTCCCCAGCCGTGGAAACCGCCTGGCAGGTCCAAAAGCTGAGGCCCAGGAAAAAAGCCAAGGCCAATAGGGCCGTGCCCCAGGAGGCCAGCTTGTCTGGCTTGGCGCTATCGGTGGTCTGCCATATTACTAAGGCCGCCAGTCCGGTTTTTGCGGCTAAGGCGGCTAGGTAGATAACACCGGCGGCCAAGGCCCAGTTGGTTTCTTTTTGGTCCAAGGCCGCCAATAGCCCTAAAAGGGGCAAGGCAATAAAGGTGAGCCAGTCCCAGCGCCAAGCATTGGCCTTGTCTTTGCCACGCCAGGCGGCTAGCAGCTCACCGCAGATCGTAGCCAGAGCAAATCCCAAAGGCGCCCACAGCCAAACAAAGCTCTGCCAGCCGGCGGCATTGCCATGGAGGGCCAGCAAGCCTCCCTGGGGCCGGTCTGGCATGCCGGTGTATTTAATCATTAGCCAGAGGCAAACTACGGCCACGCCCAAAAGAGCAAGTTTGAGGACAAGTTGTTTAGGCAGGCGATTATGGGACAAGGCGTTTTTCATGATTGGCATTTTAGCACACGCCCCATTTCCCCAAAACCTGAAGACTTACAGCAATGTCTTTACTTGATTAACCATTGCAGTTAGAAATATGAAGCCGTTTTTCGGGGCGATTAAATGAAACTAGCAGAGTTCAAGAAAAGGTCATGGCTTGCCTTAAAGAGCATGGGGGATCTGGCTCTATATCGGAGCCCAACTGCCTGGCTCTCCTTGGTTTGCCTCGGGGGAGTTTTAATACTGCCATCGGGGGTGGAGGCTGCCCTGGATGGCCTGCCCTGGATGAAACCGGGCGAGGCCTTGATAGCGGCCGCAGTCCTGCCCTTACTCTTGCTGCTTAATCGCAAATGGCTTTCCTTTCGGCCGGCATTGGTTTTCATAAGCCTGCTCTGCGCGGTGAAGATTTTTCTGACGCTGGCTTCCCCTCAGGCCGGTCTGTGTATCCGGGTATATGCGGGCCCCCGCGAGGCCCAAGCGAATCAATTAACGCGGACCTGGGAAGGCCTGTGGTGTAAGGGGTGCTCGGCCCTGCTCAGTAAGCCCATGCAAAACTCCCGCGACCTGCCCGCCGAGTGGCTGAATCTTTTGGATGAACCCCAACGCAGCCAAGCGAATCCTCTCGTCCAGTTGAGCGGCTATGCGTCGGTGCCGCAAGGATGGGGCTTGGCCATGGCGGCAAGCGGCATCAAGGGCGGGATGCTGCGCGCCCGCGATCAAAACGGTCGGTTATGGGAGCTTCCGCTTCTTAATCGCGATTCCCAAGCCAAGAAACCGGTTTCGGCGGATATGCCCAGCGGGATTTTAGCGCTTGAGGGCCGCTTGACGTTCGGCTCTTTCAAGGGAGCGCCATGGAGCCTGGCGCCGCTTTTGGTAAGCCCCCAGGGGCAGGTGATGCCTGCCCGCGGCAAGGGAGTCCTTTGGCGGGATAAGTCTGGCGCTAATCTGGGGCCGCATTGGTTGATGGTTTTAATGGCAACTGCGCGCGCAGTCGATTGGGGGCTTGGTTTTTGGCTCTTGGGCTGGCTGGTATTTGCACTGGCGGGGCTATATAGAAAAGGTGTGCTTAATCCTTCGGTGGTGCTGGCTGCCCTGACCGGGCTGGCGGTTTGGTGGTTTCTTTCCGGTTGGGGACACGACCCGCTGTTTGTGCCGCACGGGGCCGCCTTTGCAGCCCTCGGCGTGCTGACAATTTTATATTTCCGCAAAAATGCTTCAGCGGCACCCAGTCCAGGCCTTGCGGTCCTCTTGGTGATCGGTCCCATGCTTTTAATTAATTTCGGCCAGCAATGGGCCGCCGAGGCGGGGCGATTCACTATTTATTCCTTGGGCGACGATTGGCTCACCTACCAGCGCCACGCCTCAGACATAGTGTTGGGGGGAGATTATTTGATGGCCAAGCGCCAGCCGGTTTTATACGAGCAGCCTTTGTACAGGTACTTGGTGGCGCTTTTTCACATCTTTTTCGGCCAATCAACCATAGCCCAGAACTTACTAGATGTGTGGTCCGCCATTGGAGGGGCGGCCCTGGTGGCGGCGCTGGCGGCAGGGCTGGGAGCTGCCACGGGGTGGGCTTGCCTGGCCGCCTGGCTATACGTCAACTTTGAATTGGGCGACAGGTTCCTGCTTCACATCGGATGCGGTTTGCAAGAGCACAGCGCCATGCTCTTTATGCTGCTGGCCGCCTGGGCCGCGCTTCGCACCAGGGGAGATAAGGGGTTAGTCTGGGCTCTTGCCGCCGGATTATTTGCAATAATTGGCTTATGGCTGCGCTTGGACCACCTGGGCGTATTGGCCGGACTTGGCTTGTTGATGGTATCGGAGATGACCGCGGGCTGGTTAGTCGCCTGGCGGAATCTAATAACAGGAGCCTGGCAAAAGAGAAAACGTCTCTTGATCTATTGGGGCCTGTTAGCGGTTGGCATCCTGGCGGTGATCGCCCGCAACGGGATCATAGGAGGGCAGTGGGTTCTAGTTCATCCGGCCAACGCTAGTTTCTTACACCGGTCTTTATTGGAGAACTTTTTTGCCCTCTTGGATGTATTGGATGGCAGTGACAGAGGTTCGCTGATGTCCGCCTGGGTATTATGGCCAGGCGCTATGCTGGGGCTTCTGGCCTTGGTGTTTCGCGCTGGTCCTCTTAAACACTATCCGTTGTCTTTGGGGATAAGCCTTGCCGGCCTTTTGACGCCCTACCTTTTCGTGCAAGCCAGCGCCTACTTTCCCCGCTGGAGTGTGCACCTGTTGCCCTTGGCCTGCCTTTCTGTGGCGATATTTTTCTTTGGGCTCTCTGAACGCGCAAGTCAAAAATTGCAAAATTAACTTCGCATGCCATACCGACTGAGCTTGCGGTTTGAGCCAGGCCCAACCTTTTAATCTCACAGCATCTCGGAACTTGGATGACAAATCCTTGCTGACAAGTTCAACATACCGGAGACTAGGTTTATCTCTTTTTCTGCATGAGAAATAGAGTGGCTTGCGGAAAGCGTTCCATCACAACAGGAGGAGCAAAGTCCTTCACTTGAGGACCCGCAAATTTAAGGAGGTCATCCAAAGAAGGTCCGAAAGGATGCTTGCTGACCACCCAAATCCGGTTGGCATGCTCCAATCCGCCGATAAGAAGCGCGAAAACCGGCGCTACCGGCAGTCCTTGACGCTTGAAATGATAGGCTAGCGGTTCGTCAACAGGGCAGGCGGTAAGCACCGTGTCGCCGCTTTGCCATTGCAGGGCAATGCGCTTAGCAATGTCAGAACCATGGCGTAGGGTGGATCCTTCTTCGGATGTACTGATTCCTGGCGATAAGGCGGTAATAAAGCCTAACCCGCATATCAGCATGACGATGGCCGCCCCAAAGGCGATTTTTGAGTGGCTAATAAAATCAAGCCGCTGCAGAAGCCAGGTTAGCCCCACCGCGCAGATGCCCAAAATGACAGGTGTTGCAAACAGCCATACCCTCACAAATGGGTTGCTGCGAAAAACAAAAAGCACCAGGTAAGAACCAGCAATAAGGGCAAAACCTATCCAGGCCCCACGATGTGGGATGACCCAATGGGCTAAAAACCCAAGCAAAGCCAAGCCACCCAAAGCGATGGCCAAAATACCAGGCCAATAACGGGTTGTCAGGTCCCAGGGCGCGATCAGTGCATTGACCATTAGCTGGTGAATAGATTCCCGGTTGGCTGCGCCGGACGCTGACCAAAGCATCTCCCAACCCGAGCCGAGCACTACCGGTATATAGAGAATAGCGGTCAGAAATGCCCCAATGGCCATGGCTAAAAACAAGGGTTTCACACGAGGCCAGGAAAGGAATCTTTGGCCGGGCGGTGGAGACAACAGCCACCAAGCACAGGCCACGGCCACAGGGAAAGCCATTACGGGTATAGTCCATAGCCCCAAGGCTGAAAACAAACAAACCAGAACCCATCCGGCTGGATTGTGCTTTTCATGGAGATGGGCCATTAGAGCCAGCAAGATCATGAAAAACAGAGTCGCCAGGGTGTAGCCTCTGGCATTAACCGAAAACTCGACCAGCGCCGGGCAAACGGCGGTCAGCGCCGCCGCCGCCAGACCCACCCGATTGTCATATAAAAGACGGAAAGACAGATAGCTCGCCGGTACGATCAGCCACCCAGCCAAAATGGCTGGAAGGCGGATGGCCCATACGTCATTGCCAAACAACCAGGTAGATGCATGTACCAGCAAAGAGTGGAAGATGTGATTGTTGGGGGAAGAATAGTAACTGAGCAACACGGGAATGGGTTTGGAAGCGTACTCCATGTAGGTAGTCGCTTCGTCATAGCGTATGGGAAGCCCGACATATAAGAGCCGCAACCCCAATGCCGAGCAAATCACAAAGGCCAATATGACCAGGTGCCAAACGCCTTCCCTTTTTCTGTCTTCCCTAATGGTGGCCAGCAAGTCATGAATAATTTCGCCTAAGCCTGTTAATAGCTCCTTAATCAAATTCGCCATGTGGCGCCGCAGAAGCCAAAAGATGGAGGCAATTACTATTAGGGCTGCACCCATCATCCGGGAGCCGGCAACAAGTTTTTGATGGCGTTCCATGGTCAGGAAATCCGCCTTGCCGTCAAAAGCAGAGTCTGCAAGCCATGCTTGAAGGGAATTAAGAGGCAACCATGAAAAAGCCAAGGCCGCAATGCCGAGGCACAGGATCAGCACGACAAGCAAGGTGGCGATTGCTTTTTCAGGTCTTAGCGATTGCATCATGGTTTGCATGTTGTTAATTGAAACCCGAGTTGTGACGACCGATTGGAGTCAGCCCCTTATTTTTGAGCGGTTTCGTATAGCAACCAACCAGCCAGGCAAAAGCGCGGCCAGCCAGAGGATGCGTCCACCCAAACTTGAAAGCCCGCGGCTTTGCCAATGCAGCCCATGACCTGAAAGAAAACTGAAGCGGACGTAATTGACAGCGGAACGGAGGATGTCAACAGGATCCCACCAAAACCATTTTGCCTCGAATTTGAGCACGGTTTGGTGCCATAAGGCCAGGCCAAGCAAGTGGCTCCGCTTAAGACCAGAGCCGGTATACTGATTTCCCGCCGTGGAGTAATAGACGCGCAAGGGCTCGTTTACAAACCTGGTTTTATAGTTGGCTGCGATGGGTATCCAGGCAACGGACTCGGGCACATAGGTAACGCCCGGCGGCTCCGGATACGGAAAGGCGCGCAGTATTTCGGTTCGAATGAACCCCCATTTTTCACCTTCCACCTTGTAGCGGTGCTTGATTTCTGAAGAGTCGGAATCAAAAATATCGCTTGGATAAAGGTCTCCCACGATGCGTCCGTTTTCATCTTCACACAAGGCGGTCAAGGCGGCAAAACCGGGCCGGTCCTTTTCAGTTATTGACTGCCAATGATGCCAGAATCTTTCCAAAGCCTGCGGGTGGCAAGAGTCGTCCGAATCCAGGCTTAGGAAGAGCTCTCCTTTTGCCTCGCGTACCCCGCGGTTGAAAGCGGTGTGCTTGCCTTGATTGGGCTTGCGGAAATATCGGATAGGAAAGACGGCTTCGTTCTGCCAGGACGCCACCAACTCCGGTGTATTGTCCGTGGACCCGTCGTCCACGATGACCCATTCAAAGTCGCTAAAGGTCTGCGCGCGCAAGCTTTCATAGACCCTGCCCAGCGTGTGGGCGCGGTTGTAAGTGGGAGTAAATACGGTGAAGGTGTATGCATAGCCTTGAGGCAACCACTGACTCCGTAAAAATTTGTTCCGCCAGCCATTTCTGCGATGTCTATGCCCACCTGTCAAGGTGCTGGTCTATAAGTGGGAGCCTGCTTGCATTTGTAAGCTTCCCCGTTTTTGATAGCCTTGTTTCCCAACATCAAGCGCCGACTAAATCCATTCCCAGCATTTCAAATAGTTCATCCCGTTTAAGCTTCCATGGATTATTTGAACTAGTTAAGCTAAATCCGTTGGCTAGCCTTTTACCCTCGCTGTAATTGCCGATCTGCCACCAAGGATGCCCAGGAAGGATGACATACTTGTCTTCCAACTCAATCGCGCTGCGTGATTCGTCTTCAGAAACCAGAACCTCGTGGATCTTCTCACCAGGACGGATGCCTATTTCCTGCCTTGCACAACCAGGCGCCAGAGCCTCGGCAAGGTCCGTGAGTTTCATGCTGGGCAGCTTTGGCACGAACACCTCACCCCCCTGCATTATAGAGATGCAATCCAGCACAAAGCTTACACCCTGCTCAAGGGTTATCCAGAAACGGGTCATGTTGGGGTCGGTAATTTTTATGGTGCCGCTTGTGCGCTGCTTAATAAAAAGGGGCACCACAGAGCCCCTGCTGCCCAAAACATTGCCATAGCGGCAAACCGAAAGCTTGGTGCTCTGCGTGTTGGAGGCTCCATAGGCATTGGCCTGAATCAACATCTTTTCCGCACACAATTTGGTAGCCCCGTATAAGTTTACTGGGTTAACCGCCTTGTCAGTGCTAATGAGCATCACCTTTTGCACCTTGCGATCAATGGCCGCGTCGATGACGTTTTTGGTGCCCAAAATATTGGTCTTAATTGCTTCGAAGGGATTGTATTCACAGGTCGGGACCTGTTTCAACGCTGCTGCATGAACAACCAAATCAACGCCACCGCCAGCCTTGAAGGCCCTTAATAAACGGTCGCGATCCCTTACGTCTCCAATGAAGTAGCGGACCGGCGAGTCAGCATCATCCGGGAAAGCCTGCCGCATTTCATGCTGCTTTAACTCATCGCGGCTGAAAATAACCAGCCTTCTCGGGCGATATTTTTTGAGCACCACTTCAATGAACTTCTTGCCGAACGATCCAGTGCCGCCGGTCACCAATATTGATTTGCCGTCCATATTCCCCTACGGTTCTCCCGTCTCACAGCTTGGCGAAAAATGAGAAAAGTTTGCCAGCCAGGCTGTTGCGGCAGTCTAGCACCAATATAAAAAGCAACATAACAACATTATTTTTCCGCGCCCGTGTTGCTGTGCGGGGGAAAAAATACTACAAATTTCTTGAGCTTTCAACTGATCCTTGGTTATCTGCAAGAGCCAAGTATATAGTATGGATCACTTAGTGAAACCTTTTAATAAGGCAGAACCGTGACGGCTAGCGCGTCTTCTATTGTAAAAAAAACGCCCATCATACTGGGCACAGTGCAGTTAGGAAGAAATTATGGCATAGCCAACCGCACCGGAGCGCCATCACAGGCAACCGCCCTTAATATCCTAACAGCAGCGGCTGACGCCGGTATCGATATTTTTGACACCGCTCCCAATTATGGAGAAAGTGAAAAAACCCTAGGGCGTTTTCTGGAATCCCAGCCGAGTCCGGAGCCGTGGCTGGTAACCAAGATAATTAGCGGCGCCACCCGCGGCATTAAGGCAGCTGGTGAGTTATACACATTAATAAAAAAATCGTTTCTTAATTCCCTTAAAGATTTGCGGTGCGCTCGCCCACCTGGCTTGATTATGCAGAACGCCGCCGACGCCGTGGAGAACCCCAGGATTGTCGATTGCCTGCTCGAGTTGAAGCATGAAGGCCTGGCCGGTGAGGTAGGCCTCTCGATATATCAAGAAAGCGATATCGAGTTCTTCCTGAGCCAAAAAGGATTACGGCTTATTCAGGCCCCGTTCAATCTCTTTGATAAACGCCTGATAGGCTACTTGGATGACCTTAACAAACAGAGCAGCACAGTGTGGGCCAGAAGCGTGTTTCTGCAAGGGCTTTTCTTTCTTGACCCCAAACAACTTCCCGAGGCAGTTAAACCAGCAACACCCTTTCTGGAGGATCTGCGTCAGCTAAGCAAGGAGATGGATATAAGCATTGAAAGGCTAGCCTTTTTATATGCACGCGACACGCACGGCCTGGATGGTTTGGTTATTGGTGTTGAGACGATGGCTCAACTTCAAAAAAATCTGGAAATGCTGGCGCTGCCTCCCCTTATGAATAGCCAGCGCAAAACTATTGAAGATGTGCTGACCGAAGTGCCAGAAAAAGTTTACAACCCCATTCTCTGGAAAACATGGAGCTGACGCCTTGGGAGTTAGAGATCTATTTTCTTTAAAGAAAAAAACAGCAATCGTCACCGGCGGCGCTGGTTATTTGGGCACCTCGTTGTGCCAGGCCCTGGCCCAGGCGGGAGCCCAAGTCGTGGTGGCAGGGAGGAATCAAGCTAATTGTGAAGATCTTGCTGCTCGTCTCCAAAACGACTATGGAACCCGATGCTGGGGACTGCATTTGGACATTCGCGAAATAGACTCTGTGAAATCCTTTGCCGGGCAAGTTCTTGAGTTGGCTGGCGGCCTAGACATATTGGTTAACAATGCGGCTTTTTACTCGGGATTAGATCTGGAAAAAATGTGCGAGGAAGAATGGCTAAAAGGCATGGATGGCACGGCCAACCACGTTTTCCGCTGCACCAACGCTGTCATCCCAGCCATGAAACAAGCTGGAGGAGGTTGTATCATTAATATCTCTTCCATGTATGGAATGGTTAGCCCTAATCCCGCTGTATATAGAGATTCAGGGTTGGGCAATCCGCCCAACTATGGGGCCGGCAAGGCGGCCGTGCTGCAATTCACCCGTTATGTTGCCTGCTACTTGGGCCGCTACAACATCCGCGTCAACGCCATCTCGCCAGGCCCCTTTCCCAATCCGGTAGTCCAGGCTGAGCATCCTTGGTTCATAGACGAACTCGCGGACAAGACTCCGTTGGGCCGTATAGGACAACCAGCAGAACTGATGGGGGCGCTAGTTTACCTGGCATCTGAAGCTTCTTCATATGTTACCGGCGCCAATTTGGTGGTTGATGGCGGGTGGACCGCATGGTGATTCGCCTAAACAAAGCTTCACAGTCAAATCCCCGCGGTCGCCAACCCGTTACTTAAACAAATTAGACAAGTGTTCCAAAGTATTATGGAGCAATTATGGGCAAACCCAAAATTGTGGCAATCATCCAAGCCAGGCTCAATTCAACCCGCCAGCCAGCTAAAGTAATGTTGGATCTTTGCGGTAAGACCCTTTTGCAACGGGTGATCGACAGGGCACGTCACGCCCAGATAGTAGATGAGGTCTGGGTAGCAACTTCTGATGACCCTAGAGAGGACGTTGTGGCCCACGCTGCGGGGAGTTACGGCGTAAAAGTCCACCGTGGAGAGTTGGATGACGTGCTGGGAAGGTACCTTGGCGCTGCCCAAGCCTCTGGGGCTGACATAGTGGTTAGGGTAACTTCCGACAATCCCCTGACGGAAAGCCGTTTTATAGATTTGGGAGTGCAAAAGTTGTTAGACGAGGGTTTGGATTATCTAGACTTTGATGAAATACCCTATGGAGCGCATGTCTGGTTGTTCACCTTCCGAGCCTTGACCCTAGCCGCCAAACAGGCGCTGGACCCATATGAGCGAGAGCACGTGGTCCCTCATTTTTATAATAATCCTGATGAGTTTAAAGTCATGAGCTGGCTATGTCCCATTGAAGCCATCCGCAAGCCCCAGGTCCGCATAACCTTGGACACCCTGGAAGACTATGTTAGGCTTTATAAGGTCTTTGAACACTTCCAAGGTGCGGAGCATTTACTCTTAGAAGATGCTTTGCCTTATTTAGAAAAACTTGACTATAATTCTAAGGCCATATGATTGCCAGGCGGCTGGCAAACTGACCCAACTAAAAGCCCAAACCACTAATGCTGTTAATTCTAGCGCTGTTAACTCCAGTATTAGGTTGACAGAATTGATTGTCTTAAGTATACAAGTATATCTACTCGTTATTTGCTAGGCAAAACCTATGTTAAAAAGCTTGCTTTCTCCTCTGGTCACTTCAAACACCAGGGCCAAATTGTTACTCAGGTTTTTTTCCAATCCTGATTCCAGCAGTTATATGCGCGAACTTGCAAACGAATTTAGCGTGTCCACCAATTCGGTGCGAGAGGAACTTAACCACCTTTCTGAAGCCAAACTGCTAACTACCTTCAAAAACGGACGAGAGGTGCGCTACAAGGCCAGTCCTAAGCATCCTCTTTTTAATGAGTTGGTTTCCATTGCCAAAAAAACCCTTGGCATTGATCACATTCTAGAACATATCGTGCAGCAGCTTGGCGAGCTGAAGCTCGCGCTTCTTATCGATGACTATGCCATTGGCAAGGATAGCGGCATTTTAGATTTAGTATTGGTGGGCAATCTGGACCAAGCCCGTCTGGCGGAACTGGTTGCCCGTACCGAGGTTCTTATTCAACGTAAGGTCCGTACCCTTTGCCTGACCCAAAAGGAATTTGAGGGGCTGAGAAAAATGCTCGCGCAAAGACCCCAGCTAATTTTGTGGACAAATGGTTCCAATCTGAGCACTAATCAGGATGAAAAGAAAAAGTAAATCATGTCCGAAGCGCAGCCAAACTATGTGGAAATCAAACCCCGCAAGGGTTGGGGCGATTTGGGTATCAAGGAAACATGGGAGTTCCGGGAACTACTATATTTCCTTATATGGCGGGAGATCAAAGGACGTTACCGCCAAATGGCCTTAGGCCCAACCTGGATTATCCTCAAACCTTTTGTGACCATGGTCGTCTTGAGCTTGGTATTTGGCAAGCTGGCCAAGCTGCCGTCAGACGGAGTTCCCTATCCCTTGTTCTCCTACTCTGCCTTGCTGCCATGGACCTTATTTACCGTGTCCTTGAACAAATCCGCCACCAGCTTGGTCTCCAATATGGGCATTATCTCCAAAGTTTATTTTCCACGAATGGTGGTGCCCATTTCCACGGCTTGTGCTGGGTTGGTGGATTTTTTCATGTCGTTTTTGATTTTAATCGGCATGATGCTCTATTTCGGCTATATGCCGGGGCTCAAACTGCTGATCCTGCCCATGTACTTGGCGCTGGCCGTGGCAACGGCCATGGCAGTGGGACTGTGGCTGGCCACCCTGGCGGTCAGATTCCGTGACGTGGCTTATGCGGTTGAGCACTTGCTGCAGGTGGCCATGTATTTGACGCCGGTGGTATACCCGGCAAGCATGGTGCCGGAGGCTTGGCGGGGCCTGTACATGCTCAATCCCATGGCCCAAGTGGTGGAAGGATTCCGCTGGGCCTTGGTTGGTACTGGCCAAGCTCCTAATCTCATCACCGTCGCTGTGTGGGGAATCGTGCTAGCGCTGCTTTTCAGCGGCGCCCACCTCTTCCGTCGTACCGAACGCACGGTTGTGGATTTGATGTAATCATGAATGATAACGCCATAGAGGTAAACGGGCTCGGCAAACGTTATCGTTTGGGCGCCGCCGTAACAAAGCCCAATGGTCGCCTGCAGGCGGTGGGAGAGGCCTTAAAGGCGCCCTTCCGCTATCTGATCCGCAATGCCACCAAGGCCAGCGAGGAGGAAACCTTGTGGGCCCTGCGCAACGTATCGGTTAGCGTCAAGCGGGGGGAGGTGGTCGGCATTATAGGCCGCAACGGAGCCGGCAAGACCACTTTCCTGAAAATACTCTCCCGCATCACCGATCCCACCGAAGGCATGGCTCGGGTCTATGGAAGAGTGGGCACTTTGTTGGCTGTGGGCACTGGCTTTCACCCAGAGTTGAGCGGCCGCGATAATGTTTTTCTAAACGGCGCCATCATGGGAATGAAGCGGGAGGAAATCCGTACGCGCTTTGACGAAATAGTAGCCTTTGCCGAGGTTGCCAAGTTCATAGACACACCGGTGAAGTATTATTCCAGCGGTATGTACGTCCGCCTGGCCTTTGCGGTGGCCGCCCATTTGGAGCCTGAGGTCCTCTTGGTTGACGAGGTATTGGCAGTGGGCGACTTGGCTTTTCAACGCAAGTGCCTGGGCAAAATGAATAGCGTTTCCGATGAGGGACGTACGGTGCTTTTAGTGAGCCACAACATGGAGGCTATCTTGGGCCTTTGCCCGCGAACGGTTTGGATTGATCAGGGAGGAGTAGCGGGCGACGGCCCCAGCCGCGAGGTGGTGCAGCAATATACCAAGGAGTCCATGGAGCGCGCTGCCCAGCCCAACCTGAAGGACAAAACTCGGCAAGGCGAAGGGGTCATCGAGTTCACCGGTTTTCACCTGCGTGATAGCCAAGGCCGGCCTATACCCCATGTCTTGTGTGGTGATCCGGTGGATTTGGTTATCGACTACCGATCTATCAGCGGACAGGACTTAGTTAATGTTACGGCTTGGATCTGGCTTTTGGATCCTTTGCGTAAGCCCTTGACCTGCCTTTGGTCCATGCTGACCAACCAGGATTTTCAGCGCCTTCCTTCTGAGGGACGCCTGGTCTGTCGGCTGCCCCAAGTTAACCTGGCGCCCGGCAGCTACATGGTTGATTTGGCGGCCCGCGTCAACATGGGCAAATCTGAAAAATTGATGGAGGCAGCTAAGTTGGAGGTGCTCCCTGGCGACTTTTTTGGAACAGGCCGGCCCATTACCCAGACCGGCCAATTCCTGTGCAATCACTCCTGGAGTCTGGAAGACTAATGTACCCGGGGGATCAAGACAGCAACCCGGATACTCCCTCGGCAGATGCCGGTGCCCTGGTGGTGGGCCTGGGCTCCATAGGCAGGCGCCACTTGCGCAACTTGGCTACTTTAGGGATAAGCCGCTTGGGAATATTCCGATCGGGTAAAGGCTCCCAACGGTTCGATAAGGAACTCCCCGATGGGGCCCGGATTTACCATTCATACGGCAAGGCTCTCACTGACGGCTATGGCCTGGTAGTGGTGGCAAACCCCACTCACCTTCACTTGGGATACGCATTAGAGGCCGTGAAGGCTGGGCGCCATGTTTATCTGGAAAAACCTGTTTCGCACGATCTTGCAGGCATCGAAGAGTTGATAAAGGCCCAGAAGACGAGCGGCGGAAAGATCCAAGTCGGCTGTCAGCTGCGCTTCCACCCGGTAATAACCAAGGTCAAGGAGTGGCTCGATCAAGGCCTGATAGGCAATCCCATAATGGCTTTTGTTCAGGCGGGCAAGTATTTGCCTGACTGGCACCCTGAGGAGGACTACCGTGGATCCTATGCCGCCCGCCGGGATATGGGAGGCGGGGTGGTGCTCACCTTGATACATGAAATAGATTGTCTGCAGTGGCTGGTGGGCCCTTGCGAGGTGAGCTGCGCCTCTGGCGGCATATCCGGTGTCTTGGAACTGGATGTAGAGGATCATGTCCTTGCCCTCTTGCGCACTCATGATGGCTGCATCATCAGCCTGGGCCTGGATTACCTGCAAAAGCCTCTTAGCCGCGGCTTCAAAGTGATCGGCCACAAGGGCGCTATTGTCGCTGATTTAGCAGCCAACCGGGCGGATTTGGTTCTGGATGCTCAACGTCGAGACGAATTCGCTCTTTCTTCGGAGTGGGACCCCAACCAGCCTTACCTGGATTGCCTGAAGGACTTGTTGAAAGCGGCGGAGGAGAATAGAGAGCCTTTGGTGCCCTTGTCACAAGGCATAGAGGCCCTTAGGACCGCCGTAAAGATTAAAGAACTGATAGCGGTGACCTCATGAAATCCAGGGTTGTCGGTTTCATATTCGCGCGCGGTGGATCCAAAGGGGTTCCCCGCAAAAACATCCGCCAACTCGCGGGCAAGCCGCTTATCGCCTGGGCCATTGAGTGCGGACTAAAAAGCCGGTTGGTGGATAGGGTGGTGGTCTCCACCGAAGACCCAGAGATCGCAGAAATCGCCGAGAGCTATGGCGCAGAGGTTCCATTTATGCGTCCGGCTCAATTGGCCGGCGATCGTTCGCCTGAGTGGCTGGCCTGGCAGCATGCCATTGAAACCATCCGTCAGCATCCGGACTTCGCCCCCTTTGAAATATTCGTCTCCATCCCTACCACCAGCCCCCTGCGCCAGGTCCAAGACCTGGACCAATGCATCGAGACTTTGCAAAGCAGCCAGGCGGACCTGGTTATTACGGTAAAAGAGGCCGCGCGCAATCCTTACTTCAATCAAGTTGTGTTGGACGCGGACAACCGGGCTGGCTTGGTAATCCCTCCACCGGAGGGGGTACACTTCCGTCAGACCGCTCCCAAGGTCTATGACATGACCACCGTGGCCTATGCCGCCAGGCCGGATTACGTGCTAGGGGCCGAGAGCATATTCCAGGGTGAGGTGCGGGCAGTCACCATCCCAGAGGAACGCGCCCTGGATATCGACAGCGAACTGGATTTCAAGATTGCCGAGTTTTTAATGACCAGCCAAGGAAATAGCCAATGAGCACGGTGCCGGAGTTGATGAATCTTAAAGGCCGGGCCGCCCTGGTAACCGGTGGATCGGGCCATATCGGCCGCCGGGTGGCCATGGCTTTGGCTGAGTTGGGCGCTGCCGTGGCTCTCATGGATTTGCATGAGGATGCTTGCGCAGCTGCGGCCCATGAACTGGCCCAAGCCACGGGAAGCATCATCTTGAGCGCTCATTGTGACCTCTCTGATGAATTAGCCCTGCGCCAGGCTGCAGCCAAGGCCATAACCGACCTGGGCCGCTTGGACATACTGGTGAACTGCGCCGCCTTTGTAGGCACCAGCAACCTTGACGGCTGGGTAGTGCCCTTTGAAGAACAAAGCGCCCAGAGCTGGCGGGCGGCCTTGGAGGTCAACCTCACCGCGCCTTTTGTTTTGGCCCAGGCCTGCGCCGAAGGCTTAAAGGCATCGGGAAATGGTTCGATTATCAACGTTGGCTCTATCTACGGCATGGTGGGGCCGGATATGCGTTTGTATGAGGGCACCAGCATGGGCAATCCCGCCGCCTACGCTACCAGCAAAGGAGGCCTCTTGCAGCTTACCCGCTGGCTGGCCACCGTGCTGGCGCCCCAGGTGAGGGTCAACTGCATCAGCCTGGGCGGAGTGTGGCGCAATCAGCCCTCAAGCTTTGTGGAGCGCTACAGTGCCCGCACGCCCCTGGGCCGCATGGCTGAAGAAAAGGACGTTCTGTGCGCGGTGGTTTATTTAGCCAGCGACATGTCCACTTATGTCACCGGGCAGAACCTGGTGCTGGATGGGGGCTTCACCGCTTGGTAACGCCGCTTAAAATCGCCGGTCGCCTGGTGGGACCGGGCTATCCCTGCTTCATTATCGCTGAAGCCGGCGTGAATCATAACGGCAACCTTGAGCGCGCCTTGGAAATGGTGGAGGCCGCTGCCGCCGGCGGGGCTGACGCGGTTAAATTCCAAACCTTCCGTGCCGAAGAAGTTGCCACCACAGAGGCACCCAAGGCCGCTTATCAAAGGAAGGCCACCAACCAAGACCAGTCTCAACTGGACATGCTGAGATCATTGGAGTTAACGCCGGAACACCATGAGTCCTTGAATGCGTGTTGCCATGAAAAAGGAATATTGTTCCTCTCCACGCCGTTTGACAAAACCAGCTTGGATTTCTTGGCCAGCATGGGGATGGCAGCCATAAAAGTACCGTCGGGCGAGATAACCAATCTGCCTTTTTTAAAGCAGGTGGGAGAAAAAGGGCTGCCGGTTATTTTGTCCACCGGCATGAGCAATCTGGCTGAAGTGGACCTGGCGGTGGATGCCTTGCGGCAAGCAGGCTGTGCTTCACTGGCGCTGCTGCACTGCGTCAGCAACTATCCGGCCGATCCGGCGGATGCCAACTTAAGGGCCATGTCAACCATGGCCGAGCGTTTTGCTCTGCCCGTGGGATACTCTGACCACACCATGGGTTCCGAGGTGGCGCTGGCTGCGGTAGCTTTGGGCGCCTGCATCATTGAAAAGCATTTCACCTTGGACCGCTCCCTGCCGGGCCCTGACCACATGGCCTCGGCCGAGCCTAAAGCACTGGCGGATATGGTGGCTGGCATCCGTAAGGTAGAGGCGGCCTTGGGTCATGGCCGCAAGGAACCGGCCCCCAGCGAGGCCGACACCAAGGCAATGGCCCGGCGCAGCCTGGTGGCCGCCCGTGACATAGCCGCGGGCGAAATACTGACTCCAGAAGCGGTGACTTTCAAGAGGCCGGGTACTGGTCTGGGCCCAGACCGTTGGCAAGAAGTGCAAGGCCGCAGGGCCAAGCAGAATATAGCGGTTGGAACCCTGATTAGCCTGGAAATGCTGTCATGAGAACCATCGGGCTCATCACCACCTCCCGGGCTGATTACGGCATTTATCGTCCGCTCTTGAAGGCCATAAAATCGGCGCCGGACTTGCAGCTATTTGTCATCGCCTCTGGCACCCATTTATCGCCCGCTCATGGATTAACCGCTCAGCAGATTGAAGACGAGGGCTTTGCTATCGGCGCCAAGGTGGAGTGCCTGCCTGCCTCGGACGATCCCGCAGGAGTCGCCATGGCTTTGGGTGTGGGCGTCATGGGTTTTGCCCGAAGTCTAGCCGAACGACGGCCGGACATCCTGGTGGTATTAGGCGACCGCTTTGAGATGTTCGCCGCAGCCTGCGCCGCAGTCCCCCAAAAAATTCCCTTGGCCCACATTCACGGAGGCGAGCTCACCCAGGGGGCGGTGGATGATCAGTTCCGCCATGCCATGACCAAACTCAGTCATCTGCACTTCGTGGCCACCGACGACTACGCCAAGCGGCTTATCCAGATGGGCGAGGAGCCCTGGCGGGTGACGGTTTGCGGCGCTTTGAGCTTGGATAATTTGGAGTCCCTGGATCTCATGGGGCGTAACCAATTGGAGGAAGAGTTGGGGGTCTCCTTGGACCCAGCGCCTCTACTTGTAACATACCACCCCGAAACCTTGAGCGACCTTGAACCTAAACGCCAGATAGGCGAGCTCTTGGCCGCCCTGGAAATATTAGGCATGCCTGTTATCTTTACTCTGCCCAACGCCGATGCGGGGGGTAGGGAGATCACGGATCTAATCAACCAATTCGCCAATATGCATGCCTGGGCCCATATTAGGGACAACCTGGGTAGCCACCGCTATTTCAGCCTCATGCGCTTGGCCGCAGCCATGGTGGGCAACTCATCCAGCGGCATCATAGAGGCGCCCAGCTTCGGCCTTCCGGTTGTAAACCTAGGCGACCGCCAAAAAGGGCGCACCAGGGCCGCCAATGTAATTGAGGCGGCCCACCAGAGCGAAGCCGTGGTTCAAGCCATTCAAAAGGCGCTGGAACCGGCCCTTAAAGAGTCCCTGCAAAAGGCGGCCAACCCCTATCACAAAGGCGGCGCAGCAGCCACCATTTTGGAGCGCCTGGCTAATATAGGGTTGGATCAAAGACTCATGCAGAAGGAATTCCACGACATGAAAGCTGACCGCGCATGACCTTTGCAGAAGAATACTCCTTGGTGATATTGGGGGCCGGCGGACACGCTAAAGTTCTTATAGAGGCCCTAAGATCGCAAGGCAATGACGATTCCATTGTTGCCCTGGATAACAATGCAGAGCTCTGGGGCCACAAGGTGCAGGGCGTCCCGGTGCTGGGAGGCGATGATTTATTGCCCCGCCTAGTAAAAAATGGCCTGCGTCGCTTTGTCAACGGCCTGGGCGGGGTGAGGGACAACCGGCCACGCAAAGAACTTTTCGAGCAAGCCTTGGCCCTGGGCTTGGAGCCGATTTCCGTAATTCATCCCTCGGCGATTATTTCTTCCAGCGCGGAGTTGGGTCCTGGCTGCCAGGTGTTGGCGGGAGCCGTGATCAACGCGAGTGCTGTGTTGGGCTCTAACGTGATTGTTAACACTAGGGCGGTGGTGGAGCATGATTGCCGCCTTGGCTCCCACGTCCACGTGGCTAGCGGCGCTGTTTTGTGTTCGGGTTGCACCTTGGGCGAAGGCGTGCATGTGGGAGCCAGCGCGGTGGTACGGCAGATACTTGAAATTGGGGAATGGGCTGTGCTGGGAGCGGGCACAGTAGTGATAAGTAATGTTGATAATGAAGCATTGGTAAGGGGTATTCCCGCCAAACCTGCTTAGAATGGGGATGTTGCCCAGACGTTAGGCTAATGGTAATTTTCGCATCAATTAATAGGGCATTATCTTTAGAATCTTAACAGGTTTTTATGTACCTACGAATTATACCCAAACTCGATATCAAAGGCCCTAACCTGGTCAAGGGCATTCATTTCGAAGGCCTTCGCGTTTTGGGCAAGCCCGAACGATTTGCCCGCTGGTATTACGAGCAAGGCGCTGACGAACTGATCTATCAAGACGCCGTGGCTAGCTTGTATGGCCGTAACAGCCTTTTGGATATTGTGGAGCGCACGGCCAAGGAGATATTCATTCCGCTCACCGTGGGAGGAGGCCTGCGCAGCATCGAAGATATTAGGCAGGTGCTCAGGGCGGGCGCCGATAAAGTCTCCATAAACACTGCGGCCATGGAGCGGCCCGAGTTGATACGAGAGGCCGTGCAACATTTCGGGTCCTCCACCATTGTGGTCTCCATTGAAGCCATCAAGCGCGCAGATGGAACCTACGAGGCTTATACCGATTACGGCCGTGAAAGTACCGGTGTGGACGCGCTTGAATGGGCGCAACGGGCTGAGGAGTTGGGAGCGGGCGAACTATTGGTGACTTCCATTGGCCAGGAGGGCACCGGCAAGGGATATGACCTGGAACTTACCCAGCAGATAGCCGAGGCGGTTTCCATCCCAGTGATCGCTTTAGGCGGTGCTGGTTGCAAAGAGCATGTGCTGGAAGTTGTGGAAAAGGGCAAGGCGGATGCCGTGAGCATGGCTTCCATCTTGCACTATGATTTCATTAATCACACTGACGCAAGCCTGGATGACTTCAGCGGCGAGGGCAATACGACCTTTCTCTCCCACGGAGGAGGCAAACCGCCTATAAGTGAAATGTCATTGCACGATTTGAAGGCCTACTTATCGGGGTCGGGGATTGCATGCCGGACCCAAGAGGCTGCGGTATGACCAAGAAACCAGAAAAAGCGCGCGTCGCCATCGTGGACTATGCCTTGGGCAACCTCTACAGCGTGCAGGCGGCCTGCGCCCGGGTGGGTATGGAGGCCATAATAACCTCAGATCATGCAACCATAGACAACGCAGATGCCGTGTTCTTGCCGGGCGTGGGCGCTTTTGGCAACGCCATGGAAAACCTGCACCGGCTGGATTTGGTGGAACCTCTGAAAGCGGTGGCGGCAGAGGGTAAAACTCTAATAGGAATCTGCCTGGGCATGCAGCTTTTCATGAGCGAGAGTTATGAGTTCGGCCATCATAAGGGGCTTGATTTGGTGGCAGGCGAGACGGTTCCCTTTGAAAATCCTCGCGGTCCCAATGGCAGGCTCAAGGTGCCCCAGGTGGGCTGGAATACAATTCATCCCCTTGAGGACAGCACTGCGGCCTGGCAAGAAAGCCCCTTGGAACTGGTGGTTCCCGGCAGCTTCATGTATTTTGTGCATTCTTTTTATGTGCAGCCTAGCGCGCCGAAAATTTGGTTAAGCAAATCAAAATATGGCGATGTGACATATTGTAGCGGATTGCAACGAGACAACCTCATTGGTTTTCAGTATCATCCCGAGCGCAGTGGGCTGGCGGGCGCAAAAATATATCGCAAACTTGCCGAGATGATTGTCAAACGAAAAAATGGTGGAGACGAACAATGAGCGGCAACCTGGAAGCATACTACGGTCTTCCCCAAGAAGTCCGCTTTTGCAAGCGCTGCGTTATGTCCAATCAGCGTCCAAGTTCCTATCCGGAATTCAAGCATACCAAAAGTCGCATCACGCCAACTTTGCATATCGATGAAGAAGGCGTGTGCGACGCATGCCGTTATGCGGATAGAAAAGAGCAGATCCAATGGGAAGCCCGCGAGAAAGAGCTGCTCAAGCTTTGTGACCGCTTCCGTAAAAACGACGGCTCCTATGACTGCGTGGTGCCTGGCTCGGGCGGTAAGGATAGCGCGTTCGCGGCCCATGTTTTGAAATATAAATATGGCATGCACCCTCTGACTGTGACTTGGCCGCCGATTCTTTATACCGATTACGGCCGTCAAAACTTCCAAAATTGGATCGAGGTGGGCGGGTTTGACAATATCACCTTCAAGCCCAACGGTAGAGTACATCGACTGCTTACCCGGCTTTCCATTGAAAACCTCCTGCACCCTTTCCAGACTTTTATTCTGGGCCAGAAAAACTTGGCGCCCAAGATAGCCATGCAGTATGGCATTCCTCTTATTTTCTACGGCGAACCAGAGGCAGAGTATGGCAACCCCATTGCGGAAACCAACGACTCTCTGCGAGACAAGTCATATTTTTCCATGCAAAACATCGATGAAATACATCTCGGCGGGGTAATGGTAAAGGAACTGCTGGAAAAGTATGATTTGGAGCTTGCTGATGTGTCCGCTTATTTTCCGGCTGACTATCGTGAGTTGGCAAAAAGCGACATAGAGGTCCACTACCTGGGCTACTACCTGCGCTGGACTCCTCAAGAGGCCTACTATTACGCAGTGGAGAACACCGGATTCCAGGCTCGGCCTTTCCGCACAGAAGGCACTTATAGCAAATACAACAGCATAGACGATAAAATTGATGACCTGCATTATTACACGACCTTTATTAAGTTCGGTCTCGGGCGCGCCTCCTATGACGCTTCCCAAGAAATCCGCAATAAGCACATTACCCGCGAAGAGGGGGTTGCGCTGGTTCATCGCTTTGATGGCGAGGTGCCGACAAGGTATTTGACTGAAGTGATGGATTATCTTGGTATGGATGAGGTCAAGTTTCATCAACTATGCGATCAGCATCGGTCGCCCCATCTTTGGAAAAAAGAGAACGGCGAGTGGTGCTTGAGGCATATGGTTGAGTGATTAATCGGCTATTTCCAAGGTTCATATTTGTGTGATGAAAGAGTCTCTTTCCGAAATATGCGTCGCTTCCGATACCCCTATTCGTCAAGCCATTGCATGCATGAATCGGGGTCAGAAAGGAATCGTCTTAGTTACCGATGAGAATAATCGGCTTATTGGTACTATTGTGGATGGGGACATTAGGCGCGCCATATTGGGTGGCCAAGACCTGTTCGGCCCCATAAGTTCCATATTGCATATGAAGGCGCTTGCTGGCCAAGAGGGAGCGGTAACGGCTCCCTTTGGTAGCGACACTAAACAACTGGCCAACCTGATGGCTGGCCAACATGTGCGTCAATTACCGCTTGTCGATGATGAAGGTCGCCTGATGGATCTAGTGACCGCTTCGGACTTGCTCGCCCAAGAAGAACAGCCCCTTCAAGCAATGATCATGGCCGGAGGCTTCGGAAAGCGGCTTTACCCTCTTACCCTGGATTGTCCCAAACCAATGCTGCCTGTGGGCGGACAACCCTTGCTGTCTATGATTATTGCTAGGCTAAAAGAAGCGGGCATTTCCAAGGTAAATCTTTCCATGCATTATTTACATGATCAAATCAAGGAATACTTCGGAGATGGCAGTGAGCATGGCGTTGAATTGCGCTACCTAACAGAGGAAAAGCCTCTGGGTACTGCTGGCGCTCTTGGTTTGTTGGATGCTCAGGATCAACCACTTCTCATAATCAACGGCGACATACTTACCCAGGTCGATTTTCGTTCTATGCTAGAATTCCATAAAGAAAACAAGTCATTGTTGACGGTGGGTGTGCGAAAATATGAAATGAAGGTGCCTTTCGGTGTTGTGGACACCAAAGGTGTGAATGTCCAGGGTCTTATTGAAAAGCCAACATATGAAGTATTTGTAAATGCGGGTATCTATCTCTTAGAGCCAAAGGCTTGCGGTTTGGTCCAGGAAGATGAACGACTAGACATGACAGATCTAATACAACGGCTTTTGGTTAATGGCGAAAAGGTTGTGAGCTTTCCAATTATTGAATACTGGCTGGATGTGGGCAACCCAGAAGACTATCAGCGCGCTCAGGAGGACGTGCAAAATGGAAGGTGGCCGGAATGAACTTCAAAGGGAAGAAAATACTGGTCACCGGGGCTGGAGGGTTTATTGGCAGCCACCTTGCGGAGCGCTTGGTTAAGGAAAACGCAAAAGTCCGCGCCATGGTACATTACAATGCCTTAGGCACCTGGGGATGGTTGGATCGTTCTGAGTTTTCAGAACATATGGATATCTATGCCGGCGACATAACCGATGCTGGCAGCGTTCGCAAGGCTTTGGAAGGAATCGAAATCGTATTCCACCTGGCTGCTCTCATCGCAATTCCTTATTCATACATAGCCCCAATGTCGTATGTGCGCACTAATATTGAGGGCACCATAAATGTGCTTAATGCTGCTCGCGAAACCGGCGTTAAGCGCATTATTCATACCTCCACTAGTGAAGTTTATGGCACTGCTCAAAAAGTGCCAATAAGCGAGAATCACCCTCTACAAGGCCAATCACCCTACTCGGCATCAAAAATCGCAGCCGATAAAATGGTAGAGGCTTATCATCTATCCTTTGGCCTGCCCACGGTTACCGTGCGCCCCTTTAACACCTTCGGCCCCCGGCAAAGTGCCCGGGCGGTTATACCAACCATCATCACACAACTGCTTTCAGATAGTGCACTTAGCCTGGGAAACCTGCATCCCACCCGCGACTTGAATTATGTTGATGACACCGTGGATGGTTTTTTAACGGCGGCTGTGACTCCAAAGGCCATTGGGGAAACATTCAACCTTGGTTCGGGCGAGGAAATCTCGATAGGCGATTTGGCTAAACTTATTGCTTCGCTAGTTGGGAAAAAAGTAAAAATAAAGCGGAACCAAAATCGTATGCGGCCTCAAGGCAGCGAGGTGGGGCGCCTTTTAGCTGACAATAGCAAGGCTAAAAGAGAATTAGGCTGGCAGCCCAGAGTTGGATTGCAACAAGGGCTTTCGCAAACCATAGATTGGATTAGTAAAAATTTAGATGTATTTAGGTCTGGTGTTTATGTCGTTTGAGCCTGGAGCGGTTGCTGGTAATGGCCGCATCGGCCTTTGCGAGCCTCACATCGCTGGAAATGAGTGGATCTATATTAAAGAATGCCTGGATTCCGGCTGGGTATCATCGGCAGGAAATTTTGTGGGCCGCTTTGAGCAGGAGATGGCCAACTACCTAGGCGGCGGAGTTGAGGCGGTGGCAGTTGTTAACGGTACCTCCGCGTTGCACATTTCCCTGCTTATTGCTGGCTTGCAACCAGACGATGAAGTCCTAATGCCGGCTCTTTCGTTCATCGCCCCGGCCAATACCGTGCGCTATTGCGGGGCTTGGCCAGTTTTTTTGGATGTGGATCAAGAAACCTGGCAATTAAATCCGGCCCAGCTAGAGAGCTTTTTATCAGAAGAGAGCGAAAAAAGGGGCAAAGAGCTTTTTAACCGCTCTACGGGCCGACGAATCAAGGCAGTGTTACCTGTTGATCTGCTGGGCCACCCGGCAGACATGGACCCCATTATTGATACAGCCCATCAGCATGGCTTGGTGGTCATTGAAGACGCTACCGAGAGTTTGGGTGCCAAATATAAAGGACGCCCAGTGGGAACTTTCGGCGATATCTCTTGTTTAAGTTTTAACGGCAACAAGCTCATCACCACCGGCGGTGGGGGTATGATCATCACCGATAAGCCGGAGTGGGCCGCACGAGCCCGTTATCTGACCACCCAAGCCAAGGATGATCCCCTGGAGTATATTCATGGCGAGGTGGGCTTTAATTACCGGCTCACTAACTTACAGGCCGCCATGGGATGCGCGCAATTGGAGCAGATTGACAAATTCATAGAAGCCAAGCGAGGCATTGCGGCACGTTATGAAGAGGCATTTAGGGACCTGACAGGCATTACTCCAATGCCTCAAGCAGAATGGGCCCAAAGCGTGTTTTGGCTTTATACGGTCTTGATAGATGAAGAGCTAGTTGGTTCTTCAAGCAGAAAATTAATGCTAAAATTGGGGCAGTCGGGCATTCAAGCAAGACCACTGTGGCAACCACTGCACAAAAGTCCAGCGCTGGCTAATTGCCAGGCGTTTCAAGTGAGGGTGGCTGAGCAACTCCAGAATCGGGCGCTTAGTCTACCAAGTTCGGTGGGAATGACCGAAAACCAACAAAAAATGGTGATCCAACTTATTGCAACCTTTTTTGACTTTTGATTATTCTCTGATCTAATCCCGGGATATTGATCCAGATAAGCAATAGCCGGGAGGTTTACGATGAAGCGGTCAAGGTTTACGGAGTCTCAGGTTGTATCGATTCTGCGAGAGGCAGACGCCGGGGTTCCGGTGAACGAAATTTGGCGCAAGCACGGCATTAGCTCAGCCACCTACTACAAATGGAAGTCCAAATACGGCGATTTGAAAGTTTCTGAGCTCAAGCGCCTGAAGGAACTGGAGCAGGAAAATCAGCGTCTGAAAAGGATGTATGCCGATCTGAGCCTTGGAAATAACGCGTTAAAGGAGCTCATCTCAAAAAAGCTGTAGGGCCGCCGGAACGCCGCGCAGCAGTGGGGTATCTGGTGGCCGAGCAGGGGTTGTCCGTGGCCAAGGCCTGTCTGTGCCTGGGTTTAAGCCTGGCGGCTTGGTACAAGCAGGCGAAGAACAGAATGGAACGAGACCGCCCTGTAATCGACACACTGCAGGCGCTTGTGGCCAAACATGGGCGCTGGGGCTTTTGGAAATGTTTTCAACGGCTCTGCCTGGATGGCAAGGGTTGGAATCATAAGCGGGTATACCGGGTCTATTGCCAACTGCGGCTGAATCAGCCCAGGCGCACCAAGAAGCGCGTGCCGACCAGGCAACCGATAGTACCACCAATGCCCAACCAGGTATGGTCATTGGACTTCATGCATGATTCTTTGTACGTAGGAAGGCGTTTCAGGACTCTCAATGTTATGGATTAAGGCGTGCGATAAGGGCTGGACATAGAGATCGACACTTCGCTTTCGGCTGAGAGCGGTTGGTGCGGGTTATGGAACGGCTGCAATCCTGGCGAGGGCTGCCCAAGGCTATCCGCTGCGACAACGGCCCGGAACTAACCTCGCAGACCTTTTCGGACTGGTGCCGGTAGCATAACATCGAGCTGCGCTATATACAGCCTGGGAAGCCCAACCAGAACGCATTCATCGAGCGCTTCAATAGAGCCTACAGGGAGGAAGTGCTGAACGCCTACTTGTTTGAAGATTTGGATCAGGTGAGAGAGGTGACCCATCACTGGCTCATCACCTACAACGAACAGAGGCCACATGACGCTTTGGGAGGGCTGCCGCCAGCCCTTTTCCATGCCATGGTCAAGGCTGAAACTTCTACTTCTAAACTGTCTACTTGACGGGGACGCTTACGTGGCAGAAACAGTTTATATCGTTCATTGTGTCGACTCTGAGGGTCCCATATATGAGCCCTTAGACGCCCGCTTTCAGCGTTTAGTCGATACTTTTAATATCACAGGGATTGAATTCACGCCTGAGAACATGGCCCTTTTAGAGAAGGGCAAGCTTGATTTAGGTGGAAAGGAAGAATTGGTTTCCCAGGTGCTCGGCTCACACCTGGCCAATTTTTTAGACGACTGGTCCCGTTTGGAGGAAATGCTATCCAAGGTTACTTCCCCCGATTTTCGGAACGCCATGCAAGATTCCCTTGGCCAAGGATACGTGTTCAATTGGTTTTGCATGGACCATGTTGGTTACCAAATAAATCCCCGCCGCCGGACCTTGGGCTATTTGGCGATTTTTGATTTTTACAAGCACCTGCTCACGCAACGCCAAAATGATCGTGATGGCCTGCATTGGCATTTCCACCCCATGAGCACATATCGCGAGGCACATCGATGTGCTACCTCTCTTTTGAATTCACCCCACATATGGGAGGGCATAGCCCGGCGAATCATTGAAAGGGAATGGTTTCCCTCTTGTGTGCGTTGCGGGTTTCAGAGTGAAAGGCCTGACGTACATTGGTTTCTGGAGCAATACGTTCCTTTTGACTTTACGAATACCTCGGTGGAAAATCCCGAGGAACTGGAGACCCAGGCTGACCTTAGCGGTGGTCGCTTTGGCGATTGGCGCCTGGCGCCAAAAGACTGGGGCGTATACCACCCATCCCATGACTACTATCAGCTACCTGGAAATTGCAGGCGGCTTATAGCTAGGTCCCTGAACCTGTTGAACCGTTTTGCCAACCTTGACCAAAGTGAAGTTGACAAGGCTTTTTCCCAGGCCAACCGAGGCCGACCTGCCTTGCTGGGAGTAGCAAGTCACGACTTCCGGGACTTGGGGAGGGAGGTTGAACATCTAAGGGGGCTTATAATAGATGCTCAACGCAGGTTTCCTAGCGTTTCATTTCAATTTACCGAAGCACGCGACGCAATGAAAGCGGTGGCATATGAGGGGCAGTTAGGTGAGCCTATTGAGTTGGAAATGGAACTAATCCGCGATTCCGCCGACCGGCCCAAAGTACTCACGGTTGGTACAAAGCATGGCAAAGTATTCGGCCCCCAGCCGTTTCTGGCAATAAAAACAAAGTCGCAACGGTTCATACACGACAATCTGGACTTTTCCACCGACTTGGAAAACTGGCGCTATGTTTTTGACGCCGAAACGGTTCTGCCAGAGGACCTGGCCGCCGTGGGAATTGGGGCTGCAGATAGATATGGAAACACTTGGGTGAGCGTGTTGGAAAATAATTAGAGTCTTATTTTTGTTAAGGCATCATACCATGAGTCGGATCAGAAGACTTTTACCAGCATCTGGCATCCGCGCGGTGTTCGACCAAGCGCGTGAACTCGAGCTGTCGGGTAAACGCATTTTGCACCTGGACATTGGCAGGCCTGATCGGCCGATGCCACCAGGGGCGGAGCAAGGAGCTCGCCAAACCCTGGAACAGGGACAAGTTCACTACCTAACTAACCGCGGTCTGCTTGAACTGCGCCAACTGATCGCTGCTGATCTGGAACAAGTTACATGCCGGAGCTTTGACCCTGAAACTGAGCTGATTATCACAACGGGAGCCAGCGAGGCGGTTAGCATGTGTTCCCTGGCGTTATTGGCGGCCGGGGATGAAATAATTATTCCACAGCCTTCCTGGAACCATTATGCGGCGGTGGTATCCTTGGCAGGCGCCAAGACCGTCACTGTTGACCTCACGGCAAACGACGGCTTTTTGCTGGACCCAGACAGGCTTTCCAAGGCAATCACCAGTAGAACTAAAATGATCGTCATCAACAGCCCTTCCAACCCAACCGGCGCAGTTCAGCCAACCGATATTTTAAAGACGATCGCTGAGTTGGCCCTTGAGAAAGGCATTTTTATCCTGGCAGATGAGGTTTACCGAAATTTCATCTATGAGGGAGAACATGTTTCCATTGCCCAGTTCATGGGTGATTCGGAGCTATTGCTGTATGCAGACAGCTTTTCCAAGAGCATGGCTTTATGTGGATGGCGTGTGGGGGTTGTGGCTGCATCCGTGCGTATAAGTGACGCTTTGAATCGTGTCCATCAATACCTGTGGGTCACCTTTTGCCCAACAGGGAGTGGCCGCTGCAATCAAGCATCACCAGCACCAGGCTTATTAAAAAAAGATGCAGCAGGCATTTGCACAGCGCCGTGAAGTGTGGCTGCAAGCATTCAAGACTTGCCCTTCGGTTAGGTTAAAAGCTTCGGGGGGAGCGTTTTATCTGTTCCCTGGGATATCTTTTAGAGGCATGAGCGGAGCCGAAATTTGCAGCTACATGCTAAATGAACATGATGTGGCCATGGTGCCCGACGAAATTTTTGGTGGTGGTTTTAAACAATTTGTGCGCCTCTCCTATGGTGGTGATATCGACACGCAGGTTGAGGCGGCCCAAAAGCTTAGGACCATACGAGATGACTGAATTATACGCAAAGCCAATAATCCTTGATTGCACCATCCGCGATGGCAATTATGCCGTGGATTTCAAATTCAATGTTTCCGACACTACACTTATCGCCTGTCAATTGGCCAGCCTTGGAATTGAGTGGATTGAGGTCGGACATGGCTTGGGACTTGGCGCAATGTCAGCGGGTAAGGGGGACATGCCAGCCTCTGATGAAGAATTAATAGAGGCGGCCAAAAAATCCTGTGGGCAGTCAAAGGTGGGGGCATTTTTTATCCCAGGTGTGGGTAAAGCGGAGGACTTGCGCAACGCCGTGAAGGCGGGTCTTGATTTTGTCCGCATAGGTGCAAACGCCGACGAGGTAGACACAACTCATAGCTATCTTTCACTTGCCAGGGAACTTGGTCTTGCCGTTGCTGTTAACATTATGAAAAGCTATGCAGTTACTCCTAAAGAGTTTGCCAAGATAGCGGCCGAAGCAGAAAAGGCCGGCGCTCAAATCATTTATTGTGTTGATTCAGCTGGGAGTATGCTTCCTGAAGATACCAGGGAGTATGTGCGTCAAGTTCGGCAGGCGGTTGAATGTGAATTGGGATTTCATGGACACAACAACTTAATGTTGGGAGTATCCAATTGCATGGCCGCCTTCCGTGAAGGCGCATGTTACTTGGACACATCGCTTTGCGGGCTTGGGCGAAGCGCGGGCAACGTCCCCACCGAAATTCTACTCGCGGTTTTGGAGCGATCCGGCATCCCCACAGGTATCGATTTGTTTAAATTGATGGACGTTATCGAGGTCTATATATGGCCCTTGGTGTCACGTGTTCGCCCGCATGACATGCTTGGAGTAACAGCTGGTTACAGTCAATTCCATTCTTCTTATTTGCCCAGCGTTGCAAGGGCAGCGAAAAAATACGGGTCTGAGATTAGACGTTTGATTGCTAGGGTAGCGCAACACGATCCCGTTAGTTTGGATCTTGATTTTTTACGCAACACGGCTGAAGAACTAGCAGGTAGCCAGTCCTTAACCCCGTCGAAAGATTTGGTTACGTTTGACACTCCCGAAATCAAGTCTTCACGGATCAGTAATTCACTTCAGGCAGTCAACTCTTTGTTGGCAGGCATGTTAGCGGTTTGCGCAAAGCTACCAGGTGCCAAGCCGTTTCTTTTACTTAAGGAAGCGGAGACTCAATCAACCGGTTTAAAAATTCCAGAGTTTCTTCTACAGGACAACCAGTTGGTGTTAGGGCGGGTAACTTACGGTTCTGAAGAGGATCTTAGTGAGATTGTCGAGGCAACTCACAAAGATATCTTTCGATTTTTAGTAAATGAAGGCAAAGGCTGGGCTAAAGGAATGATAGATCGGGTTTCTAGTATTGCGAGCCCAATATGCACGATCCCTGTTAATGATGAACGATTACGTGCAGATTTCCTGGCCTCTGCTTTGGAAAGGGCAAGTGTGGTCCACGGCAGAGAGGGTTTGTTGATTTTTGGTACGGAAGTCCTCCCGAGGGAAACGTTAATCAGACTTACCAGTTTTTCTCCATTAACATTCTTTGGTAAAGCTCCGGATATTTTGTTAGAAGATAGAGAATATACCGTTCTCACCAGTTGGGCAGAATGGCGCCATTTAGGACTGAAGTTTAATATGGCCCTTTGTGCGGCAGACCCAAGTGAGAAAGATGCCAAACACCTGAGTTTGGCCGTCACCCATAATGGAATAGTTATTTCTCTATTGCCAAGGCCCAATTCCACTCTTTACAATGTAGCCGGCCTCTCTTTGATGAATTTAAATATGGACATGGCCTATGTTGGATTTATGAGTTCAAGTATGGTTGTGGACAGTATTATATGGAACAATAACTAACTGTTTGATAGTACTATCTGGGAACGGGATTGCCCCTTAATTGTCAATCTTTAATGATATGTAATAAAGGGTTATTAACTTGGTAACTGTTGCTCAATGTAAAATATGTGGTAGTTATGCTTTACAGTCAACAATAAGTGTTGATCCTGCATATTTTGCTTCGAAGATCAAAAGATTTACTATTCTACAATGAACTGTTGTGGGCAAGCGATAATGGATCCTTTCCCTCCAATTAATGATATCGAAGAAATATATATCGAAGATAATACATTTTATCGTCCCTTTGACAATCCATATCGGAATAAGCTTTTTATTAATTTGTTAGAGTCTGTTTACCAAAGATTTGGCACTGATTGGTATTTTGTAGCACGCAAATGCCTTGGGGTAACATCCCACCAAAAACACAGAAATGCCTTGGGCATAGTTCGCAGCACATGGTATTTACTGCAAGTATTTAAAACGCTTGAACCAGGAATTGCTATTGTCGGAGTAGATATAGAACCCGACGCCAAAAGAAATGCTCCGGCTGAAATAGGCCCTCACATTATAACAGGTGACTTGCTTTCGTTAAAACTTGCTAACCAATATAATATTATAACTATTAAGTTTGTGTTAGAACATTTGCTGGATTTTCGCAAACATATCAATAAGGCAGTTAAATTGCTTGCCCCAGGAGGGATCTTCTTTGTTTCTGTGCCAGATATCGAATCTCTTACGGCAAAACAATTAAAGCACCAATGGAAATTAATTGATGATCCAGTCCAACGTATAGGGCACATACATTGGTTCACTCGTCAGTCCCTCGAACTTCTGGCATCTTAAGAAGGACTGTTTCTTGCTAACTGCGGTAATCGCGGTGAATTATTTTATCATTTATCTACTTTTATGCAGAAGTTATCGCTAACAATATTTGGTCGTGAACCTATAAGCGATAGATTCATACGGTCATTCCATTTGCGTATTCTATCCGCCACCATAATTGACGGACTTCTATCACAGCGCATTGGATTTGGCCAGCATTTATATGCCTTTCTACGTAAAACCGAAAGAGGTTAAAGGGTATGTCGTCATATGAAACCGCAGTTAAACACCTAGTCAATGTGTGCGCAGCACTGCAACACGGAGAGAAGGTACTGGTAATCAGCGATGACAATACTCAAGAATTGGGAATATTAATTATAAAAACATGCGAAAAAATAGCAGGGCGGGTGCAACATATAGTATTGGCACCCCTTCAAATGCATGGCCAAGAACCTGGCGAAAAGACCGCCCAAGCCATGCTGGAGAATACAGTATGTTTTTTCATCACCGGCATGTCGTTGGCTCACTCACAAGCTTGCCTGCAAGCCTTGGCAAACGGTTCCCGCTGTCTCAGCCTGCCAGATTATTCTTGGGAGACATTAGCAAGCCCTGCATTGAACATCGATTTTAGGATGCTTACCAAACCGGCCCAACTAATAGCCGACATTTTTAGCCATGGGGAAATGGCGGTGATAAATTCAGGCCGAGGTGCCAAGATGACCATCCCTTTAGTTGGGGGAAAAGGTAATGCCGCTCCTGGCTGGTGCAGCGGCCCAGGTACCTTGGCCTCGCCACCGAATGCCGAAGCTAATATCGCCCCGCCGGTAGGGGGCAGCTGTGGCACGCTTTTTGTCGATGGCAGCATCCCACACCCTAAAATCGGATTGCTTTCCGATCCATTGGAATTGACCGTTGCAGATGGTAGGGTTGTGAATATTCGAGGCAAGAACCACGAAATACTGAGTTCTTTTCTAGCTAGCAACCCACCTGAATGCGCTGTGGTCGCCGAGTTGGGAGTGGGGCTTAATCCTAAGGCAGAAATGAAAGGGTCTATGCTTGAGGACGAAGGCGCTGCCGGTACCATTCATATAGGCTTGGGAGCCAACATAACTTTAGGCGGGCAGAACTCCGTTCCGTTTCACCTGGACTTGGTAATTCGTAAAGCAACGGTTGAAGTTGACCAGAAGCCCTTGGTAATTGAGGGAAGCTTGACCGAGGAGATATCACAGTGGATGCCATAGAAACCATTCTGGATATCGTGGAGGATAACCGCGACCGTCTGTTCTTGGTGGACACGGTTACTAAGCAAAATATCACATTTGGAGATATCCACGAAGCTGGCCAAGCCATTGCAGCATACCTTACGGGACGCGGTTTAAAGAGAGGACAGCAAGTTGGTTTATTGCTAAACAATTCAACTGAATTCGCAAAATTATATTTTGGTTGTCTATACGCAGGGCTGATTACCGTTCCAGTGAATCCTGTATTGTCGAAAACGGAATGCGAGACCATTTTATTGCAACGCGGCGTTAAGTTGGTCTTGATCTCTCCCGAAACCGCCAAGCTGATAGATATGCAATGTTTTGCCGAAATGAGTATTGATGTTTTGATGTTAAATGATCACCGCGGAAACCATGAAACAATAGGCGATCAACCTCTTTTGGATTTGGCCGATTTGCCTTCCGCTGATGACTATGTCCCATTTCAAGGGGCAAGCGCTAGCGATATCATGACCATAGTTTATACATCCGGTACAACAGCCAGACCTCAAGGCGTTGTGCACAGTATCGCCGATATGATAGGCAACGCCGCCTTATTTAACCGCACGCTAGGCATCGGGCCAGCGAACCGTTTTTATGGCATATTAGCGATGACCTACCTTGGAGGTTACTATAACCTGCTCATGCTGCCTTTTACCGCCGGTGCCAGCGTGGTCTTAGCCAATGCTTTCGACGCCCGCTCGGCCATCAATTTTTGGAGGCCTGCCAAAGAAAATGGTGTAAACACTCTTTGGCTCGTGCCAACCATTATGTCTATTCTTCTAGAGATGGACCGCGGCAAGGTGGGGGAGGAGTTTTGCCGGGATCAGATAAAGCTCGCGTTGGTCGGCACCGCTCCACTGCCTGTCGCATTACGCCGCAAATTTGAAAACCGTTACGGGCTGGCCTTGTACGAAAACTATGGGCTTAGTGAAACCTTTTTTATCTCGACGAATTCCCCGTTTGCGCCTGTTATAGATGGTTCGGTGGGCAAACATCTGCTTGGAGTTCAAGTGATGACCACCGATCAAGGTGGAAAGCCGCTAAATTATGGCGCGGAAGGTGAAATTAGAGTAAATACGCCATACCTGATGGGCGGTTATTACGATCCCGCATTACCGGAACCGCGCTTGGATGCTCCCGGTGGATGGTTTCCCACTGGTGATACCGGCATTTGTTCGCCAACGGGCGAAGTCTTCATTACTGGACGCAAGAAGGACTTGATAATACGGGGAGGCTTGAACGTCAGCCCTGCGGCGATCGAAAACGTGATCTATAAACATGCTGAGGTCACTGAGTGCGCAGTAATAGGTATCCCTCACACAATATACGGTGAAGACATCGCCGTTGTGGTTAGGCTGACTGAGGGTGCGGATTTTGAAAAGGTCCGTGATGATCTTTGGGATTTGTGTCGCCAGGAGTTAAGTTCTGCCCGTAAGCCGGCGCTCATCCTGGAAATCGATCACTTTCCTCACAGTAGTACTGGCAAAATACAAAAAAACAAATTACATGAGTTAGTGATCGGGAAGCTCGGGGTCAGAAGCAATATAGAAGAAAATAAAACCGAGGTTCCCTCTCCAGCTTCTCCAACCAGCACAGCAAGCTATGTGACCCGCACTATCAATCGCCCCAGTGTAAGTCTTGTTGAGGATCTGCGTAGCTTCCCCACCACGATCGTGTCCGACTGCATGAACCGTTTCGGAGCCATGGACGGCTTGGTGCGCAGCATGGTCCGTGGACGGTCGCTTTGCGGACCAGCCATTACCGTGGAGGAAGTGGAAGGCGGCAATCTAATGAGCCATGTTGCCCTGGAGCTGATTCAGCCTGGCGACGTTTTGGTTATCGACGCCAAGGGATGCGCCACCCGCTCATGTCTTGGAGGCCTTCAGGTCTTTATGGCCAAGCAAAGAGGTGCCGCCGGTATCGTAGTATTTGGAGCTATACGAGACCTAGAGGATATTGAAAAATTTGGTCTACCTGTTTTTGCCATTGGGAGCTCGCCTGCCGGGCCTTTAAAGGGATGGGGTGGGTATGTAAACCAATCTATTTCTTGCGCCAGCGTGATTGTTAATCCGGGTGATATCATTATGGCGGATGATGATGGCGTCGTCGTAGTGCCAGCCCAAGTCGCACCTCAATTACCAGAAATGTGCCAGTCCCGTAAGGCTTTGGAGGATAGTTGGTTTAAGCGCGTTGAGGCAGGAGAATCAACGCTTGAAGTGGTTGGGCTCAAGCAGCGTGTTAAAGAGCTTAAAATAGAGTTCAAATCATGATTAATTCAATTAGTTGTTCTCGGTGCCGATACTATAACGAGTTGCATCTATCATGCGCCTCAAGGATAATTTAAAATATGAATAACTGCATAGCATTGTGGGTTGTTCGAGTCTTGCGTTGAATATTCACATCTCACCTTGCGTTAAGATGTGAAACAATCCACCATGCA